>Ga0066388_100000119_pt1 | contig 27408 bp, 26 predicted proteins | sample PanSoiMetaGPlot6_FD_64539 | JGI IMG/M metagenome (GOLD analysis project Ga0066388, IMG submission 64539) | Tropical forest soil microbial communities from Panama analyzed to predict greenhouse gas emissions - Panama Soil - Plot 6 (Hybrid Assembly) | ecosystem: Environmental > Terrestrial >...
GAGAAGACTGGTAGAGCGCCTGCATCGGTTTGCGCTCGGAGGACGAGCGATTATCGCCGTTTCTGTGCTCGATATCGATGGTTGACCCCGTTAATGGCACATATGCGCCCGCTGCTTCCGCGGTCGGCCCGCGGCTACTGCAGTCGATCAGGTCACGTCTTCTCCTCAATCAGATAATACCCTGACTGGTGTACCAAGTAGCAACAGCCCCGCCATGCCAGATGCGGGGGCGGCAACTTCACCATGGGAACCGTCCATGGATAATCCACTTATTGCCGCCGGCATGGTTGACAAGGGCAGTGCAAAACCCTATACTTCGAACATTCGGCCCAGCAAGTACCAGCCCTGTAGAGGAGTTCTGTACTATGCCATTTGATGCAGCCAAGGAAGCCGAAAAGATTGAGCAACTTGCAAAGGAACGTCTAGACACAAGCGATGCTACTAAGGGACAGGAGATCGCCAGCAAACTGTCTGCTGAATTGATGAACCTGGATCGATCGCAGCTGCGAGCCGTTCTTACCGAGCTAAAGAGTAAATATAACAATAGCTCATGGGACACACTGCCAGTGCCTCAGGAAATTACCGATGAACGCGGCGTTGTTGTGGGGATCGGTTTTAGGGCTTCGCACCTGGACTTTAGCTCCGGTCCTGGCCGCTTCGACACCTTATTTTCAGGTGTAGAGCCCAAGTCGGCCTATGAGCCGAAGTCCGACAGGATGAATATAACCAACGTGCAGTGGGACCGGTACTCTGGAAAGATCACATCCCAGGACATAAGCGCGAAGGACGGGAGCGTCAAGGGGCACGAAGAGTACGATTCAGACACGGGGAAGATTAAGTCCCGGGACCTGACGTACAGCGACGGGAGGAAGGAACACTGGACGTTTGACCCCAAGACGGAGAAGCCTCAGGTCATAGACACGTTGCTTCCAGACGCGAAAGAGCGCACCGAGTTCGATGCTAATGGGAGGCCGAAGCTCTTTGAGTCAAGAGACGCTAAAGATGGCCACCTCGCATTCCGCCAGGAGCACACGTACGATACAGCAGCCGGAATCGAATACATCGATATGACTTACTCTGATGGATCAAGAGCACGTCAGCAGCTTGATCTCAATACTGGTAAGCTCAAGTCCGTTGACACGACCGGCACTGACGGGTCAAAAAAGCACGTTGAGTACGATCAAGAGACCGGAAAGCCGAAGTAACGTACCAGCTTCCGCTCACTTCACCTAAATTCAGGTCTGAGTGTCCGTAATCAGAAGGGCGAGCCCGCTCGTAACGGAATTCCAGATTGCCACTGCATATGGTGATAGACAGAGTTACCACAGCCTCATCTGGTTTCTCATGGCAAAAACCAAACAATGCAACCGCCTGTAGAGCTATATGCCAAGATAGTAAAATCTGGTGGGCGGAAATTTCAGAAAAGAGTAGATGAAGTTGGACAGATGGCAGATAGCGGTTCCCTTGAGCTTGCTCATCCTGGCTGGCCCCGTGCATGGCAAGGAGGTGGTGGTGGATTTGGGGTCTCCCGACTTTGCGAGAAAGCAGTTTTCAAAGCTTCCAACCTCCCAGCCGCCGGCCGAAACAGCAGTGCCTGAGGGCGCCCCCCGGAAGTTAGGAATCACGGTGGATCTGGGCGACGAAATCACCTTCAAGTTCAAGCCCGAAGGCCCGGTCCTTTGCGACTGCAGTGCCAAGAGTACTCTGCTGGAATTTCTGGGCACGAAAGTCCCCGATTGGCCCACCCCCGGGTTCCAGACGATCAGATACAGAGCGGGCAGCTCCGGTACAGCGTCAGTGGGGCTTTTCTGTCACGGCGGATTTCGAACACGAGGAGATGACAAGCCCTGGCTGATGGTCGAAATCAACATACGCCCGGCGGCCCAATGACGGCTGTCGGGCACTGCGAGAAAACAGAACCTCGACCGTGCTGCTACCCTAGATGGTGAGTCACAGAACAATGGCCAGGTGCTCCGGGAGTACGTCTATGAGAATCTCAGTAGAGATGGTTTGCTGGACTTTATTGTTGTTTCTGACGTCATCCTCTCCACTGTGTGCGCAAGCGGGAAGTGACCAGGACAGCCAAAAGTCATGCCGAAGTTTTGTGCAGGGATTCTATGACTGGTATCTCAAGCAAACGCTGAATGAAAAGGCAGGCCCCGCCTCGGATCTGGCCCTGAAATACAAGAGTTCTTCATTTGCTCCTGAACTGCTTCGGCGGTTAAAGGAAGACTCGGCGGCCCAAGCCAAGGTTTCCGGAGAGATCGTTGGGCTGGATTTCGATCCCTTCCTGAACGCCCAGGATGTCGGTGAGCGCTATGTGGTGGGGAAGGTCACGCCCAAGCAGGGCAGTTACTGGGTCGAAGTTTATGGCGTATGGAACGGCAAGAAGAGCCAGAAACCCGACGTGGTGCCCGAGCTAATATTTAAGGACAGGCACTGGCTGTTTGTGAATTTCCATTATGGAAAGAGCAAATACCCGGAGAACGAAAACCTGTTGAGCATTTTGAGGGTGCTTCGAGAGGATCGGCGGAAACAGACCAATTGAGCAGCATCGCCTGCTCCCCAGCCTCAGAAGGCACGCCACATTTACCGACCGGGCACGGCGGTCGATGGCGGTATCGGTAGAGCGACAGCACAGCGGTCCTCATTGGCGGCGGTAGCGCCGGTGGTGCGCCTGAAAGTCTTGATTGAGGCAATTGCCAACATCTCATGAGCCGAGAAGCTGGCCTCGGTGGCCAGAAACTGCAGAGTCTCCCGATACCACTGGACCTCACCGTTCACCACAAGCTCGCGGTCCGGCAGGACGACGACATACCTCATTACCGGCGCCTCGCCTTTGCACTGAGCGTATTTCGCTAGTATGAGGAGGGCCTGTAGTCCGGACGGCAGAGCGATCCGGTCGATCCCGATCACCTTCATGCCGGCGACGATGCCGGGAGCCTCCAGTCCAAGAAGGCATTCCGGCTGTAGCGGTTCCTCTCCTGAGAAGAGCTCCTCCAGATGTGCATGTGATGCCCTGGTCTCTGGCAGGGACTTGAGCTGCCAGCGAATCATGGCCTGTTCGCCCGGTTCGAGGTCGGGATGGCTGAATACGAAATATGGGCTGACGCTGTTTTGCGGCCAGGCAGGCCCCGAAGTGTTTTCCTGACGTCGCCAGCCAGCAGGCGGCAGAATGTGGCAGGAGTAACGACAGTTGTACTTGACACCAAGGGTGATGGCGGGCTTGGGCTGAGCCTGTGCTGGTCGTGCTGCTGGTGCCTGGACCGGCGGCAAGCTCTTGTCGGGCGGCTGCGCCTTCTGGCACTCTCGATTGCCCACCAGCTTAGTGACAAATTTGCTTAGCTGCATAAATCGCTCCGCTACGCCCTTGCTGGTCATGACAGGGATCAACCAACAAAAAGCGGCTGCCCGGATGTCTTCCGGTCCGCCCCCGATATCTAATTGACGGCAATAATAAGCTAGATTAGGCGCGGGGCTGGCGGCATTGGAATTAGATCTGCTTCATGACGTCCTGGGTGCCGCTTATGCCGTGTTGCCTGCTCGGGTGCTTTAGCGAAAGTATTCTCTCAATCTCCATGGCCAGCGTAAGGTACGGCAGCAGGGAGTAGCTGACCATGGACAGATCGAGCAAATGGCGCCCTGTCTGTGCCTTCAGTTCGCCCAGAAGCTCGAACTGGCTGCGGTCGGGAATCACAGTCTTGAAGACAAGAAATTCCTCAGTCAGCGACCTGAGCTTCGCTTCCATCTCCACTTCCACGGTGCGGTCACGCCTGAACTTGGTGAGAAGCACCCCCAGAATCTTCAAATCCGGGTTCAATGGCGGCTCACCGTATACAATCTCGTGCACCTGCTCGAGCATTCTCTCCAACCCGGTCAGGCTGATTACCGATGCCATGGTCGGGATGATTACCCAGTTCGCTGCCACCAGAGAGTTCAAGGTGAGCATGCCCTGGCTGGGGGGACAATCCAGGATGATGTATTCGTAGCGGTCGGCGATTGGCGCCAGTGCATGAGCGATGATCCGCTCCGGATCAACAGATAATGATTCGGGATTGCTGTCCAGGGTGACCTCGGTCATGACCAGGTCTGGCGAAGCAGCCAGCAGGTGCAGGTTTTCTCTGACCGGCACCAGGCACGACTCGGCAGCCAGCCCGGATTCGTAGATGGCAGCCACGTTGTTCTCCAGGATGAACTCGTTTTGAGCATCATCGAGTTCCAGGCTGTAGGTCAAATTGCACTGAGGATCCGAGTCGACCAGGAGCACGTGCCTGTGCAGCCTGGCCAGTGCGGCACCCAGATACGCTGCAGTGGTGGTCTTCGCTACACCCCCCTTCTGGTTGGCCACACATATAATTTGAGTTTCCCTGACTTTCACCAGCGCCACCAATCCTTGTCTGCCAATAACTGCCTAGCCTTCAGCGCATCTGTTGCCGGACGATGTTGGAAATGAACGGAATCTCGGCAAACTTACCCAGGAACGCCCAGATCATGCCATATATGAGCAGGAGGTAAGTTGCGTTGAAGACCACAATCACTGCTTGGGTGATCCAGAACTGGGCAGCAGGAGCAACGTTTCCCAGGACCGGCGTGAGCACGCCGGTAAGTCCCTGGAGCAGAGTGAAGAAGATGCTGCTTGCCCAGCTTAAGAGCAAGCCGATGATGCCCAGGATGATCGACTGCAGGAAATGAAAGCGAAAGAACTGAGTCTGCCCGCGTCGGCCGGAGACGATCATGTAGAGCAAGCCGGCCAGGCCAAAGGTCATATAGCACAGACCGCCGACGACCCGCTCGAGCGCAGTAGGTTGGTTTTGATTGACCCAAGGCATGACGTTGTGGTTCCTCAGCCGTTCGCTTCCCGATCTACCCTGTAAGTTTACCCGGACGACCCGACCCGCTCCTTTCAATCAGGAGCCCGGATAGGCTGGCCAGCGGGACGCGGTTTTGACCACCCGCCTTCATATCCTTGAGTGTAACCTCTCCGGAAGCCAACTCGTCTTCACCGGCGATAACAGCCCAGGCAGCGCCCAGTTTGTTGGCTTGCTGAAGTTGTTTGGTGAAGCTGCGGGCCTCGGTCCCGCGCTGCGGGAAGTCAAGCTCACAGCTTACGCCTTGGCTACGCAAAGCGCTGGCGATCTCCAGCGCTTTTGCCGGACTAGAGCTGACAATGAAGGCAAACGGCCTTTCCGCCCCCGGACTGGCAAGCAATAGGCAGAGGCGTTCCAGGCCCAGAGCCCAGCCGACCGCCGCCGTGGGCGGTCCACCAAACATCTCCACCAGGTTGTCGTACCGCCCACCGGCCAGTATGGTGGATTGCGCGCCCAAACGTGAATCCCGGGAGACTACCTCGAACACCGTGCGCGTGTAGTAGTCCAGACCACGCACCAGGCGCTTGTTGACCAGGTAGCTGATCCTCTCCTGCTCAAGCAATGAGATGAGCCCACCCCAGTGTGCCTGGCACTCGTTGCACAAGTGATCGAGGCTGGCTGGCACATCCTGGTACTGGGCCTGGCAGTGCTTGCTCTTGCAATCCAGCATGCGCAGCGGGTTGCGCTGGAAGCGGTCCTGGCAATCGGCGCAGAGAGAGGCTAGTTTGGGCGCCAGGGTCGACCGGAGAAGCTCCCGGTAGGCAGGGCGGCATACCGGACAGCCGATTGAATTGAGCTGCAGGTCAAAGTCCGTCAGGCCAGCACGCTTGAGGTATTCCAGGGCGACCACGATCACCTCGGCGTCGATCAGCGGCCCGGCGCTGCCAAAGGCCTCCAGTCCGACCTGGTGGAACTGCCGCTGGCGCCCGGTCTGCGTGCCCTCGTAGCGGAACATCGGGCCGAGATACCAGAGCTTGACCGGTTGAGTCTGTCGGTGCAGGCTGCCATGCATGTATGCCCTTACAACCCCGGCTGTTCCCTCCGGGCGCAGGGTAAGCGAGCGGTCAGACTTGTCAGCAAACGTGTACATCTCCTTGTTAACGATGTCGGTGGTCTCGCCGACACTGCGTTTAAAGAGCTCTGTGTGCTCGAAAATCGGTACCCGTATCTCCTTGTAGCCGGCATTTTTCAGGGTCGACTGAGTAATTAGCTCGAGATGCTGCCAGAGCGGTGTCTCCTCGGGCAAGATGTCACGCGTGCCTCGTGGCGGCTTCGGGATCAGGAGCTTGCCGCTCAAGCCGTCGCCCTGCTCTGTCTCTGAGAGATCGGGACTCTTCGGGGCGGAGGCGGCAGGCTGCCGCTCAGGCGACGGCTGCGCGGCAGCCTCCTCCTGTCCGTTCTGGCGGTCGTGTCTCTGCCCACCGGCTTCGGGAACCAAACTACCTCCTTGCTCTTCCAAAAGGAAGAAAGATCTCGCCTCAAGGCAACGATCGCTGCCTGAACTTCTGGCGAGGCTCGCAAACGACAATTCTAACCGGTTCCATGGACTCCGAGCGACGGGCCGGCCCGGCTCGAGCTGGTCTTGATAATCGGCGGTCTCATTCAGCGGTCGTCAGTCTTTGCCACAATAGTAATCGACCGCTAAGAGCTCTCAATCCCGGACAGAGGCCGGGCGCGAATTCAAGCCGATTTCTGCTCAGAAAGCCCGAATAGCAGCTGGCCGACTGCCCTGTGAGAGTGGGTATATAGCTGCCGGGGAGAAACCACACCGCAATGAGATCAGCGATCGACAAGTCTCAAGACAGCATCAAAATTCTCAGCAGCCTCGATCTGGACGAGGTGCTCGAGTCTGTTGCGGAGACTGTATTGCAGCTAGCTAGCCCACAGGCGGTGGCGATCTTGATGTGGGACCGCGACCTTGAGAACTTCAGCGACCAACCGGTATTCGGTCCCCGCAAGAAGGAGTTCCGCAAATTTGTGGAGTCACTGGCGGCAGACTACGAGCGCTCTGACAAGCAGATCGAGGAGTTGGATGTGGATGCGGTCGGGGTTAATCTGCCGGCAGAGCTTACCCCGGTTTTCTGCTACCGGCTGTTTGAGGGCGAAGACCTCTGTGCGGTCATCCTGATCGCTGGCGCCGATGACCTTGTGGCCTCTGAGCTGCAGGAAGATCTGGCTGAGTATCCGCTGCGGCCAGCGCTTGCCCATGCGTGGGAGCACCGCGAGCTGAGGCGCGAGAACGAGCGGCTGCGGGCTCAGTACGAGGAGCTCGAGGACCGGGTCAACACTATGGAGGAGCAGACGCGCAAGGTCATTCATGACACCATGTCCAAGGAGGCCTTGAGGACGAGCAAGATCGAGCGAGAGCGGCTGGTTTACGGAATAAGCAATGCAGTGCGCAGCTCCTTGAGAATTCAGGAGGTGCTGCAGAATGCTGTCAATCAGATTGGCTCGGGATTCGCGGTCAGCCGCTGTTTCTTGGTCCGCCCGGTTGACAGTGAGGAACAGCTGGTTGCCTTCGAGTACCACAATCCGCAGCAGGAGCCAGTAAAGGCTCTCTTTGCCGGCGAGTCGGGCATGGCTTTCACCAGGCTGGCCATGGCGAGCCAGGCGCCACAGGTTCTCGGTGACCCGCAGGCGGACGGAGCCGGTCACTACGAACCGGGCTTCCTCAAAGAACTTGGCTTGAAGTCCGGCCTTGTGGTTCCGCTTATCTTGCGCGAGCGCACCCTGGGGGTAATCTTCCTCCTGGAGTCTACCGCCGGCAGGGAATGGAGCATCGACGATACAGCCTTGCTCGGGTCACTTGCCGACCAGCTCTCGGTGGCGATCGAGAATGCGGAGTTGCATGAGGAGAGGGAGCGTCAGGCGGTTACCGATGGGCTGACCGGTGTTGCCAACCGCCGTCATTTCAACGAGACCTTTCTACGGGAATTTGAACGGGCCAGGCGTTACGGGGAGACATTGTCGCTAATAGTTGTGGATCTTGATTACCTGAAAAAGATTAACGACACCTACGGGCACCAGGCCGGTGATGGGGCGATCAAGGCGATTGCCCGGGTTATGCAGCAGTCCTCGCGCTCCATCGATCTGGCTGCCCGCTACGGTGGAGAAGAGTTCTGTCTGCTCTTGCCCAACACCGATCTGGAGATGGCCGAGCAGATTGCCGAGCGCTTGCGGCGGCGCATTAGCGAATGCACCATTGAAGGTCCGGGCTCGGTGACGGCCAGCGTTGGTGTGGCCAGCTATCCGGATCACGCTGAGGATGCGGATAATCTGTTTCAGCAGGCTGACGAGGCACTTTACGAGGCCAAGCAGCACGGGCGCAACCGGGTATGCATCGCCTCCAAAGCAGCCCCGGTTCAGGGCAGCGACTGAGTATCTTCCTGCTTTGCTTCTTCTTTGGCGATGGCCAGATGCCCGCCGGCCCGCATCCCCCAGTAGATGGTGTCGCGCAAGAGCTCGTTGGCATGGCGCAGCCGCTCATTGCATTCCCAGAGCACGCCCGTCAAGAACTGAGCTGCCCCATAAGGATCGGTTTTCATGAAGTCCATGAAGTCATTGTGGGTAAGCGACATTAGAACGGTGGGCTGTTCGGCAATGGCGGTGGCTGAGCGCGGCATCTCATCTACGAGCGTCATCTCCCCAAAGCACTGCCCGGTCTCAAAGGTAGCTAGCGGGGTGCGGACATCCCCCTCGATAACCTTGCTGATTGTCACGCTGCCATGCTCAATGAAGAACATGTCATCGCCGGCAGCGCCCTCCTCAAATATGACCGACTGGGCGTCGTATTCCTTTCGCTTCATCACTTGCGCCAAACGATGAAGCTGCTCAACCGTCAACCGGCTGAGTACCGTTGATTTCTGAACAAGGTCATTGTCAATAGGCATGTGAACGCCCCTTAAAGGGTTACGTTAAGATTTTACGCAATTGGCAGCTCCTTTGTATCGGTAAATTCGCTGCTCAATTTCCAGGTTTCTAGCAGGCAACTCCGGCAGTCTCCGGGTAGATTGTACTTAGGATAGAAACGGAGAATCGGATCATGGGCATATTGGATGAGTTCATTCAGGGCGTCAACAGGGAAATAAACAGGGTTCAGGCCCGCTCCCAGGAGATGCTCCAGACCTACAACCTGAACAGCCAGATCCGGAACCTGGAAGGCAAGAAGACGGCCGCCCTGATCGAAATTGGCCGGCTCATTTTCGAAAAGTTCGAGCGTAATGTCGAGGTCACAGATGACCAGCTGCGCGCCAAGGTCCGCGAGATTGTCGTTTTAGATAGCGAAATCATCGCTTTGCAGGCCGACCTCGAGGTCTTGAAGGCACAGTTTGATCCTGACATTCCAGCTTCCCAGAAGGCGGCCGCCAAGGCAGGCTACACCGCCACGCCCGGTTTCCAATGCCCACACTGCCAGGCACCGGCCAGTATGGAGAAGGCCTTCTGCCCTGCCTGTGGCGGCTCTCTCAAGGAGTCCCACGGGGTTATCAAGACCGAGGGCAACGGCGGCACATCGGGCGGCGAGGAAGGCGACCAGCCGTTTGACTAGACGCGGGCGTTCTTCCCGCAGTCCGGGCAGAAGAAGAAGGAGGGGCTCACCTTCGCTCCGCAGTGCGGGCAATCTCGCAGACCGAGGCCAGGCTCCTCAGTAGGATAGCGACCGGCCAGGATCTCTTTGAACTGCTTGCTCTCCGACCACTGCTTGATCTCGCGCGCTCGAAAAACCGGTATTGGATGGTCAAGCCAGAGCTCCTGGAGGAACTTGTAAACTTTATTCAGGGTGCTGTAGTCAAGATCCTCATAAGTATCTGCTTGGCGCAGGAACTCCTGTGGGTCGGTTTGGGCAAAGACCGCTCTCGAACCGGCTGACAGTTTCATGTGTAAACGAATGCAAACATCCACATCCTGTACGACCAGAAGTTCAGCGCGGTCGGCTGTCAGCTCAGATTTCCGTGACCACTCAAAGAGCGCTACGGCCAGCCCCATGGTGGCGATGCCACCGAGCCCAATCAGCCGCGAGGCGATGTGGGCCAGGAAATAGGCGATGCTGCGGTAGAGGACGTGACCGGACTTGACGTGCCCGAGCTCGTGTCCAAGGACCGCCATCAGCTCCTCTTCATCGAGCAGATCAACCAGTGCTGACTGGATCACGATGAACGGCCTCTCGACGCCAAAGGTAAAGGCGTTTACGTAAGGATTGGTGGTCAGAAAAAGATCGGGCTCGTGCATGTCCAGGATATCCGCGGCCTCCTTGAACAGGCGGTAGATCTTGTGGCATTGCTTGGGGGTGACATGGATGGCCTGACCCATAAGCTGTATACGGAAGACCCGCTCCATCCCCAGCTCCAGGAACTTCTTGAAGACCTTGTCGAGAATCGGGACCTTCTTCACGGCTTCCAGCGCGGCGCGGTCTGCCGGGTGCTCAAAGGCGCTTGATGTGATGCGGGGGAACTTCTTCCTGGTTTTCTCGTGAACCGTGCTCATTCAGCCTCCTGTCGGGCGAGTCCCGTTAAGCGAAAAGGTGATAAGGTCCAGGGCCTCCTTGCTCCTTTCTACCCGCTTTTGCGATCAGCCGCTTGCCGGTTTAACGATTTGTACCGGTCAAGGCAGGCACACCTTTTGTCGGACCGCACAGCACCAGTTGTAACAACCATGGTGCCCTGCGTCTAGCCTGATTTCGCCCGGGGGCGCGGGCATCCTGTGGGGCGGGAGCATACGAAACGCTGCTCCAGGCAAGCGAGAGGACTGAGCCCCGGGAGTGAACAATTCACCAGCCTGGTCGATCAAATCCGCAGGACGGGAAATTTAGCGGTTGGATAACCTCAGCCCATGGTCAGGATCTCCAGACCACGACCGACGACAATCGCCAGGTGATCCTTAATCGTCACGGCGGAGGCTGCCTCCACAGACGGGAACGAGGCGATCACCTGCGGACTGGCCGGGTTGGCGAGGCTTACCAGAGAGACCGTATCTTTGCCGTCTTGAGAACGCCCGACCACAGCCACGCGCCCGTCTGCGATCGCCAGCGCGACGCCATCCTGGGGTAGCTCTATAGAGCCAATCTCGCTGAGATCGCGCTCCTGTCTCGACAGCACCAGGAGGAATCCTTTCGAATTGCGATCGACCGCCGTGACCACCACATACTCGCTTGTGAGAACCAGGTCACGGATAGCCAGATTTTCCAGGTGCCGCTTGCCGAGCGGATCGTTGCCCGCGCTCAGCCGATAAAGGGCCAGGTCGTTCAATCCGCCTAAAAGGAGATGGCCATCTGCTGCCGAGAGGCGAACCCAGCCAGCGGGCAGATCAACACTCTTTTCCAGTGCCAGTGCGTTCGAGAATACCTTGACCGGCGTCACAGTCGTCTTTCTCTCCAGCGCGCTCAAAACGTAGGCCCGCTGCTGCATCTTGTCGTATGCGAGTTGCTGGCCGCTCAGCTTCACGGTGGCGATCACTTCTGCCAGGCGGTCCATCTTGCGCAGGCTGAGTGAGCTTTTGCTCAAGCAGAGCACGTAGCTGCCAGCGCCGGCTATGCAGCGGATGCTCTCCAGCGGGTCAGCGGTGAGGATGAGTGCCGGCTTCTCCGGTTTGGCGATGTCGTAGAGTTTGAGATCCTGACCGGCCAGCACTGCCCAATTGTCCCAACTGGCTACGCTGGAGGCCGGCAAGCGGGGAATCGAGTATGTGTACGATTGGCGCCATCCCATTTTGTCCAGGGTCAGGACCTGTACTCCTTCCCAGCCCAGCGCAATGTTGACCAGGCGATCTTTCATAGCCATCCTGGCAGTTAGACCCGGTGTAGCTTGACCGCTCGGCAGGCTGACGACCTGCTCCGGGGTCAGGCGCAACGACCTATCGATGGAAAAGAAGGAGACTGCCCGCTCCGAATCGTGCTCGCCGAGAACAGCCACGCGCCCCTTCTGAACTGCAGCATCGAGAACCTGGGTGAAGTTGCCCAGCGTCTGGCTCTCCACTGCATGCGGTGCTGGCTCCAGTACGATCGTCTTCAACTCCAATCCGCGCGTGTCGACCGCCTGCCCGGCCACGAAGAGAAGGTCGCGCAGCCTGGCCATGACGCGAAAGTCGCCGTCAAGTTTCAGCGTCTTTCTTACCTGAGGGCTGCGTGGAAAGTAAAGGTTCACGTAGTCAACCTGCGAGCTGGTGCTGCGCCCGGCCCCGAGCACCACAAGCTGTTTGTCTTGAAGATCCATAGCCACCACCGGCTGGTCGACGCTGAAGCTGGACAGAAAAGTGGGCTCGATCGCCCGACCGGGGTTGGTCCTGAAAACAGAGACCAGGTTGTCACCGCTGCTGGCCATTCCGCCCACGCAAATGAGCTCCTGGTTGGCAACGACGGCGGTTGGTTCCAGGTAGTGGCCGAGAATGATGTGTGACATCACCGATGGTTCATTCAACGGTGCCAGATTGATTGCGACCAGCATGAACTGGGTGTCGCCTGAGGCTGAGTCTCTAGTGGCGAGGGCGTAGGCGCGGTGCCCGGGGGCAGTGAAGTCCTGAACCCGCCTGCCAATTCCTCGTAACTCACCGATAACCCGCGCGCCCTCCTCCTTTTTCAAATCGACAATGGCCAGGCGACCGAACTGGTCTGTGACGCAGGACAAGCCTTTCTCGACAAATACCACGCGATCCGGCACAATTGCCGGCGGCCAGTCCTGGCGGCAAAGCGAGTGCGCTCCTGATCTGCCGCTGCCGCTATGGTGCCCGGCCCAGGCCGGCAGGCAGCTGCCGTGAGAAGCCAGAAGCCCGAAGGAGCTCAACAAGAAGTGCCTGCGAGAGAGCATTTCCAGCGAACCTAAGGCAGCACGTGGCGAACGAAGCTAGCTAATGCTTGCAGCAAAAGGATAGCAATCATAGGGGAAAAGTCGATGCCGCTGCCACCCAGCGGGGGAATCAAGCGCTGGAATGGCGCCACAATTGGCCGCACAATTTGATTCAGCCCCTTAAACGGCTGCTCATACCAGTTGATGTTAGGGAACCAGCTCAGCAAGCACCAGACCACAATCAGCATCGTGACAAGCTGGATTATGCTCGCTAATAAGCCACCGATGTCGAACACGCTTTGACCCTGCCTGGACTTCCCACAACCCCAGATTGTAACATTTATCGGTGTTTAGAACTGGCAGAAGATGAGCTGGAAAGTACGTACCGGGACTGTTGAGCAGGAGCTGATCGAGGCTATCAAAGGCTTTGTGGGTGACAGCTTCATCGGTGACGATTGTGCAGTCCTGCCTGGCCAGATGCTGGCCACTTCGGATAGCCTGGTTGAGGGAACCCACTTTCTTCTGCCCAGGACGACAGCCGCCGATCTCGGCTGGAAAGCAATAGCCGTAAACCTGAGCGACATCGCAGCCATGGCCGGCCGACCCAGGCATATCCTGATCGACCTCTCGATGCCGGCGGATTTCCCGGGAAGGCTCTTTCGGTCTCTGTTCCAGTCCATGTCTGAATGCGCCCGCACCTACCGCACAACCATTGTGGGCGGCGATCTGACCCGGGGGGCGCTGCTTACAATCTCCGTAACTGCATTGGGCGAGGTCCATGAGCGGGGTTGCCTCAGGCGTTCAGGGGCAAGGCCTGGCGACATCGTGGCTGTTACCGGCGACTTTGGGGCAAGTGCGGCCGGGCTGTTCGTGCTGGAACATGGCCTCGGGGGCTACCCACATTGCCGTCAGAGGCATTGCCGGCCGTTGCCGCGCCTGTGCGAATCCTGGGCGCTGGTGAGGCAAACCGGCAGTCGCGGGGCGCTGATGGATGCCAGCGATGGGCTGGCCGATGCGCTCATCCAGGTGGCGAGAGCGAGCCGGGTCGGTATGGAGATTGAGCTGGATGCCGTGCCGGTGCACCGGGAGACGGTAGCGCTGGCCAAACTGGCTTGTGTTGACGCTTATCGCTGGGCGCTCTACGGCGGGGAGGACTATGAGCTTGTGGCGGCGATTCCGCCTTCGGTGTGGAGCGATTGGCAGCAGGCTCCGGATAACCCGTTCCAGGCGATTGGCGCGGTGACAGATAGCGGCCGGGTGGTGGTCAAGGGGGATGCGGAGAGGGAGCTCGATCCATCCCAGAGCTTTCAGCACTGGACCAATCTGGTTTGAGGGTGAATCTGCCCTGTGAAGGGCGTATTCTTACATAAGCGCGATGGCGGAGCGGGGCTACGGAGACCTCACGGTGCAACAGCAAATGGCTCAAATTCTTGACGGGAAATTGGTGGCCGCTCAAGTGCGCGACCGGCTCAAGTCGAGGGTGGAAGAGTTGGTGCGGGATGGGCACCGCTTGCCGGGCCTGGCGGTAGTCCTTATCGGCGACAATCCGGCCAGTCACGTTTATGTGAAAAACAAGATTCAGGCCTGCAAGAAGGTCGGTATAGAAAGCCGGCTCTACCAGTTTCCTTCGCAGGTCGGGGCGCAAGAGGTTTACGCTTGCCTGGGCGAGCTCAATCGCGACACAGCAGTTGATGGCATTCTGGTGCAACTGCCGCTGCCGGGGCATCTGCCCACCGATAGCCTTCTGGCTGCGGTCCTACCTGGCAAGGATGTGGACGGTTTGCATCCCCAGAATCTGGGGCTCCTGCTTTCCGGCAAGCCGGGGTTGAGGCCGTGCACCCCGCAGGGAATCATGGTGCTTCTCGAGCATTACCACCTGTCGCTGGCCGGAAAGAGGGCGGTGGTGATCGGGCGCTCAAATCTTGTCGGCAAGCCGATAGCGATGATGCTGCTGGAGAAAAATGCCACGGTTACCATCTGCCACAGCAAGAGCGAGCGGTTGGATGAGATCGCCCGCACGGCGGATGTGCTGGTGGTGGCAGCCGGTAAGGAATGTCTGGTCCGCGGAGCGTGGATAAAGCCTGGTGCGGTGGTCGTCGATGTTGGCATCCACAAGCGCGCTCGCGAACCGGGAGCTGACGTCAACGTCCTTCAAGAAGAGGCTCAGCTTGTCGGAGATGTGGACTTTCAGGAGTCCGCTCGCGTGGCTTCCTACATAACCCCGGTGCCCGGTGGCGTCGGGCCGATGACGGTGGCGATGCTGTTGTCCAATACGCTTATTGCTTACCAAGAGCATATTATGCTCAGGGACGGCCGGCCGTAAGGTGTCGAGCGCCAGGATTACCCCGACTGAACGGCACCACCAGTCACACAACACGATTCCGGAGAAGAGTAATGACCAGCGAAGCAAAGAAGGGCGGCTTTCCTACTTGGGCCAAGATCCTGATTGGAGTCGTTGTCGTCGGCATAATCGGTAGCATAGCGCTTGCTGTGGGCATGGTCTTTTTTTTCCAGAACATGGTCAAGCAGTCGCAAGATCCGGTTGCCATTGCCAAGACGGCCAAGTCCATTGCTACCTTTGCGGATCCGCTGCCTTCCGGTTACAAGTTCTCGATGGCCCTTGATATCGCCGGAATCAAGACAGTCACGGTCGAGCATCAATCGGACAGCCAGATGCTGACTTTCATGAGCTTCCCCAAGAAGGATGAAACTAGCGACCCGCAGGCGCTGGTGGACAAGCTGTATGAAACCGGGATTCAAACTCACCAGACCTCAGCCAAGTTTAACGAGGTCAAGAAGAAGGGCTCAATGGATGTGGCCGGCGAGACAATGCCCTACATCGTTGGTGAGATGCAGAGCGACAGCGGCAAGAAGTTTCAGGGGATGGTGGGCTGCATAATTCCCAAGGGCAAGAGCGAGACCTTCTTCGTCTATGGAATGCAGCCTCAGGGCAAAGATTACAATCTCGATGGTACGGAGGAGTTCCTGAAGACAATCAAGGGATTTTGACCGTCGACCGGATTCTCGCGGTGCTGAGCCAGCGACCTCTTGAGTATTCCCAGCCCGCAAAAATTCGCAAAGCCGACAACAAAATGGCTGCCCGCTGGCTTATCATTGTTGAAGAGAACGTGCGTCTATCTTCTGGCTTTAGGAGCGGAGAATTATGGCTGACGATACGCCTGAGCACAAGGGCTGGTTCAAATTCTTCTTCCCATTCTTCTTTGTTTGCTTCTTCTTCATCATGGCAATAGGAGCAGTAGCAATCTTCACCTACAACGCCAATGCGCCCGAACCGGCGCCGGCAGCCGGGGGACATGGCAGCATGCTGCTTCCTCAAGATGGTGAATATGCGCCTCACGTCCAGCACCAACCGCTGGCTTGATGCTGGACGAGCAGCGTTCTAAAACCTTCGTCCGTTAGTGTAGTAGCCGTGCTGACTGGTGACCATGTTGAGCACCGCTACCGTTTTCAAGATCCGCTGCTTGATATCCCGGTCGTGCGGATCCTCGGATTGGGCAACCTGGGTGAGCATCGGGCATCGCTCGAGCGCGTGCAGCATGGAGAACTCAGCGGTGGTCACATGCCTGCTGCTGCCAATCAGGCGCGTGAGCACTCGCCGGTGGGCGATTTCATCTGATCCGATGACCTCTCGCGAGGTTGGCTCATGATCGGAGATCAAAACCTCCTTCCCGGGACCAAGCCGGAATAGAGACCTGTTGCAGGAAATGGATACTGCATCCGCGCCATTGTCCCAGAAAAGCTGGCAGCGCTCGAAGCCGGGCTCGACGGTAAGGAGCACCAGCGCTTTGTGTTTGAATTCTATTTCGGCGAGCGGTGTGAGAATGCGCCCGGGGCGATTTGCCTCGACGAGTATCTGCCCGCTATTAAGGTCAATCCGATCCGCCTTTTCCTGCGTGAACTCGGTACCTGGGGCCATGTGGAATTTGAAAGAGCTGTTCCTGGCCGCAAATCTCGTCTCCCCACCGGTTTCCTCGCTCGCGGTTGCCGACAGGCTCCCGCCGAGCAGGCACAAGCAAAAAAGCAGACTCAGCGCTTTGGGCCTGGCGGCTTTCATCAAACGCACCCCTGAGGTTTCCCATATCCAAGTCTACCAAGGGGCCCGGCCTTGGTTGTGGAGATGTATCAATATCCTTGGCCAGATGACTTTCTGGCGGGAAGAGAAAGACATAATGGTAAGGGCTGGTCAATGGCCAGACCGGAGGAGGGACCGCACTCGTCCGGCGAAAGTTTCATACCCCAGTTATTGGCAACTTCAGGAAGGCGATCGTGGCCAAAGCTGAAATCCTGTCCATAGGCACGGAGCTTTTGCTCGGGCAGATTTTAAACTCGAATAGCCAGTTTCTCTCTGCTGAGCTGGCAGAGCTCGGTATCGACTGCCTGTGGCACTCGACAGTAGGCGACAACAAGGACCGCATCAAGGAGGCATTGAGGACGGCCCTTGGTCGGGTCGACATTGTGTTGACGACGGGTGGCCTTGGGCCGACGGTCGATGACTTAACCATGGAATGTCTATCGGAGCTCTTTGCTGTGCCGATGGTTTTTGATGATCAGATCATGGCCGACATTCAGTCTAAGTTTGGACGCCGGGGGATGCGGATGCCTGAGTCCAATCGCAAGCAAGCGTTGCGGCCGGAAGGATCGCGGCTTTTGCCCAACGAGTTCGGCACCGCTCCGGGGGTGATCTGGGAGCTTGGTGCGGAGCTGATTGAGGCCGCCCAGATCGGCCAACCGGAGCGGCTGCGGGTGATCTTGACGTTTCCAGGCGTTCCCTCTGAGATGCGATCTATGTGGAAGGCAACTGCCAGACCGTATCTGACAAGCACATTTGGCGATTCCGTAATCTGGTCCTGCGATCTCAAGCACTATGGTATCGGGGAATCGGCTCTGGCTGAGATGCACAGCGAGGAGCTAGGGTCCGCTAACCCGACCGTGGCGCCGCTGGCCGGTCGCGGCGAGTGCCGATTGCGCGTGACCGCGAAGGCACCCACTCTGCCGGAAGCAAAGGCGATGGCACAGCCTGTGATTGAACGGATCAGAGCGAAGAGCGGCACTCTCTGCTATGGCATCGACGACGACAAGCTCGAGTCAGTGGTCGGTGATCTCCTGGCGGCCCGGGGCTTGACTGTGGCTTTTGCCGAATCGTGCACCGGCGGCCTGGTTAGCAAGAAGCTGACGGACATCCCGGGCAGCTCCCGATACGTCAAACTCAACATTGTCTCCTATTCCAACCAGGCGAAGGAAGAGCTGCTCGGCGTTCACGAGTACATCTTGAACGCGAAAGGAGCGGTTAGCGCCGAGTCTGCCCACGCTATGGCAACAGGAATCAAGCGCCTGGCGCGTTGCGACATTGGTGTGGCGGTCACAGGAATTGCCGGTCCAGATGGTGGCACTGCCGAGAAACCGGTCGGGCTTGTTTATCTGGCCCTGGTAGCTGAGCACTTTCAGGCTGACAAAAGACTCAAGTTTCCGCCCGAGATGGGGCGCTCGGAGATTCGCCATCGGACCGCCAGCGAGGCACTGAATATGGTGCGATTGTTCCTGCTGGACCCAGCGAAGCTCTCCAGGACCTCGTCGCGATAGCAATAGGACCACATCAGCTCAGGAAAGCTCGAACCCGGCTCAATTGCGGAGGTCACAGGCTGACAGCCAGGGTAAGCAGTCCGGCGGCAGGACGTCCCGGAGGGCTAACATCCACATGGTCTCGAGTGTGACGGACGCTCGACTGCGTTAATGCTAGACAGATCAGCTAAGTAATGGTCGAGTCTGTCGATCATGGACTGGACAGGATGTCGGTACTCCCAACGGATGTGGTATTGCGTCACGCCAGCATTTATGGTCATCCTGCTGGCTTCGCTGCTCATCACTTTTTTCCTGGGGCGGGCCTGATCCGATGCTGCTCTGCTGATGCGGATTAGCGAAGGTCAGGTGGTGCCTCACCGCCTGACCTCGACAGCTGCACGGCGCGGGAATCCAGCGGTGCCTGGGCTGGCTCGCTGTCGGACTCCGGCTCGTCCAACTGCTCGTTGTCAGCCGTCAGCTCGTCGAGCTGCTCTTCAGCCAATGCCGATGCCGCACCCGGCTGAGGAAGCGTGAAGCCGGCCTGATTGCCAGGGGCAGCTGTCCCAAACTGGGACGGCGAGCCTGTCTCGGCGGCAGGCAAATTCGCGGTCGCCTCCTCCGGTTGAGAGAGTGTTTGTTCTGGCACCGGGCGCAGGGCCAGGACAAACAAAGCGAGGCCGGTTGCCCAGATTGCCGAGAATAGCAGTGCTACTAATTGCGTTTGTCTTCGTCTTAGGCCGACCGGGCAGTCGCGCGTCAAAAACTTGCCATCTGCCCTTTTGTAAAAGGCCGCGTGAAGGATGCCTTCCCGCTGAAAAACCAGCTTTCCCGCCTCGGAGGCGTCCATCTTCGAGAAATTGTACACTGACAGTCCGCAAATGTTGCAAAAGTGGCAACGCTCTGTTCCGGACATGGTCCCCCACTTGGATGGACACAAAGAAGCATACTTGAACTTTTCAATCTCATGCGCTGGTTCTGCCGCTGGTGGCGGCTCCAGTAGCTTTTGCCGTTCTTGCGCCCGCAAAGTGGACTCCTGTACTAGCTGCGACAGCCTGTCTCGGAAGGACTGGATCTCGAGCGCTGTCTTCCGCAAGATTCGCCGGGGTGCGCCTAATCTGCCCGGAGGATACAGGTGATCGGCCTGGCTGGATGAGCCGCCGGCAACGCTGTCTGGGCTCGGTTCAACCGGTTTCTCAGGCGCTCCATGTCGGGCGGATGCCTCTTTCAGGAGAGCAGAGAAAGCCTCAGTGCATACCTTGATCTCCTCTGTCATTCTCCGCACGCGTTGCTTTGCTCCCTGGGTAATCTGCTGGACTCCGGCGAGTTTTCCGGCAGTTGCCTGCCGTGGGAAAGAGGCGGGTGGAGGTGGTGGCATCTCCGGAGCAGACACCCGTGTTTCGTAAGTTGCCGGGGCGCCTCCAGCCGCTTGCGCCCAGGCGGAGGCAGGAGGCGGTGGCGTCTCGCCGGCGGCAGGCGGGGGCGTATGCCTGACAGCCGGGGGCGGCATCTCAGGCGGAGTCATGTGCAACTGGTGCCGCTGTGATTGTGCCAGGCCATGTAGAAGCAGGCTGTTGAGCGCGTCCTTGTATGCCGAAATCTCGCCAGTTGCCCGTCTTACTGCTCCCTGGGCTGTTCGCTTGAACCTGCCCATGGCAGAGTCGACATTCTGCGTGGGCGCAATTCCGTTCCAGGCAGGACTTACCCCGGAGTTATCGGCGTCGGGGCACGGTCTCGGGGAGCACCGCCGTTGGGCATCGGCAGGATCAAGGTTCGCCTCCGGCATCGGGACTCCTCCTTAATTCCGGCAAGCGGTTTGACCGGGTGGTTCGGCACCCACTTCGATTCGAGACTGGCTGCATGCTGTCGAATCAATCGATGCCTACCCGACTGAGCTGCTGCCGGGCCAAGGCACGAGTTATGTTGCCGGGCAGAGCTGTAAACGCTATACCCGCACGCGCGGTGCTTTATACCTGGCAGCATAAGATCTTTACGAAATTAACCGTAAGGCGCCTGTTGCCCCGGCATGAACAAGCAGCTAAGATGTCTCGCTACGATGGGCTGGGGTATTATGGACTTAGCGTTCGGGAGTAGGACTGCATGGTCGGCTTCCTTTGGTCGTTGTGCTATTGCACCCCGCCGTCTGCATCGGGCGCCTGGGATGCTAGCACTTGCTGCCGGTCACCGCGGCGCTGCGGTCTACGGACAGCCAGGGCGGATGCAGCGGATCGGGCAGGGCTCGCTACAGTAAGGGCTGCCGCTCCCGTGGTGGCAGGTCGTCGCTCGGGTACAACCGTGAACGGGTGCTGGCCGGACGGGAGGCTGGGATGAAAATAAGCGAGCGGGGTAAGCCGAGGACACCGCGAGGAACCCAGATGGCCGAGCTACCGGTGGTGCTCTGGTTGCTCCTTGTATGCGGCGTCATTCCGCTGATGATAATGGCCACGATTACCATGCGGGCTACACTTCTAAACGCGGCAGCGCGAGATGCCGCCCACGCGGCCGCAAAGGCCTCGACTTTCGAGCAGTCCGAAGAAGGACATCCATCGGCCAGGCAGCTAGCAGAGTCAACGGCCCATGCCACTGCAAGTAAGTTTGCCGGTGTGACAATCTCCCAGGTAAAAACCAGCATCATGATCACTGACGCAGACAACCCTTCCGCCCCCTCGGATATACGCACGATCAAGCTGCGCCCCACGGACGTCATAGATACATCCAAATATGTCTATTCGGTTCAAGTGGAGGTTTCCGGGTATGTGGAGCCGCTTATAAGATTCACTCTGCCTGTATTTGGAGACGTTCCTGGATTGACCAAACCCATGGAGATGAAGGTGTCAGGCGTCGAAATGTTTGAGAACACCGAGGGACTCAAGGAGTGAGCCGGGCTGGTACCGGGAGGTTAGCTCCCAGGTAAGCGCAGTTGACGGAGGAGTTGCGTGTTTGCAAGAAGGCAGAGAGAGCAATCCGGGCAGATGATAGCTCCGCTGGGCATAATCATCGGCATCCTCATAATTGGGGGACTGGGAGTACTGGCCTTTGAAATCGGGCGAGTGGTCATTGCCCGTGACATGCTTCGGGCGGCGACAGACGCCGGAGCCTTGTCTGGTGCCCTGGTGCTTTCCGGCTCCGGACTGGAGGACCCGGCCGCCTCCCATGAGAAGGCTCGCCAGGCGGCCGAGGATATGTGCCGCGTCAACGACATATTTGGCGTGGGGCTGGCGCAACCGCACGTGGGAGCTGGCCCGCTCAAGGGGGAAGAGACCGTCGTGAAATGCCGGTGGTTCAATCCTTTGACCAATGAAGAGGTTCCTGAATCTTCGGAGGATGGAAGAGTCATCGAGGTTTCGGCTACTTTCGGATATCAACCGCTATTTGGCAGGATGCTTGGTCTGGGCCCCAACGTCGTGTACCCGATGACCGCATCGTCTCAGGGAGGCGTGCCGATCGTCGATGTTGTCGTCTGCTTTGATGTCTCCGGTTCCATAGACGACCAGACCAAGGTGACGTTCGTCAGGCGTGTCTGGAACCCAGCAGCCAATGGCGGGGCAGGCCGAATCGAGTATGAAACAGCGCAATCGTCCGGCGGCGGCGGTTCGGGCGAGCTCTACAATATTCTCAAGCCCGAGGCTCTTGGTTCGGGTGTCAACGCATACTACCCACAGCATCTGGATCTGAGTAGCGCCGACGGACAAGCCTCGTCGAAGCTCGTGTTTAATGCCGATTTGCGAGCAGGGGATAAGTCCAAGCCCGGCAACGCACCGGAAGGAAAGGTATCAGGCCCGGTGAGAGCCGACAATTTCACCGATCTGGTGGTCAATCTCGACAGTAATGACTCTTTCATGTCGTTCGTATCCAAGAATGGCTATGCCTTTCCGACCATCGGTGCGGTGGTGGAAGCCGCTCGTGGAAACCTGGATAGCGAGCTGGCATTCGAGAAGAGTGGGGCCAAAACGGCCCTTAAGGGGCTGGTAGAACCGAGGCTGGGCTACAAGAAGGAGTACAAGAAGCTGGCCAAGGCAGGCATCGAGCCGCTGACTTCCGCAAAACGGGCTCTAGTGCAGTTCTTCGACCTCATGCACAAAAATACCCTTGCTCATTTCGGTCTGATTGCCTTCAGCTGGGGCAAAAACGGCATCGGCACGGAGCCCAACAGCAGCGTTTCGCAGCCGCGCCTGTTTGGCTATTCGGAACTCTGGACAGATTCTGTGCAGTGCCCGTTGCCGATGATCGGGCTTGATGCGAATTCAGCCGTGGACAATTATTCCCTGGTTAGGAGTAAGGTGCTGGAGACCGTCCCTTTCGGAGGCACGTGGATCTCGCCGGCTTTGGAGCAGGCCGTCTCAGAGCTCAAGCAGCATGGCAGAAGGCATGCCAAGAAGGTCATAGTGCTGTTCACCGACGGGCAGCCGACCGGTCCCCAAACTCCGGACTACGGACGCCTCAAGGCAAGAGAGGCCGCTCAGGCAGCCCACGATGCTGGAATACCGATCTACACCATAGGGCTGTCTCAAAACCCGGACGTGCAACCGGGTCAGCAAGACATACTGACCGACGAGCCGGGCAGCCAGGGGATCGCGGCAATTTCTGGCAACGGCGCCAGGTTCTTCCAGGTGGGAAGACGAGAAGAATTGCGGGCTGCTTTCCAGGAAGTCGCGCGCGATCTGACTCAGCTTGTCAGATGAAAGGAGCAGTCATGAGCGATCGGTTATCCGCCTTAAACTCTCTCGGTCACGTCACCTCCGGCGACCGCATCAGAGCTGCTACTGGCAGCGGTTTCCTGGAACTGGCCGTTGCCTTCCTTGTTATGACGGTAATGGTGATGTTTGCCCTGGACATATCCATGCTGCTGATTGCAGTCGGCGTGAACGATCGGGCCTGCCGCGATGCGGCCAGGGCGGCATCGCAGGGAAGGAGCAGGGCTGAGGCTCTCAAGCTCGCTAATGCGGCTCTCAGGCAACATGCCACCAACTCGACCCTTGTTGAGAGACCACGGATAGTAGAAAATCAATTTGCTTACGTGACGAGCCCGCCGCCAAGAGTTCGTCCTTCCGAGCCGTACGTGTCTGTTGTGACTGTCATAAATACGAGAGTGCCGGCTCCAATAGCACTGGTCGGTCAGAACATCGGCGGCAATAGCGTCGCCATTGCCCGGCGATACATATACCCGATTGTGAAGCTGTCCCAGCGTTAAAGAACCTTCAATTGCAACCTACCCCAATGGAACGGTGCGCTCTAGACAGCCGTTGCTGACAAGTGACGCATGGCTGAAGGCACTGACTGACTGTAGATGCTGAGATATTGCAGCTCCTCATGAAAATCATAAACGGAGTTCTTCAGGATCTCGCCCAGTCGCCTGCTCGCCTCGAGATCGCCTGCATTCCGGTTGACAAAGTGCTTGATGACGTCATATCGTGCTTCTGCGTCGAGCTGCGAGAAGAAGTGCATGTACGCGGCGATATTCGTGCTATCCGGTACTGAGAGAATCTCAATGGCGAGATCGAATCCACTCTTTTCGTTGAGTCGTGCTAACGCCCATGCCAGGGGATTGATGACACTCTGGTCGTAGCGCAGTCCGGTGTTGTTATAGATTTTTAGGACCTCCGCTCGAAATTCCTTTGCCTTTGTCTTGCCGATGATATACAAGAGTGATGCGACCAGGGGAACATCGCCGCTTGATAGCGACTCGCGAATAACACTGACGAAATCCTCTCTGGTCTCGCTGAAGCGCGAAAGACCCAGGAGTGCATTTGCTTTCTGGCGTGGTACGTTCGAATTGACAAACTGCATGAATGTCGCTATCAGCTCTTTTTCCCCGAAGTAGCTGAGAACCTCCAGTGCGTTTGCAACGGTGCGGGGATCGTCGTCCTCCAGTCCGATTAGCACGAACGGAATGGCTTTCCTGCCATACAGCGCACCAATTGCGGTCAATGCGTTCAATCTGACGCGCTGGGTCTTCGGCCTGGCTCGTTCAAGCAGAATGTTGAGCATAAATTTGGTCGCACGCAGTCTGCCGGATATGCGGAGAGCGTCAATTGCGGCCAGCTGAATCTCCTCTTTGTCGGAATAAAACTCGTTCTGGATGAGTTCGACACTGTCATCCGTTCCGGTATAGGCGAGGCCTAGGACGATGGTCTTCCTGAGCAACTTCTTCGGATCGCGAGCAAGAATCCGGCTCATGCGTTCGACATAATCTTTAGGGCGAATGTATGAGAGTGTGTGGGCGGCAATGATGGCAGCTGATTTACTTCCTGACTCTATCAGCTCGTACAGGAATCTTGTGTAGAGCGCTCTGAATCGGAGCACCGTGACGACGGCAGCCAGGGACGAAAGGAGAACCAGCCCTATCACGCCCACGGTTTCTACTCTGACAGGCAGGCGGCTGGTAAGCGAGAACACACCTGCCAGGACTGTCGGAACCAGCACGAAAAAGTAGAAGCTGTGTTGGGCGCGCACCTTTGGGCGCAGTTCGCTAACGAACGATCCCATGATGATCTGAGTGGCCGGACTATAAAGACAGTATTCGCACAGGCGTCTCGCCACCTCAAAAGCAACAAATAAAAATAGAGCATTTGTGGCCAGGCAGAAGGTACCGAAGCCGATCATCACTGCTGAATAAGTGTTTAGAAGCTTGAGTGGAGAGATCCGTTTGGTTCCGATCGCCTTGCCGGTCACGAAACTGAGGAGAACAATCAGCGCGCACGACAACAAGAAGTAATTGTCAGTAACTGCGCGAATGGCTTGATATGACTGAAGCCTGTCCTTGAGCACAAGCTTGAGAAGGTAGGTCTCGTTGACGGCGATTGCTGCAAAGCACGCGGACATCAGGATAAAGCAAATCATGAGCGGCCTGAGCGTGGACGGGAGGGTCTCTTGCGTTTCCGAGCCGGCCTTGGAATATACAATCTCGAAGTTTCGTGCAGGGAAGAATTGCATCACGATCAGCGCCAGGCTGGCCAGGCAGCAGACCAGGATAAGGTCGAGGGTCTGGTTCGGATTCATGACGAGACCGTAAATTTTAGTGAGGACTATTACCAGCACAGTGCCGCTCTCGCAGAATGCGTTCAGATAAGCGAAATACGAGTTTGCCCTGGCAGGGTCGAGATAGCGAATTGTTAGTTCGGAAATAATCCACCGGAGCAAGGCCACGCCGAACATGGAAACGAGAAACCAGGCGATTGCCTTAGGCAGCCCGTTGAGCCAGTTTTGAGTGAGCGCCGCCAGGCATAGGCTGTAGAGCGCAATGGAAAGCGCCGAAAAATGAGCATACCTCAGCTTAATTAAGTGAAAGTTTTGCAGAAACCAAGAAAACAGCAAGCCGCCGATGATGCCGCCATAAACCGTATAGACGGCCGGAGCCTGGCTGAGCAGGTACGACTGCGAGCCTATAAAGCCCAGATTGGTTGCGATTCCTGCAAGAAAAGCCAGGATGAGGAGTGCCCACGTATTCTTGAAAATCATGACGCCTTGTGCCACCGTACGCACTGCCGGGCCACGGCCACTGGACGGCCAGAGCTTATTATTAAGTGTAATACCCGAGCAGCCATGGCCTTAAGCGCTTGAAGGCCGATCTTGACAGAATATGCTTGCGGTGCTTGCCTGCGTTGCCAGTTGAGTTAGTGAAGTCCGGCAGCCATTGGCTTGCCGGTGACTTGCCGCAACCCCTCTCTTCCGGCAGAACTCATTGACCTAAAGACCAGTCTGTCGCCACTCTGGCAACAATCCCTGCCAGTACCGTTCCCTCTGGTCCTTTGTCCTCTCCTGCAGACGCAACAACATCAGTCCGGTCGCATATTTTACCGACGTGTTCACCAGGATCAATTCCACGAAGACCAGTGAACTCGATTAACTCCTTCCCCACCGCTGGACCCGGAACAGGAGGAATGGTCACAGCAGTGCCTCCGGCACGCCACCTGAACTACGGCTCCAGAACTCCACACACTGCCTTCGCCCACCACCACGGGTAGGACCGGACGCACACGAGTCTGCGCTAAAATTGCAGCGTGGTGGCGGGTATTTTCTGGAAGTAACATGGGGCCGGTGTCGCAAATGCTTAAGAAGCGGAATGATTACTGGTACGGCGATAACTACACTGATATTCACGAAGAACTTGCTCGGTACAGCGAGTCTAATGGCTATGTCATCCATCATTTTGCGGATGTTGGTTGCGCATGTGGCGGGAAAGTGTTTCGCCTGGCCATGGATGATTCAGCGGGTGCCGCAGTTAGGTTTTGTGTCTCGTGTCAACACGAGCATCGTATCGGCGATAGTGAGGAGTATTTAGCGGATGCATCGCTAGAAGAATGTACTTGCCCGTGTGGAAGCGAGCAATTCGAAGTTTCCGCTGGTGTGTCATTGTACGAAGCCAGTGAAGATGTACGCTGGCTTTATTTAGGCTGCCGTTGCCGGAAATGTGGTCTGACAGCATGTTATGGGGACTGGAAAAATGAGTTCAACGGCTACCGGGAGCTGTTGGCATGCGTGTGAGCTCAGATCTGCCGCAATTGGCCAGGAGCGAGGCTAGTTATTGATTGATTCCCTCGATTTGATCGAGGCTCTTATGGAGTCGGACTCAGTTCGTGCGGCTGGCACTGCTGATCGCTTTTTCACTGGCCATTGCCTGATTTTGTCAGGCAGAGACTTTGATGTTGGATTGCTGAGGCTGGGGAGCCAAAGGAGGCTTCTTTCTGAAGAGCAGGGCATCCAGCGAGTAGATACCAGGGCCGACCGTCATCAGCGCGACCACGATCGCCAGGTAGACTAGCGGCAGTTCGAACGAACCACCGTGTGCCCCTGGCGGTGCCACGAATGGCTGTCCCATGGGAAGGTGTACGGCAAACAATGCGGTCGTCATCACGCACATAATTCCGAAGCAGGCAATCGGTGTCAACAGCCCGAGGATCAGCGCCAGTCCTCCGCCAAATTCAGAAAATGCGGCCAGGGCCTGGAGAATTCCTGGCGCCCAAGAATCGGCTCCCATCCAGGTAAGTGGGTGCTGAACCTTCATCCAGCCGTGCATCATGAATGCCAGCCCCACAACCAATCGAAGCAAGGCAAGCCCCAATGCTCCAGGCGGGCCTATAAATTCCGTGAATAATTTTCGCATGGAGCGTCCTCCTATTACAATCGAAGCCGATTTTCTCAAGTCCCATTTGGCCTAGCTAGGACACCCACGATGCCAGCCCTGGGAA
>Ga0066388_100000120_pt1 | contig 27376 bp, 20 predicted proteins | sample PanSoiMetaGPlot6_FD_64539 | JGI IMG/M metagenome (GOLD analysis project Ga0066388, IMG submission 64539) | Tropical forest soil microbial communities from Panama analyzed to predict greenhouse gas emissions - Panama Soil - Plot 6 (Hybrid Assembly) | ecosystem: Environmental > Terrestrial >...
GAGCGTTTACGAAGACTCCGCATGTAGGCGCAACCAAATGCGTGAAACGAGCTTGCGACGGGGGTTGGGGCCAAAAATCAAACCGTCAATTCCGGTTGAGCGATTCGGACGCGGCGAATTCCGAAGGCGATCAGCCGCGCCGGCAAATCCCTAAAGAATGGAATGCGTGTAAACAGCCGAAGCTGCCAAGGTACGCGGGAGAGATTCAAACGCGAGCTCAGCACGTTAGCGATGAGGCGTCGCTGCATGAAAGATTGCATCGCCTGAACCGCCTTCGTGGGCAATTCGCGGCGGCGCTGCACCTCGGCGAGTTCGGATTCCGGGACATTTCCTGACTTCAGCGACGCAGCGAGTAGATTGCTCGCGACGACTGCATCCTGAATCGCATAGTTGATGCCAACTCCTCCCACGGGGGACATTACGTGCGCGGCATCGCCGATCAACAGCAGGCCCGGCTTGTGCCAAATAGGGCAACGACTCGATTCCACCGAGAGCAGTGTGAATTGTTGCCAGTCAGTTAGAGTTTCAGCGTGCCTTGCGAAGCGCGGCTCGATTTCTGACAAACTTTGTCGAACCGCTTCCACACCTTGCGTGCGTAATTGCTGGTATTGGCCTTTGGGGAAAACCAGGCCCGCCTGCCAATAGTCATTGCGTTCGAGCAAAATGAAAATTCGTCCGCGGCCAATGCCACCGAACGCGCCACCTGTAATTTCCGGTTCGCCTGCCAACTTGGGGAGCTTGAACCACAGAACGTCCATGGGAGGTGCGGTCTTGACTGGCTCGATCCCGGCCAGGCGACGAATCAAAGAGAAGCGGCCATCCGCGCCGACGGTTAAAGGCGCGCGAAGCTCGTGCAGACCGCCCGAAGCGAGATAACGAACTCCGCGAACCGTTTCATTTTCGACAATCAGTTGCTGCACTTGCGCATGCATCAGCAATTTGAAGTGAGGATATTTAGCAGCTTCCGCGGTGACGAATTCAAGGAAACGCGCTTGCGGCACCATCAAGATATACGGGAAGCGCGTCTTCAAACGGCCCAGGTTGAATGGGCGGAATGGGCCATCGGCAAACTGAAAGGTGGGACCGGAGATTTTCGAGTGAGGAATTTCGTGAACGCGATCCGCAAGGCCAATCTGATCGAGGATCTCCAAAGTTGATGGATGAATCGTGTCGCCGCGAAATTCGCGGTCGAAATCCTGGTGCATTTCGAGGAGTGTAACCTGGATGCCGTGACGAGCCAGCAAGAGGCCAAGCATAACTCCTGCGGGGCCACCGCCGACGATGCAACAAGAAGTTTTTTCGACTGAAACCACATTTTTGTCATTCGATTCCTGGTTATTCACAGCGTTCTCCATTTTCGGGTTTGCGTCATTCATTTCAACTTTTCCGTTACGCTCAAATATTTCCGCTTTCGCTAAGGTTCGCGCGGGCTTGGCGGGCAAACTCCCGCTCGGGGTAAGCTCGATCTCGAGATGCAGAATAGAGGCCAACCAGGCGCGCGACCAATATGGCGACGTACATGACGCCGCAAATCGCTTCAAGGACAGAAAGCGAGCGCGCTGGCCCGCTGACTGGAATCATGTCGCCGTAACCGACGGTCGTCAGGGTGACGAAGCTGTAGAACATGCAGTCGAACCAGTCCAGCTGATGCTGAGGGTGGCGCGTGGGATCCATCGCAAGCGCCCCAGGTTGCAACGTTTCAAGCAAAATGTAGCAGACGCCCCAAACTATTCCGATCAACATGTACACGCTTAGAGCGCCGTAAATTGTGTCGGAAGTAATTTCGCGCGTGCGTATGACGGCTCGCAATAGCGCGACCAATGAAAAAAGCAAAGAGGCAATTGTGCATAGCCAAGTCGGGATTGCTATTTTTGGATCCGGATGAAGCGCGTATGTCGCGTTCAGAATTCCAGCTGGAATCGTCAATGCTAAGGCAATGATCCAGTGCGCGCGCTTTTCACTGACTGCATAGACCGTAAAGTAGAGAGCCGCGCCTCCGACCAAGCGAACCAAAACGGAAGACCACGTCGCCTTATCAAGCCATGGCAGAACAGCGAGCAGAAGCACCTGCGTAAGAAAGAGATACAAGAATCTGCTACCCCTTGAGACGCGGCCTTGACTTGACGATTGATTGGATAGAGCGATTCCTTGCATTTTCGGCCTCAATCACCCGCCTGTGCTTGAATGCTATGTCCCATTGGCGGCAGAGAAGTGTCCGCCTCTGCACGGGATTCTGATTCGTGGCCGACCGCTCCCCACTTCACCCACTTCAGATCGTGTACAAAAATGGCGTACATCACGGGGACGAGCAGAAGCGTAATGAAAGTGGCAATAGTCAAACCACCGATTTGCGCGTAGCAAAGTGGTTCCCACAGCGGACCACCGTGAGCTGCGAGCGGAAAGAGAGCGATGACGGTCGCGCCAACGGTGATCATCACAGGGCGCAAGCGAACGATGCCCGCGTCAAGCAATGATTCCCGGAGAGATTCGCCGCGCTCGTGTGCTTCCTCAATAAAATCGAAGAGGACGATGACGTGACTGACGATGACGCCAATGAGACTCGCAATTCCAAGAAACGCCATGAAGCCGAAAGGCATTCCCATGATCCAGAGCGCGGCGAATGCCCCAACCATTCCATAGGGAATCGCGGCGAAAACGATAATTGGCTTTACCGCGTTTCGAAATTGGAAGACGAGAGCCAGGAAGATCGCGGCAATGGAGATGCCCATCACTTTGGCAATGCTCTTGAATCCTTTTTGTTGTTCCTCAAATTCGCCACCAATCTCAAGGTGATAGCCGATAGGTAGAGCCTTTTCGAACTCTCGAATGCGGGGCATGGCTGACATCAAAAGTTCAGACGGCAGATGTCCTTCGCTCGGGAACGCAGAGACGGTGATGGTGCGGAATTGCGCGCGGCGACGAATCTTCTCCGGGCGCATTTCCGTGCGGAGTGAAGCGATTTCCGCGAGAGGAACTTTTTGCGCGCTTTGGCTCGAGCCCACGTAGAAGCTTTCAAGATCGGACAGTGTGGCGCGCTCTTCCATCCTGAGTTTTGCGACGACCGGGATTTGCTTGTCACCATCACGCAACGTGGTGAGTTTTGTGCCGGTGGTTGCCGCGGAAGCAGAAGTGGCCACGTCTTGGTTCGTGATTCCAGCAAGATTGGCGCGATCACTAAAAGTGTCCACCATGATGTTCACACCGTTATTGCCCCAATCGTCGCGAACGCGGCGCGCCATCGGCTGATCCTGCAGAATCTGTTTGAGTTGTCCGGCATGCTTTTGAAGAACATACAAATCTTCACCGCTCAACCGAATGGAAACCGGTACTCCCACGGCGGAAGCTGATTCGAGCTGACGAACATCAATGCGAGCGCCAGGGACGCCTGCCGAAAGCGCGGTTTGGAGGCGATCAACCAAATGGCCTGTATCGTGCTTGTCGTTTACTTGAATGATGATCTGAGCATAGTTGAGCTGCTGCAGTTCCGGTTGAACGGAGAACCAGAAGCGCGGGCCGCCGCCCCCAAGAAAGGTGGTCAGCGATTTCAGAACACCTTCTGATTTCCGTTCCTTGCTGGGGTGTTGCTTTCCGTATTCTTCGGCAACTTGGTGGACGATTTGTTCCACGCGCGCAGCGGCTTTATTTGTTTCCGCGAGCGGAGCATCGTTGGGTAGCCAGACGTCGATATAAGATAGGTAAGACAAATCTTTGGGAAAGAATTGCGGCTTTAGCTGGGAAGCGAAGAAGCCGCCGAGGACAAGAACCACCAGCGATCCGCCGAAAACCTTCCAGCGATGATCAATCGCCCATCCGCCGACCTTGTAGTAAAAAGCCGCGAACCCCCTTTTGCGACGTTCCTGGATAGGCTCCTCCAGCTTCGGCTTCAACAGGTAGTAGCCGAGGAGAGGAATGAAGGTCATGGAAATGAGACGCGACGCAACAAGGGCGCACGTCATCACCACTGCGAGTGAGTAGAGAAATTTTCCCGAGTCGCCCTCCAACAGAAGAAAGGGGAGGTAGGCGACGATGTTTGTGACAGTAGCGAACATGATTGCGCTTGCGAGCTTGATCGGACCTAGCCATGCCGCTACTACAGGTTTATGGCCGAGTCCGAGGTCGCGCTTGATGGCGTCGCCCGCCACGACGGGATCATCCACAAGCAATCCCAAAGCAATGATTAGCGAAGCGATGGAAATCTGCTGGAGATCAATGCCGAGCAGGTGCATCATGCCGAATGTCATAGCCAGCGTGAGCGGAATGGAAAGCGCCATGATCAGCGCGGAACGCCATTCCCAAAACCCGATCCAGCTGATGAGCACGACCAAAACCACTGCCTCCATGAGACTGCTCATGAAGAGGTTGATGTTCTCCTTCACTTGCAGAGGCTGATCGGAAGTTCGGGAGATGCTCAAATCCGCGGGGAGTTTGTGTGCCAGCTTGGCCAGTGTTGCGTCGACTTCTTTGCCGAATTCTCCAATCTGTTCACCGGAACGCATTTGAACGGAAATCGTGATGGCACGATCTCGGTGCCAATTGCCGTCCTTGTCCTTCGAAGTGTAGAAATTCAGATAGCGCGCAGGAGTATCGTACTCACGAACGACGTTGGCGATATCGCGCAGATAGACAGGAACGCCGTTTGCGGAAGTTGTGACCGCGACCTCTTCTAGTTCGCGCTCTCCCTTGAACTCTCCGGACGGATCTATGCTCACCTTGCGGCCGCCTGCAATGATTTCCCCGCCGGATTGGTTGATGTTGCGAGCCGAAATGATCTGTCCAATTTGCCCGCCCTCCAGGCCGTAAGAGGCAAGGCGTTCCTGTGAGAAGCTGAGGAGAATTCGTTCGGAGAGAATTCCATTTCGATCGACTTTCGAAACGATCGGAATTGCTTGAAAGTTCTTCTGGATCGTTTCCGTGAAATCTTCCAGCTCGCGATAAGTGTATTTATCACCTGCTACGGCGTTCATGGCCGCAGCCGTCTCCGCAGGGTCCCGAATAACGACGATTTCCCAGGCGTCCGGATGAAATTCGGAACTCAACATGCGCTGGTTCTTGTTTCTCTCCATGAGGGCCTGGATTTCAGTTGTTTCGAGCTGCGTCATACCGTCCACACCGACGAAACCGGAACCGGAGAACATCTGTACATTCCGCCAAAGACCACCCTGCGTCGCTTCACCGACGAAATTGCGTGCTGCACGCTCGATAGGTTCCGGGTCCATCGAGCGAGGAAAGTGCTGAACGATGGAGAACGGCTTGCCCAGCGCGGTGGTCTTCCTGGAAGCGCGAATGCGTTCGATCGCTTCGCGGGTATCGCGAATGCGGATCTCGAGTTCCGCGCCAGAGACTTTGGGGCTTGCCACCGTGAGCATGAGTGCCGCTGTATCTCCGAAATCTTTGATGAAATTGACGGGTCCGGCCCCACTTGGGAAGTCGTGAATGGTGTCGAGACGCAGTTTGATGTCGTCGAACTCCTTGCGAGTGTCTTTCGTATTCTCATCGAGTTCGATGAAGAGCACGGATAGCCCAGTGCGGCTTATCGATTCGATTTTCTTGATGTTTGTGTTTTCCGCGATCTTTGCTTCCGCGCGCTGGCTCACCAATTGCTCGACGTCTTCGGCACTTGCGCCTTTCCAGGGAATGAGCGCCGCGGCAACGCGAACCTGGACTTCTGGATCTTTGCGTTTCGGCATCGACATATAGGCGAACACGCCCCAAAGCACCGTGGCTACAAGCAACACCCACGAGATGTGGCGATTCTCGACAAAGAAGCGCGCCGTATTCTTGTTCGTGCGAATGATTTCTTGATCGCTCTTGTGTGCCATGACTTTCCTCTTCTACTTTTCAGCCAAAATCGTTGCGGAACCCGGCACGACTTCTACAGGCTCGCCGTCTCGCAACAAACCGGCGCCGGTGGTAATTACTTGAGTGCCGATCGAAGGGCCCTTTTTGATGATGATCATGTTGCCAAGCGTGCCGCCGAGCTCGACGTCGACCAGCCGCGCCAGGGTGCGATTGTTCTCTTGCGAGGTCACAAATACGGCATAAGCCGAGGGATGCTTGGCGGAACTTACGAGGGCGCCAATAGGAATCACCGGCGCGCCGAGTTCTGGTGTTGCGTCTTCGATCTTCAGGGTCGTCACCATTCCCACCTTGAGTTGGTCTTTGGGGTTGGAAATGGACACTTCGACTTCAAAGACGCGACTTTTCGGATCGGCGGACGCGGAGATGCGCGAGACCTTTCCGTGAAGATCGGTGTTCATGAATGCGTCCGCGCGCAGGGCAAGCGTGTCCCCAATTTTCATTTTTGGGATGAGCTTGTCGGGGACGCCAAAGATCGCTTTCATTACGGTCGTGTCCGCCAGGACAAAAGCCGATGCGCCTGGTGACGCGAGCGAACCCGGAGCGATATTGCGCTTAAGAACCGTAGCGGCGAATGGGGCGCGCAAAACAGTGTCGCCGGCTGAAGTAAGCGATTCCTGAAGACGACCGCGAGCAGAATCGAGCCGCGCCTGGCTCGCTTCGAGATTGGAATTCGCACTATCCATCTCAGGTTTGGTCAAGCTTTGCGAGGCCATCAAATTTGCAGCGCGTTTCTGATCGATCTGCGCTTTGTTTAGCGTTGCTTCTGCTTCGGCAACTGACGCCCTTGCCTGCTGAACGCGTGCGTCGTAATCGGCGGAATGAAGCTTTGCGAGGACAACACCTCGTGCTACGTGGTCCCCATCCTGTATCGAACGGAACTTGCGCTCGACGCCGGCTGTTTGCGCGATGCTGTCCACATAGCCGCCCACGCGAAACGAAAGATCGACCTGCTCATACGGCTGAACAACGGCGGAAAATCGCTTGATGTCGTTGCCGTTGAACGGTTGGACGGATTGCACTTCGACCGGCGTCGGACGCTCGACCGCGACATGTTCTTTGCTGCAGCCCGCGAAGAAAATCGCCATGGATGAAATCAACATTGCCGCTTGAACTTTCATGATTTATTCCTCTCCCAAAGATTTTGCGAAGTCAGCTTTGGCGTTCCAGAAGGAAAGCAGAGCTTCCTGATATTGGTGATTTACAGATGCGAGTCTGGCCTGTTGTTCCAGAACATCACGCAAGAGCGCGGCGTACTCGGTGAATTTTGCGGTGGTCACACGGACCTTTTCTTGTGCTGCTTCCTGGCCGACCTTGGCCGCTTCGAGCTGCAACTTGGTGTCTTCCAACTTGCGGAATTTGATGCCGACTTCAATTACGATCCGAGACCGCGTCTCTTCCAGCTTTTGCTGGTTTTGTTCGACGATGAGTTGGCGCTCCTGCAACTCCCGGCGCTTGCGTCCCCAGTCGAACGGTTCCCACGACAACTGAAGTCCCGCTGTCGCAATGTTTTTGGGGACGAAATTGATATTGAACGGAGAAATGTAACTGACGAATGCACTCACATCGGGGATGTATTCCGATTTCTTACTGCGGCGATTCAGGTCGGCCTGGCGAACCGAAATGGATGCTTCCTTCAGTTCTGGCCGCTGGTCCAGTGCGCGGGAACGAGCTGCAACTAGATCCATTTCGCTCAGCTCGATGGCCTGGATAGGTTCAATGGTGAAGTCCGTTTCCGGTTCTCGTGCAAGGAGCAAATTGAGCTGCTCCTTCTGTGCTTGCAGTGCATGACGTAAGCCGAGCTCTCTTTGCCGTTCGCTGAGAAGGCTCGTCTTTACATCGAGTACATCGGACTTCAGAACGGTTTGCTCCGCGGCGTACGAATCCAGAAGGCGCGAGAGCTCGCGGTATGAGTCAATTGCAGTGCGGCTCGCTTCCGTTGCACTCTGCAGCCGCAAGATCTCGTAGTAAGTTGCGCGAACTTGGTTCGCGATATCAATACGCTGTGCGCGTATTTCTTCTCTGCTAAGTTCGATGGAGAGTTTGCTTGCCTGAATGCCAAGGTTGATTCGATGAAGCTGCGAAATGGGCTGCTTAATATCTCCAGTCGCGAAGAGATTAAACGTCGGATCGGTAGTGATCTTCGTTCTCTTGTCGGGGATCGGCCCTGTTGAAGGAAAGTTCCCAAATGTTCCTTCATCAATCACGAAAGAGACGGGAGCTAGCAATCCGGAGCCGTAGAGGTTCGTGCTGAAAGAAGGTAGACGGCGCGTCTTGCTGATCTCCCAGTCCAGAGTGGACTTCCGAAGCTCCAAGTTTGCGATGCGCACCTGGCGATTGTTAGCGACGGCCAATGCGATGGCGCGATCAAGAGTCAGCATTTCCGCTTGCTTCGGTGGTTCCTGTCCTAACAGCAAGTTGGCCAGCAAGAAGAAAAGAAGAGCGCCAACGATTCCGCGCATCCATTTGTTTTTGTTGGATGGGCTTCCATTATCGACGCCGCAGTCGTTAATTTCTTCGATGAGAGAGCCAATGAAAGGGCCGGCGCCTACCAGCTTGGCGCCCGCGGAATGCATCTGCGTGAGCAAAGCACGCCCGCCATCGTCAACGAAGGAAACGCCGCAGAGATCGACGACTATCGATTTGCGCTGAGTGAGTTCATCCAAAAGTCCAGCCCAAGCCTTCGCTGCTTCAGCAACCCACTCGTGGGCGAGCTTTCCTTCCAACTTGAAATGCGTTGCTTGATCGTCATTAATGGTGCTGATGCGAAGCATGCTTTCTCCTAGGGAAGCTCGATGATGAAAAAGAGTGCAGCCAGTGCCCACGTAGGCTGGTGCTCTGCCGTCTGTGGTTTGTTAAAGAGAAGAACCTGTTCAGAATTTGCTTCAGCCAGTAGAGCAGTTGCGCCCACTGGCAGAATGAGTTCTGGATTCTTCATCGGATTCGTTTGAGTTTGTGTTTCCATGATGCACAGGCAATAGGCACCGCGAGGGCCAATCCCGCGAATCTGTGGTCATTCCCGAAAACAGTTGATTTTGTTGGCCTTACGCGAATTCGTCAGTTTGAACACTTTGACTGCCGAACAAGCCTGCCGGAAAGAATTCGGCAAGCTGCCGGGAGTTCGGCACAGGCAATTCGGCACTCTACTCAGATAGAGGCTAGAAAATTTCATCTGCGCAGCTGGCTACGGCGCGAGAAGTGAACGACTTAGTGCGATCACGCTAGACGCGGCTCGCGCTTCAACGCAATTGGCACAAACCTTGCATTCTCACCTTTATGTCCGGCAAGTCAGCTTGTTAATTTTCACTCGGCGACTGAAATGCCGTACTTGTTAGATCAAATAAACAAATCCATTGAGAGAAGGACATGAAAAGAACAATTGGAATTGCTTCAAGGGCATTCTTTGCATTGCTGATTTTCGCTTCGGCGAGTTTCGCGGCAGTCGATGTCAAGTCGGATTATGATCGCGGCTTTTCACTAGACAAGCTTCGCTACTTCCGATTTGTGGAAACTCGTACTCCTAATGGCGCGGATGCGCTTGCTGGAGACGAAATTGTCGCCAAGAGAATTCAGCATGCCATCGAGAAGAATCTGACGGCGGCAGGTTGCGCCAAGGTTGCGAACGCAGACTTTGTGGTTAGCTACCGCGCCGTCTTGCGGAACCAATCACAAGTAACTACTTCCGGCTTTCCAAGACTCGGCGCCGGCAGGATCTGGGTGGACAACTACACCGTGGGCACAGTGATTGTGGAGTTTCGCGATGCCAAATCGGGCGACCTGATTTGGCGCGGACTCGCGTCTGGAGCGGTTGATCCAAACAAGAGCGAGGAAAAAATAAACGATGGGATCAAAAAACTGATCGATCGTTTTCAGAAAGATCGTGAACGGCAAAAGCGAGGAAACAAATGAAAGCCTTGCTTCATCTGGCGATAGCACTACTGTTGATGCCGACTGTCTCGTTGGCCCAAGCGACCACGAATGGCGCCACTGAGCGTACGCCTTTGCGAGAATCACAGGAAAGCACGGCGAAGGTATTGCGGGACTTCGATTCCTCGGTTGATGAGGTAGCGGAACGCGTCGCTCCTGCGGTAGTCCAAATCATGGTTTCAGGTTTGGGATCTTCGCGCCAAAAGGGCGAAGGTGTTCTGGAGCGACAAAAAGGAATCGCGTCCGGGGTTATCGTTGACGCAAACGGATACATAATCACGAATTCTCATGTCGTTGCTGGAGCGCGTCGAATTCGCGTACTGCTGACTCCGATCGCAACGGAACTGATTCCGGGAAAGACAAGCTTCTCGCGGCCACCACGGACTTACGAAGCTACTCTGATTGGAACCAACAAACTTACCGATCTTGCGCTGCTGAAAATTGATGAGAAAGGCTTGCCTTTTCTTCCGTTAAGGGAATCATTCCGGTTGCGCTTGGGACAAACTGTGCTGGCGATTGGTTCACCCGAGGGACTTACACATACGCTCACGATGGGAATCGTCAGTGCGCCCGGACGGCAACCTGATCTAAACCAACCGATGGTTTACGTACAGACGGATGCGGCGATCAATCCTGGAAATAGCGGCGGAGCGCTGGTGGATCGGGACGGAAACTTAGCTGGGATCAATACGTTTATCTACTCGCGTGGTGGCGGCAGCGAGGGATTAGGATTCGCGATTCCCGAGCCAACGGTGAGATTCGTTTATGAGGAGCTGAAGCAGCACGGACGTGTCCGGCGGAACGTCATCGGAGCCAACGCGCAAACAATTACGCCCACGCTCGCAGCAGGCCTAAAGCTTAGCCAGGATTGGGGCGTGATTATTTCGGACGTTCTTCCCAATGGCCCGGCGGAAAAAGCCGGGCTGTTCGCTCGCGACATTGTCACTGCGATCGACGGCGTGCCTATCGATTCACTGCCGAAATTTACCGCGAGATTGTATTTACATCCACACGATCGGCCGGTCTCTTTGACTGTTCAGCGTGGGGCAAAGCAAATGCAAATGTCCGTTGTCCCCGTGGATGTTCCCACCGGAGTTGAGAATCTGGCCGATGTGATCGATCCGCAGAATAGCTTGGTGGTGCAACTCGGACTGTTTGTCCTGGACATGGACAAAGCTCCCGAAAACACGCTGCCGGAGATGCGCTCGGCTTCCGGAGTGATCGTTGTCGGCAAAAACGAATCTGCGCCCAGTCTCGAAACCGATATCGACGTTGGTGATGTGATTCAGGCGGTGAACGGAATGACGATTAAGGGAGTAAACGAATTGCGAGCGCAGTTGGCGCACTTGAAGCCGGGGGACGCAGTGGTCCTGCGCGTGGAACGCCAAGGCATGTATCAGTTCGTGCCGTTTGAAATGGAGTGAACGGGCACGCAATCGAATACAATGGACCGCGGACCGCGGACGTAAGAAGTCACACCGGCTGAGACGGCCACCAATGCTCGCGCGTGATGCCGAGCTTTTTCATCTTGTACTGAAGCGAAGTGCGCTTCACGCCGAGACGCACGGCGGCTCCGTTCGGCCCAGCCAAAACGCCGCGCGTTTCGCGAAGAATCTTGATGATGTAATCGCGTTCCGTGCCAGCGAGCGTTGATGGCGCTTCGGGCAGCTCCTGACTTGAGGATGAGGAGGCCATTTCGTTGACAGGAACTTGCAGCGTTGTCCCGCTCGTCAGGATCACGGCGCGTTCGATGAAATTCTCCAGCTCGCGCACATTGCCTGGCCAATGCCAGGATTGGAGCCTTGTCATTGTGTCCGCGGGAATCGTCTCGATGTTTTTTTGCATCTGGCGAGCAAACTTTTGCGCAAAATATCGCACGAGCAGTGGAATGTCATCCGGCCGCTCGCGCAGAGGAGGGATGCGGATCGGAAAAACATTGAGTCGGTAGTACAAATCGCTGCGAAATTCGCGATCCGCGATCATTTTTTCAAGATTACGGTTCGTTGCTGCTACTAGGCGAACATTAACCCGCTTTGTGTGCGTGCTGCCAAGCCGTTCAAATTCGCGTTCCTGCAAAGCTCGAAGCAATTTTGGCTGAATTTCAACAGGAATGTCGCCGACTTCATCCAGAAAGAGCGTTCCCTGATCAGCTAGCTCCAGGCGGCCTATCTTTTGAGCGATAGCTCCAGTGAAGGCGCCGCGTTCGTGTCCGAAAAGCTCGCTCTCCAATAGCCCCGTAGGAATTGCGGCGCAATTCAGCTTTACAAAAGTGCGGTTCTTCCTGCGGCTATGGTCGTGAACAGCACGCGCGATCAGTTCTTTGCCGGTGCCGGTTTCTCCTAGCAGAAGCACCGTGGAATCACTGCTCGCTACCGTTTCCACCATTTGGAGGACGTGACGCAGCGTGGAGCTTTGACCAATGATTTCGTCAAAGTTGAATTCGGTTCGAATCTCATCTTCAAGATAAAGTTTTTCTTGCGCCAGTTTGTTTTTGAGTTCTTCCAGATCGCGTACCGCCAAAGCGTTCGCCGCGGCCAGCGCAACTTGGTTTGCAATTTGCTGAACGAGTTCCTGATCGGATTTGGAAAGGGCATCTTCGCGCGCACTAGCGAGAGTAAGAACTCCCAATTTTCGATCATTCATTGAAACAGGCACGGAATAAAAGGTCTTCATCCCGCGGTCATAAAATTCGGCCGTGACTGGCGATGGGAATAGTTCCCGGTCGGGCCGCGGCAAATACACGGGCGCTCCCATCTCGTAGGCAGCTCCGCTTGTGGTGCCTTGTGGATCGAACGGAACAATCGTGTCGCTGTCGGAATCACGCGCCCGCGCGACGACCTTTCCGTTCTCAGCGTTGTAGAGCGCCAAGCCAACGAAATCATGTTGAAGGACTTGCTGTAAGCTCGACGAGATTTTCTTCACCAGCTGATGCAGATCAAGATGTGAGACCAGCGCGTTATTCAGCTCCAGCAGGAGTTGTGAGCGATCTCGTTCCTTTTGGGCCGTGCGCTCTGCTTTGAGCGCTTTCTCGAAATTGACTGCATTTTCAACAGCAATGGCGATCTGCGTCGCACACTGCTCCAGCAACGCCACGTCTTCCAGCTTGAATGCTCCTTCCTGCATGCTAGTTATTCCAAGCACTCCCAGTATGTTTCCCCGAAACATCAACGGAACCGAACAACCCGACCTTATTCCCGCGTCCAATGCATGGCGTACCCACGGCGATGGAAATCTCTCCAGCTCAGATGCTGAAGAAACCAGTACTGGCTTTCCTGTTTGAACCACTCGCTCTTCCGGAGTGCCCTCCTTCGGAACAAGCAACCCTTCCCTAAACTTCAGATTCTGCAGCTTCCCTAAGAATTGAGCCTTGGTCTGGAAATGAATGCCATCCGGTTCACGCAGTGCAATGAATGTCGAGTCATGCGGCAGTATGCCGTTTAAGCGTCCGGAGACGGCTGTGAGCAGATCGCTCAGGTTGAGATGAGATATGACCGCGTTGTTTACTTCGAGCAATAACTGCGAACGATCCCGTTCTTCCGCTATTTTGCGTTCTGCGGAACGCAGCTGCTCGAAATGAATAGCGTTTTGTACAGCGATGGCCACCTGACCGCCGATCTGATTGAGAAATTCGGCGTCGTCTTCGCCAAATGCAGCTTCCTGGAAGCTTGCGATAGCTAATGTTCCCAGCACGTTCCCGTGGCATATCAGCGGGACTACGCATCCGGACTTGATGCCTAACTGCACCGCTTGCTTCATGCGTTCGTCAGGGAATTCGTTCGTATCTGGCCGATGCCTGAGAACAGTTTTCCGCGACTTGAAAGCCAATCCGGCAGGAGTTCCCTCGATTGACACTACCTCCCCAAGTGCAAAGTGCGGATGTACGGCTGAAAAATCGAGCCCGTGCACGCGTAATTTGCCAATCTCAGGGTCATAGATTGCTAGTCCTGCGAAATCGTGGGGTAACTCGCGACGCAGGCACTCAGAAATGGACTTTAGTAGGGGAGCTAGCTCGAGATTAGAAACGATTGCATTATTGATTTCAAGTAAGAGACGCGCTCGCTCGGCAATTGGATCTTTTGGCTTAGACTGACTGCCCGAAATGGTGTCCATGACAATCTCCCCAACCGCCTTTGGTTGGAAACTTCTATCTGGCCATAATCAGTTGGCTTCGATGGTCGCCGGCAAAAAGCCGCGCTGAGAGACTGGCTATTTCCTTTGTACACCAAATTCAGAAATCAGCTTCCGACACGCGAGAACAGAATCGTCGATCATTACGAAATGGGGAGTCTTTCGCTCGACCGTCGGTATAAATTCAGAAAACACGTCAGCGGACGGTTCTTTAGCGACGTGTGGCGAACCACATTTTTGTCCTGAGAGAACCAACACAAAATCGTTTGAGGTATCGTCCGACAAGGTCAGCATTTCAGCGAACTCAACACACGAAAGGGTTACACCAGCAAGGACAATAAGAAGGAGAATCACCTTTCGCATTTCGAACACTCCGGAGACGGATCAACCGAACCTGGCCAGATGCGTGTATGCCTGCGGGAATGCGACAATCCTTGCAGGCAGTGTAAGAAATGTCAATCTTGATGATTTTCTAGGTTTGGATTGCTGTGGCGAAAGTACCTGTAGTCGAACTGCATCCGCAATCTAGTCGGCAGCGTTCGTAATGGAATCGCCGCTCCAATTCAGGCTCACTCCTTGTAGCTGAATTCCCACGCCGAAGCGTCCGTCGGAAAGTCGCTGGCAGTATACGACTCGAGCTATCGTCCATAGGTTTCCTAAGACAGAGCGGACCATCAGCCGCTCGTTTCGCGCCTTGGGCTGTCGCGTTAGAACGCGCGCCCCTAGTGAACACACATTTTCGGTAATGGTACGTTCCAATGACGACTCATCGTCAAAAGGACAGATTTCCACGGGGACAGCCAGCCGAATTCGTTTCTCAAGCCTCCCGGACTTTAGTTGCATCTGTAGAGTTACCTTCTAGATTGGGCTCGTTTCCCCTGCTCGGCGTCCTACGAATCCATCCGTGAGCAGTCGACTCCCCACGATGCTGGGATTAGGATGGGGGATGGAGTGTGGTGCTCGACAAAAGCACCCACTCTCCTCAGTGAACCATAAACGTTTGCGAATTCATTGCAATCCGGTGAACAACCTAATAGCTCGTCAGGGAAGCAAAAAGCTGTCAGATTTGCCCTACATGGGCATTTTTCCATCCAAAGGATGGGACTTTGCGGTTTGAGAAAACCTGTGGTGGGCCCCGTTACATCTAAACTGTTGATAACCGATTCAATGCTTGGCTTTCATTGTGCGTTGACGGGCGGGGAACTGCCTGATTTACTGCATGAGAAGGCTCTTTGAGAAAGAGGTCCCAGCCCATGCGCCGTCTGACGCTCGCGGTCGTGTGTTATCTGACTTTGATGACCGGGGCCGTATGGGGCCAAGCCAGCGGAATCAAGCCCATCCATGTTCCCGCAGGAACAATCCTCACCTTCTATCTGCACACCCGACTTAATCCCACGAATGGGAACGCAATCGACCTTTTGCCAAAAGGAACCGTCCTGAACATCAAAGTCATGGATTCCATCGATTCCGATTTGACGCGTGATGGCGCAGAGTTTCGAGGGTTGGTCGTTTCTCCCCTCGTTTCCAAAGATGAAGTAGTCATTCATGCGGATGCGGAAGTGCGAGGTCTGTTCGCCCTTCTAAGAAGCAGGAGCCATCCTGATGGATTCCGTTACGAACTGCTTCTTACCGGCATCACGGACGGCGGGAAAATATTTCAGCTCACAGCGTCACTCAATCCATCGTTTCTGGATTCCCCACCACAGGAAACCGCCAAATCAAATGGCGGATCAAACTCCGGCGAAACAGACAAGAACAATCCGCCAAGCTCGGCGCACAAGTAATTTTTTCACGGTCCATTGCAGCGATTTGTTTTTCTGCTTCGAATTGAATCGTGCAAAAAATTCACACCTTTTTGCTTTGAAGGAAGATTGGTAACTAGGCAGGCATAGTTTTCCAGTTCCAGTACCCGTGCGTTTGCCGATCCCCCAATGCACCACAACTCCTAAGACCAACATTTGAAAGAGGATATGAAAGTTGGTTATTCGCTTCAGAAGTGGCGGGATATCTGCAGTTTATTCTCCACCAGTCGAAACTCCCAGTCAAAATTCTAGGAGGCGTTTGCGATGAAAAATGTATCGCGTGTAGCTCTTTCTGTGTTGGCGTTCCTATTCTTTGTGTCAGCTCTAGGCATCCTGCCCACAACTGCTAAATCCAGAACGGCAAAACAGGACCAGCAACCTAGTGCACAAGCACAGACGGTGTCCGGAAAGATCGCTTCAGTGGACAAGTCTTCCTTTACGCTGAATGTGACCTCGGGGGGCGCTAACAAGGCCCAACAGTTGACGACCAACGAATCAAGCGGACCCAAGACAATGAGCTTCCAAATCGATAAGAACACAACGGTAGATGGCCAGCTTAAGGTCGGAGCAAATGCCGATGTTACCTATCGCCAGGACGGCGGAAATAACATCGCGATAAGCGTCCACGTTAGCTAAGTAACTCGCCACTCAACCGTAGAATAGGGTTTTGCGATTGCCGCTCTGGGCATTCGCAAAACCCTATCTGTTTGTGAATCCTGCTTTTTGCTCAGGTGCCATTACTCGCTTTCGAAACACAAAGTATGATCAGCGAAGCACACCATGCTATCGGTGCGCTCAGAATGGGGATCGTCAGTGGACTCAGCAAATTCCGGTAGCATTTGAGGCTCGCTTCCGCGAGAATCGCGGCGAAAACCCGATCCGAGAAGTTTTCGCAGCCGCAGCCGGGCTTTGTGTAGTTGCGACTTGGAATTGCCCACCGAACAACCTAACATCTCCGCGATTTCGTTATGTTCATAGCCAAGAACATCATGCAGCTCGAAAACGCGCTTGTAGCCTTCAGGCAACCTGGTGACGGCGAGGTCTAGGCACACACGGTCGATTACACCCGTGAGAGCCAAATCCGCCGAGCCGAACTGCTTTTCCGGGCGATCGGTTTTGTCCGAGTCTTCCCCGTATTCTATCGGAACATCCTTCGTCTTCTTCCTCTTGCGCAAGCGCATGAGCGAGATATTCATTGCCACGCGGTGCAGCCACGTCGAGAACGCGGAATCGCCACGGAAAGTGTGAATTTTGCGGAACAACTGCAGAAATGCCTCCTGAGTCAGTTCCTCGGCTTCGGCCGCATTTCCAATCATACGCAGACAGAGAAGATAAACGCGCCTTTTGTACGCATGAAAGAGCGCCTCGAATGCGCTTTCTTCTCCTTTTTGTGCGCGCGCAATCAGCTCGACATCCTGTGGTGAAGCCGGAGTTGGGTGATTCTCTTGATTCAACTGCGTGTCCTCCCGCGTCGAGTAATTCTTGGGCAGCATAAACAGCCCAAATCCGGGAGCTGAGTGCGAGACCAACCCGAATAAGATTCAGGGGTGTGGCTGCGAACCGACTGAGATGCAACTCGCTGAGGCGATACTCACCTGATTTGCTCAGCGATAAACGGTAGGGCATTCACAATTCTGACGTTGCGATTAGCCATATTCTTCAACAAAGCGATTCCACCGCGATCTGAGAATGAAACTTTACTCAGATCCAGGATAAGTGACGCACCATTCTGCAGATAGGTCTCGCAGGTAAGGTACAGCCACTCTACCCATTTACCGCTCACTTGTCCCTCGAGCTGCAATGTAATCATCTCGCCAGCCGAGGCAATTGAGATTCTCAGCACTCCGTTTCCCGAACGTACAAGATGCAGGTCGCGTGCCAAATCCAAAAACCTGACCGGTTTCCTTAAGTCGTTGAAGTTCAAGCCAGTTGCGGAACCCGCTCGATGAGCGATTGAGAGGGCCGCGATATTTCGTGATTTAAACCGAAATAATATGTGGGAACTACGATGCGTGGTAGGTAGAGCGCTTGAGTCCTAGCTTCAGGATTCGGTGTCGCAGAGTATTCGGATGCAAACCTAAGATTCTAGCCGCGCCCTTCGGACCTTCGACGACCCCTTTAGTTTGATTGAGGACGGCGAGTACGTGAGCCCGCTCAACCTCTTCGAGAGTGGAAGCGATTAGCAATGCGCGATCAGGTTGTTCCGAGGATCCCGAAGTTTCGCCACAGCTCGGACATTCGGCGGCAGCCAAAACGGGAATTAGATCGGGCTCGAGTTCGAGGACTGAGCTACGTGAAAGGATCACAGCCCGTTCTATAACGTTTTGCAATTCTCTGACATTTCCTGGCCAGGAATAGCCAACTAGCCGGTCGAGCGCAACTTTCGAGATTCCTTTTATGTTCTTCCCAAATTTCCTTGCAAATCTGTCCACGAAAAACAGGGCAAGCTGCGGAATGTCCGAACTGCGTTCCCGCAAAGGCGGGACTTCAATCGGGAAGACATTCAAACGATAGAAAAGATCAGACCTGAATTCATTCTTCTGAATGGATTCCTGCAGGTTTCGATTAGTAGCCGCAATCACACGCACGTCTACGCGGATGGAGCGGTTAGAACCCACTGGTTCAAACTCTCTCTCCTGAAGAACACGCAATAGTTTGACCTGCGTTGCTAGAGGCAGCTCGCCGATCTCATCGAGAAAAATCGTTCCGCCATCGGCAAGTTCAAAGCGCCCGACGTGCCGATCCAAAGCACCGGTGAAGGCGCCTTTCACGTGTCCAAAAAGTTCGCTCTCGACCAATCCTGCGGAAATGGCGCTGCAATTCACTTTCACGAGAGGACGGTTCTTGCGTGAACTCCGATCATGAATGGCCCGGGCAATCAACTCTTTGCCCGTACCTGTCTCTCCGTAAATCAGTGCTGTGGAGTCTGTGGGAGCGACTTGTTCAACTTTGCGAAGAACAGCCAGCAAAGCGTCGCTATTTCCCGTGATTTCTTCGAAATTATGATCGGAGCGAATTTCTTCCTGAAGATATACGTTCTCTTGTTCCAGCCGAGCCTTTAGTTCGGCAACTTCTTCATAGGACTTCATGTTGGTGACGGCCAACGCGACTTGGTTCGCCACTTCCTGCAGGAGTTCCATATCCTCCTCGCGGTATTGGTCCTTCTTTGTGCTTCCTACACCCAGCGTACCGATACTCTTGCCGCCGACAATCAGCGGAACGATGCAATAGGATGCGATGCCTAGCTCCACCAGGCGGCGTTCGTTTGGAAATCGCTGTTCCTGCGCGAGATCGCTGCGAATCAGGCCACGCTGATTGTCAAAGATCTCGGCAACCATGGATTCGTTGCGATGGACTTCCAGGCCGGTTCGAAAATACTCCGTGGAAAGTGATGTCTCTGTGGCGTAATAACGAAAAGTCTCAGTTTTTGGATTGTAGAGTGTGATTACCGCCCCATCCAGAGGAACAATGCGGCGCAGAATCATTGAAACAGCGCGCAGCAAATCCCCGTGCGTGAGATTCGTAATCATCGCGTTGTTGATTTCCAGGAGTGTGCGGTAACGCTCGGCAGAACGCTCTACCCTTGCATTGAGTGCGGCGATTTCCTCATAAGAAAGCATATTGACAATGGCGAGCGCCACTTGGTTCGCCATCTCCTGCAGCAGCTCCAAATCCGACTCTGAATACTGATTTTTTTCAGTACTGCCCACATTCAGGGTGCCAATAATCTTTCCTTCAACAATCAGCGGAACAATGCAATCGGAACGTATGCCTGCCTTAAGGAGAAGCTGGTCATTTGCATACTGCTGCTCGGCTTCAATGTCCTGCCGCATAACGGGACGTTTGTTATCGAAAACCCAGGCTGACATGCTGGATTCGCGCTTGAACTCCATGCCGGCCCGGAAATGATCCGAGGAGACGGGGCTCTCCATCACTAGGTAGCGGTAGGTATCGGTTTTTGGATTGTAGATCGTGATAGCCGCTCCATTCATCGGAACGACACGTCGCAAAATCTCTGAAACGGCATGCCACAATGTTTCGCGAGTCAGGTGGGTGATGATCGTGTTGTTAAGCTCGAGCAGCGTACGATAACGCTCTGCGCTAGCTTGAACATCCGGACTTAATTGCACACTCGGCATTGCGATTGCTTGTTTCGGCTAATTCACTGCGAGCCATTCGTCTGAAGAGGGGAGCCAACGGGACGATAGGCTGAGCAAATCAATCATAGCTCAAGAACGAATCTTTCTCCCCCACAACACCGGAAAAACAGGGCTGTTTACCGCCAATATGGCCTAGCAGGGAGATCAATCCGGCCGGCCCAAGAGTGCCTAATTCTTTTCTACTATTGTTCGCTTCTCCTGCTCACCGCTAAAGTCTCCTCACTAATTGCCCATATAGTCGAGAGTAGGAGCCTGCCCCTTGCCCGCGTTGGCGGACTGGCTCGAAATTTATCCACCGGGGGATCCTCTTCCATGCGAAGGCTTCTTCTTTTGTTATTCCTTGCACTGCAAGCGTGGCCCGCAGGTGCCCAAAGCAACTACGGCTCGATCAGCGGTACTGTCCGCGACGCTCAACAGCTTCCCGTCGCTGGAGCGGACATTCAATTGACCGCCTCAAGCACGCGAGCGACTCGCCATTTGGTCACCAGTGCGGACGGGCACTTCGAGGCTTCCGCGCTCCTGCCCGATGAATACGAAGTCAAAACGGACGCCTCTGGTTTTGCACCGACGACGGAAAAAGTGCGCCTCGAAGTTGGGCAGAAGATGGACCTCGAGATCAAACTGACTCTTGGGGCTGTCAAACAGGATGTAACAGTTTCTGGAACCGGCGAGACAATCCACACAACCGACGCCAGCGTCGGCGAAGTGATCGAGCCGCAATCCATTCGCGAACTTCCGCTGAACGGCCGCATGCTCATCGACCTTGTTCTCACCGTGCCCGGCGCGCATGTCGGTTTTGGCGCGCAAACAGGCGCCACGAACCCGCTTTATTGGCGCCCCGGTCAGCGCTCCGCTGTCGTGATTGGTGGAGCAAGACCCAACGCAAACTTTTTCCTGCTTGATGGCGCGACGAACACCGATCCCACCTTCAATACTCAGAACCTGAGTCCTTCTCCGGACGCCGTCCGTGAATTTCAGGTTGAAACCAGCAGCTATACCGCGGACATGGGAGGCGCTGGCGGCGGCCAAATCAATATCGTCACGCATTCCGGTTCGAGCCAATATCACGGAACGATTTATGAATTTCTGCGCAACGGGGCCATGGACGCGACCACCTTTGACTCCATGGGAAACAATCATCTCGTACAGAACAATTTCGGCGGCTCCTTCGGTGGACCGCTTTGGGGCAAAAGCACATTTATTTTCTTGAACTACGAGGGGCTGCGCCTCTCGCAAGCGGATGCACAAATCCTAACTGTGCCAACGCCGGAGGAAATTCAAGGCGACTTCAGCATGAGCGGCGTGAAGATTTACGATCCGACCACCGCCGTCGCGAACCCTGCTTATGATCCAACCAAGCCGACCAACGCTTCGAACTTCCCCTACACGCGCTCGCAATTCACCAACAATCAAATCCCCAGCGGCCGCATTAATCCGCTTCTGCAAGCGTTTCTGATGGCCTATGTTCCCATGCCGAACATGTCAATGGGTGGCGGACGGGATTCGAACAACTACCTCGACATTCGAAATGAAACGCACTTCCAAAATCAGGGAACCGTTCGCATCGATCATAATTTTTCGAACGGTGATTCGCTCTTCGGCCGCTATTCGATCGGCTCCGAATACGGTTTTTCGCCAAGCAACGGCACCACCTCCACAACAGAGAACCTCCCCGGTTTCGGCGCGGATTTCGACAATCTATCGCAGCAAGCGGTCATCTCTTGGAATCATATATTCACCGCCGAAAAGGTGAACACACTTTCCGTCGCCGTTTCGCGGTTGTCCATGGATCACACTTCGCAAAATGATGGCGCAAATGACATCGTCAGCCAATTGGGCATTACTGGTGTTGGGTTCGGTGGGAAGGACGCCTGGGGCGCTCCCTGGTTTGCCGTACAAGGGTATACCGGAATCGGCGACACGTTTGCCGCAACGCCTATGCACGCATGGGACACTATGTTTGAAATTCGGGATATGTATGCGTGGCAACACGGGCGTCATGCATTGAAGTTCGGCGGTGATTTCCATCGTTACATCTGGCCAATGTGGGGCTTCTTTCAAAATCGGGGTTACTACCAGTTTACGACCGGATATACAACCGAGTTTGGTTTCAATGATGGCAGCGGCTCCGGACTTGCAAGCCTCCTTTTGAGCCTGCCTGCAGTGAAGCAAAGGCAAGCCGGTATACCCCAGATGGATCTCCGCGCCTGGGGCACATCTGCCTTCGCGGAAGACAGTTGGCGGTTGACTCCAAATACCACACTCAACTACGGCGTGCGCTACGAATACGCTAGCCCGCTCTATGACACGCAGAATACAAATTCAAACCTTGTTTTCACCAATGGGCCGCCTTCAGTTTTTATCGGTGGCCAATTGGGGTACCCGAAAGGACTCCTCTTTTCAAACAAGCACAATTTCGCTCCACGTCTTGGCCTCGCCAGAAACTTCCCGCGCTTCGGGTTGGTTTTGCACACTTCATATGGCGTGTTCTTCACGCCAGTGGACATGAACACCTGGTGTAATCAGCGCCACAACGTGCCGTACGTTTTTCCCGAGACTCAACAGGCGGATAATTTCACCCCACCTGCAGCCCTTTTCAACTCTGGATTTAACTTCGGAACGCCAGTGCTCGGAACCGGTGCGCTTCCGGCAACAACAGTAAGCTTCACCGCGTTTGATCCCCACTCGCCCTCCCAATATGTGCAGCAATGGAATTTTTCGCTCCAAAAGAGTCTCGGCCATGACACTTCGGTCGAAGTGGGCTATCTCGGTTCGCGCGGGTTCCATCTTCAACGCGCGCATTTGATTAACAACACCCTACCCGGGCCCGGCCCGCTCGGACCTCGCCGCCCTTTCAAGACGCTCACATTCTTGAACGGAACTCAGCTAACGCCGAGCAGCGCAAGCGCCGTCATTCAAAGCCAAACCTTTCCCGTCAGCACCATCAATCTTCTCGAAAACAGTGCGCAAAGCTGGTACGACGCTGGCTACATCAATGTCCGGCGGCGCTATTCACACGGACTCAACTTTCTCGCGAACTACACGTTTTCCAAGAACCTGACGAACGCGCCTGACTTTCGCTCACCCATGGATGAGTCCGCAATCCCACAGAACAATCTCGATCTCGCAGCTGAAAAAGGCCCTGCCTGTGACACGCGCCATCGTTTTGCGGTGAGTATGGTTTATGACATTCCCGCATATCGCCGCGCCCAATGGATAAAACTTATTACGCAGAACTGGCACTTCTCGACGGTCTATCAGTATCAGACTGGAATGCCCCTCACGATCTCCGTCTTCGGCGACACGGCCAATTCCGGAACCGTCCTCGGGGAAAATCCGATTCGCGCAAACGTCACCGGCCAGCCGGTTTTTGGCCCTGGCACGCATACCGCGGACGAATGGTTTAATCCGGCAGCATTCGCCGCACCCCCGGCGTTCACGTATGGCAACGTTGGTCGCAACACGGTTTACGGTCCCCCCATGCGCACTCTTGATTTGGCCATCGCGCGATCATTCAACTTTACAGAACGCATGGCGTTCCAGTTCCGCGCAGAAGCGTTCAACGCACTGAACCAAATTAATCTGGGGACGCCTAACAGGTTCATCAACACGCCGCAGTTCGGCACAATCACGATGGCCATGACTCCTGGCCGCGAGATTCAGCTCAGCGCGCGAATGTCCTTCTGATTGATCCGCTGCGGAAACTGTCTTTGCCTGTTCCGCGTCTAAATTGCCGGGTGCGAACTACGGGATACCCACCGGAATATTTCCAAACATCACTTTCCGTACTCTGAAATTTAATTGTGCACTTGGCCGTATCACAGCTTTAGACTAAAAGCTGCCTGGACCATAAACAATTCGTCCAAAGGAGCCAGCAATGAGCGGTGTGCGAGTCTTGGTTGGTACGCGCAAGGGTGCCTTCATCCTTACTTCTGACGGAAAGCGAGAGAAATGGAATGTCAGCGGCCCTCACTTCGCTGGCTGGGAGATTTATCACCTCAAGGGTTCTCCTGTTGACCCGAACCGTATCTATGCGTCGCAAACGAGCGGCTGGTTCGGCCAGGTCCTTCAGCGTTCCGATGATGGCGGCAAGACCTGGATCCAGCCGGGAACTCCACCGGGCGAACAGACCGGTCCCGGAGGCATGCCCAAGGGCGAGAGCAACAAATTTTTCTACGACGTTTCCAAGGAAACCGGCAAGCCTCTTACGACGCACCAGTGGTACGACGGTACTCAGCATCCTTGGGAGTTTAAACGTGTCTGGCATCTCGAGCCATCCCTCACGGAACACGACACCGTTTACGCCGGCGTGGAAGATGCGGCAATATTCCGTTCCAAGGATGGCGGCAAAACGTGGCACGAACTTTCCGGACTGCGCGGCCACGGTACCGGACCGAAGTGGCAGCCAGGCGCCGGAGGAATGTGCCTGCACACCATTCTCATTGATCCCAAGAATCCAAAGCGCATTTTCATCGCAATTTCTGCCGCGGGTGCATTTCGCACCGACGACGGCGGTTCTACTTGGAGGCCAATCAACAAAGGTCTGAACTCTCCATTTCTTCCGGATCCCACTGCTGAAGTCGGCCACTGCGTTCACCACATCGCGTTTAACGGATCGCGGCCGGATACACTCTTCATGCAAAAGCATTGGGACGTGATGCGCAGTGATAACGGCGGCGATTCCTGGCATGAAGTCAGCGGGAATCTGCCGACCGATTTTGGATTCGTAATTGACGTTCACGCCCACGAGCCAGAAACGATTTACGTTGTGCCGATCAAGAGCGACTCCGAGCATTTTGTTCCTGACGGCAAGCTCCGCGTCTATCGCAGCAAAACCGGCGGCAATGAATGGGAAGAATTGTCCAAGGGCTTACCGCAGCAGGATTGCTACGTCAACGTTCTGCGTGATGCCATGGCCGTGGATTCACTCGATACTTGCGGCATCTATTTTGGAACAAGCGGCGGCCAGGTTTATTGCTCGCCGGACGCCGGCAGCAATTGGAAACCAATCGTGCGCGATCTCCCCGGTGTGCTCTCCGTTGAGGTGCAAACTCTGCGATGATCCGCGTTGTCTTGCCTCAGCATTTACGTACGCTCGCGCACGTGGGCGCCGAAGTGCAGGTTGACGTCCCCGGAAAAGTGACCCAGCACTCTATTCTTGACGCCATCGAAGTCCAATACCCGATGTTGCGCGGCACGATTCGCGATCACGTGACGCTGCAGCGTCGCCCCTTCCTGCGTTTCTTTGCCTGCGGCGAAGATTTGTCGCACGAATCTCCGGATGCGCCAGTTCCCGATGCCGTCGTCGCTGGCACGGAACCCTTTCTCATAATCGGTGCCATCGCTGGCGGCTAATCCAATTTCGTATTTTCAAGTCGCCTTCAAATCTTCAGGGAGAAAATTCATGGATCAGACACCGCAGCCTGTTTCACCTTCGAAGGGAAGCCTTTGGGCCGGCCGCATCCTCAGCGCTTTGGTCATTCTCTTTCTTGTTTTTGATAGCGTTCTAAAGTTTTTCAAGCCAGCCGTCGTTGTGGAAGCCTCTGCCAAACTCGGCTTGCCAATGAGCCTTTGCATTCCTATTGCAACTATCTTACTCGTTTGCACGCTCCTCTACGCTATTCCGCAGACTTCGGTTCTAGGTGCAATTCTTTTGACTGGTTATCTCGGCGGGGCCGTCCTAACTCAAATCCGCGTGGGCGACCCATTGTTCAGTCACGTTCTGTTTCCCACATATGTCGGCGCTCTGCTGTGGCTCGGCTTGTATCTTCGGGACACGCGGCTTCGGGCCCTTCTCCCGTTGCGCAGTTAGGCACTCTGCCCGCGGGCAAAATCAACGTCCGCTTTTCAGCTTTCACTGGATAAATTCTCGACTAGTTCTCCGCTTGGCGCGATTGCGAAGTGCGCCCATCCGTCGAGCCTGCGCTTCGCGTCCCATTGCTTTCGTCGCGTCGAATCGATCAGTAGCAGTTCTTTCGACGCAACCTCGCATAAAATTCCGTCTTCCGCGATAACCGTCGCGGAACTTGTTCCTTCGATCGGTAATCCCGTGCTCGGATTGATGATGTGACTGAATCTTCTCTTTCCCTTCTCGAATTGCCGTTCTGTTGTACCTGACGTGGAAAGCGCCTTTCCGGCTTGCAAAGAAAAGCAGAGCAACGGCGCGCCTTGCCCGTCCGGATGCGTCACCGCCACTGGCCACTGATCGATTCGCTCATTGCCGCTCGCAAAACTGGCACTTCCTGCATCGTGATTCACTCGAGACGCAAAAAGCGAACTTCTTCCAAGATTGACCAGAGAAGATGCCGCGCCCAGCTTTTCTAGGCCTTTCCCAATTTTCTCGGCGGCATATCCCTTTGCGATTCCTCCAAAATCGAGCTCCATATCTTCGTATTGAAACCGAATGGACCTCGCCTGATCATCTAAAATGACCTTTTCATTTCCGACTAGGCGCTTCGCAACGAAAATTTCCTCGTCGCTGGGAATACGCGGCTTGCTTTGCCGAAACCCCCAGGCGTTCAATAGCGGGCCGATAGTGATATCCACTGTTCCCTGAGTTTCACGGGAATTGCGTAGCGCTTCTTGTGCCACCTCGAAAAATTCCTCACTCACCTCCACTGCCGCGCTGCCTGCGCCGTGGTTCACTTTGCTCAGTTCACTGTCTTCTCGATAAGCAGTAAAAACCTGCTCAATGCGATCTAGCTCTCGAAATCCTGAGTTGAATAATACTTTCGCCTCGTTTGGCGACGCGCACCACGCGCGAATCTCACATTGCGTTCCCATTGCATAGCGAACCTGCCGGTAGAGCCCAAGGCTCCCATACGCACTCTGTGTGATGGAGATCGGCGTTAACGGGCGCGGCTCTGCGAAGTCCCGAGCGGCGCCAAGCTTTGTCCGTGACTCCCCCGGATAGAACGCATCCAGCAATAGCAGCGCTCGCTTTACACCTCGCGCGATAGCCTTCGAACTCAGCGTTGCGCCTGTGTAGTTGATGATGTCCTCGTCCACTCGAATAGCATTGCGAACCGTCTTGCCGCGAAACTGGTTCAGAAATCGCTTTTCTTTTACTTCCCATCCGCGGTTCTCGCGAAACTCCATAATCACAACTTCCGTGATTTTTCCCTCGGGACTCATGCCCACCATGAACGTGATGGGCTCAGTTTTTCCGATTTCGTTCAGAACAAGTGCGTACTTTGCAGGTCGTCCGTCTTGGGTCGCGACAAAAAAAGTGTAGGAGCCCTCCGGAAATCTTAGATTGTTTTCCTGCTCCAATTTTTTCCGCATAGCCAGATCGAGCGTCCTTTGCTCGCGACGCACAATTGCCTTGTCGCCAAGAATCACGCCAAGCGCCTGCGCCTCGGTGAGGTACACCTCAGCCGAGGCTGGAACGGCCGAAGCTGCTAGAGCTGCGGCCGTCGTCAGCCAAAGCGCGTTTTTGCAAGTGATTGCGTTCATTATTCCCGAGCGAGTCTAACTTGAGATGCGCAACTCGGTCGTGAGCTC
>Ga0066388_100000121_pt1 | contig 27369 bp, 22 predicted proteins | sample PanSoiMetaGPlot6_FD_64539 | JGI IMG/M metagenome (GOLD analysis project Ga0066388, IMG submission 64539) | Tropical forest soil microbial communities from Panama analyzed to predict greenhouse gas emissions - Panama Soil - Plot 6 (Hybrid Assembly) | ecosystem: Environmental > Terrestrial >...
GGTGACGTGCGCCGCGCCAAGCTGTACTACCTGCGCGACCTGCGCGGCAAGAAGGCCAAGATCAAGGAGAAGCGGGAGAGCGCCGCCCGCTGAGTCACGCCGGGCAGCGGCCCGTTCGTCAGTTCCCTGGTACATCGGCTCTTCTGCTGTCGCCGTTGTCGCCCGCCTTGCCCGTTCCGCTCGAAGATGGCCCAGCACCACTGCTCTGACCTGCGTAGACGTGTCCGGGTTCGGCGTCAGCGAGCCTGTGAGCGTCACTTTTCATGACAAGCTGACTACGACTTCGGCCGTGCGAAGAGCCGGTACATCACGTACACGGAGCGTGTTGTCCGGCCCTGGACATCACTCGTCCTACCCGGCCCACCTGACGTCGCGGTAGATCATCGTTGCAACGCGGACCAACTCTTACCGGGACCGGGTAGGGGCACCGTGTTACCACGGTGCCCCTCCCTCAGAACCGTGCGTGCGCCTCGTCGGCGCACACGGCTCAAGCAGGCCTCGTGGGCGTGCAGGGTCCTTGCGTCAGCTGTCTGGGTCTTCTGTCGTCCCGGTTGGCTGCCGGGTGGTGCAGTAGGTGTGTGTGAGGCGGGGTCGGTCACCGGCGCGGGTGGGTGGTTCGCAGGCGTTCACCTGTTTGGTGAGTGCTTTGCGGACCGTGCGGAACCATTGTTCCCACTGGTGCGGGGAGTCCGGTTCGCTGTCGGCGTGCAGGAGGTGGTCCCCGCAGGCCGGGCAGCGGCTGTGCTGCCTGCGGAGCAGGTGCATGGTGCCATCGCCGAGGGGCGGGGGTTGTTTCTTGCGGTGCCGTTGTGCCCAGTACCTGGCGAGGGCGGGGTTGTCCGGGGATGCGGTGCCCTTGACCAGGGTGTGTCGGGTGATCGGGGTCCAGGAGAACTTGTGTAGGTAGGCGCCGCTGTTGCGGTCGCCGAAGACCCACCTGTCCTCCCTGTCGGGGTGGAACTTGCCGAAGTAGCGGGTGGTGACCCAGCGTTCGGGTTTGTCGCGGTGTGTCCGCCTGGCCCACCAGTGCAGTCGGTGCCACAGGTGGTTGTCCAGTGTCTTGAACGCTTTGGTGGACACGCCGGGCCGGTAGTAGGCGGCCCAGCCTCGAACCAGGGGGTTGAGGCGGGCTACCATCGCTGCCGCGTTGGCTCCTCGGAGGGAGCGTACCTCGGCGGTGAGCCTCCGCATCGTCTTGGTGACCGCGTCTTTGGATGGTTTGATGAGTAGCTTTCCGCCGTGTCGCGTGGTGTAGCGGCGTACGGTGAACCCCAGGAAGTCGAAGCCCTCGGACAAAGACACGATACGGGTCTTGTCTTCGTTGATCGACAGGCCTCGGGGAGTGAGCCACGCGCGCAGCCGGGCCAGCACTTGCTCGGCTTGTTCCCGGGTGTGGCACAAGGCCACGAAATCGTCTGCGTACCTCACGAGAACTGGTGACCCGGGTACGGTCTTGCCGTTCTTTTGGTAGCGGACTCCTGCGGCTTCTTCCATCCCGTGTAACGCGATGTTCAGGAGCAGTGGGCTGATCGTTCCGCCTTGAGGGGTCCCCTCCTCGGTCGGAGCGTACCGGCCTTTCTCGACCACGCCGGCTTTCAGCCAGCCCCGGACTTGTTCCCTGGCGGGGAACGTCCCGAGCCGGTCGAGCAGCCGGGTGTGGTCGATTCTGTCGAATGCCTGGGACAGGTCGCAGTCGGCGACCCACCGCCGGAGGTTGTCTCCCCGGCACGTGGTGAATATCGCTTCGACTGCGTCGTGGCATCCTCGGCCTGGCCTGAACCCGTAGGACCTGGGCTCAAAGTAGGCCTCCCACTCGGGCTCCAGCGCGGTGCGGACCCGCGTCTGCTGCACGCGGTCCGCGATCACGGGGATTCCAGGTGGGCGTTTCCCGCCTTTCTTGGGGATGTACACGCGCCGCACCGGGAGTGGTTGCCAGGGTCTCGCGTGGCGGTGCAGGCGCACCGCCAGCTCGGCCCGGGCCGGGGAGGCCAGGGCGACCTGCCCGTCCACGCCCGGGGTGCCGCGCCCCTTGTTGCGCCCGGTCACCTGCCGCACGCTGACCAGCGTGTTCGAGTAGGACCGCAGCGCCAGCTTCTGCAGGTTGCGGACCTGTTTGAGGTCCCCCGCCTGCGCCGCCTTGAAGATCCTCTGCCGTAGCCGGCGTACCTCGGCTTCGGCTTTCCGCCAGTCGACGGCGTCGAAGTCGAGCTCCTCCGGTCCGTTCGCCACGCCGGCGCCGGGCAGGGCGGCCACGCCAAGCGTGGCCGTCGCTGTCTGTCCGCTGGTCATGGTGTCTAACTTGCCCTTCGGTTCCGCGTTTCCGGCGTCGGTTTTCGTCAACGGCCCACCTGCCCATGTCAGCCGCCTTTCGGCGCGGGACACCAGGTCCCGTATGCGGCCAGTTATGCCTCGGCGGCCACTAGGAGGGTGTGGTCGTGCGCCGGGGTTTTCCTGCTGCCTTTCGGCCGCCGCCGTTCGCTTGGTGGGCGTCTTGCTCCCGCCTGGGATTCCGCTTCCCTCGGCCTACCAGAGCACGGGACCGGGCCCGTGTTGGACCATGACGGGTTATCCACGTTCCGCACGTGTGAGCTACGGCCGGTTTGGGTGCCTCCTCTACCCCGGGACCATGGTGCTCACGCGGCCGGCGAAGAGCATCCGGCCGCCTTTGCCGCTTCCCAGCGGCAGGTCCTGTGCCCGGTTCCCACATCCCATCCACCCGGGTTCAAGTTCACGAGGCGTAGTCGGAGGTTCACTTTCGTTCACCCGTCCGGCCTTCCCCTCGCCTGTGGCACCCGGATGGAACGGTCGCCCTCGGGCTTTCCTCCTCGCTTCGCACCCCGCAGCGGGAGTCTGCGGCGCACGCCGGAGTGGGGACAGGCTTCGAGCACTAGCCTGGAGCACAGCTGTCGATCGTGTCGACCCTCCCCTCAGCCGGTTCACTCACACAGTGCGACATCGTGTCGCAACTCTTCGCACCTGGCCGGAACCTGTAACCGCTCGGTCACCACTTGCATGCGGGCGGATTAGCCGTCTCGCCCGAAGGTTGCCGATGACCAGTGCTCTGACATGCGTAGACGTGCCGAGGCCCGGTGGCAACGAGCCGGTTGGCGCTTACGCTGTGCAGCAAGACGATTATGACGTCCGGCGAAGTGCGGAGAGCCCTTTACCGGCTCTTCGCAGCAGGCCCGAACCCCTTGATGGTCCCGTCCCGAAGATAGCCCCCCCACAGTTGCTCTGACCTGCGTAGGCGTGTCGAGATTCGGCGGAAGCCAGTTAGCGAGGCGATCACTCTCTGTGGTGGATCGCCTATGACTTCCGGCGAGGCGCGAAGAGCCTCCTTACCTCGTTGCCTTGTTTCAGTCAAACGTCTGTCCACAGGTCGCGCCGCTATCCACAGACCCGCCACTGGCCCTTGTCCGTCTCCAGCTTCTCCCAGACCATGGTAGCCGGAGATCGTCACCATTCCAGTTACCGATCGACGTGGGAGCACCAGAGATGCGGGTCGACGTGTGCATCGACAGATATGACCTCTATTACGGCGGGCTCAGCCCGTCGGCGGCTCAGCATCGCCGGCGGGCGATGGCTCGACCTCCGCTGTGGCCGAGAACGCAGGAGGTCTGCACGGAGAATCACGAGAGGACACCGTATAGTCATCGCCTCTGACAACCGGTTCGCCCACGTCTTTCGGAGATGACGATGCGCCTGACTGTGCCCCGCCGTTTCGCCGCGCTCGGGTTGGGAGCCCTCGCCGTTGGCCTGCTTCCTGCTACGTCGGCACAGGCCGGTGCGCCGCTCGAGCAGGGCGCCCACCGGCTGACGTTCGCGTTGCTGGGTGACACGCCCTACGGCGACGACCAACGCGCGCAGTTCCCGGCGCTCGTCGAGCGGATCAACGCCGACCCCGCGGTGCGGATGGTGCTGCATGCCGGCGATGTGAAGAACGGTTCGTCCACCTGCGACGACGCTCGCTTCGCTGATCTGGCGGCGTTGTACGGCACGTTCCGCGACCCGTTCGTACTGACGCCGGGGGACAACGAATGGACCGACTGCCACCGGGCCGCCGCCGGTGGCTATCTGCCGACGGAGCGTCTCGAGGCCGTACGCCGCTATTTCTACCCGAAGCCCGGGAAGACCCTCGGCCACCGCCGCATGACCGTCGAGACACAGGCATGCGACCCGGCCCACGCGGCCTACCGGGAGAACGTTCTGTTCGAACGCTCGCGTGTGGTGTTCGCGACGGTGCACGTCGTCGGCAGCGAGAACGACCTCGCGCCGTGGGCGGGGCTGTCCGGAGGTGACCGGCCCGAGTTGAGGCTGGCGGAGTTTGCGACTCGCCAGGCCGCGGCGCTGGACTGGATCGACCGCGCCTTCGACACCGCCGAGCAGCGTGACGCGTCGGGCGTTCTGCTGCTGATGCAGGCCGAGCCGACCGCGACGCCAGGCTTCCAGGCGGTCCGCGACCGGATCGTCGCCCGGGCCGCCGCGTTCGGCCGGCCGGTCCTGCTCGTCCACGGGGACGAGCACATCTACGAGGTCGAGCCGTCCTACGCTGGCGTGCCGAACCTCACCCGGCTCGAGACCTTCGGAGCGACTGCGACACAGTGGATCCGGGTCACAGTGGACCCGCGTTCGGACGCCGTGTTCAGCTGGACCCCGCAGACGGTCTGACCCCGGCACCGCCCGGCCGGTCGGCCACTGTGGACACCTGCGGGAGACGGAGCTGTCAGAGCAAGGGCCGCAGGACCGTGCCGAACCGGTCGGGCAGTGACACCTTCAGCACGTCGCCCTCGTCGAGTTCGCGGGGCCGGCCGGCGGTCCGCAACGCCTCGACGACCTCTTCGGAGTTGGCGAGCAGGAACGTCACCGGCCGGTCCACCGCGATCGGGAAGTCGTGCCAGGTGCCGGGATGCAGCAGCAGCACGCTGCCGGGCCGCAAGCGCAGCGCGACCGCCGCGTCGAGGTCCGGCAGGCGGCCGTCCGCCTCGTGGTTCGGCGGCGCCAGCACCATCACGTACGCGCCACCGCCGATCGCGGCGAACAGCTGGGTCAGGTGCAGGTGCCGCTCCAGCCAGGCCACCTCCGGCCGCTCGCCCGGCAGCACCTGCGCGGTCCGCAGGGCGGCCCGCCCGCGGTAACGGAAGCCGACGTCGCCGCCCTCGATGACCCGCCCCGGGTAGTAGGGGATGTCGATGGCGGCGATGACGTCGGTCCCGACGAGGGCTCCGAACGGCGCGACGGTGTCCGGCGTCGCGTCGACGAGCAGCAGCTCGCGCGGCACCGTGGTGTGGGTGGTCATCGTTCCTCCTGATGCCGGCCGGGCCCGGTCGGTCCGGTCGAGTCCTTGGTCAGCTCTGCGTCAGCTCTGTGCGCCATCGGCGTGGGCCAGCTCCGGGACGGGGCGCACCTCCAGCTCGCCCTCGGCGCTCCGCTCGGCGATCTCACCCCCGGTGCACAGCCACGCGCCCGGCAGCGTGGCCAACCGTTGCAGCGCCTCGCGCAGGTGCCGCACCCGGCCGGGCTGTCCGGCCAGGTACGGGTGCAGCCCGAGCGCCACGGCTGCGCCGGCGGGCGGCTCGTCGCACAGCTCGGCGACATGGTCGACGAGCGCGTCGGCGAAGGCGGGACCGGTGTGGTGCAGGCCGAGGACGAGGGAGATGTCGTTCGTCTCCAGCCCGTACGGCACCGCGAGCAGCCGCCCGGACGGCGTCTCGAGCCAGGACGGGGCGTCGCTGTCCGCCCAGTCCGCGGTGTAGCGCACGCCAGCCTCGACCAGCAGCTCCTCGGTGGCCTCACTGACGGTGAAGCCGGGGGTGAGCCAGCCGGTGACCGGCCGTCCGGTCGCCTCGGCAAGGGCGTCCAGGGTCCGGGCGATGCGGTCCTTCTCGACCTGGCGCTGCATGCCGTGATGCGGCGTGCTGTTGTCCCAGCCGTGCGCCAGCACGTCCCACCCCGCGGCGAGGACGGCCGCCACGATGTCGGGCCGCAGCCGGCACATCTCTGCGTCGAGCGCCGCGGTGGCCGGCACGCCGAGATCGGCGAACAGCCGCAGCAGCCGCCACACGCCGCTGCGCTCGCCGTAGCGGCGCCAGCCGGCGTTGGCGATGTCCAGCCCCCGAACGAGGTGCGGCTGCAGCGCCGGTCCCGGCCGTCCGGGCAGGAAGTGTTCGATATTGACCACCGGCCACACGGCCACCGTGCGGCCCCCCGGCCAGAGCGCCCGCACCGGTGCGGCTGCGTGATCATGCTGGTCCGCAGGCACCACGCGCCACTCCTCGCCGTTGAGGTCGTCGCCGGGCACCCGTTGATGACCGCCCAAGCGAACCAGACGAACACTCTAACGTCGCGCCAGGCCGTCCGCCTTCCCTTTTCCAGCCGCGCCCGCCGCTCATACCAGGCTCTTCCCGCTCGGACGGTAGTCGATCGGCCACGAGAAGTGACGCTCTACGGTACTGGCCCGCTGTCGCGGAACCCCGACACGTCTACGCAGGTCAGATCACCGGTAGTGGCTATCTCGAGCGGAACGGCCGAGGCGGCGGCGGGCAAGCTGTGATCGGGCGGTTACGCTTTCCCGCTGGCGTTCCGCGGTGTTCCTATCGGCCCCGAGATCGGTGAATTCGTCGCCCGCGGTGCGGCATCACCCGGAATACTGGGCGGGCCAGTGCGCCCGTAGATCGACGCAATTGGAAGGAAACGCTGGTGGGAAAGAACATCGTGGTATGCCTGGACGGGACCGGCAACCAGCTCAGGGCCCGCGGGAACACCAACGTCGTCCGGCTCTATCAGCTGCTCGACCTGAGCGATCCCAGCCGCCAGGTTGCCTACTACGACCCCGGCGTCGGCACCTTCAGCGCGCAGGGCGCCTGGACCCCGTGGTCGCGCTGGCTCACCCGGGCCGCCGGGCTCGCGTTCGGCTCCGGCCTGCGGGCCAACCTGGCCGAGGCCTACACCTACCTCATGCAGCACTGGCAGCCCGGGGACCGCATCTACCTCTTCGGCTTCAGCCGCGGCGCGTACACCGCCCGTGCGCTCGCCGGACTCCTGCACGCGGCCGGACTGCTCCGGGCCGGCTCGGAAAACCTGGTCCCGTACGCGGTCGGCGTCTACGCCCGCAGCAAGGACTGGACCGACGACGACTGGGCGCAGCTGCACAAGTTCGCTAACGTCTTCGGGCAGGACTCTGGCGGTCGCCGGTCGGTCCCGGTCGAGTTCCTCGGCCTGTGGGACTCGGTGAAGGCCGCCGGCATCCTCCGCTGGAACCTCAGATGGCTGTACACCCGGCGGCTGCCCAACGTGCATGTCGTCCGGCACGCGGTCTCCATCGACGAGAAGCGCCGGCCGTACCGCGAGTACCTGGTGGAGCCCCGGCCGGCGCCCGCGCTCACCGAGGTGTGGTTCGCCGGGGTCCACTCCGACGTCGGCGGCACCTTCGAAGACGACCCGCGGCTGCCGGCGATCACGCTCCGCTGGATGGCCGAAGGCGCCGTCGCCGCCGGCCTGCACGTCAACGCCGAGGCGGCGAAGGCGGTCTCCGACGTGTCCGCCGACCACGCGCTGGGCACCGTGCACCGCATGGGCTGGATCTGGGCCCTGCTGACCTACCGGCGGCGGCCGGTCCCGCCCGGTGCCCGGTTGCACCGCAGCGTGCAGGCCCGGATGGCCATCGATACCCGCTACGGGGCGAAGCTGCCCACCGACGCCGTCTGGGACGACCCGGACTGGCCCACCCCGCCGGCCACGGCCCCCGCCGGCTGAGCGCTTCGGCGGCGCTCGCCGATCTTGACGTTGTGGTCGGCGACACGCCGGGTGGTTTCAATCGGTGGTTGCAACGGCCTGCTGTGGGTCAGGGTAGTGCCTGGGTGGGTTGGGGTGTGGTGCTGGTGGTGGGTGCGGCTGGGGTGTTGGTAGTCCATGATGGACGTGTATGGAGCTAGGCCGCACCGCCCTCCCGTGAAGGCATACGACAAGTGGAACCGCGCGCCGGGGGCAAGCCTGTGAACCAGGGCCGGGGCTTACCGAATGTGAGGGCTGGGGGAAGTGCGGGCTGGAGCGCCTTCGGCGCGCTGCCTTCCCCCCGCGCCGCTGCCTACACCCGGCCCACCTCCCGGTAAAGGCCACCCGGTGACCGCCCGCAGGGCGCTTCGCGCGGGCCGTCACCGGGTCCCGGCCTTGACCGCGAGCCTCCGGGCCGGGTGGTGGGGGCAGCACGGGCAGGCTGGGGCCTGCCCTGGGCTCACCGCGGCGCGGGGCTGGGGGTCTCAGCTGGCCAGTAGCGGGGCGATGGCCTCGGCGGGGGTGCGCCAGCCCAGGGTCTGCCGGGGCCGGCCGTTGGGCTGGTCGGCGACGGCGTCGAGCTGGTCCTGGCTGATGCCGGTGAACTCGGCCTTGCCCTTGGGGAAGTACTGCCGCAGCAGGCCGTTGGTGTTCTCGTTGGACCCGCGCTGCCAGGGGCTGTGCGGGTCGCAGAAGTACACCGGCACCCCGGTGGCCACGCTGAAGCTGGCGTGGGCGGCCATCTCGCTGCCCTGGTCCCAGGCCAGTGAGCGGCGCAGCGCCGCGGGCAGGGTCACCGCCTTGGCCGACAGGGCCTCGGCGACTGCTTCGGCGCCGCGGCCGTGCGGCAGCGCGGCGAGCATGACGAACCGGGTGGAGCGCTCTACCAGGGTGGCGGTGGCGCTGCGGCTGCCCGCGCCCATCAGCAGGTCCCCCTCCCAGTGCCCGGGTACCGCCCGGTCGGCGGCCTCGGCCGGGCGCTGACAGACCCGCAGCCCCAGCCACGGCCGCCGGTCCGCGGAGGCGGGGGTGACCCGGCCCTGGTGCAGCCGCCGGGCGCGGCCCGAGCGCAGCGCCGCGGCCAGCTCCTTGCGCAGCCCACCGCGGGACTGTACGTAGATGGCCTGGTAGATGGTCTCGTGTGACACCCACATCTCCGGCTGGTCGGGGTAGTCCACTCTCAGCCTGGCCGCAACCTGCTGCGGTGACCAGCGCTCGCGCAGCAGCCTGAGCACCACCTCGCGCAGCGGGCCTGCCACCTTCAGCCTGGCCGGCTTGGGCCGGCGCCGCCGCCGGTCGGCGTGCCGCTGCGCGTACACCCCCACATACCCGAAGTGGTGGCTGTTGTTCCGGCGCACCTCCCGGGACACCACCGACCGGTCCCGCCCGACCCGCCGCCCGACCTCCGCCAGCGACAGCCCCACCGCCAGCCCCACCGCGATCTGCTCACGCTCCACCGCCGTCAACACCCGACCCGCCACGCGCCAGTCACCTCCGCCAGTCGAAACACCAGACCAGCAGGACTTGTTGCATCCACCGGTTGAGACCAAGCCGCGGAGAGCGACCACAACGTCAAGATCGGCGGCCGTTTCTCCTCATGGTGACGCGAGTCGTAGCGGTGCGATTGTGGCTAGCCGGGCGTAGCGGCGGCGCACGTCGGCCGCGTCGAGGCCAACGAGGCGCGCCATGCGCCGGACGTGTTGGGTATCGACGGTCGCTCGTGGGTCGAGCCAGGGGCCGATGCTGTCGCAGTACTGTGATAGCAAGTCGATGTCGAGTGGGTCTGATTGGGCTAGGGCGAACGAACGGGCCCAATTGCGCCGGACAGGGGCCGCTGCGGCGGCTAGGCCCTCGCGGAGAAGACGGCGGGCGTAGCTGTCGCCAAGGCTGCTGAGGACCGCCACTGCCGTGCGGCGAACGTCTTCGGCGGTCGAGGTGAGCATCGGGCGGAGTATCTGGACAGGTGGAGTGTCGCCGAGTTGCCCGAGGGACCACACCGCCATCGACTGTACCCAAGGGTCGGGGTGAGAGTAGCTGGGGGATGGCATCGATATCGCCAAGCGCTCCGAGCGCCCAGGCGGCATCTCTGCGCACATCTGGATGCGGGTCGGCAAGGCATTCCTGCACAGCGTCAGCCGCGTCCTTTGTGCCGAGGTCGCCTAGAGCCTCGACCGCAGCGGCGCGCACCGCAGGATGAGCGTCGTGGATGCGCACCAGCAGTGCCGGCGTTGCACGGGGATCTCCCATGGCGGCCAGAGTGCTGCCCGCTGAGTTCGGCCGCCTGGTCCGGGACTGGGACGCCGCACACGATGATGTCTACCATCGCCAGCTGTCCACGGCGCCGGGCTGGAAGGTCGGCGACTGGCCCGCGTGGCCCACCACCGACCCGGTCCCGATGTACTGTCCGCGGTGCGCCATCCCGCTGCGACAATTACTGCAGATCGACAGCGGCGAGTGGGGCGACCCGCAGCGATGGCGCCCCGTGCAGGAGCAGACGCCGCCCTCGGACGCCGCCGACTACCTCGCCATCACCGAACCCACCGGCATCATCGCTGGCCGAAGCGGCCTCTACCGCGTGTTCCACTGCTCGTTCTGCCCCGACCCGCAGTACCGCATCGACTTGCAGTAACCCCACGCCTCACCCCTCACGTGCGATATACACCGGCGTGATGAGGTCGGACTGGTCCGCGGGAATGCGCACGACCGGGACGGGTTTTCCCTTGGGCCAGCCTCCGGGCTTGTCATCGAAGCTCAGCGTCCCGCTGGCGCCCGGCACCGCTTTGAGATCCTGCATACTCCTGAACGTGTCGGCGGGCCTGGCGGCACCGCCCTGTTCGGTCACCAGACGGGTTGCCCAGATGGCCATCAGCACGGCGTCGTGGTGCATGATGGCGTACCCGTCTCGCAGCGACCTGTCGGTGAACCCCCGGTTGCGGAACATGTTCAAGAAGCCGGCGAATCCCGGTGGCCGGCCGACGCCTTGCACCCAGTGGCTGGCGTCGGCCGACGCGGCGTGGAGCAGGTCGATTTTGCCGGACTTCAGAGCGGGGATCACGTCCTGGTTCTCCTCGACCGCGGACAGCCCAGTCGCCCCGGTCAAGATGGTCAGTCTCCGGTCGGTGCCGCAGGAGCGGTCGGCCAGGGAAAGGATGAAGGGGATCAGGTCTCGTACCCGGCCGGCGAAGAAGATGACGTCCGGCTGCGCCTGGCAGATCTCGTCCACGGGTCGGGCGAACAGGACGGCCGTCTCGCTTTTGCTGCGTTTCAACTGCCCGACGTAAGAAGCCCGGCGATTCTGGATGTAGCCGGACAGCTGCTGTTCGAATGCGTTCCGCAGGTCACGTACGTAGTTGTCGTCCTTGTTGGTGTCCCACAACAGGAATCCGCGCAGCTGCTCGGGTCGCAGCTTCGACTGGTCGTCGAGGTAATGCTGTATCGCGGTCGCGTAGTCACGGTTGGACGGGGAGATCCTGAACAGCCGATCTGCGACGATGTCGTTGCTGCTGAGCACCGCACCGACCGTGGGGATGTCCTTCTTGCCGAGTTCGCCGGCGGCCTGCGCAGTTTCGGGGATGCTGACGCCCAGGCCCACGACGGCCACGAGCGGGTGTTCCTGGCCGGCCATCGGCACCAGAGCGGCCACGACCCGCCGCCACTGGGCCTGGCTGCTGCCTTCGTTGGCGAGCAGGAGTTGGACGAGCGGGGTAGGGTCGCGCACGTCGGTGGTGTGGTTGGCGCGATAGAGGGCCGTGTACGCGCCTTGCAGGCTGTGCAGGACCTGGCCGGGAGTGAATGGGCTGCCAGCTGTCGATGACATGGGCATCATCAGCGCTACCCGAACGTAGGGGTGGCGTGCTTGCTCCCATTGGGCACGTACCCACCGGTTTTCGGTGGCGATCTTGTCGAGGACGTCGGCGTACGCCGCGTCATGGTTGGCTCCGTCGAAGAGGAATGCTTTCTCGTTCGTCACTCCGACGCATTCGCCGCCGGCCTTGGCCAAGGAGAAGTCCAACCATCGGCAGCGATGCGTCACGAGTTGGGTACCGCCCCACGCGACCAGGGTCGCGGCTAGGACTGCCGAGGTGACCAGCGCGACCCAACGGCGGATCCGGCGTCGTCGCTCCCACCGGGTCGCTGGCACGTCGAACTCGTCGTCTGGGATGTCGATGAAAGTGAAGTGGCTCATGGCGTCATCCCCACGACACCGGTACTACGGACCGGGCGCCACTGCACCGACCATTGCCGGTACTGGTCGACCAGCGGTCGCAGCTCGTCCGAGTCCATGGGACGGGACCGGGAGAGCTGGTCGTAGCAGCCGGAGATGTCGCTGTACAAGGTGCTGCGGTCGCTGCCGCACAGCGGGCTGGAAGCCACCCAGAGTTTGGCCAGCAGTCCGGCGACTACGGTCTCTTGCTGGTTATGTGGCGTGACTGAGGCGAGGAGAGTGCGTGCCTGGTTGGTCGGTGTGCCCTTGACATCTTTCGGGTGGCGCGGTGCCGAAGCGACCTGGTGCAGCAAGTCGAGCCACCCAACAATGTCCATAGTAGATAGTTGGTCGGCCAGAGCACCGACTACCTCGGGGAGGTTGTTGCGGTTGGCGCTCAGCCGGTAGTCCAGGCGGCGTCCGTCGCCGTCGTCGTTGTCCAGCCAGTCGAAGACCTCCGTCCAGCCCCCGGGGGCTGCCTCGCGCCGGGCGAGGCGGCGCAGCAGCAACGTACGCAGCAGGGTCGAGCTGGAGTCCCACATGTTCACACGGGTGTCGCTGACCGAAACCAGCTTCGAGCCATCGACCAGCCGTTTCGCCTCGGTGCGGTCCCGGGCGGCCGCGCAGGTGACCAGATCCTCGACTTCGTCGTCGGGTACGCCGGACAGCAGCCGGGAGCACAGCACGCTCTCGACCGTGCCGTTGCGGTCAGTGCCGTCCCGGCGTGGCTTGGCCAGCAGGTCGGCCAGCTCCACGCGACCGGTACCGCCTTCGGCGATCACGTCCAGCAGCAGTTGTGTGCCGGTCGGGTGGCCGCGGGTGAAGTGGTAGAGCACCCCCGCCAGCCGCCGGTTGTTGCCGTCGTACAGGCGCAGCGCGGCGACCATGGCGCCCACCTCGTCAAAGGTCAGGCTCCGCAGTGGCCACCGCACCCACCAGGGGTGTCCGTCCAGGTGCACCGGTGCGACACTCCGCACGGTCTCCCGGTCGGCCTCTGGCACACTGGCCAGCAGCTCACCGCGGCTGGCCGCTACGACGGTCAACGGGTCGGTCGCACCCGGCCCGCCCACCCGCGCTCGCCGTGCCTCCACGAGCCCGGTCAGGAACTCGGTTCCCAGCAGGCTGTCGGCGTTGTCGAGCAGGACGACACAGTTCAGTGGCCACTTGCCGGCGCTCCGCTTGGTCTGGAATGCGTCGCGCAGGTCTGCGAAGAAAGCCTGGAACAGCAGTGCGTTGATGCGTTGTTCGCTGTCTGGGTCCTCCAGATGTCGGGCCCAGCTGTACAGCATCACCAGTTCCTCGATCGACTCGTCCGGGGTGGCTTGCTGCCGCCGGGCTGGGTCGTCCTGGTGCCCGTACCATGCCTGGTACCGGCCGAGCACGAACCGCCGGCTCGGCGCCCAAGACGTCAACCGGCCGGCCACGAAGCCGAGCACGCGGGCTACCAGGCCGGAGGGCACCCGCCCCCCGCCCGGTAGTTGCCTGAGCGCCTCGCCGGCCACTTCCTGCAAGGCGCGGGTGAACCCGTCGACCCCGCGATGTGCCGCAAGCGCCCGGGTGACCTCCGCTGCGGCCTTGTCCCGGTTGGCGTCTGTCACCGGCAGCCGCATGACCGCATCACGGTTGATCGGATCGAGGGCGAGCTGCACGATGAGCTGCCCCACGAGCAGGCGCGGGAACCGCAACGCGCCGTATCGGCGGTTCCGACGTGCGAGCTGGAACGCCGCCGCAGCCAGCAACTGCGCTACTGCCGGCCGGCCGGCGGTCGCGTCGACGATGTCGGCGTCGACATGGGCATACGGCACCCGCCGGTTGAACAGCCCGGCCAACCCGCCGAGCAGAGCGGTCTTGCCGCTGCCCGCCGGCCCCTCGTACACCACGACTGGACAGTGTCTGCCGTGTGGCGCCGCGCCGCGTCCCGGTCGCGTCATCAGCTCACCCACCAGGGCGACCGCCTCGGCGCGGCCATACAGCTGACCGGACATCACACCCCCCCTTACGTGATCTGCTCGCCGCTGCGCTGCATGGACAACGCCAACAGGAACAAACTCGAATAAGAGAAACAAACCGGTAATATCGTGGTGCGGGTCCCGCACCCTTCGGCGCCAGGACTGCCGGTCTAGCTACGTTCAGTCTAGGTGGAGTCTAGGTGAGGAGTTGCACACCATGACAGCAGCCCACTGGATAGCACAGCGCATAGTCGCCGGCGAGGCGGTCGCCAAGCTCGCCAAGCGCCTCGTTCCCCGCACCGACGTCCGGCTGCACCGGATGACGAACGGGCGGTTGTCGCTCTCGGCGATGGGCGGCGTGAAGATGCTGCTGCTGACCACGACCGGCCGCAGGAGCGGCCTGGAGCGGGTGACGCCGCTGCTCTACGTCCAGGACGGGGACGACTTCTGTGTCGTCGGCTCGAACTGGGGGGACCCCACCCAACCGGCCTGGGCGCTGAACCTGCTCGCCGACCCGAACGCCGCGGTCGACGTCGGCGGTGAACGCATCGTCGTCACTGCCCGGCGCCTTACCGGGGCCGACCGGGCCGTGGCGTGGTCGCGGCTGGTCGGGGCGTGGCCGCCGTATGACAGCTACGCCGCCAAGGCCAAAGACCGCGAGCTGCTCGTGTTTCTGCTGCGGCGCGCCGCGGCGTAACCCAGCCGGCTCGCCGGCGACTGAACTAGTCGAGTAGGCGTGCGCGCACGCGGTCGAACAGCCAGCCCGCCCATATTTCAATTCCTGTGGTCGCTTTCATCCATCCGGGTACGTAAACCTGCTTGCGTGGCCGCCGCAGCAGGGCGAGCACCGCGGCGGCGACGCGGTCGGCCGGCACCGCGAGCCGCTCTCCCGGTGATCGGTGCCCGGACCGCGCTGCCGCGGTGGCGGCGAAGTCGGTCCGGACCGGGCCGGCGTGGATCACGCCCACCCGCACGCCGGTATGCCTCAGTTCGCGGTACAGGCCGCTGCTGAACATCCCGACAAAAGTCTTGGTCGCACCGTAGATCACATTTCCGGGAGCGGCCAGGTTGGCCGAGATGGAGCCTATGTTGATGACAGCGGCGTGCTCGGCCGACAGCATCTCCGGCAGCACCAGCGATGTCAGGTGGACGGTGGCGGACAGGTTGACCGCGATGATGTCGGCCACGTCGTCGTATGGCATATCGGCGAAGAACCCGTACCAGCCGATGCCGACATTGTTCACCAGAATGCTCACCGGGCCCGCGACCGAGTGGACGGTCGCCACCACGTGCTTGCGTTCGGCGGGCTGGCTCAGGTCGGCGGCGACCACGTACGCGCGGCCACCTTCGGCCGTGATCCGAGCGCGTACCTCCTCCAGCAGGTCCTGGCGGCGGGCAACCAGGGCGACCGGGACCCCCGCACGTGCCAGCCGCAACGCGGCAGCCGCACCGATCCCACGCGAGGCGCCGGTGACCAGCGCTACCCCCGGGTACATCCTTGCCAGATCCGTCACACCGGCCTCCTGCCGGGAGCTACCCGGAGCAGACCGATTATGTCGCTCGAGCCAGCCGGTCACGCGTACGGATGGCCCGAAGGATCGGCGCGAGTTTTGTCAGACCCCTGGCCTAGATTGCGGCTATGGACTGGAAGATCGAGCTCGTTGCCATCCCCGTGACCGACGTCGACCGCGCCAAGGCCTTCTACGTGGACCAGGTCGGGTTCCACGCCGACCACGACCACCAGGTCAGCCCCGAGTTGCGCTTCGTGCAGCTCACCCCGCCCGGATCTGCATGCTCCGTCGTCCTCGGCACCGGCGTCACCGAGATGCCGCCAGGTTCGCAGCAGGGGGTGCAGGTCGTGGTCGAGGACGTCGAGACCGCTCGGCGTGAGCTCGTCGACCACGGCGTGCAAGCAAGCGAGGTCGACGTGCAGCCGTGGGGCTCCTTCGTCTACTTCGCGGACCCGGACGGGAACACGTGGGCGCTGCAGCAGCTGCCTCCCCGGGGAGGTTAGGCAGTCCGCCATGAGCCGGCGGAGGGCAGGCGGTGGGTCCGCTGGGTCGCCTACGATCTCCGGCGTGGCGGCTGAGGCGTTCTACGAGCCGGTGGGGCCTGGGCTGTTCCGGCCGACCGAGCACACGATCGGCCCGTGGAGCCTCGACGACCAGCACGCCGGGCCGCCGTCGGCGCTGCTCGTCCGCGCGGTCGAGGGGACTGTGCCCACCGGCGGCCGGCTGAGCAGGGTCACCGTCGACCTGCTGCGTGGCGTGCCGGTGGCCGAGGTGCTGGAGGTCCGCGCCCACGTCCGGCGGCCGGGCCGTTCGGTGCAGCTGGTCGACGCGGATCTGCTTGCCGGCGGCCAGGTGGTGGCCCGCGCCGCGGCGTGGTGGCACGCGAGCACCGACACCGCCGCGGTGGCCATCCCGCCGCCGGTCGCCGCACCCCGGCCGACCGCCGGCCTGCCGGTGGCCCCGCCGTGGTTGCAGCGTGGCTACCTGGCCGCGATGGAGTGGTTTCCAGTTGCCGGAGGCTTCGACCGGCCCGGACCGATGACCGTGTGGACCCGGATGCGCTACCCGCTGGTGAGCGGCGAGCAGCCCACCGGCCTGCAGCGGCTTCTCGCCGTCGCCGACAGCGGCAACGGGGTGAGCTGGGTGCTCGACCTGGACCACTGGCTGTTCATCAACACCGAGCTCACCGTGCACGTGCTGCGCGAGCCGGCCGGTGAGTGGATCTGCCTGGACGCGGCGACCCTCGTCGGCGCCGACGGCACCGGCGTGGCGACCAGCCGGCTGTCCGATCAGGTCGGTGAGGTCGGCCGAGGCGCCCAAGCGCTGGTCATCCGCCCCCGCACTCCCTGAACGGCACCGGCCGCCGCACGGTGACGGAGGCTACGCCCCCAACCTCGTCCGGTATGTCACGTTGACAGCTTCTTGGCGCACCGTACGTTGCTCGCTAACCTCGACACATCTATACCCAAGTAGCCGTGGCATGCGTTGGTGGAGATGGTCGAGGATGAACGGCGGGCAGGGGGCAGAGGGGAGTCGGGTTCCTCCGCGCGAGCATGGTGCCGCACCGCCGCCGCAGTCGAGGCATGCTCGGTTCCCGAACGTCGGCGCGCTGCGTGACACGTTGTCTCTGGGCCGGTTGTCTCCGGGCCGGTTGCACGGTTTGCCGCTCACCCGTTGGTTGCTCGCCGTTCCATGGTTCCTGACCAGCGCAGTCGTCGTCTGGACGTTTGCTGGGGCCGTGCTGAACACGGCCGGGTTGATCTTGGTTTTCCTCGGTTGGCTGGCGTCGGGAGCGCTCGCGTGGTGGCCGCCGTTCGAGAGCTTCTTGGCGCGTGTCGCCTTCCGGCTGCGGTCACCCACCGCGGCCGAGCGAGCTGTCCTCGGACCGGCATGGGCCACGGTGACGCGCAGAGCCGGTCGGTCGGCCAGCCGGTACCGGTTGTGGATCAGCGACGCTGACGAGCTCAACGCCGCGGCCTTTGCCGGACGCACGGTCACGGTGACGCGCCAGGTCCTCGAGCTCCCCCCGCGGTCGCTGGCGGCAGTGCTCGCCCATGAGTTGGGTCACCACCTCGAGTGGCACACCCACGTGTCCCTGTTGATCTACTGGTACTCACTGCCTGCTCGCGTCTTCCTCTGGCTCCTGAGCGTGGCGTGGTCGCTGGCGATCAGGCTGGTGGCGCTGGTCGTTCAGGTTGCCCGACCGCTGGCCTCCGTGTTCGGCGCGGGGAGCGCGTCGGTTGTGTCGCTCATGGGGTCGCTCGTCCTCTTGGCCCTGCTCGCTCTGCCCCTGGTGGTTCTGTTCTTCGTCGTGCGGCACTATCCGTGGCTGCTGCTGATCCCGGTGTTGCCGCCGCTCGCCGCGGCGCTGGAGCGCGCCGAGGAGTACCGCAGCGACCAGGTCGCCGCCAACCTCGGGTTCGGACGGGACCTGGTCGACGTGCTTCGCCAGGTCGACAAACAGCACGACGCGGAGGTTCCCTGGCGGCAGCGACTGCTGGCGACTCATCCGCCCGCCGAGACGAGAGCGCGCAGGTTGGAGCAGTACCTGGCGGCACGCGACGTTCGGCCCGGCCCGACCCACGAGCCGCCACACCGGTAACTCGATGACCGGTGTCCAGGCGACCCACCGGCCGCCTAGCCCACCCCTGGCCCAGTCGGTGCGCAGGCCGGTGGCCTTGGCCCGTTCGTGACAGACCGTAACGAAGATGCTGCTGGTTGTGGCTGCTGCCGGATGCGCCGGGGTGCCCGGTCGGCCTCTGGATGCCCCCTCGGCTGGTGAAAGCCGTGTAGTTGCTGTCCGGGCCGGTGGGGTAGGGCTGTGGGTGACGGCCACCCCGGCGACCGGTACTCTGCACGTTGGGGGGCCGCACGAAGATCGCAGCCCAGCCTCCGGTCGGCCGCAAGGCTGGTCGGGGCGGTGCGGGCAGGCACTGATCACGTACGACGGCCGTGTCCGGGCACTCAGCCGGGGTGAAGATCGATCCGGGTACACAGCGGAGTGTCACGCATCACCGACGGGATCTTGGGAGCTGGTCGGGAGAAACGAATATGCTAAACCCACTGAGGCTCGAGGTAAGGCCAGAAGACGTTACAGGTATGGTCGGCACCAAGCCGGGATCGCTGCGAGTCGGCTCGGCACCCCGGCCCGGGACGAGTTTCACACGCGGAGAGGGACTCCCATGAACGCACCGGAGGCTCAGCCGGTCGCGCAGGTGGTCAACACGGCTCGCTATCCGCTGGCTGAGCCGACAAGCGCGGCTTGGCAGAATATGGTCTCCCAGGCCCAGCACGAGCTACGGCAGGTTGGCTGCAGCGTGCTGCCCGACTTCATTCGGGAGTCCCTGCTCGGCCCGCTCCAGCGGGAATGTGCGAAGCTCGCCCCGCTGGCGTACTACGATGTCGAGGTAGTCAATGCCTACAACATTGTCACGGACTCCTCGCTCCCGGACGACCATCCAGGCCGTGTCAGCATGGAGCGGGGAAACGCTTTTGTGGCACGTGACCGCATCGCTGCGGACACCATCATCCACCAGCTCTATACCAGTCAGCTGTTTCAGCAATTCATAGCCACCTGCTTCGAGCTGCCCCGCGTGCACGAGCTCGCGGATCCCCTCGCCGGGCTGTGTCTCAACGTCGTCGACCCGGGGATGGCGCATCCTTGGCATTTCGACACAAACGAGTTCACGGTGAGCATGCTCACCCAGGAGTCCCAGGAGGGCGGCGTCTTCGAGTACTGCCCGAACATCCGGTCCGCTCAGGCGGAAAACTTCGACGACGTCCGGGCCGTATTGGCTGGTCACGGCGAACACTTGGTCCGTCGCCTTCCACTGCGTGTGGGTGATCTTCAGCTGTTCAAGGGCCGCTACTCGCTGCATCGAGTGACCACCGTGCAAGGCGAGGCGGCACGCCATTCGGCGATCTTCGCATATAGTGAGCGCCCCGGAGTCATCGGTAGTGTTGCACGCACGAAGCAGCTCTTCGGTCGTGTGCTGCCCGAGCACCTGGTCGCCGCGGGACGCGCTGTGCGGGGCGACAAGTTACTGGACTAGGATTTCGCCAGGGCCCCTCTAGCACGGCTGCCTTCTCCTCCGTAAGCTGTCTGCGGCCCCGGTACGCGAGCACAAGTCTCGTGAGCCCGATACACCCGATACGATAGAGTGCGCGAGAGGAGCAGGCCCGTGAATTTCGATTCCACCGGCAAGGTCTCGCTCGACCACATCTACACGGAGCCCGACCCGCGGAGCTACTTCAGGACCCTGCGCGAACTCGACTACTGCATCCCCGAGCTGGCCAAACCCTATTTCATGAAGCTCATTCGGGAGTATCGGAAGTCGATGGGCGTCCGAGTCCCGAATGTCGTAGACATCGGCTGCTCCTATGGCATCAACGCGGCCTTGTTGAAATGCAACGCTACAATGGAAGAGCTGTACGAACGCTACTCCGACCACGCTGTCCAGACCCAGGACCGCAGTATTCTACTGGCTCACGACCGAGACTTCGTCCGTTCGCGCAACGGCCAGGAGTTCGCGCGGTTCGTGGGGCTGGACAGCTCACACGAGGCCCTTTCCTACGCTCTTTCAGCCGGTTTCATCGACGATGCGGTGCATGCCGACCTGGAAGGGCGTGACCCCACGCAGCAGGAACGCGACAAGCTGGCCGGGACCGATCTCGTCATCTCGACCGGTGCCGTCGGCTACGTCAGCGACAGCACCATCGCACGGGTTGTCAGCGCGGCTGGCGAGCGCAAGCCATGGATGGCGCATTTCGTCTTGCGGATGTTTTCATTCGAGCCGATGGCGGAGAGCCTGGCTGAGTCAGGATACGAAACCGTGCGGATCGACCGCGTGTTCAAGCAGCGGCGGTTCGCTTCCCCCCAGGAGCAGTCGCTCATCCTCGACAGGCTGTCGACCGCGGGCGTGGATCCGCGAGGCCTGGAAGCCGACGGCTGGCTCTACGCACAGCTCTACCTCTCTCAGCCGCGCGGCTCGGGAAGCCGCGTGGTCATCGATCTTGCGCACGACAATGTACAACCAATACCGTAGTCCAGACCCTACACCGCCAAGGAAGAGTATGAACGTGGATAGCGAAGAGTCAGTCCGCACGTTCGGCAGCGAAGAGCATCTGCCGCGAGTGCCGCTGCCCAGGTTGGAGGACACCTGCGAGTGGTTCCTCGCTTGGTGCGCACCGCTGCTGACCGCCGACGAGCTGGCGGCCACCGAGGCCGCTGTGACCTCGTTCCAGCGACCCGACGGTCCCGGTCGCAAGCTTCACGCGGCACTCGAGCAGTACGACGCAAGCGAAGGCGTGCACAGCTGGCTGGACGCGTTCTGGCAGACTCGGTACCTGGGCCGGCGTGACCGCATCGCGCTCAACGCGAACTTCTTCATCATGCTCGACGATACGGGCCAGGGACAGGTGGAACGAGCCGTCGACCTCATCACCGGGGCTGTCGACTACAAGCTGTTGCTGGACGAGGAGAGCATCCCACCGATTACCCAGCGTGGGCAGGTGCTCTCGATGGAACAGAACAAGTTTCTGTTCTCCACGACGCGGATACCCGGACAAGTGCAGGACACCGTGCGCACGCCCTACACCGACGAATGGCCGGGCCCATCCCGGGCGCGCCATATTGTGGTGTTCTTCCGGGGGAACATGTTCCGCATGGACGTGCTCGACAAGGATGGTCGACCCTACACGCAGGCCGACCTCGAGGCCGGGCTGCGCACGATCATGAAGGCCGGTGCGATACGGGCCACACCGGGCACCTCTGTCGGGCATCTCACCACCAAGGCCCGGGCCGAGTGGGCAGCAAGCAGGCAGGCGTTGCTTGCCTGCCATCCCGACAATGCGGACGCGCTCGACGCGGTGGAGACCGCACTACTGTGCCTGTGCCTGGAGGACTTCACCCCCGAGGACGCCCGGGAGGTGTGCGACCACCTACTGCACGGTGACAGCAGCAACCGGTGGTTCGACAAGGCCGTGTCGCTGATCGTCTTCGACGACGGTTCGGCGGGTATCAACATGGAGCACTGCGGCCTGGATGGGACTACGCTCCTCAGCTTCTACGACAAAGTGACGGACCTGCTGGCAGAGCGGCGCTCGTCAGGGCCGGAAGGCACGCCGCAGGGCTTGCCTGCCATCGACGCCATCGATTTCAAGCTGGATGGCGACCTGTCGGCCGACGTGCAGGCGGCGGCCGACTCGTTCGCGTCGTACGCAGCCAACACCGCCACAGCCGTCGTGTCTCTCGACGATTTTGGCTCCAGCCAGGCCAAGCAGTTGAAGACGTCGCCGGACGCGTTCGTTCAGCTTGCCTATCAACTCGCCCACAAGCGCGCGAAGGGGTTCGTGGGTGCCACGTACGAGTCGATCGCCACTCGGACGTACCAGCATGGCCGTACGGAAGCCATGCGCGTCATCACGCCCGAGGTGGTGCGGTTCGTGTCCATGATGGACGACCCCGACGCGGATGCGGCGGCCCGCACGGCGGCGTTCCGGGCCGCCGCGGAGAAGCACGTGGCGCGTGCGAAGGAGTGTCAGGCGGGGCAGGCGCCCGAGCAGCACCTCTGGGAGCTGCAGATGATCCAGCGGCGGCGCGGCGAAGCCCTGGGAGTGACCGAGCCGCTCGCCCTGTACGAGAGTCCGGGCTGGCTCGTGATGAGGGACGACTACCTGAGCACAAGCTCCATGCCGTCCCTCAACATCCAATACGCGGGTTTCGGGTCGACCAGCGAGCGCTGCATCGGCGTCGGCTACGTACTGCTTCCGGACCGCTTCAATGTCTACCTGAGCACACCTCGCCCGGTAGCGGACGAAATGTTCGTATTCGCCGATAAACTCCGGGAAGCGGTACGCGAGCTACACGACCTACTGTCCGCTGGGGAGGACTGAGAAACTACTGAGGTCTGGGCAGCGCCGGCTTGCCATCGGCGAGCCGGCGCGCGACAACTGAAGTATGTCGACCGCCAGTAGTGACTCCCTTCTAGGTGACGTGGATGCGATAGAGATCAAGGTCACCCTCGACGCGGACCAGATCGAGGACGCCTTGGTCGCGTTCGGTTTTCGGTCGCAAACAGCACATGAACGGCAAGTCTGGTTCTGCGAGCATATTGTCGAATCAGGTGGATCTGCCACTCTGCCGTTGCTCGCCCGCGGCCTCATCCTGAGGGTCCGCAGCACGGACGGCGACGGCGACTCGACGGTGAAGCTGCGTGGCCCGGAGGGCTGCATGGACCCGAAGGCCTGGCGTTGGCGCACCCGGGAGGCCGGCCGGAAGACCAAGATCGAGGGCGACTGGGCCGGAACCCGCCGCCTCGTGTCGGCCTCACTCGACGCCGACATCGATGGCCAACGGCTCGCCCGGGTCCTTCGCACCCAGGATCGCAGGCTGTCTCCGCTGTTCTCCAGGCTGCAGGAGGATCTCCTCCATGAGTGGCTGGTGCCGGTCGACGAGCTGGTCATCCTGGGTCCGGTGATGGCGCAGAAGTGGGACAGCGAAGACCGGGGCCTCGACCATCGGATCGCAGCCGAGACGTGGCAGGTCGACGATCGTCTGCGCTTCCTCGAGCTGTCCATCCGGGTCGAGACCGCCCACGCGGACGTCGCCAAGCGGGCGCTGGAGGATCTCGTACGAGACCGCGGCCTCGAGCTCCCAGACCAGCAGCAGACCAAGACGCAGCTGGTGCTCCAACATCTCGCCGCCAAACTCCGCCGCTAGCCGGGAGGTCTCATCAGGCATTGCTCGCGAGGTTCTCGCCCGGCGTGCGCGGCGAGTGCTGGCCCCGTGGGTGACGACTTCGGCCAGCGGGTGACGAGTTCGGTCGGCCAGTGATGACTTCGGGTCGCCGGTGACGACCCGTTTCTCGTCACCGGCCGGCACAACTCGTCACCGGAGGACCAAACTCATCACCGGCTGGCCGGACCGGTCACCTGTGAGCGTGTGCCCGGCTCGGCTGGGTGGTGACGGCGTCGCCCAGCGGTACCGGGGCGGCTGAGCGCAGCAAGCGCCTGCCCTGCGACGAGTTCCGGCCCGGCGGTTGACGACATCGGCCGCCGGGTGACGACGTCGCTGTATCGCTGTGTCGCTAAAAGACGGTGACGCTCAATCGCTCAATCGACGGCAAGCGTGAAGTCGCGCAGCTCGTACCCGTCGGCCATGTCGTGCCAGCCCACCGTCGGCGGCTCGACGATGCGCAGGCCGGGCAGGGCGAGCAGGCGGCGCACGAGGATGTCGGTTTCCTGGATCGCCAGGTAGCCGCCCGGGCAGCGATGGTGACCGTCTCCGAAGCCCATCACGTCGGCGGGGACGGCCCGACCGGACAGCGCCCGGTCCGGCCTTACGGTGTCCGGCTCCGCTCCGACGACACCCGGGTCGGAGACGATGTCGTGCAGGTGCAGCACGACCAGCGCGCCCGCCGGCACCACCAGGTCACGCCCGCCCGCCCGCACAGTGATGTCCGCGGTCGCCCGCCGGTACAGGTGCCCGAGGACCGGCTCCACCCGCAGGATCTCGTTCAGGATCGCGTACCGCTCGTCCTGCCCCGCCGCCCGGTAGCGGTCGGCCAGCGCCGGCTGGTCCAGTAGGTGCCAGAGCGCGACGCCGATGAACTCCCGGGTGGTGACGATCGACGCCGCTCCGAACAAGATGCACTCGGTGAGGATCTCGATCGGGTTCATCTCCTTTGCCAGCAGGTGCGAGACCAGGTCCAGCTGCGGGGAACGCCGGCGCGCCCGGATCGCCGGAAGCACGTCCAGCAGGAAGAGCGCCGCGGCCGGGAGCTGCATGCGCACGAACGCCGCCAGTTGGCGCGGTCGCCAGCCCGGTTGCGCGATCTCAGAGGAGGTCACGCGCTCGATCCGGCGCAGGTACCCACCCGGGGCGAGGCTTTCGGTCAGGCCGACGACCTCGGCCGATACGCGGACGGCCAGCCGGGCGCTCAAGTCGTTCGCCTGAGCCTGCTTCCGGGTGGCCAGCTCGGCGGCGAGCACCGCCGCCTCCCGCTCGATGATCGGCTGGTACCGGTCGTCCACTGTGCTCGGTGCGAACAGCCGGGCCGTCTGCCGGCGCTGCAGCCGGTGGTCGTCCCCGTCCTTGTACAGCATCGACACGTTGGAGAGGGTATAGCTGGTCGTGAGTTCTTCCTTGCCGAACCCGGCCTGGACGGTGTCCCGGCTGCGCAGCACGCTGCGGGCCGCCTCGAAGTCGTGGATGTGGACGACACCTCGCGGGTCCTCCGGTCGCGGTGCGGCGCAACGATGCTCGGGCCGGGTCACCTTACGGTCTGACGGGATCGGGCATGCCGCATGCGCCACGGACAACTCCAGGAGTTCGGACGACGTGGTTCAGCCCTGCGCCGGCACGTGGTGAGGCACGCGCCAGCGCAGGGTCAGGGCCGTAGCAGTGGTACGGTCCAAACGGGACAGTCGGTCCAGCCGACCAGCGAGGCCTTCCCTGCCCAGCAAGCGCTCCGCCGGCAGCCGGTCCCGCCCGTTCGCCTACAAAACGTCAGCGAGCGCCGCCCGGTTCGACGAGGCACACTGCCACTGAGTGGCCCTCGTCACAGCTCGCCCACGACCGCCGTGTTGGTGACTGTGGCGCAGACACCCGCCTGTCGGGCTCAGCTCTGTCGAGTGGCAGGCCCGCGGCCAGCACATTCAGTAACGGGACCGGCACGAACACGTGCTCTTGCTCGCCCACGGTTGCCCGAACGCCTCACCAGTGAGGTGTTGGCCACTGTCGCCTGCTCTCCAACCCAGCGTCGATCAGCGTGCCTGGTTTAGTCTGCGGCGCTGGCCATGGCCGGCGTCCTCCCAGACTCAGGGCGGCGGGGAGGGACCGAAGCGGTGCATGCCCTTGCCGGTGTGCTGCTGACGCCGTACTCCCCGGACGCGCTCCACGTTCTGGTCGCGCTGCGAGGCGACTTCCTGGATGCAGCGCTTGCCGACGCCGTGGTCGGGCCGGTGCTGAGCCGCCAGGTGTACGCGCTCGGCCCGATGGGCGGGCAGCAGCGTCGACAGGCGGTGGCCGCGCCGATTGCCGATCTGCCGGGTATCGACTACGAGCCGGGCCTGGTCGACCGGATCCTGGCGGATACCGCTGACGAAGCCGCCGCCCTTCCGCCGCTGGCGTTCGCGTTGAGCCTGCTGTGGCAGGCGCAGTCCGGCGGCTGGCTCACTCACCAGGCATACGACCGGCTCGGGGGAGTAGCGGGTGCGCTCGCCACGAAGGCCGAAGAGGTCTGGCGAGAGCACGTGCCCGAAGGCGACGAGGACGCCGCTCACCGGTTGTTCACCCAACTCGTGCGGCTGCCGCTGGGGACCGGGGCGGTGACTCGGCGGGTGGCGGCGAGGGCTGAGTTGGGGGAGCGGGAATGGCGGATCGCCCAGGCGCTGGCCACCACCCGGCTGCTTGCCATGGGACGCGACGCCGAGGACGAGCCGACGGTCGAGTTGGCGCACGAGGCGCTGCTCACCGGCTGGCCACGTCTCGGGCGGTGGGTGGAGGCCGACCGCGAGTTCTTGGGCTGGCGGGAGGCGCTACGGTCGTAAGATATACTCAGTGCCGAGACTGGATATAGGAGGCTGGGGTGACCAAGATTCTGGTGGATGTTGACGACGCCGCGCTGGCGGAGGCCGCGCGCTTGCTCGGCACGATGACGAAGAAGGACACCGTGAACACCGCGCTGCGCGAGACCGCCGACCGCCTGCGGCGTGCCAAGGCGCTTGCGCGCCTCGCTGAGCTGGGCGAGTCCGGCGCCTTCGACGAGCTGCTCGACAATGCCTCGTATCGCGAATGAGCCTCGTCCACTACCTGATCGACACCAGCGCTCTGGTCCGGCTCTTTCGCAACGGCCAGCCGCGTGCGCGATGGGAGCAGCAGATCACGGCGGGCCTGGTCGCCGTGTGCCCGGTCGTCGAGTTGGAGCTTCTCTACAGCGCGCGATCCAAGGCCGACCGGGACGAGCTTGTCGAGTTGCTGCGAACGGCGTTCGGCTGGGTGGCCATGCCGGAGCGCGTCTTCGACCGCGGTGCGGAGATCCAGGCGGCGCTGACAGCCCGTGGCGCCCACCGCTCCGCCGGACCTGTCGACCTGCTCGTCGCGGCGACCGCCGAGCTGCACGCCTTGGTGCTCCTGCACTACGACCGGGACTTCGAACGGGTCGCCGAGGTCACCGGACAGCCGACCCAGTGGCTCGCCGACGCCGGATCACTCCCGTAGGTGCCGCCGGCCGGGTGGTGTGCCCGGCCGGCGGAACGCACTCAGGCCGCGGGGCGTTGTGCTGCTGCTGCGTACTCGCGGGCGACCCGGACCAGTTCGACCAGGCCGTCGGCGTATTCCATCGCTTCGGCGTGTGCTTCGGGGAACGGCGGCTGGAAGCCGACGGAGTTCCACTGTTGGGTGGTGGGGTTCCAGATTGGGTTGCCGACTTCGAAGTCCCAGGCGTAGATGCCGTTGTCGTAGTAGAGCTGGTCGGCGGAGTTGCCGGCGGCGGAGTAGAGGACGTCGCAGACCGGGCCGGTCTGTGACGACCAGGTCACCGTGCCGCGTTCGGCCGCGATTGCGCCGACGATCCGTTGGGCGCTGGCCTGGAAGAATGCCGCCTGGCCGGCCGGCGGGCGGGGCAGGGTGATCCGGCCCGGCACGCGGTAGGCGCCCGGCGGCCACATGAAGTACCCGCCGTAGCTGTGCACGTTCAGCGCGAACGCGATGTTCGGGTGCGCGTCGGCGAGCGCGATCACGTTGCGGCTCTCCGGCTCGGACAGCTCACCGGGGCCGGCGAACACGTCGGACAGGCAGCTCGGGCTGGCTCCGAAGTAGCCGTCGAACAGCGAGCCGGCTGCGTAGTTTCGGTTGACGTCGACGCCCCACCGGTTGCGGTTGCGCGGGTCGCGGTTGGCGCCGGCGCAGTAGTCGTGCATGTTCCTGCGTTGG
>Ga0066388_100000122_pt1 | contig 27364 bp, 20 predicted proteins | sample PanSoiMetaGPlot6_FD_64539 | JGI IMG/M metagenome (GOLD analysis project Ga0066388, IMG submission 64539) | Tropical forest soil microbial communities from Panama analyzed to predict greenhouse gas emissions - Panama Soil - Plot 6 (Hybrid Assembly) | ecosystem: Environmental > Terrestrial >...
CCTCCTTCAGGTGCTGCACCATGTCCGACCACGAGCCAGAGACGGCGATGGCCACCCCGTTCGCCTCGTCGGAGCTAAGACCGCCCCAGTCAGCAGTGGCAAAGCGGACAATCAGTCCAAGCACGGTAAGGGCAAAGATAATCAAACCAGGCTTCAACCGGCTACACCGCTCCCTGAGTAGTTGCCCCAGCCCGCCGTGCAGCTACATGCGGCGCCAGACAAGCTAGAGCATAAAAGATCCCGGCCAGAACGAGAACACTTCTCAATCCCATGATAAAGGCGAAGTTGGTCAGAATCACCCCAGCGGTCATGCCAGCCACGGTCACGGCCATGTGCTGGACCGGCTTCTCGCTCCGGTTCAGGGCCAGGCAGAAGAGCAGCCCGTTCAGAAAGATCGGCACGATCACTAGCAGCCCTTCCGAGCCCAGCACGGACAGCAAGCTGCTGGTCGACGCACTGCTTGGATGGGACTGCCAGATTGGCTGCGGCAAAAGGAGATAGTTTGCCAGCAGGCAAAAAAGTAGAGCTGCCCAGACAGCCGCAGCGGGGATCGGAAAGCGCTTGCCGGTGAGCCAGCTGCCGATCAGGCTCAATTTGAAATGAGCCAGCACCGCCAGTCCGGACACCAGCGCGATGGCACCGAGGGAGGTAGAGAGCATGGAGATTGCCCAAGACTCGAGCAGGACAAGGACCACACCGAAGGCAAAGAACTCCAGCCCGCCCCAGCTAAAAATGGCCAACATCGGGTTGGACAGGCGGGCCAGCCAGCGCTCGAGGTAGGGCCACAAATTTAGAGCCAGGACCGCCACCAGCACATACATACACCACAGGTAGGCCACGGGAATTATTCGTGTGCTGGCAAAGAAAAACGGCCATTCGTCCGTGGTTGGCTCCATCTCCGTGCAGGATTCATTAAGCCAAAGCGTGTCCACAGCCGTAATTACTCCTGGTGCCGATGCCAGGGCCGGTTGCAGATCGCGAGGATGTTCATTGGTTGTGACCAGGTACTGCCCACCCTCGGCGATGGCGGCACCATCGATCATGCTGAAGACCTCACGCAGGTTCCTGACCATTCGCATCACGCACCATTCGCGAGCGGCATGCATTGCCACAACCAGTTGTCCGCCCGGTGCTATGAGTCGCTTAAGTAGCCTCAGACCCTCTACCGTCAGCGGAAAGTCGCTTTGCCTTCCCGCCCCGAAGCTGGAAGTGGCTACCTGACTGTCAAGCTTGCTAAGCAGTATCAGGTCATAGCTCTCTATTCCAGGCTGAGAGACGAAGTAGCGAGCGTCCATATTGTGGAGCTGTACTCGCGGAGAGCGATATGGCTTGTCCGGATGTTCTCGCCCGAGAAAGGCGATGACCGGATCAATCTCCACTGCATCCACATGCTGCGCCCCGTGGGCAAGGGCAGCGGCCACATCATTACCGGTGCCGGCGCCCAGCACCAGAACCCGGCGCGGATTCGCGGCCAGGTGATAGGGGATGTTGTAGAAGTCCCGGCTGTCACCGCTGATGCTGGAGCCGCCCAATTCGCTCTCCACAAACGCCCGGTCCTCAACAGAGAGCGAGCGGCTGAGCGCCGTCTGGCTTGAGGCTCCATTCAACCACAGATCTAGCGCCAGGAGCTGGCCGTGGCGTTCTAGCGGGCGGGCCTGAACCTGGTAGTAGGGGCTCCAGATCTCAAAGAGACCGAGCCCAATCGGAAAGCGCGCTCGCAGCAATGACTCCGGGCTAAACGACAGCGAGAGGGCACCAATGAGAGCAAACGCTCCAAGCCAGACTTCACGGCGCGAGGGCTTCCAGGTCCGCCAGGCAACCGCCAGAAAGATGGCAAGCCAGGCAGCTGGCGGCAGCCACAGGACTGAGGCCAGTCCAAACAGAGCAAAGGCGGCGATCGCGCCAGCCAGGGTCAGGCCATATGCTCGCATCACCGGCTTGAGTGTGAACAGGTCTCCGAACAGGAAGCCCAATTCGCTCGTGATCATGAGCGTGAGCTGCAGAACGAGCGCCACCACCAGCGTGCCGGTCAGTTCGTAACCTAGTGAGGAACCGAAAAACTGCAGCGAATTGAAATAGGTGGTGGCATCCGGCACCAGCCCGACCTGGGCCAGTGGTGTCAAGCGCAGGATGCCGACCAGCCAGATGAACAGGGCAAGATAGGCCACGCATCTGGTCAGGCGCAGCCGGCCCTCGCCGGACCGGCTATTATAGACGCCCAGTGCCGACCCAAAGTAAGCGCAGGCCATGAGCGCCGCTGGCATGTAGCCAAGCACACGCACCTCGCTCATGCTGACGCGGATGAGCATGGTCTCCAAATAGAGCATCAGCAGCGATACCACAAATAGCTGTCGCTGCGGCCACTCTTTTAGCTGATCCAGCAGTTTCAAGTGTCTCGTGCCGAAATTGCCGGAGATGGCACAGAGAAATAGTAGCACAACGACAGAAGGATCGAGTTTGAGCACTGTTCCCGGCTATAATCCGGCCATGCTTTTCAACAGCTTTAACTACCTGGTTTTCCTGCCGACATTACTTTTGATCTTCTGGTTGAGTCCAGCGCGTTCTCGGCCGGCGGTGCTCCTTGTGGGAAGCTACCTGTTTTATGCCAGCTGGAACCCTCGCTACCTGATTCTGATCATCGGCATGACCGTCGCCAACTGGCTCTTCGGTCTGATCATTCACCGGGCAACGGCAGCCAAGAAGTTCTGGCTCATCCTCTCGCTTGTCTTCAATATTGGACTGCTTGGCTATTTCAAGTACACCAACTTCTTTTTGAAGCTGGGTTATGATGCGCTGAACGCCTTGCGGATTCCCCACCAGGAGCTGATGGCGCATGTGGTGTTGCCGCTGGGAATCTCATTTTTCACCTTCGAGTTCCTGCACTATGTAATCGAGGTCTACAAAGGCCAGCCACCGGTCTGGAACCCGATCAATTTCGCTGTGTTCGCCGGCTTCTTTCCCACCCAGATTGCGGGACCGATCAAGCGTTATCTGGACTTCCTGCCGCAGATTGAGCAGCCGGTCCGATTCGACCTGCAGAAATTCGAGAACGGCTTTGTGCTTGTGCTTCACGGCCTTGCCAAGAAGGTGCTCCTCGCGGATAATCTGGCGGTGTTTGTCAACATGGTCTATGGCCATCCGGATTCGTGGAGCGTGTTGGAGCTCTGGCTGGCGACTTACGCTTTTGCCTATCAGGTCTATTGCGACTTCTCGGGATACACTGACATCGCCATGGGATCTGCTCTCATGCTCGGCATCAGCGTTCCGCCAAATTTCAACGTGCCCTACATGGCCAATAACATTCGGGAGCTGTGGCACAGGCAGCATATATCGCTTTCCCTCTGGTTTCGCGACTATGTGTATTTCTCGCTCGGCGGCTCGCGCTGCTCAACGCTAAAGGTTTATCGAAACCTGCTCGTGACCACGGCGCTGGCTGGCCTCTGGCATGGGCCAGCCATGCACTTTGTGGCCTGGGGTGCGTTCCAGGGGTTTTCGCTGATCATCCACCGGGAGTGGATGCGACTGTATAAGCAGGTGGACTGGCTGGGCCGCTTTGTCCAGGGGCGCCTCTGGAATGCGATAGCGATATTCATCACCTTTCACGCATTCTGCATTAGTTATGTCTTTTTCCGGGCAGAGACCATTCCCACGGCGCTGGCGATGATCGGGCGCATGATGCGCCTCTGGGAGTTATGGCTGACCCGGCATCCAGCCTTCCTGACATCGCAAGCACCGCTGATTGTGCCGCTGATTCCCTTCGTTCTATTTGGACTCTTTGTTGCGCATGTGATTGCCGAATTGAACCGCAAGAACAATTTCTTTGCTCGCTCACCCCGCTGGCTGCAAGCGGTCTATTGCTCCTTCCTGATTTTCATGATGCTTGCCCTGATGCCCGACCAGGCCAACCGTTTCCTTTACTTCCAGTTTTGATCTGATTGTCAGAGGAAAACCGGGCGTTGAGCGCATTCGCAAAGCGTTCTGCAATGACCTAATCTGTGCGGGAAGCGTTTGATCTGGGAAGCGAGGGCGAGGTAATCAGATGTTTCTCTACTCCTTCTAAGTTCTTTCACTGCCGCCGCATCTGGTTGCCGGACGGTGAAGAACCGGCAGCACGGACACTGGCCGGCTCCAGGATCCTGACCGCCTGCCGATATCCTCATTATTAAAAAAAGCATCCGGCCCAGGACAGAAGCTGAGGGTCAGCGACGCTCAGGCTGGCAGCGTGGACAAAAGTGTGTTGAGCGTCCAGCCAGTCGGAGCTTCCTGATTGGCCCGCCACAGCTGAGACAGGGCAAGCCAGCCCGGCCGTACACAAACGACTCTTCCTGATAGCTGCCGTTGACTCCGCGGCTGTCCTTGTAGTCCCTCAAAGTCGACCCCCCGAGATCGATAGCGCGCTGCAGCACCGCCTGGATCTGCCGGGTCAAGCGGTCAAGCTCCCGACGGGTTAAATCGCCGGCGCTGCGAAGCGGGTTTATCCTGGCGGCGAACAGTGACTCGTCGGCATAGATGTTGCCCAGCCCAGCAACCACACGTTGGTCAAGCAGAGCAGACTTGATGGCCTGAGTGCGCCGTCCTAGACTCTGGTGCAAATGCCGCCCGGACAGGTTTTCTAGCGGCTCCACGCCAAGATCTGCCAGTCCCGAGACGATCTCCTCAAAGAATGATCCAGGCGGAACATACCAGAGGCGCCCAAAAACCCGCATGTCTTCAAATCGGAGCTCCCTTCCGCTGTCCAGCGATATGCGCACGCGCAAGTGGCTGCCGGCCTGGCGCGCACGGTCGCTTAAGAGCAGCCGTCCGGACATGCGCAGATGCACTGCTAGACCCGCCCCCTTGTCCAGTGTGATTAGCAGGTACTTGCCCCGCCGTGCGAGCTTTTCAAATCGGTGTCCAGGCAGGCTGGCCTCAAACTCCTCCGGACTTGGATAGCCGATCGACTCCTTGCGGAGCACCGCCACTGCCTTTATTCGGTCTCCTGGCAGTGTCTGACTGAGCCCCCTGCAAACAGTCTCAACCTCGGGCAGTTCAGGCACAGGAAACCCCGCATTAAGCTCCAGCATCTCCTGCCGGCTCAGTGCTCCATATTATCACCGCTCAAGAGCGGCAGCGCTCAATTTGCCCGCGCTCCGGAACGTCCGCCTACGTCAGCCAGTAGCTCTTTGCCGGGAGCCGCCTACCTGCCTGAAGGCTTGCACCATCGCGGCAGGCCCGGCAGCAACTCAGCGAGTTGGCCGTTCCACCACCCTGTTCCGGAGCGGGGGCAAATTGATCGGAAAAGACCGTAAGTCCTGGTGGTGCCCGGGGAAAGCATTGAGGACGTCCTCTGCCTGCTTGCACGCAAGCGCGTATCGAAGCGTGTAGACGTGGAACTGACATGACAGTTCGCACTTCGAAAGGCATGCCTGGGCACCGCGAGCTATTGCTTGGTGAGCCAAGCACTGATCGTCCCGGTCTAAAACGACAGTGATTGACACCTGCGGATAACAAGCCTGAAGCACCGTTACAGCCTCAAGCCTTGCCGCGTCTGGCAGTGCCAGGTCGAGAAGGACGGCCCCAATGTCCCCGACCGCGAGACGTCTCATCGCGGCAGCCAGGCAGTCTGCAAAGAGCAACTTGAAGTGATCCGGTGCAGACTGAGAGATTAGCTCAGCAAAGAGATGAGCCTTGGTGCGATTATCCTCGACGATCAGTAGCTTGATCTGCCTGCAGTCTGCCACTTGTAACGCCTCGCCAGTAACCGCGCCCCCGATTCCATGATGACGGCAATGGGAGGACTTATCGTCCCACTGGCTAGTGATCTGTCCTCACCCTTAAGAGTGGTATGCCGGGATCGGGCGGCGACCGCCCAGGCCCTGAGCGGACCCGGTAATAGCCGTGCCCGCTGCCGGCAGGCCAGCCGCCTGCGCTCTCAGGGATGATCAGTCGCGCGCTGCCTCAAGCAGATAGGCATGCCCAATTTGGCCGCTGTGAGGCCGAATCAAGACGGCTCTGGGCGATCAAACAGGCTGCTAATCCACGGCTTCCGTAAAACCGGCTACGCCGCCGGCCGGCCAATCACGTAGCGGAAGCTGATAAACGTTGCCGGTGCGCCGGCTCTTTATCTTCCGCTCAGCGCTGGGCAAAGGCGAACCTTTGCGCCGCTCCCAGACCTGCCGCTTGCGGTCCCTGTCCAGCTCCGACAGCCAGCTCCAGGCGCTCCAGCCGATGCCAGCCAGAAGGAAGAATATCAGCACGTACTGCCAGGTCACGGACGCCAGCAGGAAGCAAACCGCTGTTACGGCCACCCCGGCACCGAAGGTGCGTGACTGTGAACCCATGGCTCAGGTCCTTGCAAAGATTGGAGTGATGTAAGTGCATATACGATACACCTCAAGGACATATGAGGACATCTTGAAAAGTGTGGATTAATCCTGCCGGACCTTATTTCCGATTAACCTGAAAGCTGCCCCGGGCAAAACCGTGCCCCGGCTGTCGGCCTGGAGCGCAGGCCGGTTCCGGCCAGGGGACCGGTCTCTAGGGGGTTCCCGTTCCGCCGGTGGCTGGGCTTACCGGGGCCGCCCGCTGTTCAACAGGTGCGGCCGAGCCAGGCCCGCCTGGCGAGGTAATGATCAGCTGCTCGCGGATTTTACTGCTTTCCCAGACGCTGCCGTCGGAGAATTTCGCGGTCAGGACTCGCAACTTTGCTTCGCTTGTCCTCGGGTCCACCCTCTCCGTGCGCCATTTCTGGGAAGACTGCCCACCTGGTTGCAGGATGGCCATGTCAGGAGCATGCATGGTCCCTCTGTCCTTGCCCTCTTGATCGATGAAGCGCAGACGGAACTTCACCCCTACCACTGGCCTGTCCGAGACGTTCTTGTAATCGAGATAGACTCTGGCCGCCAGCGGTGCCCCAAAAGCATCCATCTCCAGCTCGATGCGCGAGCTGGTCACCTCGACCGGGCTGCCCGGCTCCGAAGCATAATCGACAGCCAGGTTTCGAACCGGCGGCTGCCCTTGAGCGTTACAAGCAGTGTAAGGCACAATGGCAAGCAGACCGGCCAAGGCGGAAGAAATCATGAATGGGGTCCAGCTCGACAGTATGAAAGTGCCGCGTTGGCCTGTTCTCATCGCTATCTGCCTCCTGCTCCTGCAAGTTGGCGCCTTTGCTCAGCCGTCCGGCTCACAGTCGCCGGATCTTGTGCTCACCATCTTACACACAAATGACCTGCATTCGCACGTGGAGCCGTTTATCGAGCATGGGCGCACAGTTGGTGGGTTGTCCCGGATCGGGTATCTCATTCAATCAATTCGCCGGAGCAGGCCCAATGTGCTGGCAGTGGACGCTGGTGACATTTTCCAGGGTACCGCTTTCTACAAGTTGTATCACGGAGAGGTCGAGGTCAACCTGCTCAACAAGGCCGGCTACGACATTTACACAATCGGCAATCACGAATTTGACGATGGCCCGGATAATCTGGCCAAGCAGCTCAAGTCGGCACGCTTTGACATCATCTCGGCCAATCTTGACGCATCCGCCGTACCGGAGCTAGCTGGCCTTGTAAAGCGCTCGGTAATCAAGCGGGTCTGCGGCCGCGATGTTGCTTTCGTTGGCGCCATTACCCCCGATCTGGAGCAGGTCTCTTTGAACTTGAAGGGGGTAAAGGTAATAAAAGGCCAAGCGTCAGTTGCCGACCGGAGCTGGATCGAGCCGATCCGCGAGGAGGTGCGGAGACTGGCCGCCCAGGGGATAGAGCGCATCATCCTGGTCACGCACTGTGGTCTGGAGCGTGACCGGCTGCTGGCCGAAAGCATACCGGAGGTGGACGCAATTGTGGGCGGTCACAGCCATACAAGGCTTGGCCGGGCTCAGGTAGTTGCACACCGGGACGGATCGTCGACGGTTATCGTTCAGACCGGCTGCTACTCCCGGGCTCTCGGCGAGCTCAAGCTGGCCTTCGACTGCCGGGGACTGTTAATCCTGCCGGAACTGGACTATCACCTGATTGAGATTACCGACCGCATCCCGGAAGAGCCGGAGATGAAGGCATACATCGCTGAAAAGGGCAGGCCGCTCTTGGCGCTCAAGAACCAGGTGGCCGGGATAGCGCTGGGGGATTTTGATAATCGCTTCTCGCTTTATCCGTGGGATTCGCCGATTGGTGATCTGGTCTGCGATGCGCTGGCTGAGGCTGGCAGCAAGTACGGGGCGACAATCGCCTTCCAGAACCGGGGCGGGATTCGCGGCCGCATTGATCGCGGTCTCGTCAGCATGGAGAAGGTTGGCGAGGTTCTCCCCTTCGATAATCACCTGGTTCTGGCCACCGTTCAGGGGTCGGCCATTCTGGGCGCGCTGGAGCACAGCGTCTCTGGAAAGCTTGGAGCCCAGTTCCTGGATGTGCACGGTTTGAAGGTCAGCTACGATCCTAGCCGGCAGCCAGGCAAAAGGATCCTTTCTGTGCTGGCCATTGATCACCGCGGGCGATGGCACAAGATCAAGCCGGCAGCAAACTACAGGATCGCCATCAATGATTACACGTTTTCGGGCGGTGAGGGATACAACTTTGCTGGTGCCAGAGATGTTCAGTCAACCGACCAGACCGTGGCACACCTGCTTGCGGTTTATCTAGAGCGGCATCGAAAGGTCAGACCCCAGCCCCACACGCGCATTCAGCCGGTGCATGCCCGCTGACGCTCAAAACTCAGTCCTGGGATTCAGGGAGCATAGCGCCCTTGCGCCTGCATGAGCGCTTGCAGATTCTTCTGGGCCTCGCCGTAGTCGGGCTTCAAAGCCAGCGCTTGCCTGTACTCGGCCTCAGCCAGGTCAAGCTTTCCCAGCTTGGCGTAGGCCGCCCCTAGATTATTGTGCGCCTTGGCGTTCTTGACATCAAGCTTGATTGCTGCCTGGTAATGTCCCACCGCTAGCTGGTACTGTCCTTGCTTGTGATAAAGCAGCCCCAGATTGTAGTGCGCATCGGCGCAGGTTGGGTCAATCTGGATTGCTCGCTTGTACTCCTCGTAGGCCCGCTTGTAGTCGCCCTGATTGAAGTAGGTCATGCCCAGGCTGAGATGGGCCTGCGCATAGCCAAGGTTGCGCTGTGCTTCCGGATAATTGGCATCGATCTTGAGAGCCGCCTGGTACTCAGCTACCGACTCTGGGAAAAGGCCCAGTTCGCCGTAAGCAACACCCAGGTTGTTGTGTGCCTCCACATAGTTGGGATTGATCGCTAGCGCCGCCTTGTACTCCTCAACAGCCTTCTCGAACTGCTTGTCTTGATGATAGAGACGACCGAGAGAGTAATGGGCCGGGGCACTCTTGGGATCAAGACGCACCGCCTTCTGACACTCCTCCAGAGCTTTCTCTTTCTTGTCCGTCCTTTCATAAAGCACAGCCAGGTTATAGTGACATTCAGCATTCTTGGGATCCTGCCGCGCCACCTCTTCCAGAAGCCGCTCTGCTTCCTTCAAATTCCCCTGGTCAAAGTAGGCAATGGCCAGGTTGTAACGCGCCTCCGTCAGACCAGGCTCCGCCGCCAACGCCTTACCGTACTCGCCGATGGCCAGATCCAGCTTGCTTTGGCGATGATAAATTTTGCCCATCAGATTGTGAGCCCGGGCATTGCTGGGGTCGCTGGAGAGCAACGTTTGCAAGTAGCTGGCCGCTTCGCCAGGGCGCTTGTCCAGATAGGCCTTCAGTCCGCGCTGGTAGAGCTGGTCGGAATTGATTCCGGAGCGCATGCCAGGCGATCCTTGTGGCCGGGCCCGGCCATCTCCTCTCGGTGCCTGCGTTGACGCAGGCACCAGGAGCCAAAAAGGCAGGATAAGAAGTAGCGCTCCCAGGGCGGAGAAACGCCGGCCTGAGCATATATGCTGAAACATCCGCAAGCGGCCTGACTGACGGTCGTTCTTCAAGATACAGTGTAAATTATCAAGAACGTGGGGGCAAATTGGCCCGGTTTTGCCCGATCGCATACAGCTTAGGCCCAGGCTTCGTACAATAAATGATCACGGGGACCGTTCGGACAGGTAGATTTGAGCTTGGAGACAAGGCAGTCAAGCGGGGCAGCTGGTGATCATGTTTGAAATCATGGCAAAACGCCGTCCAACATACCGTGACCTGATGGCCCTCACGCCGGCAGTTCTGCTTGCAATCGGCTTAAGCGCGGGGGGACCGGCAGTAACGGCCAAGTCGACCCGGACTCAGGGCGCAGCGGCTCAGGCCCAAGACGACCCAGGCTGCCGCGGTTGCGTCTCTCAGGCTGCTTCGCTCTTTGCCTCCGGCAAGAACGGCGCTGCTGCCGACTTGTTGCGGAGCTGGAGCGGCCGTTGCCCGCGCAACGCCCAACTTCATCTTCTGCTCTCAACGGTTCTCTTGCGCCTGGGGCCGACGCATGCTGCCGAAGCACAGCAAGCTGCAGCCGAGGCGGTCAAGATCGCTCCCAATTCGATCGCTGCCCACTTGCAGTACGCGCTGGCGCTGATGACAAACGAAAGCTTCCTGAAGGCGACTCAGGAGTTCGAGTCGGTTGTTGAGCTCGATCCGGGCAGCTATGAGGGCTGGTCCAGCCTGGCCAGCCTGTATGGTCAGCTCCACGAGGACGATCGCGCGCAAGTCTGCGCTCGCAAAGCAGCCGATCTGGAGCCATCGAGCAAGACCGTGCGCTTGCGGATGCTGAAGAACCTGGAGCACTCCGGCAAGACGGTCGAGGCCAGGGCGGAGCTGAAGCGGCTGGTCACCAGTGGTGGCTATGGACCCGAGTTCCTGCAAGAGCTGGCAGCAGAGGCGGTCTCCATTGGTGCCAACGAGGAGGCGATCACAGCTTGTTCCAAAGTGATCGAAGCTTACCCGAAGTCGGCCGCTCCCTTGAAGCTTATGGCCAGGGCCCAGCTTAACAGTTGCGACTACGGTGGCTGCCTGGAGACAACCGATAAGCTGCTGGCCATGAATGCCAACAACGACGAAGCGCACGCGCTCAAGGGGCTGGCGCTCCTTAAGCGAGGCTCGCTGGATGAGGCGGACAGGGAGTTCCAGGCGGCACTCGGGCGGCAGCCAGAGCTGCCATTGGCGCTCCTGGGTAAAGGCGAGCTCCTGCTCCTGCGCGGCAATTACCAGGCGGCGTCCGAGACCGTGCTGCACTCGATGGATGCCGACCCGGCACTAGAGAAAGATTCTCAGGCCTGCTACACGCTGGCTCAGGCTCTGGAAAAGCAAGGGGACAGGGACGCTTCCCTCCAGTACTACAAGCACAGCCTCTCCTACGGGCTGGCAGGCGAAGAGGCCGCCAGCGCCAAAGAGGCGGTAGCCCGGCTGGAGTCCACCTCTCAAGCACCGACAAAGTAGGGCTTATGGTCACAGAGCAAGCGGCTACGATTAAGTCCTACAACCCGGCCACCCGGGAGATCCTGGGAGAGGCTCCTTGCCTGGACGCTGGCGCCGTGCGCGCGGCCGTGGAGAAGGCCTGGAGCGCTTACGAAAGCTGGAGACTGACCGATTATCCGGCACGTGCCCGCAAGCTCCACAAACTGAGGCAGGTCCTGGTGCGGCATCAGGAAGAGATCGCCGCCCTGGTCACCAGGGAGGTCGGCAAACCGCTGGTTGAGAGCTTGATGGCGGAGCTGGTCGGGCCGCTTGATGCCTGCGCCTGGTTTGCTGAGAACACGGAAAAGGCTCTCAGGGAGCAGGTGATCAGCCTGTCCAATCCGCTCTTGTCCAGCAAGCAGAGCCTGCTTACCTTCGAGCCGCTGGGTGTGGTAGGCATCATCTCGCCCTGGAACTACCCATTTGCCATCCCGATGATGGCCATAATCATGGCGGTCATGGTCGGCAATACCGTGGTTCTCAAACCATCGGAGAAGTCCCCGTTAATCGGAATCAAGATTGGCGAACTGTTTCTGGAGGCTGGTTTTCCCGAGGGAGTTGTGACCGTGATCACCGGGGACAGAGAAACTGGGGCACATCTGACGCAATGCCGCCTTGCCAGAATCATCTTCACCGGCTCTGTCGAAGGCGGCAGCAAGGTGATGGCCGCCGCCGCCCGGAACCTGACGCCGACCACGCTCGAGCTGGGCGGCAAGGACCCGGCAATCGTGCTGCCGGACGCCCCGCCCGATTGGACCGCTCGTGGACTGGTCTGGGGTGCCTTTACAAATGCCGGTCAGGCGTGTGCTTCCATTGAGCGTGTTTACATCGTTAAGGGCAAGCATACGGACAGGTTGATTGAGCGCCTGGTCGCGCACACACAGGAGCTCCAGCTGGGTTCCGGGCTGGACATGAGCACCGATGTCGGTCCGCTCATAGATGAGGTCCAGCTGGAGAAAGTAAAAGCACAGGTCGAGGAGGCAAAGGCCGCGGGGGCCAAGGTGTTATGCGGCGGCAAAGCCCGTGAGGATCTGGGCGGCTACTTTTATGAGCCCACGCTGTTGACCGACGTTAATCATTCCCTGCGGATCATGACCGAAGAGACGTTCGGGCCGGTGCTGCCTATCATGGTGGTTAACTCCGAAGACGAGGCGATTGACCTGGCCAACGACAGCGAATTCGGGCTGTGTGCCTCCGTCTGGTCCAGGAAGCTGTCGCGAGCCGAGGATGTAGCCCGAGACCTGGACGCCGGCACTGTTTTCATCAACGATTGCCTCTTCTCCTTTGCCTGCCCGCAAGTGCCCTGGGGAGGCCTCAAGAAGAGCGGCAGCGGGCACACTCATTCTTATTTTGGTTTGCTCGATCTGGTCAACATCAAACACATCGCCATCGATGGTGCTGGCGGTCCGAACCGCCTGTGGTGGTATCCCTACGGCAAGCCTCGTGTCAACCTTGCCCGTGCTGGCCTGGATATTCTTCATGGTTCCTTTCCCTTCTCCAAGATTGGCGGGCTGTTTCGATTTGCCTACAACTCCGTGTTGAACCCCCGGCCCAAGGGCAAACCAGAGTCGTCAGATTAAAAGGCGGGCGAGAGGCTGATCGTGCTGACCAGGATACAGTCGCTGAACAGAATTGGTCACAGTAGCGCCTTAGGTCTGGTGCTGGTCTTGATCAGCCTGCTGAGCGCCTGCTCTTCGATTGATAAAGATCATGCGCGACCGGAAGCCTTACGTGTCAGGGAGCAGCTGTATCGACAGGGAATTCGCGCCTGGACTCTGGTGATTAAGATTACGCCAAACAACGCCGAAGCCCACCGGATCCGTGGGTTCGGCTACGCGTCGCTGAAGGAGTATGGGAAAGCGATCGACGATTACAGCAAAGCCATTAGCCTTGATCCCAGGAATGTGGGAGCCTATCGCTTGCGGGGAGACGCTTACTACTGGCTCAGACGGTATCAGAAGGCGATTGACGATTACAGCAAAACGATAAAGCTTGATCCCCAGAACGGCCTGGCTTACGCTTATAGGGCAGACGCCTATTACGGGCTCCGGCAGTATCAGAAGGCGATCGACGACTACACGCAGGCGGTTAGCCTGGACCCAAAGGACACATACGCCTACATTAGTCGTGGAAATGCTTACGATGGGATGAACGAGTGGCAGAAGGCAATCGACGATTACACAAGAGTGATTAGCCTGGACCCAAAATCCACCCGGGCTTACGCCGATCGAGCTGATTCGTACAGCTGGCTGGGCCAGCACCAGAAGGCGATCGATGATGACACGACAGCGATCAGGCTGAACCCCCGGGATGCAGACGTCTATGCCCATCGCGCAGAGTCATTAGACTACTTGCATCAGTATCGGCAAGCGATCGACGATTCTAACAAGGCGATCAGCCTTGATCCCGAATGTGCGAAAGCTTATGCCAGTCGGGCATGGGCTCACAATGAACTGGGACAGTATCAAAGAGCGATTGACGATTGTAACCGAGCAATTAGGCTCGATGACAAGCTTGCATTAGCCTATGGCGCTCGCGGTCAGGCGTATTATGCACTAGAGCAGTATGAGAAAGCGCTGGCCGACCAAGACAAGCACGTGGACTTGCATCCCAAGGAAGCTGATGCTTTTCTCCAGCGAGCGCAAACGCTTACCTGCCTGAAGCGATATCAAAACACTGTCGACGATTGCAGCAAAGCGATCGGTCTGGATCCTGAGTTTGCCGATGCTTACGAGGAGCGGGCGAATGCCTATGAAAGGCTCGGCAAGAAAGATCTCGCAGCCCAGGATCGGGCAGAGACCAAGAAGCTGCGATCAGATTGACAGCTGCCTGCATACAGCTGGCCGATTTTTGCTATATTGATCGCTTGTCTATGCGGGAGCGTGAGATGCAAACCTATCGGAAGACCAGAGCGGGCGGGGGATGGCCTGCCATTCTCTACGCGCTTGAGAAGGCGATGGAGGTCGGACCCTGGCGGCTGTGGAAGAAGATGAGCTCCCGTAATGCCTGCAAGACCTGTGCTGTGGGCATGGGCGGGCAACTCGGTGGCATGGTCAATGAGACCGGGCACTTCCCGGAAGTGTGCAAGAAGAGCCTGCAAGCGCAGGCGGCCGACATGAAAGCGGCGATTCTCCCTGAGTTCTTTGACGAGCACGACCTCGACTCCCTGATCGCCCTCACCCCCAAACAATGTGAAGATGCAGGCCGCTTGACCTTCCCGCTCATGCTCGCTCCCGGTGCCAGCCACTTCCAGCCGGTTAACTGGCAGGCTGCCCTTGAGATTGCCGCAGGTGCCCTGCGTGCCGCGGACCCGAAGCAGACGGCCTTTTACTCTTCCGGCCGCTCTTCAAACGAGGCTGGTTTCCTGCTGCAATCTTTTGCCCGTGTCTACGGAACGAACAACGTCATGAACTGTTCGTTTTTCTGCCATCAGGCCTCGGGAGTGGCGCTCAAAATGGCTCTTGGATCAGGTACGGCCACCGTACAACTTGAGGATCTTGCCAAGGCGGATCTGGTTTTCATGTGCGGCTCCAATCCGGCCTCCAATCATCCGCGCGTGATGACGTTGCTTGCCGACTTGCGGGAGCGCGGTGGTCAGGTCATTGTCGTTAATCCGGTGCGTGAGCCAGGACTTGAGACCTTTCACATACCTTCGCAGCTGAAGTCACTGATCTTTGGCTCCAGGATCGCCTCGCTCTACGTGCAGCCGTATGCTGGCGGGGACGTGGCCTTCTTTGTCGGCGTCCTCAAAGCGCTGATCGAGTGCGGGAAGGTAAATCAGGAGTTCCTGGACGCCCACACGACCGGTGCCGATCCGGTTCTTGCCGAGGCGCGAGCAGCCAGCTGGGAAGCGATCGAGTCCTGCGGGGGAGTCTTACGGGCTCAGATTGAGGAAGTGGCAGCCATGCTGGCCGGCTCCCGGTCCACGGTATTCTGCTGGGCGATGGGGCTGACCCAGCACGAAAACGGGGTCGACAACGTGCTGGCCCTCTGCAATCTGGCCCTGGCAAGCGGACAGGTGGGCAGGGAAGGGGCAGGCATGCTGCCGATGCGTGGTCACTCCAACGTGCAGGGTGTCGGCTCGATCGGTGTCACCCCGCAACTCCAGGAAGCGGCCCGTCTGGCGCTCGAGCGCGTCTACGGCCGCCAGCTCCCCACACAACCAGGCTACGACACCTACGCCATGGTTGAAGCGGCTGAGGCCGGGAAGATCGACGTGCTAATTGCTCTCGGTGGTAACCTCTGGGGCTCCAACCCAGATTCTGAGCGGGCTTCCCGAGCGCTGCAGAGCATCAAGACTACCGTGTACCTCTCAACAAAGTTGAATCCCGGTCACTTCCAGGGCCGCGGCCAGACCACGCTGATACTACCGGTGCTGGCCCGGGACGAGGAGCCGCAGGCGACCACGCAGGAATCCATGTTCAACTTCGTTCGGCTTTCTGAGGGTGGGGAAGCAAACCTGCGCGGAAACATGCGTGCCGAATCAGAAATCATCTGCGACCTGGCTACGCTTGTTCTAGGCAAGGTACCGGTCGACTGGTCGCGCATGCGCAGCCACCGGGAGATTCGCCGCTTGATCTCGGAGGTGGTGCCGGGCTGGCAAGAGATTGCCCAGATTGATGATACAAAGCGCGAGTTCACAATTCAAGGACGCATCCTGCATTCGCCCAAATTCAATACCGATGATGGCCGGGCGCGGATGTACGTGACTCCCCTGCCGCCAGCCAAGACGGATGTGCTGCGTCTGATCACGCTCCGCTCCGAGGGTCAATTCAATACCGTGGTATACGAGGAGCCGGACTTGTACCGGGGCATCCCGCATCGCCACTGCATACTCGTTTCAGGCGAAGATGCCACCAGGCTTGAGATCGCGGACGGTCAACGCGTGACCGTACGGGGAGAAGCGGGCACGCTCCAGAACATTGAGGTGGTGCTGGGTAAAATTCGCCCGGGTGTGGTGGCAATGTTTTATCCTGAGTCGAATCTACTGATCAAGGGGCATCCGGACAAGCGCTCAAAGACGCCTGCCTTTAAGAGCGCGCCGGTCTGGATTGACGCTTGAAGGAGAGCCAATAATGCGCACGTTCACCGCACTAATCGTCTTGATCATTCTGGCAGGCGCAGGTGGATACTGGTGGTGGACCACAACCCCTCAGTTTGCGCTGGGAGAGATTCGTGCTGCTATCAGGAGCCACGATCTGGAAAAGTTTGAGAAGTATGTCGACCTGGACAGTGTTGCCTCGGAAGCAGTTGACGACGTTCTGACCGATTCAGTTCAAAGAGCGCTTGGGGCAGGCGCCCTGGGAAATTTTATCGGTGCCAGCCTGGTCGGGCTTGTGAAACCAAATTTGGTGCAGGCTCTAAAGCAACAAATCATTCACTATGTGGAAACTGGCAATACCGGGCCAGCGTCGGATCAGACCTCGAGTCGTGGCCAGCTCTCTTTCCCTGCTCGACCTGCAGTCGCTAGCGAGGCATCATGGCCCGCCTGTTCCCGCTCCAGTATTGCACCAAATATGGTGCTCGTTGCGGACTGGTCTGTCGACGGCTTACCGCGACAGCTTGGCCTGTCCAAGAACAGATTCAAGGGTATCGATTACACGCGCATGGATGGAAAGGTAGCCCTGATAGGCATTTCGCTGCACAATGAGCGATACAACCGCGATCTGCTTCTCGAGCTGAAGTTTCACGATATGGGTGGCTACTGGCGGCTGATCGAGCTTTCCAATCTTCCTGATTTCATCGGCAAGATAATGGAGATGCGCATGGAACAAAGGCAGAACGATAATCAAGCCTGTGTGCCGTTCGATCGGCAGAAGGTATGGCTTGCGAGCCACACCTAGACGAGCTGCCTCTGTTGGCGGTCGGCATGAGCCTGTCCGGGCGACGATCGGAACCGGGGCCGGCATCGCCGGTGCATCAAGAGCTAGAAGGCGCTGACATCGCTTCAGCGCAGCTGTGACCGCCGGCTGGGCTTCTGAACCGGCTGGTCATCTTCTAAGGGCCCTTGCTTCGGAGCGCCTACACTTACCCATTTGCGCTCGGCCGTAAAGTCAAGCGTCGCTTGGGTAAAGGAGATGCTATTGAGATTGCCCTTTTCGTCCAGCTGCATCTCGACGCGCGGCAGCGTGTTCGGAAAGTGGTTGTCGGACTTGATCTGCTCATTTACCGCCTTTAGCTGCTCACGGGTTAATCCCCTGAGCTCCTCGGCTAATGCCAGGTCAGCCCGACTGTTCTTATTGTGCAGCAGTTCGTATCCGTGCTCTTCTACTTTCTTGGCTACAGCTTTTGAATCAAACTTCTCGGCCATTAGCTCGACCCCCTGGAGATCTAAGCCTGTCTATAGAAAATTCTACCTGAAATCAGACAGCCCGGGCCTGCAAGCAGGCAGCAGGCGTTCACGGCTCCGCTTTCCAACCGCTCTCTTGGCGTTAAGAATTGCCACAAGATCTTAGGGGAAACAATAACCTTGAACGTTTTGTTTTCCCGGAGTTTGGCATAACGGTGATAGTTAAGGGCGCTTGTGGCTTTGGCCCGGATAAGCGTCAGACTGATTGAAAGAGTGCTACTTGAGCTGCCTCAGGGGGATTTATCATGCCGCGAGACATACCGGTCGGTAATGGCAAGGTGCTGATTAACTTCGACAAGGAGTATTGCCTGAGGGACATGTATTACCCGCACGTTGGCCAGGAAAATCAGACAACAGGACACCGGTCCCGGTTCGGCGTCTGGGCCGATGGTGCCTTTGCCTGGGTAGGGACCGGCTGGCAGATTGAGCGCAAGTATCTGAAGGAGACTCTGGTAACTGATGTCCTGCTTCGCCATGACAAGCTGGGGCTAGAGATAAGAACTCATGATGTAGTCGACTACCTGCTCAATATCTACGTGCGCGAGATTCATGTGCGCGATCTTAGCGGTAAGGAGCGCCACGTCCGCCTGTTCTTCCATCACGACTTCTACATATCGGAAAATGAGGTGGGCGACACCGCCTACTATGATCCGTCCACGCAGGCGGTGATCCATTACAAGAAAAACCGCTGGTTCCTGGCAAATACCTCCACCCCGAACAGGTTCGGCGTTGAGCAGTGGGCTACCGGCAAGAAGGGGGTGGGTGGAGCTGAGGGGACCTGGCGAGATGCGGAGGACGGTGAGCTCGGTGGCAACGCAATCGCACAGGGCTCGGTTGACTCGGTGATCCGCACCTCGCTTGTGGTGCCAGCGGGCGGAAAAGCGGTTGCCCACTACTGGATCTGTTTCGGCGACGACTACGAATCGGTTCAAGATCTGAACGAAACGGTCCGCGAGTCAAGCGCAGCTTACTTCATTCCACGCAATCAGAACTACTGGCGACTGTGGGTCAACCCTGAGCCGATCGACTTTCAGAATCTTCCCGCCCATGTGGTGGAGCTCTTCAAGCGCAGCCTCCTGATCATTCGCACTCAGGTTGACGACGGTGGAGCGATCATCGCCGCCAACGATCATGACATTGCCCAGTTTGCGCGTGACACCTATTCCTACATGTGGCCTCGAGATGGAGCGCTGGTCGCCTACGCGCTGACGCGGGCTGGCTATCGGGACACGGCGCAGCGGTTCTTCAAATTCTGCCTGGAGGTGGTCAAGAAAGAGGGATATCTGCTGCACAAATACAACCCGGACAAATCGCTTGCCTCGAGTTGGCATCCCTGGATACGCGACGGCAAGCCAGTTCTGCCCATTCAAGAAGACGAGACCGCCCTTGTGCTCTGGGCGATGTGGCAAAGTTTCAAAAAATTCCGCAATGTCGAATTCATGAGGCCCCTCTTTCAGGGGTTCCTGATCAGATCCGCAGACTTCCTGGTGAGATACCGGGATCCAGAGACCAAATTGCCTCTGCCCTCTTACGATCTCTGGGAGGAGCGTTATGGTGTTCATCTCTTCACCGTCGCCAGTGTAATTGGGGGGCTCAACGCAGCTGCCAGCTTCGCCCATGCGCTGGGAGAGATGGAGCACTATGAGCTATACAACGCGACCGCCGAGGAGGTACAACAAGCGCTCATCCAGCACATGTGGAACGAGAAGGAGGAGCGCTTCTGCCGGATGGCCACACGCACCGCCGCTGGCTACGATCTCGACATGACCGTGGATGCTTCCATGTATGGCATATTTGCCTTCGGCGCCTTGCCACCACGTGATCCGAAGGTCAAGGCGACCATGGATGCGGTTCGCGAGAAGCTGTGGGTGAAGACAGAGGTTGGCGGGGCCGCGCGCTATGAGAATGATTATTACCACCAGGTATCGCACGACCTCGATATTGTTCCGGGCAACCCGTGGTTCATCTGCAGCATGTGGCTGGCGCAGTACGACATTGCCAGCGCCAAGACACCGGACAAATTAGCCGATGCCGTCAAGATCCTGGAGTGGGTAGCCGAGCATGCGCTGCCTTCAGGGGTTCTGGCTGAGCAGGTGCATCCATACACTAACGAGCCGCTGTCGGTCTCGCCTTTGACCTGGAGCCACGCCACCTTCGTCACCTGCGTGCTCGACTACCTGGAGAGGCGGCGACAGCTGATGACCGAGAGCGTCTTCGGACACACGATCATGCCGGTCTGAGCTCTTCAGCTGAGGCGCTTGCAAAAAAGCCCACCGGGCCAGCGGCAGTTGGCCAGGCTCTGCTTGAAGCGTCCTATGCCCGGTCTCGCCGGCAAATTAAATTGGGCGGCTGAGCGGCCGCTCAAGAGATCGATCCAGCTCAGTAGCTCCTGATTCCATGCTGTTGCAGGAAGGTTCCGTAACCGCTCGGCCTGCCTTTTCGTTTTCTGGGCTGCCGGACAGGCTGACTCTTCTTGCTGGCAATCTGCGATAGCAGCTGCCTGGTCTGGGCTACACTGGGGCTGGCGTCGCCCAACGCCTTGGACTGGATGGCAATGGCACGAGTATAGTAAGACCTGGCCTCCGGGTAGCGGCCGGTCCTGGCGCAAACCGTGCCCAGCCCGCTCAGGCTCTCGGCAATCAACGGATTGTTGCCGGCCAACTTCTTCTCTCTTATCGCCAGCGCTTTCTTGAAGAGGTCCTCAGCCTCGGCTGTGTTGTTGGAAAGCAGGTAGGCTTGCCCGAGATCATTGAAAGCGGTAGCAACTACCGGATCATCGGCACCGAGGGCCTTCTGGCGTATGTCCAGGGCCCAGACTAAATCGGAGACGGCATCGGGGTATTTGTCCTGCCGCAAAGCCAGATCTGCCAGCCCGGAAAGCGAGTCAGCAACGGACAGATCGCCGGCCCCGTTGACCTTCCTGCGGGTAGCCAGAGAGGCGTTCAACATCGCACTTGCCTGCGAGTATTGACCGAGCGCTGAATAGACCCGCCCCAGAGCCGCCTGTGTGTCCGCTACTTCAGCGGAGCTCTTGCCGAATGCCGAAATGCGACGATTGAGCGCGGGTTCCAGCTCACTCTTGGCCTCCTCGAAACTGCCTTGAGCGTACAGGCTGAGTCCCAGCCAGTGGTGTGCAGAGGCCCGCCGCGGATCGTTCTCGCCGAGCTTCCTCGCCTCCTTCAAGGCCGCCCGGGCATCCTGCTCGGCCTGGCGGTAGTTTCCTCCCGCATATTCTGCTTGGCAGCGCTTCAGGTGCTCCTCAGCAGCCTTTTGGGCTTGAGACTGGGAAGGTGCCAGGGGAACGACCTCCTTCACCTTCTCTTTCACCGATTCGGGCAACAGCCGGTAATTAACACCAATCAGGGTGGCCACGGCAACTACAAGGAGTACGGCGGCAGCCACAAGAAACTTTGGCTTGGCAAGGATGCCAGGCTTTAGCAGCGCTGCCACCTGAGCTTGAGCAAACTGCTGGGTCGGTGCCTCCTGGAGATTTTGGGCGGAGGCAGCGCCGGTCCCTGCCTGACCGGCCGGCAACGGTTGGCTCACCGTGGTCGGGCCCGATTGAGAAACAGCTGACTCTGCCTCTTTAATCGTTCCGGCAGCCTTGGCGCTGATCACCGGATGGGCTTCCGAGTGCACCGGGCTCAGTCGATCGGCCTGAGTCCAGGACAGGGAGGCGTTCACCTCGGCAGCCGGCGCTTTGCTGCCACCCTCCATCTCCCCAGCATCAGCGAGCGCTGGCGCAAAAACGGTGGTGCCAGAGATAGGCCTGCCGGTCAGCTGATTGTCCAGGATCTCGAGCGCTTCCTTGAGCTCGGCCATTGTCTGGTAGCGCTTGTCCGCGTCTTTGTCGAGCGTCTTGAAGACAATGGCCTCCAGCGCCTCTGGCAGGTTTAGCTCCGGGCATATGCTTTCAAAGCGCATCGGCATCTCATTCACGTGCCGGTACATGCACTGCAAAAGATCCGGTGCTGGCAGCGGCGGGCTGCCGGTAAGCGCTCTGTACATTACACAGCCCAGCGCGTAAATGTCTGAACGGGGGTCAAGACTCGCCCCTCGACACTGCTCTGGACTCATGTAGAGAGGGCTGCCGAATATCTGGCCGGTTTCGGTCAGGTGCTCCGACTCCTCCGGACCCTGGGGGAGCAGCTTGGCGATGCCGAAGTCGACTACTTTTACAAAGTCGGGCTCCCCCTCAAAGGTCACCAACATCAAGTTGCTAGGCTTGAGATCCCGGTGGATGATCCCCTTCTGATGGGCATGGCTGAGCCCGGCGCAAGCCTGCTCGAAAATTCGCAGAGCCCGCGGCACCTTCAGCGTCCCCTCTTGCTCGAGCACAAGCGCCAGGTTGGTTCCTTCCAGGTAATCCAGGACCAGATAAGGGTTTCCCTGGGGCGACAGACCAAAGTCATAGACGGTGACGATATTGGGGTGATTGAGCGAGCTGGCCAGCTGTGCTTCCTGCTGAAAGCGCTTGAGCGTTGCTGCACTGGATACGAGCTGGGGCAAGAGCATTTTGATCGCCACAATGCGCTTCAAAAGCGTGTGCTTGGCTTTGTAGAGCATGCCCATGGCACCACCGCCGATGAGCTCGATGATTGCGTAGCGATCAGCAAGTACGGTACCGATCAGCTGTTCTGTGGTCAGTGTGGTAAGTACGTGCCCGCACTCCGGGCACACCGTCTCCTCCCCGGAGAACTCCTTGCCACAATCTATGCAAGCCTTTTTGCTTTGACTCGTGTCCGGTCTATTGGCCACCACTTTCTTGATCTCCCCTGGCAATTCTTGATGATTGACAGCGCTCTAGCTAGCTAAAGATCCCACTTGGCTGAGCCTGCCGGCAGGAGGTGAGGACTTCCCGGATGATCTCTGCTGCTCGTTTGCACTCGGCTTCCGTGTTGAAGCGGCCCGCCGAAATCCGAACCGAACCGAGCGCCTCTGATTTGGGTACACCAAGCGCGGTGAGCACATGTGAGGGCTCCATGATGCCCTGATGGCAAGCTGAACCGCTGGAGAGGCAAACCCCTTTCAGATCGGACTTCATCACGACCGCCTCGCCCTCGACCTGGGAAACAACAAAGCTGACATGCCCGGGCAGACGCCTGGCCGGATCTTTTGGACCTGTGAACTTGACCCCGTCCTGCCCGGCCAGCTTGCCGGAGAGAATCTCCTGCATTCGCCTCAGGTGCACCAAATTGGCGTCCAGCTCGACGCTTGCCAGTTCAGCCGCTTTGCCTACCGCCACAATGCTGGCGAGCGCTTCCGTCCCCGGAAACAGGCCCCGCTCCTGACCGCCGCCAAACACAAGTGGCATGAGGTTAATTCCCTTGCGCACGAAGAGAACGCCGATGCCCTTGGGCGCGTGAAACTTGTGCCCGGACAGAGAGAGCGTGCTCACCGGCACGCGCGCCAGATCGGTGGCGATCTTGCCTGTTACTTGAACGGCGTCGGTGTGAAAGTAAACGCCGGCTTCGCTGGCAATCTGAGCCATCTCCTGGATTGGCTCCAGCGTACCCACCTCATTGTTCGCCCACATGATCGAGATGATGCTGGTGTCATGAGCAATCACCTTTCTCAGTTGATCCGGATCAACGAAGCCCTCCCGGTCCACCGGCAGATAGGTCACTCGCCAACCGAGCGACTCCACGTGCTTAGCCGGGCCCATCACCGCCGAGTGCTCGACTGCCGAGGTGATCAGGTGACGGCCCTGCCCGTTGGCCTCGGCAAAACGTACCCGCCCCAGGATTGCCACATTGTTGCTGTATGTCCCGCAGGGGGTGAAGTAGACCTCTTCCGCCTGGCAGTTGAGCAGCGCTGCCACCCTCTGCCGGGCCTCGGCGATAGCCAGCTGGGCGCTGCGGCCGAGCCTGTGTATTGAGGAGGGATTGCCGAAACTCTCCGAGAGATAAGGGAGCATGGCTTCCACCACTTCCTCCCTGACTCTGGTTGTGGCGCTGTTGTCTAGATAAACTGGCGTGGTCATATTGAAACCCTGGCGGGGTTGCTGAGGACAGTGGTGCCAATTTCACCACCGATTACTTGATGTTAGCACGGCAAATTGGGCCTGATGGCTCGACAGAATCACAAGCTGAGCTTGCCGGTCCGGCTCCCAGGCGCGGCAGATGGGGTCAAGCGGAGAATCGCCGCCAAGGCGGACAACCTGTAGAATTCAGGGGGTCGGTGATGAAATGGTTATCGAGAGCGTGCCGGTTCGCTTCCTCATTCTTGGCTTCATCTTGCTTTTCAGCCTCTGCCTGAATCTGTGCCTGGGCGACATCTGGCTGAGCCCGGCGCAGGCATGGACAGCCGTGTTTCATCCTGCTGCTGCCGCCCTTGGCTCCTCCGGGCTTTCCGACATGATCTGGCAGATACGGTTGCCCCGCCTCCTGATTGCGCTCACCGTGGGTGTCGGGCTGTCTGTTTCCGGTTATGTCCTGCAGGCCCTTTCCAGAAACAGCCTGGCCGACCCCTACCTGACCGGCGTATCGAGCGGAGCCGGACTGACCGTTGCTCTAGCCATGCTCTTCGGCGTCGACTTTGCTTTCGTGCCGGCCTTTGCTCTTATTGGCGCCACCGCAGCCAGCCTCCTGGTGGCGGTAATGGCGCGCAGCCCCAGCGGGCTGTCAATTACCAAGCTGCTCCTAGCTGGCGTTGCGCTCTCAGCGATCTGCTCAAGCCTGATTACCTTGCTGCTCGTTTGCTCAGGAAACCAGGCTCGTTCCCAGGGAATATACTTCTGGCTGCTTGGCGGCATCGCCGGCCGTGGCTGGAGCGAGCTAGCACCGGCTTCCCTGTACACGGCGATCGGGCTATCCATGGCTCTGGTAATGAGCAAGCCGCTGCGCCTTCTCTCGCTGGGGGCGCAGCCGGCCTCTGCTGTTGGGCTGGATGTGGCAAGAACTCAGTGGATTCTGCTCTTTGCGGCAGTTCTTACCTGTGGTGCTTCCGTATCGGTCTCCGGTATGGTGGGCTTTGTTGGCCTGGTCGCCCCCCACCTCTCCCGCAATCTCTTCGGCAGAGACGAGCGCCTGCAGCTTCTTGCCGCCATCATGGTCGGAGCTGTGCTGGTGCTTTTGAGCGATCTGGCGGCGCGCACGCTCGGGCAGGGGCAGGAACTGCCACTGGGAATCTTGCTGTCGCTCATCGGCGGGCCCTTTTTCCTCTGGTTGGTCCTGCATCAGCGCGGGGAGGGGCTGTGATATGGCTGACTGCGAAAGCGGGCAGGCAAAGGCGATTAAGGCTTTGAACCTGACGGTAGGCTGGGGGCCAAAATCCTGCCTGGAGCAGGTGGCCATCGAGCTCGGTTCCGGGTCAATCCTGGTCATTGCCGGGCCAAACGGGGCCGGCAAGTCCACCTTGATTAAGGCGATTGCCAGGCAGCTCAAGCCGCAGTCTGGACAGGTGCTGCTGGATCAAACGGATATCTGGACTCTCAGCCCCAAAGAGTATGCCAGGCAGGTGGCCTACGTGCCACAGGCTCTTGAGCCGGGACAGGACCTGACAGTTGAGGAGCTGGTGATGCTGGGGCGCAATCCCCATCAATCCTGGTGGTCCTGGTCAGCGTCTCAGGAAGATCGCCAGGCCGCCAGGTGCGCTCTGGAGAAAACGGAAACCTGGAACTTGCGTGCCCAGTACCTATCCAGCCTGTCCGGAGGGGAGCGGCAGCGGGCCATCATCGCCATGGCGCTGGCCCAGGAGCCCAGGTTCCTGCTCATGGACGAGCCGACATCACACCTCGACTTCCGGCATCAGATCGAGCTGGCAGAGATTCTTGAGGAGTTGAGAAGCCAGGGTCTGGGCATCGCTCTCGTGCTCCATGACCTCAATCTCATGGCTCGGCTGGCCGATCACGTACTACTGATCAGCAAGGACGGCAATGCCGTAAGCAGGGTGGAGTCGCAGGGCCCGCCCTCTTCTGTGCTAGAGCCGGCAACGCTCCGCCGCACCTATCAGGTGGAGGTAAGCATCATTGTCGATCCCCGCTCCGGCGAAAAGCTCTTCGCGCCCTCCCGGTCAATCGGACCCGATAGTTGAGCGCGCATTGCGAACGCCCACCTGCGGTTGCAAAAGGTCAGCCGGTTGCCGTTTGCGTGAGTTTACCCTGGGGGCGCGGGCATCCTTACCGCCGGTCCGCGTAAGCCGGCACAGGCAGGGGAGACGCCTGCAACCCGACAGTCAAGAGTCCACTAACGGCGTCGATCAAACACGTGTCGCGCTAAAAGCGGTGCCCGCTTGCGCGGGCACCGCTCGATGCTCTTTGTGGCCGGCTAGCCGACGGCTATTTACCGCCGCCCGTAAGGTGAACAGCTGCGCGGACGAGCGTACGAGTAGCCATAATCGCCGCCGTAGCCGCCCCGATAGCCGCCTCCGCCTCCGCCGCCGAAGCCGAAGCCCAGGTTAATCGATACTCCCGGCCGGCTGTAAGCGTAGCCGCCGTAGCCGCTGTCGTAGCCGCCGCCGTAGCCGCTGTCGTAGCCGCCGCCGTAGCCACCGCCGTAGGCATAGCCACCACCACCGCCGAAGCTTCCGCCCACGTAAAACTGAGAGCCGGACTGCTGCGGATAATACTGGGGCTGGCAATAATACTGCTGCGGATAATACTGGGGCTGCTGGCAATACTGCTGATAGTTGTACTGGCTGTAGTTATACGCTTGAGACTGATAGCAGCCGCGGTAGTCATATTGATAATAGTTGGGCTGATAGCACTGGCGGGGATAATACTGGCGATAGTCGTAGTTGTTGCCGTTTTGATAGCGGTAGTCGTAGTTCCCACAGCCCGGGCGGTTGTAATTGTCTCCCTGGTTGATGTAGACATCGCCATAGGCAACTATGTTGATGTTCTTGTCATGATACTCTCTCGGTGCGCACTGGACGCGAGCAGGTGGGCGGTCACCGCGCGGGTAGCCGGGCTGGGGTGGGTAAACTTCCTGATGGAATCGGCCAGAGGCGCTGCCGCCCCCCGATCCCCCGCCACCAGGGATATCACCTTCTACGTCCCAATAACCATAATGATCTTTCTTGGGGGGTGGTGGGATAGGTTTGTCTGCCATCTTCTAGCGCTCCTGAATACCGCGACCGATTCAATGGACGTTGCCTTTGCTGCTAAGTGGGTCTATACATACCTCTGCCAAACTGGACAGTCAATGGGAAAATTCCCATCCGGCTCCTGGCTGTCCTTTTCCGAAATTTCCCCGGCATCCGGGACACCGTCCTTCCACCTTGAATCTTCCACAAATTGTCAAGAATTAACCGGCCGGGCGGATTTTTAGCCTGGTCTCTAACAATTCTCCGTACAGGCTTAGAGATGGAAAATCCTGGCCAGCCGCGGTACAAAGACAATTAGCCCTACTGTCAAGGCCAGGGCAGATGCGCAGAGCACAGCTGCTGCGGCCGTGTCTTTGGCATAGCGGGCCGACTCGTGATACTCATGCTCGGCTGAGATATCGACCAGATGCTCGAGCGCCGTGTTCAGGAACTCTGCAGTCAGAACCAGACCAACCGCCAGGGCAAGGGCCAGCCAGCTGGTCAGGTCCACCTGAAGCCAGAGCCCCAGAGCGCATACAGCAAAGGCCGAGAGGAAGTGGATGCGGACGTTGCGCTCTTCCTTAAGTCCCACCCAGATGCCGTGGAATGCATGGTAGAAGGACTCAATCATGGTGGTTGCCTGTCCAGCCTTC
>Ga0066388_100000123_pt1 | contig 27259 bp, 26 predicted proteins | sample PanSoiMetaGPlot6_FD_64539 | JGI IMG/M metagenome (GOLD analysis project Ga0066388, IMG submission 64539) | Tropical forest soil microbial communities from Panama analyzed to predict greenhouse gas emissions - Panama Soil - Plot 6 (Hybrid Assembly) | ecosystem: Environmental > Terrestrial >...
GAAAAACTGGCCAAGGAATACGAAGGCAAGCTGCCCGCCGGCAAAGTGCTGATCAACGATCGCATTGCCGATTCTATGTTCCAGCAAGTGCTGACGCGTCCCGACGAGTACTCCGTGCTCGCCACCCCCAACCTGAACGGTGACTACCTCTCCGATGCCTGCGCCGCCCAAGTGGGCGGGCTGGGTATCGCGCCGGGAGCCAATATCGGTGACAATTGCGCTATCTTCGAAGCCACGCACGGCACCGCTCCGAAGTATGCCAATCTCGATGTCATCAATCCCGGCTCCGTCATTCTGTCGGGGGCGATGATGCTCGAGTACCTCGGCTGGAACGAAGCCAACGAGCTGATTCAGCAAGCAGTGGCTAAGACCATCCAGAAGAAGATGGTCACCTACGATCTCGAACGCTTGATGACCGGCGCCACAAAACTGAAGACCAGCGAGTTCGCCACAGTCCTGATTGAGAACATGGGCTAGTGCGAGGCTGCTGAGCAGATCGTCAGCGGCAAGGGCAGGAAACTTCCAGGGAAACTCTCACGTCCACCAATCCGGCTACTGGCCGGCACTGCGCCGCTCACGACCTGCTCGATTACTTTGCGATTCCAAACTGGAGGAGGAGGATCACATGTCGCAAGTGCCCAGAGAGAAGCTCATTTACCTCAGACAGTGGGTGGGTGACAAGGTCACTGTCGTAACGGTTGGTCAGAACACCTACCACGGGCAGCTTACAAACATCGTCTTTGACGGTACCCGCCTCATGTACATCATGTTGGACGATCAGGTTTGCCTCAACTTCGATCACATCGTTGAAATCCGCATGACAAAATGATGCGCGTCATTTTTCTCGGCACGCCTGATTTTGCGGTACCGACGCTGGAAAAGCTGATTGCCTGGCCAGAAGCGGAGGTGGTAGCGGTGGTTGCGCAGCCCGACCGTCCGGCCGGGCGCGGAAACAAGCTACGCAAGCCAGCTACTGCCCAGGTGGCGGAAGCGCACGGCATCCAACTCTTACAACCGGAGAAGCTCTCACGCTCGCCGGAGACGGTCGAGGCCATGCGCGTTCTTGAGCCGGATGTGCTGGTAATGGTTGCCTTCGGGCAAATCCTCAAGAAACCGGTTCTCTACATGGCGCCCCATGGCGTCGTTAACCTGCACGGCTCTCTGTTGCCCAAATACCGGGGGGCGGCTCCGATCAATTGGGCGATCATAAACGGAGAAACAACCACTGGCATAACGACCATGTTTTCCGACGAGGGTGTCGACACCGGCAAAATGTTGCTCAAGCGGGACGTGGCCATCGGACCAAATGCGACGGCCGGCGAGATTGCCCTTGAGCTGGCAGTCATCGGTGCCGATCTGGTGATCGAGACACTGGCCCGCCTGAAGGATGGCCGGCTCGAGCCGCAGGCTCAGGATGACGGCCTCGCCACTTATGCGCCGCTTCTCAAGAAGGAGATGGGCAGGATCGATTGGTCCGGCCCGGCGCAAGACATTCACAATCTGGTGCGGGGATTGATGCCCTGGCCCGGTTCCTATGCGCAATTCCAGGGTGCGCAGCTCAAAATCACCCGGACGGCGCCAGCCACTCTTAAGCGTCCTGAAAGTGTTGCCCCCGGCACGATTACCTCTGTGGCCGGCAGCATCACTGTTGCCTGCGGGGCGGACGGCAGAGACAGGCTGGAGCTTCTCGAGGTCAAGCCTGAGAATCGCGGCGCCATGAAGGCACGCGATTGGGCAAACGGAGTACGATTACAGACCGGCACCGTTTTTGACCAGGCAGCTGATCACCAGTGATTCATCTGCCTTGCACGACAGGCAGCCTGACTGTGTGAAGATTCTGAGGGAGAAGGTGGCCAGCGGCGGTTCTAAAGACGACTCAGGCAACCGGGGTGAAGGTATTGCTTCTCGGCGGCTGGCGCTCGAGGTCTTAATCCAGGTTGAGAAAGAGGGCGCATACGCCAACCTTGCTCTGGCCAATGCTTTCAAGCGCAAGACCATCAAGGAGCGCGACCGTGCCTTTGCGACAGCGCTGGTCCAGGGCGTCCTCCGGCATCGTTCGGCCATCGACGACTGCCTGGCCAAGATCTCCAGAGAGCCGCTGGCCAAGATGCCGCCCACGCTCCGCAACGTCTTGAGGCTCGGTATCTACCAACTGGAGTACATGCCGGACATTCCTGCGCCGGCGGTCCTCGATACCTCTAACAATCTGGCGCGAGCGACCGGGCACGCCGGCCATGCCAAGTACGCAAACGCCGTCTTACGGGCCCATCTCAGCCGGCAAGGATCCCTGGCCGAGACGGTAATCGACATCAAGGATGCAAGGCAGCTAGCCACCCTCCACTCGCTCCCCAATTGGCTCGTCGAAAGATGGCTCGAGCGCTGGGGCCCTGAAGAAACACAACTGCTCTTGAAACACACGCAAATGATACCGGATTTGGTGGTGCGCACTTGCGAACTGGCGGTGACACCAGAGGCGTTGAAAAGCGTCTTCGATTCCAGCGGCATCAAATCGAGGGTGGGACGCCTCGTTTCTTCCTGCCTGATAATCGAGGACCGTGGGCGGTTCAAGGGGCCGGTCAACAAGCTGCCCGGCTATGATGACGGATTCTTTTCCGTACAGGACGAAGCGGCTGCCTTTGTATCGAAGGTCGTGGATCCGGCGCCCGGCGAATTCGTAGTCGATCTCTGCGCTGCCCCGGGCGGCAAGACCATTCACATGGCCGAGCTGATGCAGAACAAGGGGCGGGTGATAGCCGCAGACAGTCACGCCGGCAGGCTTGCTCTTGTGCGCAGCAGCCGGCAGAGGCTGGGTTTGACCAATGTTGAAATCGTCGTCGCCGATGGCCGGTCGCTATCCTTGGATCAGCCTGCTGACAAAGTCTTGCTTGATGTGCCCTGCACCGGTACCGGCGTTATCAACCGCCGATCCGATCTGCGCCACCACCGGCAGCAGCCTGATCTCGCCGCGCTGGTCACCTTGCAAAGGGAGCTGCTTGCCCATGGCGCCACGCTGGTTAAGCCCGGCGGTACACTGGTCTATGCTACTTGCTCAATGGAACCCGAGGAGAACGATGTCAATATTCGCTGGTTTTTGCAAGAGCACCGGCAGTTCGTTTGCGACTCGCTTGAACGGCATGTGCCGGCTGAATTGGCTCGCGATTGGAGTATTAAAGACCCGGATCTGAATCTAGCATCGGGCTCTCTTCAACTACTGCCTTCAAGGCACGATCTCTCAGGCTTTTACGTTTGCAAAATGCGGCGAATTGACGGCTGATAGGCAACTGAATAAGAATAATATCGAAATCGCTAATTGACGGGAACTAAATGGATCGACTGAATGTCTACTCACCTCGGCTCTGTTAAGTCCAATCGCGAAGGCCGGGTTATGATGAATAAGGTACGGTTCTCTGTAAAGCTTGAGAATCTAATCTTGAAATCTTCTCCGGCCGCTCGCTGCTGAGAGGCGGTTTTATCGATGGAGAACATCATCAATACAGCAACACCAACGGCAACAGGCTACGTGCCTATTCTGCAAAACCTGTCGCGAGTGGTCAGGGGCAGGCGCGAGGACCTGGGTTTATCCCAGGACGAGCTTGCTCATCGTTCTGGCCTGCATCGCACTTACATAAGCGACATAGAGCGGGGCGCGCGTAATCTGTCGTTGAAAAACCTCGTCCGTCTGGCTGAAGCTCTGGAGGTCCCGGCGTCCAAACTAATGTCCTGGGTCGAAGGGTCAGGTGAGGACTGAAGCCGGACCAAGCTTCTAATTGCCTCTAGCAGGGCAGTCGGACGGAGTTAACCGACGGCGACGCACCGGCGTGGCCCGACGATGGCTGTTGCCCTTGTCGCTGGTCACCGATCGAGGCGCCCTAATATTTAATGCTTTGGTCGGCCGGCCCGGGTAGCAGGGCCGGCTTTCTGGGTAAGGGATGAAGCAGGATACCGCACGCGGCGGTACTACGAGGGGCAACTAGATGGAACTATTCTCGATTATCGCTTTCATCACATTTGTAATCGCTGCTTCCAGTATCAGGTTTGTCAATGAATACGACCGGCTGGTCATATTCAGGCTTGGGCGTGCAATTGGTGTGCGTGGTCCCGGACCGACCATTGTCATACCGTTTGTCGAGAGCGCAAGAAAGGTCGACTTGCGCATCATCACCATGTCAATTCCGATGCAAGAGATTATTACTCACGACAACGTCTCTGCTAAGACCGCGGCTGTCTGCTTCTTCCAGGTTGTCGACCCGTTTAAGGTAATCACGAAGATAGAAGATCCATATACTGCCACCAACCAGATAGCACAGACGACCTTGCGCAGCGTGCTCGGCCAGCACGATCTGGACCACTTGCTGTCCGAGCGCGACACAATAAACGCCAAGCTGCAGGCCATCATTGACCGGCAGACCGAAGGCTGGGGAATCAAGGTAAATACCGTTGAGGTCAAGGACGTCGAAATTCCGGAAGGTATGCAGCGAGCAATGGCCAGGCAGGCAGAAGCGGAGCGGGAGCGACGCGCAAAAGTAGTGGCCGCTGAAGGCGAGCTGCAAGCCGCTGAGAAGTTGTCGGAAGCGGCCAAACGCATCGGCTCAGTGCCGGGAGCCATGCAACTGAGGCAGTTGCAGACCATGGTCGAGGTATCGGCCGAGAAGAATTCGACTTTGATTTTTCCGGTGCCAATCGAGCTGCTCGAATTTGCTCGCGGCGCAATCGGGAAAATGGCCTCCGAGACCAACTTCCAGAGCGCAGCCCCGGCAGATGCCGATAAAGGTGAAAGGTTGCAAATCAAGGATGTAACTAAAGAGCCAGGATGAGTGGCTGGCCGTGCAATTCAAACATCGACTCCCGGGCTGATCACAGCCCTGGCCAGCAACAGACGTCCCCGCCTAAAAGTCGTCGTCTGTCAAGCGAGCAGCCGTTGAGAATTGGCCGATGGCATCCAGGCCTTACGTCTTTTTCTGTTCGAGCTCTCTAAGGAACTCTGACAGCGTTTGGTCTTTGGGCCGTGTCAAGATCCAGACGCAGGCTTCGACAACAGCGTCGCTCAAGTCGTGGTGAGGGTCGTCGGCCGCCTCGGCCATGAAGATCAGCTTGTATGGAGCAAGGTTTTCACCGTACCAGAGAAAGACTTTCGGTCTTTCTCCCCCTCCGAAATTTAACAGCAGGTGATCAAGATCCTGGGGTGGCGTGACATCGAAACCGCGCGCAAACTCCGTCAGCGTGTCCAGACCATACAGGACGTCAAGACCGGCTCTCCACTTAGAAAATATGCCGCCCTCGTTGAATGCACGCCCGCGGCAAATTATCAGCGAGTCCGGGTTGCGCCGGTAGGAAAGCCAGCCACGCCAGTCTCGCGGCACGGAGTCACTCAGGCGAATGCCGATCTGCTTTTCGACAAAGTCCAGCAGCCACATGCAATCCGGCGGCAAGTGGTCGTAACCTTTCGCCGCTTGCTCCTTGGCCAGCAATTCCGATTCAAGCTCAATCAGTCGAAAATGGAACATCTTCCTGCTTGGGGGTCAGCTGTCCCCAAGGCCAATATTCCACAGGCCGAGCTTCAACTCCCGGCTCCAGTCATCTCCATGATTTCCTTGAAGGCAGAGATGCCGGCTATGGCAATCACGAAGACCCCGAAGGAAATCTTCAGCCAGTTGTCCTTCAGGCGCATGGAGATCACGCTGCCCAGCCAGGCCCCGGGCACCGACCCCAAAACCAGCGAGAAAGCCAGCCAGTGGTACACATGTCCTTCCACTACGTGCACGAGCGTTCCCGGTATGCAAACCAGGGCAACCACGGCCAGGGAGGTGCCAAATGCCGCCTTAATGGGCGACTTGAAAATGTAGATTAGCGCCGGCACCAGCAGAAAACCGCCGCCCACACCGAGCAACCCTGAAAGATAGCCACATAACAAGCCAACCAGCCACACCTGGGCCAACGGATAGGCGGTGCCGTCGCCGACTGAGGCATTGTCGCTGTCGTCGGCAGGCCTGGTCCGGTCCTGCAGACGCTTCCCTAAGCCAAAAAGCAGGTCGCATCCGGTTGCCGCCAGCAAAAACGCGATCAGCAACATGAGCGCTCCGCCGTGGAAATAGAGCGTCGAGATGGAACCGGCAATTGTGCCGACCACGGCAGGAACGGCCAGGCAGACAGCCAATTTGACTTGCACCATGCCTTTTCTCAGGTAACTGAGGGCCCCGGACACTGCCGTAGGCACAATCATCGCCAGGCTGGTGCCGATCGCCGTATGCGGATCAACGGCCAGGAACATGCGCATAAGCGGGGTGGAGAGAATGCCGCCGCCTACGCCCAAACCGCCGGAAAGGATACCGACGAAAAAGCCGATCAGGACAGCTTCGAAGAAGCGCTGCGGCTCAGAAGTCACATGTGTCGGGAGACAAATTTGCCCAGATCCGGGTTTTCAACCACCATCTGGTTGAACATTAGATTCTTGGCAAGGACCCGCGCAACCTTCGGGTTACGATCTATTGCCCAGTAGATGCCCTGCGGATCTCGGGTAATTACCTTTTCAGCAAAACGGTTTTTGATCAAAGCCCAGGTGGCGCCCTTCCAGCGGGTCAGCCGCCGGCAGAAAAATGGGTCTGCTTCGGAGATTGCTGCTACATGGTGGTGTTTGGCCAGCAGCTTCGCCGGCCCGGGATGCGCGCAAATAGCCGCCACCAGGCTCGGATCGGCGGCACAGGCTTTGTCAATCCAGGGATCTCTAGCCATGCGATAGGCAATCCACATATCTGCCTTCACTTTATGAGCCGTTCTCGACAACACAATCGTGCCGGTTTGGGACGCCTCGACGCTGACCGATCTCTGAATTGGCGTGCTTCTCAGCGGCACCTTTGCGTCGTCGGAGACCGACGGCGGAAGCTGCGCTTGCGCCGGTGCGGCCAGAACCCATCCAGCAAGGCACAGCGATGCCGCAAGCCACTCATGCAGAGCGCTAGGGTTAGTTCGAGTCATCCTCGTATCTCCTGACTAGGGCCTTTCCAGGCCACATTACCTGCGTTTCGATAATAACATAAGGTTGAATTAATTCGGCCCATGAAAATCCGCACGCCGGCGCGGAATCGCGCGTTAATGAGGGGTAGAATTTAGTTGCAGGGCTTCGCGCCTTATTTGCAGCATGCCACGGTCAAGCAAATGACTAACCCGCTGGGCACACCAGGAAAAGACGAGCAAACGGAAAAAAGCCAGACGCCCGAAAAGCAGCCGGAATCTGAGCAGAAGCTATCTTTCGGTGAAGTGATGCCACGCGACCCGCGCGAAGCCGGTACCCGCAGTGACACTGCCAAAGTCGAGCGCCTGCCGCCAAAAGACAGCACGCCCACCATTCGCGCGGACCTGCCGGGCCCGGCCCGCCCGCAATTTACCTTTCAGTTCGGGCAGGCGCCCCAGTTCCAGATTCGCAAGTCGGAATTTCTCCATGACATCGAAAAGCCGCTGTCCGAGGTCAAGGGGCTTGTTGATAAATTCCTAAAGGACACGCCCAGCCGGGAAGACGAATCGCTGACGCCGGCTGAAAGGAACGAGCTCACTCAGACACGCGATTCGTTATCCCAATCCAACAGCGCCAATGACGCGCTCAATCAGGCTCTGCATTTAGCCAGGCTCTACCAGCATCTGCGTTATATTGAGGAGGCTAAAAAGGCAACTGACCTGTCTCTGGGCATCGATCCGGACAATTACCTGGGGACGGAGCTGTTCAAGGAGCTCGAACACGTGCATCCTGTAGACGTATCAATTACCACCAGACCGGCGCCGGTGGCGGCGCCCTTGACCAAGTCGATCCTGCGCAAAAGAATCGCGGCCTTGACCGGCGGAAAGGTAGCGGTGGTCGGCGACTTGCTGATCGACGAGCTGTTGGAAGGGCGCCCGGAGCGCATCTCCCGCGAAGCGCCCGTTCTGATTCTCGAGCATGTGGATACCGAGCTTATACCGGGTGGAGCCGCCAATACAGCCAATAACATTGCGGCCCTGGGCGGTGTCTGCCATGCTGTCGGCATTTGCGGGCGCGACGACTATGCCGGCAAGCTGGCCAGGCTGCTGGACAAGAGCGGAATTACCCACAGCCTCGTAGTCGACCCCAGCCGGCCGACCACGGTCAAGACCCGCATCCTCTCTAAAGCCCATGCGATGCGCCAGCAGCTTCTCCGCCTCGATCGGATCTCGCATGACCCTGTAGATGAAGTAATCGAGAGGCAGTTGCTCGACAAGATTACCGCCGTGGCAGGGCAATACAAAGCTGTGGTGCTCTCCGATTACCGGGGCGGCGTGGTATCGGATGGCTTGTTTCGCGCCTGCAAATCGCTGGCTGCCAAAGACGACCTCCTGGTCGTAGTCGATGCGCAAGATCACTTTGAGCGCTTCCAGGGCGCCACCTTGCTGACGCCCAATCAACCGGACACCGAGAAGATGGTTGGCTTCAAGATTGCCGACCGCGCATCACTGAAAAGGGCTGGCGAAGACCTGCTCAAGCTGACGGGCGCCAAAGCGATACTGGTTACCAGGGGCGCCGACGGAATGGTCCTCTTCCAGCAGGGCCAGGCCCTCTTCGAGCTGCCTGCCTTCAATAGAAGCGAGGTATTCGATGTGACCGGTGCCGGCGACACAGTGGCTGCGACCATGACTTTGGCTCTAGTAACGGGCTCGACCTTTATCGAGGCGATGGCTCTCGGAAACCTTGCTGCCAGCATTGTCGTGCGCAGACCCGGGACAGTCGTCACCAGTCAAAAAGAGATGCTGGAGCACCTGGAGCGAGTCGAGCTCGGCGAATAGCTGGCCGGCGGACTTGGAGTTTTCAGGCAGGCTTACGCGCTTTTAGACATTTGTTGGCGGAACAGGTCGTAGGCCGGGAAATCGTCGCCGGACAATCCGCTTATAGATTGCATGAAGGCTTCTCTTTCCGATATGGGCAGCCCAGCCAGGCGATTGGCGATGGACACCAGACGCTCTGTGACTTCAGCTACGGCAGTGTCGAATTTTTCGAACTTCTCGCCGCCCTTGTCCTGGACCCTCATATGGGACATCTCAACGCCTTCTTGAACCAGGGGGTTTGCCGCGGCGTCGGTCGTCTGCCTTTCGGTGTTGGTGAATTCAAACTTCTCAGCCATGTCAGTCGACTCCTTGGGTGCGTCTTGACCTTCTCCATGAGTGTACCGGGCAACGCGCCAAATTAGACAAGCGGCTACGTAGTTCCCGCATGGAGAATTTTGTCAGGTTGTCAAAACTCGCGTGTGAAGTCCTGGCGATCACTCTGGCCCCTGGATAGCAAGAAATGTTCCACTCCCCAAACTGTGCAATCGAGACAACCCCGGTCGACCAGCCCCAGCAGCGGGATCATTCGTCATCGCCTGCCGGCCAGCGCGTATAATGGGACTCTTGTTGAGACGCGCAAAGGCGAGGGACACGGTGACAACGAAAGACGAAAGGCGATCGGGACGACTCAATGGTCTGGACTTTTGCCTGCTTGTGGTCGTACTTCTCTCGGCCATCGGCTTCGGACTTGCTCGTGCAGGCTATGCCGGAGTAGACAAAGTCATCCAAGGGCAGGCGAAAGTAGCGATCGAGGTGTATCTGGTTGGGCTGAAGACCCAGGACACCGAGCTATTTAAGGTAGGGGAAAAGAGCGCACTCACCATTCGCAACCAGCCGGTATATCCACCGATGACGATCGTGAGTGTCAAACACTGGCAGAAGCAGGCATCCTTTCTATCTCCAGACGGCAAGAAAGCGATAGCCTTGCCCGATCCTTCCCAGCCCCTGGCGCATGACTTTCTGGTGGCGGTATCCGACGATGCTGAGGTGACGCCCGACGGCTATGTCATACGTGGCAACAAGATCAAGGTAGGAAATCAGGTAGAGCTCGAAAGCTTCAAATACCGTGTACAGGGTGTCGTGGTCGATATCCGCCCGCTGCAATAAAGATGGCTCAAGGTATCAAGCAGATTGCTGCCAACCTGGTTCCTGCCGTGGCCCTGGATCCTGTCGATTCGCTCTGGGAGCAAACACTGAGCGGGTCACTCATCTACCGCTTCTGGTCATGGTTGAAACTGAGGGCCGGCAGTTTCCACCAACCCCTCTTGGAGAAAGCGGGCGACTGGATGCTGACCGGCTCGGTACCAGTAGTGCTGGCATTGCTGGTCGCGCTGGCATTACCGCAGTTTGCCTCCGATAAAGAAGGACTGGCGCTCTTTGTCGTCATTGCCCTGGCGCTGAGAATATTGGGAGCCCTGCTTAGCGGTCAGAGCGCACACCGCGCTAATGCCGTCGACATGCTGGTGGTTGCCTACCTTTTAATCAACGTGATTGCTACAGCGGCCTCCCATTACCCGATTCCCAGTTTGAAGGGATTGGCAAAGCTCTGTATCTACACCAGCGCCTATTTCGTCTTCGTCGGGACTTTAGCCGGTTCACGGCGGCGTATTCTGTTGGCCCTTTCCACCACGGTGGCAATCGGTCTGGCGGTAGCGCTCTACGGTTTGTATCAATACAAGGTCGGGGTGGCGCCTCTGGCTACCTGGGAAGACCCAACGGTAGACGTGCAGGCCACGCGCATTTACTCCACTCTCGGCAATCCCAACTTGTTGGCCGGCTACCTGGTGCCGCTCACGCCTGTCTGTTTCTCTCTTGGCCTGGTTTTTGCCGCATCTCGAAAGTGGTGGCTGTGCATCCCGGCCATCGCCGGCGGCGGTGTTTTCATGCTGGCCACTGTGCTCACCGGCAGTCGTGGCGGCTACATCGGGCTCCTGTCCGCCATGCTTGCCCTGGCTGCCGTGTCAGGGGCCTGGCTGTGGCAGTGCCGGCCGAAAGCGCGCCCGCTCGTCGTGCTTCTGGTTCTATCGGTGCCCGTCTTGCTGGCGGTGATTGTCCACGGCGTACCGGCATTCGAGCAGCGCGTCTCTTCCTTGTTCGCGGGCTGGCAGCATTCCTCAAATGCCTTTCGGCTGAACGTCTGGAGGGCATCCTGGGCAATGTTTCTTGATAACTGGTGGATTGGTGTCGGGCCCGGCAATCAGGCATTTCGCCTCGCTTACGGACTGTACATGCGGAGCGGTTTCGACGCGCTGGGCACCTATTGCGTGCCGCTGGAGGTGGCGGTCGAGTGCGGCATACCAGGACTTTTGGCGGCGGCCATGTTGCTTCTTTCAGTGCTGGCCCGCGCCCACGAGGCCTTCTGGCAGAGCGCCGATCTGGAGAGCCGCTGGCTGGTGGCCGGTGCCATCAGCGCCATAGTCGGCATCATGGCCCATGGAGCAGTGGACACGGTCTTCTACCGCCCGCAGGTGCACTTTTTGTTCTGGCTATTGGTAGCAGTGGTGGTGACACTGCATGACATAAGGGACAAATCGCCATAGGCAAGCGCGCATTCCCGGGCGCTGGGCAGCAAGCTATGGCATGCCTCGCTGAATCTTACGCCAGGGCCGGGTCCGGGAAGTCGTAAGCAGGAAGCGTAGTCAGGCGCGGATCGAAAACGGCTCGCCCGACGGTGAAGTTGTAGACGCACTCGAGGCCTGGTGGCAGGGCCAGCAGGTTGTTGACTACGTCGTCCAGGAAGCAGCCGATGCCGGTGCTTTCCAGACCGAGCGCTGTGGCCCCCAGGTAGAGCCATTGCCCGATCAGGCCGGCTTCGAAGTGCACGTACCGATAGCCGCGATCCCCATACAATTGATAAGCCGTGTTGAAGTCGGCGACCATGCTGATTGCGAAACAACCATCAGCGGCAATGTCCTGGAAACAACTGGCATACTTGGCAGCATCTCCTTCGTCGGCGTGAACGAGCGGCACTAGATGGCGGCTGATGCGGTCGAAGTAGTAGATCCCTGGTGGCAAGCCGTCGACGCGATGCACGTAGAGGTAGAGGTGAATGAGGTGGTGCCCGGGCGTTGGAGAATCCGATTGCCACGGCGTCGGACGTTGAAAGTCGGCAGCGAAGCCCCGCGTGGCAGAGACAAGCAGGGTCTCCAGCGCCGCCACCTTCATGTGCTGGCGGCCGTCGAGATCGATCGCTGATCGTCTCTTGCGCACTACCCAGTTGACGGACCGCTCGATCACATCAGGGTCGGGGGTATAGACCGCCTCTTTTTCCGCGTCACAAGCCTCCATATCAGATGGTCTTTCTCCAGCGGCAGGCAGCTCCTTTACCGAGCTCTCGGACCAGCTGGTAGCAGATAAGCAGGTGGCTGCGTGCACGAAGTCTATCGACTTGTACTCCACTAACTCCCGAGAGAGCGCGTTGGCTTGACCAACAAACTGAAATTGTTCCCCTATCCATTTTTCGTCGCGGGGCTGCTTTGCCGTTGCCTTCGTTTGTACCTGCAAGCCGGGTTGTAAGCCAATCACCAGCGCCGGCTGTTCGCCAGCGGCGACCAGGTCCAGCGAGCGCGCCAGATCGCCATCAGGAAACTCGGCAATGATGCGAGCGCGCCAGCCGAGTATTGCCGCCGAAAGCATGACAGCGGCCAGGGCGTGCCCCATATCGTGCTGGCAATAACGGTAGCCTCGATCTCGGTATTTCCATGCCTCCCGCCAGAATATGCTGGTCAAGCAAATCACCACCGGTGGTGTATCAGCCTCGCCGGTCAGTGCCTGCCAGATCGGTTTAGCGAGGTGGCCTGTCGCCCGCTGCTCGAGCGCATGCTCGGGCACGAAATAGTGGTAAGCACCGTCTTCGGCTCCGTCTACAGCATGTAGCAAAAGGTGCGTCTCGGTCGGGTGCAAATTTCCCGATGACGGGTTAGCTCGCAAAGACCAGCGCTCCCCTGTGCCGGCCAGCTGTTTCCAGGCGCTGATCGACATCGAGTAGAACAGCAGATTCGACAACAATGAAAGATCGGCCGGCTCCGGGGGTGGTATCACGCCTCGGCTGCCAATACCCTGGCCGGCGAGCATGGCTTCCAGGGCAGCGAAATAGCGGAGGCTGGACACCTTTATTGCTCGCGGCAGAACGATGCGCGCCGCCCCCTTGTAGGTTCGAAATGGGTCCGGCTGATTGGCCCAATCCAGACGGTGCTGATAGGACATGAGCTTTGCCACCGTGTGTTTGGTGAAATGGTGGTAGCTGTAGAAGGGCGCGCTGACAAGGTCTTGTCCGGCAGCTTCGCCTTTTTTCGTTTGCTCTTGGGTCACAGTCGCTCTGGTTTGTTGCTGGCTTCAGGATTTAAGTGAAGTGTTCGATTAAGACCGGATTGAATCATCATGACATCAAGTTCAGGGTAAACCCTATGGCGTTGCGATCAAGTCTGCCGATATGCTCAGAATCACAAACCGAATGAGCCGCCGTTTCGACCTCGTATTACCCGAGAAAGATTAACCAGCCGGCGGCTTATTAATTGGTCGTTTATTTCCCGAGCGTCTCAATCCTCGACGAAGGCTACAACCCGCGCCGGAGCTGCGCTGGCGCCGACAAGCTTGAGTGGAAAAAACACCACCTTGAAACCATGAGCCGGCAGCTCCTGCAGATTGACGAGCTGCTGAACAATGTAAAACTCGACGTCTCGATAAGCGTAGTGAGCATCCCAAATGTATCGTGGATCTCTGGTCATCTGATAATCACGAACCATCACGGGGAAAGGCCTGTCCCATCCGGTGGCGTCGGTGCCACCCACTTTGGCGCCTTGCTCTGCCAGCCAGAGAGAGGACTCACGCACCAGCCCCGGATACATGTAGCGCATGGGATCTGCCAAGTCGTACTTGTCATGATCTGTACGAATCAAAACGGCGTCGCCTTCCTTGATCTGATACGAAACGGCATCAAGAGCCGCTTTCAAGTCATCGACCGTGATTGCCTGCCCGCTACCGCGCTTGCCTGACATGTCGAGAACGACGGCGTTGCAATATAGATCTGCAAGCGGCACCTCGTCGATCGTCCGAGCTCTTTGTCCGCCGCAGGTGCTTCCGTAGTGCCAGGGCGCATCAACGTGCGTGCCCAGGTGGCTGGAGATCGATAGATTTTCCTCTGCCCAACCCTCTGCCTGCGGCAGCTCCGACTGGCTGCAACCGAAAAGGTCGGACATGATTTTGGCGCCGCCTCTGTGGTCAACATATTCGACTTCCGGTGCGATTATGCGGAGCAGGGGCTTGAGCAAGGTCGGGAATCGCGATTCGTCGACCGGTGCAAGCGGACGTGTCAGATCAACGAGTTTCAACATGGAACTCCAACTTATAGATTGCAAACACATTAGGATACCGTGGCTGGCAACGCCGGGTGCTCACAGTTGTGTGGGAAGATTTGAATTGTATGCCGATTACCGTTTTCACTCTCGAGCAGGCAAGGGCGCTGATCCCGGCGCTCCGGGAGCTGCTCGAGGCTGCCAATGAGGAGCTCGAGTCATTTCATGAGCGGCTCGAAGAAGTCAATGATGACGTCAAGGTTGCAGAAAGCCGTCTCGATGCTGCTGACTTGTGCATGAGCAGCGATCCAGGAGCCGACGGCCTGCAGATGGCCAGATGTCAGTATGAAAAGGCCGTCAACGCGCTGTCCTCCGCCCAACACGACTTTCTCGACCGGCTCAATTACTGGGTGGATCGCATAACCGATCAGGGAGTGATCCTGAGGGACGTTCGTTCGGGATTGCTAGATTTTCCGGCGCGCCAGGGGGAGCTTGATTACTTTCTATGCTGGCGTCTGGGTGAGGAGGACATACACTACTGGCACCTGATAAACGATGGTTTTATAGGTCGCAAGCCACTTGCCATTCTTGGCGAGTACTTCTGAGTCCGACAAGTTTTCCATTTGTAACGGTGCCAGAACAGCCGGCGCGCCCTCGCACACAGGTCTTCCGATTGTAAAAGCCCGGTTAAACCTGGCGTGGCCACCATCGGTTCCACTGTCTAAATCCCAGGCCCGGCAAGCGTTTCGGGACCGGGTCCGGTTGGAGATCCGAGCGGGTCGACAACCCGATTCTGCATCTGGGGTATAGTGAGTTAAGCAAGGACGGTTCGCTCTCTTTTGTTTGAGAGCGGGATCGCTGGCGAAAAAAAAGCCTCGACAAGCTCTCCCCAGTCGAGTGGCTGATCTACCTTGTATAATGCGCTGATGGTTGTTTCTTTTTCGACATAGAACTCAGGTGAAGATGATGAAAGTAAGGACTGTTACAAGTATCTGCGCCGCATGGTTGTTGGCGCTCGGTGGTGCGTATCTCCCTGCCCAGGCTCAGAAGGCTGCCACTCCTACTCCAGTCAAGATTGGCTACTTCAATCTGGCACTAGTGAAGGCGTCTTATCCTGAGGCTGCCGGTTCCGAAACTCTGCGCAACAATGCCGAAGCGATGCTCAGGCGGGACGTCGAGGAAGGCAACAAGCGGCTGCAAAAAGCTCAGGAAGACAAGAAGCCCAAAGAAGAAATCGAGAAGATGGCACGCGATCTGCAAACCGAGATCAACGCCAAGCAACAAGCATTGATCCAGCTGGTGCAAACGCAAGCAGCCGTTGCTACGCAAAACATCGCTCAGGCTGTCAACAACGTAGCACGTGACAAGGGTCTCGATCTCGTGGTCGATGGAGCTGGTGTCTTCGCTGGTGGCGACAAGATAGTCACCAACGGAATGGACATCACGGACGAAGTGGTCAAGAAGCTGCAACCGCAAGCGCTCAAACCACCGTCTGCCGCGCCGGCTGCGGCTCCGGCTGCTGCTCCCAAACCAGCGACAACTGGCAAGTAGTTAGCGACAATCAAATAGGCCTATTGCCAGGGGGCGATTTCCAGCATTTTATGCTTTGAGAACTTCGTCCCCTGGTTTATTATTTAGAGTGCGATGGCATAAGCAGTTAGTAGAATGGATCGACTCACCTAGATTGGGAACACGAATGGAAGCTAAGAGGCGACTAAAACCGCCCATAAGAAGGGCAGGGCCTCTTATCCGACTCTTTGTGGGAAGTCAGGTGCTAGCACTGGCTCTGAATCCGTTCCTGTCGCTTGCAGCGTGCGCGCAAGGGCTTTCAGCGGGCCCGACCGGACCAGGGGTTAGCACCGCCGGCAGTGTGTCCGTATCGGACAAACTGGGGACGATCAACTTGCTTTCGCAGGCTCCTCCTCCGGCGGTTACGCCGTCGACGATCCTGCCCACCGATGTGGTGCCGTTACCGGCGGCCCAGGAGCGCATGTCTTTTGGCGAGAACATGCAGCTACGCATCCTTCAGCGGCTGCCCGCTCGATTTTACTTCAACACCAGCGTCGAGTCATCGTTCCGCTATGAAACCAACGTCTTCCAGTTTCCGACGAAGCGCAAGTTCCTTTCGCAGATCTTCCAGACTACTCCGCCTCTGATCTTCGCGCGCCTGCCAATTACTTTGCAGCAGCAAATAAGAGATCAAAACCTGAGATTGTCCAGTCGCGACGATCTGGTCTTCCGCGTTCTGCCCAACATCACCGCCGGTTGGACATTTACTCCGCGCACGCGATTCTTCGGCAACTTCTTTATGATTCGGGACTCACTGTTCCACAACGTCAGGTTGAACACGGTCATCTACTCGCTGGCCTACGGGATCCAGCAGGACATCCCCGTGACCAGACGCGGCAACCTGCAATTGGAGTTTCAAGCTCGCGAACTCTATCAGCTTCACCAGCAACCGGTCTTCGACTTTCTGCCAGCAGCGACGTTCTCGTACATCTTGACACCGCGCACGGTGCTGTTTGCCAATGCCCTTTTGCAGTTGCGCGGCAAGCGGTACTTCCAGGCACCGACCCGAGAAATCGACCCGTTCTATACGTTCGGTTCCTTGCACCAGCGAGGCGGCTGGGCATTCTCCAACACCGCCACCTTCGTGCAGAACTTCCGCGAGCCCTTCCGCCACAACGCCAGCATTCCTGTCAACAACTATTCTTGGATTCTCGACTTTGAAATCGCCCGGCGGCTGCTCAAACAGCTCCCTGGTCTGCAAGCCTTCGTGCGCGCCGAACCAATTTACAACTTCCATTCTCACAACCGTCCGGGTCTTGCCGGTTTTGACTTCCGTCTTTTCTGGGGGCTGCGCTTCTCGATGGGCAAACCGGCACTGACAGCGGCTCTCGAACAAATTCGCCAGCAGTTGCAGGAGCAGGAGGCACCGCCACCGGGAGGACCGCCTACTAAGCCGACAGAGCCAAAGCCTTCCGCGTACTTGATGCCTTATCAAGTGATAGCCGGCAGTCCCCAACCGATCCACGGACCGCTCGACCCCTCGATTGCCCAATTTGGCAGCAGCCAGCCGACCCTGGCCCTGATCCCCTCGGTTTACCCTGAACCCGAGGTGCCGGCGGCTCAAGAAGCTGCCGCAAACGCGGTCGTCGAAGCGGTGCCTGCAGCACAACCGGCCATAGCCGACAGCGTTGTCGGCAACCCGGCGGTGACTCCGGTCAGCCTGACCGGGCCATCACCAGCGGCGGTGGCAGCAGAGGCGAGCATCGTTCCAGCTGCAACCCTAGAGGCGACGCCGGCCGTGGGCTCGACAATTGCCAGCCAGTCGCCTGCCCTGCCCTCGGCGCCAGTCGTTGAGAATATTGCCGCGATAAAAGCGCCGACTGCCGATCTCAACTCGAGCGACCGCCCAGCTGGATTGGCGCCAGATACGGAACAGTCTCTAGCGGCCCAGCCATCTGCCACCGTCGGAGGGGCGCAAGAGAAAGTTGATGGGCCAGCAATCTCGATGCTTCCGAGCACGGAGTCTCAGGCGCCGCCGGCCGAAGAAGTAACAGCCGCAGTACCGGAACAAGCTCCACCGTCCCTTTGCGAATCCGGCAGTCAGGCAGCTGTCACCAGCGAACCCAGCCGCCAAACAGGCGATTCGGCCCAGCCAGCAGCAGAAGCCAAATTGCCTGGGGCGATGCCGGCAGATTCCGCCGGCCGAACAAAAGTTTCGAAGAAGAAGCGCGAACGCCGGAAGATTGCCAAAGACGAACCTGCTTCTGAAAAACCGGTGAAGCCTCCTGGTCACGTACAGATGGTGCTCATACCGCCGCTGCCTTCGGTGAATGTGAACTCGAAAGAAAAGCCGTTCGGTGATTCGGGAATCGAGCAGAGTCGCCCGATCATCATCAACCTCGTTCACTAGACAGACCGGACTCAACGGCTTTTGCTCCAGCCGCCAGAGCAATACGGTGGCTCGGGCTCAGGATGGGGGAAAGGATCCGGTGGCGGTTCGGGCTCAGGATTGGGGAATGGTTCGGGGGGCGGTCGAGGCCACGGATTGGGATTGGGAGTGGGTTGGGGTCCTGGCCAAGGTTCCGGCTGGGGAGACGGATCGGGATTGGGGAAAGGCTGGGGACCGGGCACCGGCTCTGGTAAAGCGGCTACGTGCATGCCCCAGCGAGCACTTCCTGAGTTCCAACATCTGTCTGCTCCAGTGCTCATCGGGACCTCCGGGCAGCTTTCACAATGCAATTAGAACGACCAGGCTCTCTTTGAGAAGTTCCCGACGCAGCTCCGTTCGCCGCATGAAGTCGGATCGCCGCCGGCGACGGCTGACAACTTACCTCTGTCCGGACATCAGAATGGCACAACACCTACAAACGGTGGGATTGCTTCTGCACATCCCACCCATCCTGCATCACTCAACACCAAGAACTTTCGCGGCGCTCAAGTTGCCAGCCTGACGCTTGCCCGGTCGTCACTATTGCCCGCTATTTTCCTTGGTGGCGCCGTATTCATCGATCTGTTTTTTAGCTGTTTCGACGTTGCGGTCGATTATCTTGTTCGAAACCTCTTTCTGGCGGTCATATTCCTTCTTCCAATAATCGGCGCGTCGATCAACTTCTTTCTTCTGCTGATCGATCAATTCTTTGTCGAGATCGAGTTTTTTCTTCTCTGTATCGAGTCTACTCAGAGTCTCTTTGCGTTGTATGTCGACGTTTTCCTTCAGCTCGTCTGTTCGTCGCTGAACAAGCTGCTTTTGAGCCTTTTCCTGCCGGTCAACATCGTGCTTGCGCTCGGAAATTTCTCTAGTCGTCTGGCTGCAGCCTGCCAGCAGAGCGGCAATCACACCGCTGGCTAGAATTGCGCTCACATATCTCACTGTCATATTGCTCCTCCAAGCGACCAATCCATCCGCCTGCGACTGGCTGTCTGTTTGAAGGTTCCCGCCCCTGGTGGCAGCCTCGCATGGAAAGCCGCATTGTGTGAGGAATACCGGCATTGTAACAATTCAGTCGCTTTGGTTGCTGCGGCAAATCAGGGAGGCAAAGACGGGGTATGTAACGATGAAGTGAAGCCGCGCTGTCGCGATCGGAGGTCCCTCATGTCTCCAAATCCTATGTACAGGCTCTTCGTGCACAAGCTGCTGACCGGCAAAGTCATATCGCGACGTCAGCTCCTGGCATTTGGCGCCGCCGGTGCCGCTGGATTTGCCACCGGGCGTATTTTTGGAGCAGGGGAGCCTCACAGAATTGTCTCCGGCGGCTCACCGGATACCGAGATCATCAACGCGGGGGCGCTCAAGCAGTCATTCGAGCAATTGGGCCGGTACATCTATCTCACACCCGAAAAACTCGGGGGTGGAACGCATGCGGTTGATCTCTTCTCCGGGCGCACCCTGGCCTGGATCAGCTACTGGAATTTCGGTGATTCCTGCCCGATTTCACATCACCTGGCAGCTTACCCTTCGCCCGATCCGTACAAGGGCTTCGAGTTTGTCAACTCGACGCAGGGCGGCGAAAACGTCTTGATTTACGGTCTGCCCACACCGATTAAGGAGCGCGGATTGCTCGACACCTGGGGGCAGGGCAACCACATCTATCGCGTGCAGTTCGACGGGCAATCGATGAACCTGATCGAAGATGTGTCAGCGACGACCGGCATTGGACTGGGCGTGCACACGACTATCTACCCTGATGCCACAGGTTTCGCTGGTGCCGATGGTCAGAAGGATGTGTGCGCGTTTTTCGATCGCCCGCTGGAGAGTGCCAAGACCCAGGTCCAAATGGCCTTTCGCGCCGACTGGATTGGCGCGGAGAACAAAGGCGGTCTGGAGGAAAACTGGTCTAAAGGGGGCACCGTCCGCCTGGTTCGCTTGATTCAACCGAAGGAGACCGGCAAGTACGACCTGGAGGGCACCAAAGGCAACAAGATCAACTGGGAAATGGTGCCGATGGCCGAGTACCTGGTCTATACAGGACAGCTTCCCGGTGACTCACCGCGCACGCTGAGCGGGCTCGATGCCGTGGTGCATCATCCCGGCAACCGCTATTCCGCTCTCATTCTGCGCATGGTGTCGGCGGCCGTAATCGTCGATCGCACGACCTGGGAGCCAGTCACCTGTCTACACAATCCAGAGGGCTCGCCCGACAACCTGCCGGTCGTCAAAGTCAGCTCCGGGCCAGACACTTGGGAGATCAAGTTTGACGACCTCAAGTGTGTAGGCCATGAGGCAGGCTTCTCGCCGGATGGCAAGATCTTCACAATGATGAACAACATCAAGCAGAACAACATGGCTGTGTTCAACACAGCCGATCCTGATCCACGCAAATGGAAGCGGTTTACCTTCGTTAAAGACCCAAGCTGGGTGGGTGATTACCCCAGTCCATTTCATCTCTGCTTTTCAATGGACGGCAAGAAGATGTTTGTGTCGGTCCTCTACCCGAAGCCGGCCAACAGCGGGTGCTGTGTCGTTGATACCAGCAGCTGGAGAATCATCAAGAAGTTTCAGAACATCGGACCAGACTGCCAGACGATGTCGGTGTCTTACGACGGCAAGCATGTATTCCAGATATTCAGTGGATTTCAGCGTCTGGCCTCCGGTGCTTTCATTTTCACCCAGGATACGCTGGAGCCGCTCGGTTATTTGCCCAACTTCGGCGGGCACCACGATTGCGTGATTGTGCCAACCGAGGTGGAGCAGCTCAGGAACAGCCGCTGCACGACGCTGTAAGGCAGGTGAGGAGGAACCGGTGTCTTCAGATAACCAACCAGGAACCAGGCGGCATCGCACAGCTTCCTGGCTATTCACGCGTCTGGCACTGCAAAACCTGCTGCGCCGTAAGACGCGTACGCTTATGCTGCTCATGGCTGTAGGGTTGGGTACCGGTGCAGTATTTGCATCGTATGTGGTGGCGCGCGGCATCGAAGCCAGTATGGAGCAGGGCTTTGCCAGGATGGGCGCCGATCTGGTTGTGGTGCCGGCAGAAGCGATGGTGAATATCACCTCCGCCCTGTTGACGGTTCAGCCAACCGAGGCCACTATCGATGCCGCTTTGATCGATGAAATAGCCAAGATGGACGGCGTGGCACAGGTGGCGCCGCAGACCATCTACAGCGTGCCGGTAATGGCCGGCATGCCCAGGCACAAGGCCAACTTGATCGCCTTTGATCCTGCCCATGATTTCACAGTCATGCCCTGGCTGGTCGATCGGCTACCGCGGCCAATGGACACTGGCGACTTATTGAGCGGCGGGCGGCGTGCCGAGTCGGTGGGCGAAGAGGTACAGCCGCTCAATATTCCGGCCAAGATTTACGGCAAGCTCGGGCGTACCGGTGTCGGCCCTTTTGACGAATCGTTTTTCGCCACATATGACACGGTGGCATCCCTGGCCCACCCAAAAGCCGGGCCGCCTGGTATGAGCGCCTTTGATCGCCGCAAGCTATCGGCGGTGCTTGTCCGTTTGTCTTTTGGTGCGACACCGGAGCAGGTGCGCTTCGCCATCGCCAGGCTTCCGGGCGTCAAGGTGATAACCGGTACCACCATCGTCACCGCGACGCGCCAGACGACTACTGCTCTACTAGGAGGCATGGCCGGCTTCACGGCGCTTATGCTCATCGGTGCGCTCATGCTGGTCAGTCTGATCTTCTCGGCAATCATCGAGGAGCGCCGCCGCGAGATCGGACTGCTACGTGCGGTCGGCTCCAGGCGGCTCGATGTGTTGCGCATGCTGATTGGCGAGGCAGCGATGGCAACCGGCCTGGGCGGAGTACTGGGCATCGCCTTGGGTAGCGCGCTGCTGCTTGTCTTTGAACGATCGCTGGTGTACCATCTGCAAACTCTGCATGTGGCGTTTGCCTGGCCGGCGCTCAGCGAAGTTGTAGCGGCCGCTCTTGTCTGCGAGAGCCTGGCAGCAATAGTCGGCTTGAGCGGGGCACTGGTGCCGGCCTGGCGGGCCAGCGGTCAGGAGCCCTACTTGTTGATCCAACGTGAGGGTGGCTGATGCTTTACGTCAGGGAACTAGGCAAGCAGTACTCTGGCGAACGGTTGGTAGAAGCTGTAAGCGACGTCAGCTTCGAGCTGGAGCGCGGGCGGTTTCTGGCCATTGTCGGCCGCTCCGGCTCCGGCAAATCGACGCTGCTGGCCATGATTGGTGGCATCAGTCGTCCCACTTGCGGATCAGTGTGCATAGACGGCAAAGATCAATGGGCACTGACTGACACTCAACGCGCGGACTTTCGCAATACAAGAATTGGCTTTGTCTTCCAATTTGCCAGCCTGCTGCCGACTTTACGAGCGATCGACAACGTAGCGCTGCCAGCGCTGGTCGGCGGCCAGATGGACTTCCAGGAGGCTTACGCGCGCGCGCGTAAGCTGTTGGAAAATGTCGGTCTTAACCAAAGAGTAGACGCCTATCCAGGCGAGCTTTCCGGCGGAGAAAAGCGACGAGTAGCGATTGCCCGCGCTCTCATCAACTCGCCGGAGTTGCTGCTGGCCGACGAACCGACCGCCGACCTCGACGAAGCGACCGAGGAGGAGATCCTGAACCTGTTAGTCGATGTCCATCGCGCCTTCCAGCTTACGCTTGTCGTGGTCACGCATAACAAGACAATTGCCGCGCGCGCCGACCAGATCCTGGAGATGCGCGCCGGTGGCGGTGCCATGAGCCCGGTGTGCTGGCCGGCGGCAGAGCCGGGTGCCCGCACTGACTTCTCTGCCCAATCTGAGCGTGTCAAGGGCATCTTTGCTTCGCCGGCAGAATTGGTCGCCAGCGAGCAAGTGCCGCTCGGTGCAGGTGTAGAGCGCTTCCTTGGCCGGATTGTTCTCACCGTCTTGCCAATACTGTTTATGGTCTGGGGCTCGAATGCTGCGCTGGCCTTTTACCAGCGCAGTATGATCGACGCCAGAATCGCTCAGCGCCAGGCTCTAGAAGACATGGCCATGCGCGAGCTGCGAGCCGACGTCAAGGCCATCACTCTCGGTGCGGGAAAAACATACAAACTCTCGCTATATCTGCGCAATACGACCGGTAGGCAACCGATATATGTGATGGCACCGACGGTGCGCGGCTTCGTGCAGGTCGGCAGCAGCTGGCAGGAGGTGCCACTGAAGCCCGCGCAATCGTCGGCGCCGCAGGTGATGAAGATCACCGGCGAGCAGGTCTTGGACTACGTTCTCGAACCGGATCTGCAAGACTTTGCACAGCTAATCCCCTATTACATGCATGTGCGTCTTTCCAACGACCTGCTGGTCAGTCCGCGCAGCGAGCCCAAGGACGATCTGATCGAGCGCAACGACAATTACTATGTTTACCTCAAGCCCCACGATGCGGACGACCGAGCGATTCTGGCCAAAGTCAAGTTTCCCGGCCGGCCACCGGTATGGATTCCGATGCCGCCGCACTAGCCAATGTAGAGAAGAGTTGTTTAGGCGATCGTACGTTTAGGTGAAGTCAACCGGTGGTAACTTGCTGGCATAGACGTCATCAGGGAAGGGAATATGAAATTTGCCCAGGTTGCGACGTGCACATTAGCAGTCTGCTGTGCCTTTGGTGTCATTCATTGTCGGGTATCCAGTGCTGGCAACGACGTAAGAGTAAATAGCAGTGCTGGTCAGCCTGTGACCATAGCGCAGGCTGGCGTATTGGAAGAGGTCTATGCCCGGCTCAAGGAGCTCGAGAAACAAAATTTGGGCGTTATCTATGACAACGATTTGGTGACGCAGCGCCTGGACAGGCTCGAGAAGAAGATCTTCGCTAGTGTCCAGGCAGGAAGTCCCAAGCAACGGCTGGACAGGCTCTTGCTGAGTGCTGGCCAATCGAGTGGACGCAGCGACAGCACGGGAACATCTACTGGCTCAAGGGATTCCCTGTCAGTAAGCGTGCCTGCCACCACCCAACCCCAGACCGAATTCGGATCCTACGAAACCGATCTGATCAGGCGCATCAAGCGCGCCTGGTTTCCGCCCAAAAACGCAGGGGTCAAGCATGTGCAGCTTGTATTCAAGATTCACAAAGGTGGAGAGCTGTCAGACCTCCGTATGGAGGAGTCAGCAGGGCTGCCCGCAGCCGATCGGGCAGCATTGAAGGCGGTCGAGAACGCATCGCCTTTTCGACCCTTACCGGTGGGAGCGCCCCAGGAAATCACGGTCTCGTGTGGTCTTGCCGGCTCGGCTGTCTCTGTCGAATTACGATTGACAGACCGTAGTTACAACGCCAAGACGGCCGCTCAGATTCCAGCCAAGGACTTTATTGGCAACCAGTTTAAAGGGACAGACTTAACTGCCTACTTTCGCAGCGCAGCCGGTAATTTCAAGGCTGTCTGGAGTCCGGTTGGCGCTCCGGCCAAGCCAGCGGTGATAGGATTTTCCATTAACAAAACCGGCGCCCTGGAAGATATCGACGTAACCGAGCAGTCCAGCAGCTCAGACTTTGATGACAGTGCCAAGCGAGCCGTTCAGACGGTTAAGAATCTGGACCCACCACCGCTGAAGGAAAACATTTGGACCTGGGCCGTCTTTGACGGCAACAGCAAAGACGTTGTCGTCGGCGTTCCAGGTAATGTTGACTTCACTCCATACATGGCGTCGATGCAGGAAAAAATCAAGAGTGGTTGGAATCCACCCAAGAGCCAGCGAAGCAAGCGCATTACAATTCAGTTCAAGGTCGACAAAACCGGTCAGATGTCCAATCTGAAAATCACGCAAAGTTCAGAAATAGCTGCTGCAGACGAGGCCGCATTGCGAGCAGCCCGCCATGCCAATCCACTCCCCCCCTTGCCCAGAGGCGCCCCACGGGATATAGACATTCAATTCACCTTTGACTACAACGTAAAAAGTAAGGGTTCGAGCGAGAAATCCTCAGATACCGCCAGTGAGGATGAGTAAAGACAACCGGTGCTCCCTTCGCCAGCGACTGAGGAGGCGTCTCTATTCGCATGGACTGGTGGAATAAGCTTCGACCCGTCCGCAGAAGAAGTAGCGACGACCAAGGCCGTGTCTCTTGGCAGGCCATGGTGAGACGGCTGCAGAACAGCGTCGGCCGGCGCAGAAATGGTCGCTAAAACTCGGCGACCAGCCCGAAGCAGGCAATCAACACTATGAATGCGAAATAGAGCGCGAAGAACCACGCCCACCTGGAGATCAGTTGGACTTCGCTGAGTTTACTTTCTTTGGCTGCCATAAGAAGGCATTCTCCTTTGTCGCGTGCGGTATGCCAGTTCCTATGCCTTTTTCTTGGACTTGGAGTCGGCGGCAGGCGGCTCTTTTGGCTTTTCCTTCTCTGCCGACTTTGCTAACTCGTCAGTCTTGTTTGCCGATTCTTCGGCAGCCGTGGCGCTCGACCCCGTTGTTTTCTTGGCATCGCTTGACGGTTTCTGCTCTTCCCTGGCGGGCGCCTCCAGGGTTTCGGCAGCCGCCTTTGCTTCGTCTTTTACGGCGGAGGCTGGTTTGGCTGCCTCTTCCTGAGGCTTTTCTGCCGCCGGCTTGGCCGCTTCGCCTACCGGCTTGGCGGCCGGTGCTGGTTTCGCTGGTTCGACTTTGGGGGGACCTTCGTCAGCGTTGAGTTTGCCTACGAAGGCAACGAATTCCTTGGCTTCCGAAATGAAGCGTCCGGTCTGTGGTCTCGATAGCCACAAGCCAATCACCCTGCGGCGATCGACTGTCTTTTTGAGACCAGGCGGCCGTTCGCCCAGCAGGCGCTCGCGGATCATCTTGTTGCCTTCCCGGTAGTAGCAGTCTCCGATCTGGCAGCCACAAACGATCACTCCCGATGCTCCCGCCTTCATAGCGGCTTCCACCATCAGAGGCTGAATCATGCCGCTGCACGGATACTGAACGACCTCGACATTTGGATCGTCCTTGAGCGTGTTCTGCTCGAGATGCTGGCTCAAGTCAACAGAGCGCTCGCAAATAAGAGTGATCACCTTTGTTTTGGACATCGCGATTACCTATATCCGGGACAATCTCAGGACTTGGCCAGGGTAGTGATGTTGGCGGTTACATCACTGTCGAGAAGATTCGGCAAGTCGATGGCGTCGAAGGCGCAGGCCCCCACGCACACACCACAGCCGGAACAGCGATAGGGCATAACCGTAGCCAGAAGTTTGAAGCGCGAGCCGGCCGGCGCCGGCACCATCTCGATCGCTGCATAAGGGCAGTCTCTAGCACACAATGAGCAGCCCGTGCACTTGTTGAGCACGACCTCAGCAGGCTCCACTTCTTTGGTGCGCACAAAATATGGCAGCACGCACAAGACAACGACGCCGACGATCAAGGTGATCCAGTACATTGGCATCGGCATGATCGACATCAGCCAGTATGGCCACACGAAGAACCAGTCGATCTCGAAGTTGGTCGGCTGCTGCGTGAGCATGGCCATTTTGCCGCTCTCGATTGGCACCAATGCACAGACAGCAAGAATAGCGGCCATCAAAAGGTAATTGATAACCGGCGGTGGCGTCACCACGGGGCGCTGCATGCGCACATAGTGAATCCACAGTACGAAAAGCAACGAGAACGACAGACCAATGTGGATAAACAGGAAGTTGGCCAGTGTGTAGTTGGTCACCTCACGTCCATTCAAAAACCACCATTTAAGCGGCTCGCCTATGAATGGCAAGGAGTCGAAAGAGCTGACGGTCATGCGCGTGAGAATCAAGGAGCGCTCATCCCAGACCAGGTAGTAACCGGTTTGACCGATGAACAAAACCATCAAAAGCAAGACTACGCCGCTCAACCACTGCACAATTCGGTATTGTCGATAGCGATCAGTGAACCAGACGCGTAGCATGTGCAGGAGTATCGTAATCACCATCGCATCACCGGCATAACGGTGAATGCCGCGTATCACAGCTCCAAACGGAATCTTGTTGGTGATGTAGTCCACGGAAGTCCAGGCATTGATCAATTTCTCGGACGCATAGGCGTTGTCGATGGTCGGGATGTAGTAGGCGAACAGCAACAATCCTGACAGGAAGAGCACCCAGAGATAGAACTGCGGCAGCGCCCCGTGGTAGTAAAAGGGGTTGTACTTGCTCGTCGCAATGCGATTCGTCCAGTGCTCGAGGATTAACGTGGCTTTGTTGAGTGGTTCTGTATACACAGGCTTGCTTCCCTCGATTCAATCACTTCTTCAACGGCAGAA
>Ga0066388_100000124_pt1 | contig 27225 bp, 20 predicted proteins | sample PanSoiMetaGPlot6_FD_64539 | JGI IMG/M metagenome (GOLD analysis project Ga0066388, IMG submission 64539) | Tropical forest soil microbial communities from Panama analyzed to predict greenhouse gas emissions - Panama Soil - Plot 6 (Hybrid Assembly) | ecosystem: Environmental > Terrestrial >...
TCAAGTAACGATTCATACTTTGACCTCCGAACTCGGGGTCCTCAGCAACGCGTTGTGTAAACCACTATGATGAACATGAGCGCGCGCTTAGACCTTGACAATATAATAACACAGAGGTCTTAGGGCTAAATCGATCGCAAACTTAAATTTCGAGCATCGCCCGGGTTTTACTTGTGACACTTGATTTCTTCGTAGTTCTTGCCTGTTGTGTTTTGGGCTTAATCGCCCATGGCTCGCGACATCAACAGTGGCTTTCCTGGGTGCTGAGGACGATCATCGTTATCTGCTTCGGTGGGGAAGCCCTGTCGGCCTTAGGTTGGACATCAACTGGTGAGAACAATCAGTGGGGGTTGGATGTACTGCGTGGCATGTGCGTGTGCACAGGGCTGATCTTGTTCTTGCCGGTGCGGCAGCTGCTTTCCTACGTGCTTTCCGCGATCGATTGGATCGTCTCCGGCAGCCTTCTGATAGCGGCCGTCAAGCGAGTGCAATTGGCAAAATCGTTTGTTGGCGAGCGAATTTTCATTCCGGCGTCGATGCCACATATGGTGGCATTGTGGATTTTCATCACGTCGGCTTGCTTCTTGCTGGGCAGCGTCTCTCCGGAATCGCTCAACATGCCCGCTATGCCGATACCAATTCCGGTCCCGCTGGACCAGCTCTTGTCATACAACGGCTTCGGCCTGGTATTGCTGGCTTTTTGCGGAGTGGGCATTTTCGTCGCCCGCAAACCCCGCGAAGCCATGGCCAGGCTGGGTTGGGTCAAGCCGTCGCTCGTGCACGTCGGCATCGGCATCGCTCTCATATTCGTGACTTTTGCCTATGATGCCGTCTGGGCGAACGTCACCCACCAAATGGGCGGCAACCTCGCTTCCAAGCTGACCAGTTATAACACTGGAACTTTCACAGCCGGCGGCGGTGCCGGCCCATCATTCATACTCGCACTGGCCACGGGATTGTGCGCCGGAATCGGCGAGGAGACTCTGATGCGCGGTGCACTCCAGCCTGTCTTCGGAATTTTGCCGGCTGCCATTTTGCACGGTCTCCTGCACGGGCAGTTTAGCCATGCGCCGATCTTCATCGTTCAGGTGGCAGGCTGGTCGACGATTATGGGCATCGTCAGGCGCTATACCAACACGACGACCACGATCATCGGTCATGCCGGGTTCAATTTCTTGACCACGTTCTTGTTTGCGTTCAATCCATAACTAAGCGCTCCGGCTGCGCTCCGCTGCGCCTCCGCGCGACTACCTCGCTCGCCGGCCGACGCACATGTCGTCGTTGCCTCGCTCGAGCACGTACGCGCAACTAAGCGCTCGGGCTCCGCTTAGCTGCGCCTCCGCGCGACTACCTCGCTCGCCGGCCGACGCACATGTCGTCGTTGCCTCGCTCGAGCACGTACGCGATTGCTGGTTTCAGAACACGCAGACGCGGTCGCCACCGCGCATGATCGCTAGCTCGAGGGCTTGTTCCGCCCTGGCGAGAAGCTCGTCATAGCGCTCGGCGCTGAGCGGAAAGGCGGCCAGTCCGACGCTGGCCGTTAGCTTGAGGTTCTTCCAGTTATGGCTGACCGACTGGGTGCCAATGCGCTGCCGGAGCGCATCTGCGAGGACAGCTGCCTTAGCGACCGTGGTATCGGGAAATATGATGGCGAATCGGTCGCTCGCATAGCGAGCAGGAATGTCGCTTTCTCTAATGCCGTTGCGCAAGACGTTGGCAGCGATTCGCAATATCGCATCGCCGGTCAGGCTGTCGTACTCTTTTACAAGCTCTTTCAGCCCGTCGACAGTTACCAGTCCGAGCGACACATGGTTGTGATACCGCAAGGCACGCTTGACTGCATCTCTGAGCTCTTTGAAAAAAGTTTTGACGTTATAGACTTCAGTGAGCTGGTCGAGGACGGCCAGACGCTCGATCTCCTCACCGTGGGCGGACCGCAAGCTGGCCATTTGGGGGACACCGATGGTGCCTTGCTCGATTTCCTGGACACGCTGCAAAGTCTGCGGGTCGACGGCGGCTCGCAGCAGGTGCGGCCGGCGCGCGCGCAGCTCCTCGGCAATCTTTACAAACTGAGGTTGCGCCACGCTTTCCGGCGCCTGTGGCTCATCTTGATTCTGCACAACTGACATCCGCTACCTTCCTGGATCTTGGCGTGCCGTGATGATTACTGTGAATTAAACCACTATAGCAACAATGGACTACTTGATAAAAGTTTCTCACAGGAGGATAGAAATGATTTCCATTTCTTGCTTCCTGTGCTTTGATTAAGTGAGTGGTCGGGTTTGCGTTATGCCAGGCTGGACCAAGCCCCAGAGGAACCGATGGATTTCAAGGATCAACCTGCGACCCGCGGCTCTGCCGTCCTCAATGTTCTGGCCATAGCCGGACCGTCAATTTGTATTGTTCACTGCCTGGCGATGCCCATGCTGGTGGCGCTTCTGCCAGTTCTCGGGCTGCGCGGCATGCTGGGCGGGATCAATGAGCAGTTGATCACGCTGGCCGTTTTGCCGCTGTGTGCCCTGGCCATTGTCCCGGGCTTTCTCAAACACGGGCGTAAGCGCGTCGTCGTCATGATGCTGGCGGGCATGGCCTGCGTCTTGTTTGGCAGTTTTGCCGCTGACCATGTGATTCAACTGGGTGCCGAGACACCGGTGGTCGTCCTGGGAAGCCTCCTGCTTGCTGCAGCGGGGCTGCTGAACATCAGGCTGACAGCGTGCAAACAAGAGTGTGCTTTCCACTCGCACCACAGCCACAATTCTTTGCCGGACTAGGCGGGCGCCGCCATGCTGGCGGCCATCGTGCCTGCTGACAATTGATCCTGTCGGCGGGCGCATGCCAGTGTCCCGGCCCTCAACGGCCAGTCGCAGTGTTCGTCGCCGGCGACGCTCCTTGCTATTCGAGGTCGTCGGCGGGCAGGTCGCGGTTATTGGAGGCATTGCCGCCGGTCGGTCCATTGCCGGCAGAGCCAGAGCCGGCGATTGCTTCCAGGTTGATCACAGGCGCTTTGCCGACCAGCTTGCGATCCGCCAGCTGCAGCATTTCGCGTTCGATTTCCGAGCTTGTGCGCTCGGGCTCGAGAATGGTCACGATGTCGCGGTAGAAGAGCGTTTCTTTCTCGATCAACCCCTGAGCGAGCTTGTCGAGCTGAGAGCGGCGGGACAGCAGAAGTTGCTCGACGTTGTCGAGGCAGCCGTCGACGATCTGTTTGATCTGAAGCTCAATCTCGCGCTGTGTTTGATCGGATGCCACATCCTCCCTGCCCGTCGCGTACGCAATAGCGGTGTTGAATTGGAAAGAGCCCATGCCCCAGTCTCTGACCATAGCCGAGGCGATTTGAGCTACGTTGCGCAAGTCGGAAGATACTCCGGAGGTGGTCGTCTCCATATAGAGCTTCTCTGCGGCGTAACCGCCAAGCGAGACCTCGATGTCTACGAGGTACTCTTGCTTGTTTTTCTGCACGTAGTCTTCTTTTGAGACAGGCCACATGTATCCCAGCGCTTTGCCGGTGGGGACGATGGTGACGGCCTGGATGAGCTCGCGGCGGTCACGGTAGTAGCACACCATGGTGTGTCCGGCCTCGTGATAGGCAGTGGCCAGGAGTTCGGACACCAGAATGTGCCGGTGATAGGGCATGCCGAATTGCACGCGTTGGATGGCTGAGATCAAGTCCTTGTGGGACACTGCCGTCCGCCCGCCGCGGATGGCCGAAAGACCAGCCTCATTTACTACGTTGGCCAGATCGGCACCGCTGCTGAATACGGTCATGCGAGCAATATCGAGGACGGAGACTGTTTCGTCTTGCGCCACCTTCTTGAGGTAGTGTTGGAGAATCGCCTCCCGACCTTCCAGGTTCGGCAGAGGAACATCGATGCGGCGGTCGAAGCGTCCGGGACGGAGCAGGGCACCATCGAGCATGCTTGGATTGTTGGTGGCGCCAATAGTGAGCACTTTGTGTTTGCCGAAGCCGTCCAGCTCAACCAGGAATTGATTGAGGGTCTTGTTGGAGTCTTGAATGGCACCGCCGCCCAGGTCGATGCCGCGCCGCCCGCCCAGGGCGTCAATCTCGTCGATAAAGACGATGGCCGGTTTGCCGCTGCGCCTGGCTTGTTCGTATACGGCACGAACGCGGTTGGCACCGACGCCGGCCCACATCGACTGGAAGTCTCCGCCCGACAGCGCATAGAAGGGTACGCCTGCTTCGTTGGCAATCGCTTTAGCCAACATAGTCTTGCCGACCCCGGGCGGGCCGACGAGAAGCACTCCCTTGGGCGCTTTCAACCCGCTGCTGGCGATTTTCTCCGCATGTTTCAGCAGTGCCACCACTTCCGCGGCCTCTGCCTTCGCTTCTTCCATTCCCTTGATGTCATGGAGGCGTACATCGATATCGGGCACGCGCGCCAGGTTCATGCCATAGGTATTGAGCTTGTGACCGGCGGTGACGGAAATTCTGTCCACCGCCTCCTCGAGGTCGACTTCCTCGACATGCTTCTTCCCGTGCCGAACTGCAATAATGGCAGCCTCGTTCACGCAAGCGGCAATATCTGCGCCGGAAAAGTTGGTGGTTTGCTTGCCGAGCTTGTCTAAATCCGGCTCGGAAGCCAATTTGATGTCGCGCAAATACTTGGCAAAAATCTTCTTGCGGGCTTCGGCGTCGGGCAAGCCGATATAAGATTTGCGATCGAACCTGCCGGAACGCATGAATGCCGGATCGAGACTCTGTTCCACGTTGGTGGCGCCGACGGTGATTACATTGCTGCGACCGATGCCGTCAAGTTCGATCAGGAGCTGATTGAGAGCACTGGTCCGATTGTTCCCTGTCTCCTGCATGGTGCCGCCAATGGCATCAATCTCATCGATAAATACAATGGCAGCCGGACTCTTGCGCGCCTGCGCATACAAGGCCTTGATACGGGCCGCGCCCTCGCCGACGAAGGCGGTTTGGAAGTAACTGGCCGACAGTCCATAGAATGGCACGCCTGCTTCATTGGCAATTGCCTTTGCCAGCATGGTCTTGCCGACGCCCGGTGGTCCCACGAACAGTAAACCGCGCGGAATCTTGGCGCCAATCTTGCGAAGCTCGTCGCCGTGCTGCAGGAAATCCACGATCTCCAGGACGTCTTGTTTCACGTCATCGACGCCGATCACGTCATCGAGACGAATGGTGGCGTCAGCATTGCTGACCTCGATGCCGGACCCAACCAGTGTACGCTCCAGACCGACTGCCAGCCTATCGAGAGCCTGCTCGATGGTCGGTTGTGTTACCTTGCCCGGGCCGCCTGGTCGTTTGGAAATAAGAGCGGCTTCGTTGATTACGTTTGCGATCTCGGCTGGTGAATAGTTGGTCGTCAGTTTGCCGACTTCTTCGAGGTCTATATTGACATCGCAAAGTACCTTGCCAAGGTAATAGCGGAATAACTGCTGACGTTCCTCAGGAGAAGGCATCTGGAAGTAGATGCGTCTGTCCATGCGCCCTGCGCGCATCAATGCCGGGTCCAGTATGCCATCATTGTTGGTGGCACCTATGACGATGATGTTCGAGCCCTGGAAGCCGTCCATTTCTGTAAGCAGAGTGTTCAAGGTCATGTTCATGTCGGCGACGCCGCCGAAACCCCTGTCGCTTTGCCGGCGACCACCGATGGAGTCGATCTCATCGATAAAGAGGATCGATTTCTCGTGCTTGCGCAGTTTCTTGAATAGTGTTTTGAGCTTGAGGACGCCCAGCCCCATGATCAGCCCGCTTAGACCTGATCCTTCAACGACGTAGAAGGGAACACCAACTTCGTTGGCAATGGCGCGGGCAAAAAGGGTCTTGCCAACGCCCGGCGGTCCGACAAATAGCATTCCTTTCGGGACGACAGCCCCGGATGCGGCGTAGTGCTCCGGTTTGGCGAGCATGTCCACTACTTCCCGAATCTCTACCTTGGCCTGTCCATTGCCAATCAGCCCGTCGAGCGTGGTCGGCGCCTTGGGATTGATCTGCGCGGTTTTGAACAGGAACGGGAACATTCGGCGCCACATGCTCTGTGGTGCTTTGGAATCGGCTCTCGGGGGCAGCGGGAAGATGATGGAGATTAAAAGGAAGTACTGGATGACGATTACCAGTGCTCCGAAGATCGCCGCGGCAACCACTGAAACGACCGAATACTTCAGCAATGCCGGAAACGACGTGAACGGGTTCCAGTAGCTCGCTGTGTAGAGAAGCAGAATCGTCCAGACAAACAGTAGCGTCCAGCGCGCCCAAGCTTTCATGTCTCATTTGCTCCGTCGTTAGTTATTGGCACCGAGGGGCCAGTCGGCATCGCGATCTTCGCTGCCACCCTCGACCTTGGTTATGAACCTACTGGGGCGAGCCCCGTCCGTGTAATTGACCTCGGGAATGTTGCCCTCGCCTCTTTTTACGCCCAGCCCGCCTTCGGAAGTGTCGCTCAAGCCCGTGGGATAGGGATAGGGCTCGTAGGCGACGCCCAGGCTATTGAGAATGCAGCTGACGACGAGCGCAAATATGAAGGCACAGATTGCTTCTTTCATGGGAACCTCCGCACCGGCAGGTGCCGAGCCAGCCTGTTTGGGCGAGAGCCACTAAACGACATTTTATCTTGCTTGCGCAAAACAGGCCTAAGGGATTAGACCGGGCAAAAAGCTGGGGATTACCCTGAGCGAGGACAGGCTGCGATGAGACCGCGGCGGACGCTGGCATCTCCGGTGCCAGCCAGCCGGTTTGCTGCCGGGAGTTGGCCGCAGCCCTGCCGCGCGCAGTCTGACCTCAGAGCGTGGGAATCTGTCCGAAAAAGGGCGCGCTACTGGAGCACTTTTCTGATTGCTTCGGCGAGGCGCTCTTTTGGTGTCACGCCCGTGAAGCTGGCAACTTTGTTGCCGCCTTTGAAGAACAGGAACGTGGGTATCTCGCTGATGTCGTACTTCCCGGTAGTCTTGGGATTTTTGTCCACGTCCATGCGCAATACTTTGATTTTGCCGTCGTATTCGGCAGCCAGATCTCTGATCACGGGGTGCATAACCTTGCAGGGGCCGCACCACGTGGCCCAGAAATCGACCAGTACGGGTGTATCGGAGTCCAACACCTCGCTGTTGAAGCGAGAATCGGAGATATCGGCAACGCTGGCGGTCGAGTCGACGGCGGATTCGGTGCTAGCGGCTTCCAGCGCATTTGCTGGCTCGGATTCGCCTTGCGAATAGCCGTTAATCGCGCTGCCGACGACTAACGCGAATATAAAGGAGAGAAGAAGTTCTTTCATGGGCGCACCTGCAATGGCCTTTCTGTCGGCATGAGAATCGGAGCGACACCCTCTAGTTTAAAACACGTTGTCGTTCTGCGCGCAAAGTACAGTCGACGTTCGTATGGCACCGAGCCGTCCTGTTCTGAGTATATATACAAACTAGCGGGCGACAAGAATTGCTTCAGGCGCGCCCTTGTCCGATAAACTCTAGCGTCGGCTAGATGTGCTTGTTGATGGCGTTGGCGAGAGTCGACTTGGGAACTGCCCCGACGACCTGCTCTACGACCTGCCCGCTCTTGAACAAGAACAGACTTGGGATGCCCCGGATATTGTAGGCAGTTGCTGTTTTGCCATTCTCGTCCGTGTTGACCTTGACAACCTTGAGTCGGCCTTCGAATTCTTTGGACAGGTCCTCAATTACCGGAGCAACCGCCTTGCAAGGGCCGCACCAGGGGGCCCAGAAATCCACGAGCACGGGCACATCGGATTTCAGAACCTCTTGCTCGAACGTTTGATCGGTAACGTTAAGCACAGCTGACATCGGAATGGACCTCCTCCTGATGCTGGCTCTCGGCGTCTACTTGGGGTCGTTGCTATGAGAACCAGCTTGGACTGCTAGAACCAATCTATAGTGTCCCACATCAGACTCGCTTTGTCTTAAGGGATTCTTTGCTATGACGGGCAACGCACGGCGTGGAGTTGGCGAAATCGTTTTGATTGTGGACCGGTGATGGCGGGGGAGCGCGGCCGGCGCGGCAATCGCCCGGCTGCGCATGTTTGGGCTTGCGTTTCCCGCTGTCTGCGGTCGGTCGGCATGACATAGACGGCGATCCTGTAAACGACGGGCAGGCGCTGGGTCCGATCCGCATATATTATGTAGGTGGATGGTCCGAGGTCCCGTGCATGGGCTTGATTGAGCGCTCTTATCGGTGGGTTTCGCAGAGCCTGGCAAACCAGCTTCTGTTCACTTACCTGCTGATCCTGACGATTGCGCTCGTCAAGGTGAGTTTCTGGGCGCTTTTTCTGATCAAGACAGAGTCGATAAACGACCTGAGAAACGCGCTCGAGGTTGAGGCAGTCAACCTTGGACTGGAAATCGACAACGATCTGGCGCTCGATTCCCCGGAAGCCAAAAAGCGCATCCAGGCAGCGGCTGATCGGCATGCCACCAAATTGGGTGTCTCGATCACCGTCGTCGACAACGACGGCCATGTGGTAGTCGATTCGGGCACTAGGCAGCCGCAGGGACAAAACATCTCGAACGAGCCGGAAATAAGCGACGCGCTGGCCGGCATCACGGCCATGTACAGGCGTACGCGCGCAGCGAATCGCACCGAGTGGCTGTATGTTGCTTATCCGGTGCGAGCGATGGGCGAAACCAGAGGCGTCATTCGCGTCGGGTTTCCGCTGACGGAAATCAATCAACGACTGCACAAGGACCTGATCATATTTCTCCAGCTCATTCTCGTAACCGGCATGGTGACGGTGCTGATCAGCCTCTGGCTGGCGCGCCGGGTGACCAGACCAATTCGCGACATGAGTGCCATGGCCCGCACCATTGCGGCCTCGGGCGACATCTCTGAATTCGTACCCGTACACCGGAAAGACGAAATTGGCGAACTGGGACTGTCATTCAATCAGATGATCGGGCGCTTGCGCGATCAAGAGCGATTGCGTCAAGAGTTCATCGCCAATGCCAGTCATGAACTCAAGACTCCGACCATGGCAATTGGCGCTGTAGTCGAGGCGCTGCAAGCGGGCGCTGCCAATGATCCGGAATTGCGCGGCCAGTTCCTTTCCTCCCTCGAGCGACTTGTCGAGCGCCAGTCCAGCTTGATCCGCGATCTGCTGGACATCAGCCGGCTTGACGGCGGCCTCGATAGGCGCTGGGAAGACGACGTCAATTTGATGCAGGTGATCGCTGATGCCGTCGAGCAAATTAGACCGCAAGCCGAAAAGAAGCAGGTCAGCCTGGCCAATGACACCGATACTGATGGGCTTGTCATTCCGGGCAATGGCATTCAACTGCAGCGCGCGCTCGTGAATCTGCTGACTAACGCCGTCAACTACACGCCGGCGGACGGCAATGTTTTGGTCTGCACGCGCGTTACCGATGCGGACCACGTCGAGGTCTTGATTCGCGATAGCGGGCCGGGCATCGACCCAACCGATCTCCCGCACATTTTCGACAGGTTCTACCGCGGTGACAAAGCGCGCACGCGTGTGGGCGGCGGCACCGGCCTTGGTCTGGCGATCACGCGCGAGATTGTCGCCCGCCACCACGGCAGTGTTGAAGTAGACTCAGCGGTTGGAAAGGGTTCGACCTTTACCGTGCGCCTGCCCGTGAAAGTGAAGAAGTGAAAGGATGGGTGAGCTATGAGCCGTGAAGCTGGCAGCGGATGGCTTCAATCTGTGCGGGGGCTGGCGAAGCGATTGTTGGCCGGTCAGCCTGCCGGACAACCAAAACGGGAGGATGGGATTAACTCGAATCCCGAGGATGTTGCTTGCTGCGATGGTCAGGTGCACATCGCCTATCGCGGGGTCTCCGACGACAGACTGTACATCGTCTACGCACGCAAGTGGTCTGAGGTCAGATACTTTCGTCAGAACGGACTGCGCGTCTTCTGCTCCGGCTGCCGGAGACGTTTGTTGTAATTGGTCAGCATCGGCAGCGCTGCGCGCCCGGTGGTTTCCAGGGCAGCGCTGCTAGCGCGCGGCAGACCACCGGTTAGCGTCGATAATACGAGGCTTGTGCTCAAGGGAGGCACCTGGCAGAGCCGGCTCCCAGCCGGCTGCCGGCGAAAAACACGCCTGCGTCCCGGCTCGATTACAAGCTCGCTTCCAGGGCTTTGCGCAGAGAGCCGGTGCATTTGGTCAGCAGGGCTTCGGCCTGAGCGCGGCCAATCTTGCGCTTGACCATCAAAATTGCGGTCTTGGCGCAATCGTGCGAGGCAACCAGCGCTCCTTCGGCGACGTGGCGCGGGACGCCTGCAATTGTCGAGATGATGGAAACGGCTCGCTCTCTGAGCTTTTCGTTGGTTGGTTTGAGGTCTACCATCAGGTTTTCATAGACCTTGCCCATGCGCACCATGGTGCACGTGGACAGCAGGTTGAGGATCATCTTTTGGGCGGTGCCCGCTTTCATTCTTGTAGAGCCTGACAGAGCCTCCGGTCCAACGATGGCGAAAATCGAGACGTCGGCCGTGCGGTCGAGATCCGTGCTCAGGTTGTTTACGATGATGATTACGGCGGAGCCTTTCTCCTTGGCGGTTTGCAGGGCACCGACGACGTAAGGTGTGCGCCCACTGGCTGTGATGCCGACGACCACGTCTTTGTCGCTGAGGTTCAAGCTGGCGGCATCGGCAGCGCCGGCCGATTTGTCGTCTTCTGCATTTTCAAACGAGCGGAACATCGCCTCTCGGCCGCCGGCTATGCAGGCCTGGATCAGGTCCGGCGAGACCCCGAAGGTCGGCGAGCATTCGGTGGCATCGAGAACACCGAGGCGCCCGCTCGTACCGGCGCCGAAGTAGATCAGTCGTCCGCCGGCGGCCAACCTCGCCTGGATCAGATCGACGGCTCGCGCGATTGCTGGGATGCATTTCTGAACGACCTGCGCTACCTCGAGGTCTTCCGCTTGAACCCTCTTCACCAGTTCGAGCGTGTCCAGCGTGTCGAGGTCCATCGTGCGCGGATTGCGCTCCTCGGTGACCATTCTGTTGAATTCGGCCGTGTAACCCACTTGTCCTTATCCTCCCCGTATAGCGGCAGGCAATGCCTGCGGCTCAGGTTCTGCCCTGCGATCAAATCTTAGCGAAGTTGCACTGTCGATCGCTTGAGGAACTGCCCGTCGCCGGCTTTTCCGACGTACTTGCCGTTCTCTACGACAACTTTGCCTCGAGACAAAACCGTCTCCGTTACCCCTTGTACCTCCATGCCCTCGTAGCAATTGTAGTCCACGTTCATGTGGTGCGTCTTGGCACTGAGAGTGATTTTCTTCTTTGGATCGAAGACAACGATATCGGCATCCGATCCGACGGCGATCGTCCCTTTGCGCGGGAACAGCCCGAAGATTTTTGCTGCCGAGGTTGACGTCAATTCAACAAAGCGATTGACGTTGATGCGCCCCTGGGCAACTCCGCCGTTGTAGACCAGGCTCATCCTGTTTTCCACTCCCGGACCGCCATTGGGGATCTTGCTGAAGTCGGTCTTGCCAAGCTCTTTTTGATCCTTGAAGCAGAACGGGCAATGGTCGGTGGAAATCACCTGCAGATCGTTCATCTTCAAGCCGGTCCACAGTTGATCCTGGTTCCATTTCTCGCGCAGCGGCGGGGTCATCACGTACTTGGCGCCTTCGAAGCCGGCCTCTTCGTAGTAGCTGTAATCGAGGAACAGGTACTGCGGGCACGTTTCTGCGAAGGCTGCTATGCCCTCGTCACGGGCTTCTTTCACTTTTTTCAAGGCGTCATAGCAACTCAAGTGCACGATGTACACGGGCGAACCGGCCATTTCCGCCAGGGCAATCGAGCGATTGACGCCTTCCGCTTCTGCCTTGGTCGGTCTGGTCAGGGCGTGGTATTTGGGAGCTGTCTTGCCTTCGGCGAGAGCGCGCTGAACGATCTCGTTGATGACGACGCCGTTTTCTGCATGCATACAGATTAGCCCGCCCATGTCACCGGCTATGCTCATGGCGCGAAAGATCGTGGCGTCGTCAACCAGCAGCACTCCGGGATAGGCCATAAACAGCTTGAAGCTGGTGACGCCGTCGTCGTTGATCAAACGTTTCATCTCGCCGACCTGCGTTTCAGCCAGATCAGTGACGATCATGTGGAAGCCGTAGTCGATTGCCGCTTTGCTGCTTGCTTTGGCATGCCAGACATCCAGCGCCTCGACAATCGATTGTCCTTTCGCCTGTATGGCGAAGTCGATTATCGTAGTCGTGCCGCCGTGAGCTGCCGCCAGCGTGCCGGTACGGAAATCGTCTGCCGACGTGGTGCCCGCGAAGGGCATGTCGAGGTGCGTGTGCGCGTCGATGCCGCCCGGAATCACCAGCTTGTCCTTGGCATCGATCACCTTGTCGGCGGCTAAGTCCAGGCTCTTGCCAATAAGCGTGATGAACTGGCCGTCGACCAGAATGTCGCCGTAGTAGTCGTCAACTGCAGTGACCACGCGGCCGTTTTTGATGAGAGTTTTCATCGAATCCCTCGTGGCGGCGGGTATCGCCCGCGGCCTCGTATTTCCCTTGCCTGTCGAAGCCCCTTCATAGTAGCCGAAACGATATCATTTGTTCATAAACGTCGAATATTGTGACGGATTGGCGAAAAACTTTTTAGCTGCTGCAGCCAAGCGTGGCGATATGCTGACTTCGGCGTTTAACCTTGCAAACTGGCTACCGTGATATAAACAGGGCATCAAGCGATCCGCCCGGCAGGGGCGGTCCGGGCGCCTGAAAGGCGCCATGACTCGGCCGTCCGAGGTGGCTTCAGTGAAGGGCGTTACTTCCGAAGTTATTGGTGAGGTCAAGAGCCGGGCCAGACTGCTTGAGGTGATCTCCGAGCACGTGGTGCTCAAGCGCGCAGGCAAGGAGCACAAGGGGCTCTGCCCTTTCCATTCCGAGAAAACGCCGTCGTTCCACGTCAACGAGGACAAGGCGTTTTACAAGTGTTTCGGCTGCGGCGAGCAGGGCGATGTTTTCTCCTTCGTGATGAAAGTGAAGGGGCTCAACTTTTACGACGCGGTAAGAGACCTCGCCGGCCGCTACGGTGTAAAGCTGCCTGATACTGCCGAAGAACGCCAGGAGTACGACCGCAAGACCGCGATGCTCATGCTCTACCAGCAAGCGGCAGCCTACTATGCACGCCTGCTCAGCGATGACCAAGAGGGGGCACAGGCTCGTCAGTATTTGCAGGAGCGCGGGCTCAGCGAGGAAATCATTGCTCGTTTCAAGCTGGGCTACGCGCCCAATGCCTGGGACGGATTGCTGCGCTACTTGACGACGGCCAACAAGGTGGCGGCGCAGACGCTGGAGGATGCCGGTCTGGTCCGGCGGCGCCCCGACAGCACGACGTACTTCGATCTCTTTCGCCGCCGGCTGATGATTCCCATCTGCGATGACCAGGGGCGAGTCATCGCATTTGGTGGCAGGACCATGGCCGACGATCAGGTGAAGTATCTCAACTCACCTGAGAGCCCGATTTACACAAAAGGGCAACATCTGTTCGCCTTTCATCTCGCCAAAGAAGCGATCAGAACCAGCGACTCGGTAATCGTCGTCGAAGGCTATTTCGATGCGATCACGGCGCACCAGTCTGGACTCAACAATACTGTGGCCACATTAGGTACCGCTCTCACCGAGCGGCAAGCGAAGCTGCTGGTTCGCCACACCGAGTCGAAACGAGTCTTTCTATCTTTCGATGCGGACGCGGCCGGCGAGCGCGCCATGGAGCGCGGCGTGGAGACGCTCAATCAGATCGCCGAAGGCGTCGGCATCGAGCTCAGAGTCATCAAAGTGCCCGGTGGCAAGGACCCCGACGAATGCTTGCGCTCGCAGGAGCCCGACGCCGGCCTGGCCGGTTTTTCTGCGGCTGTCCAGGGCGCCCCCCTGCTGATTGACTATCAGCTCGAGAGGGCGGTAAGCTCCGCGGACCTCGGGTCGCACACCGGGCGAATCGATGCGTCCCGTCGGATCGTGCCATTGCTTGCTCAGATAAAGAACACGGTCGGTCGCGGTGAGTACATTCGCCAGTGGGCGCTGCGGTTGCGGGTGCGGGAAGAAGAGCTGCTTGCCGACGTGCAGCAATTCAGGCGCAGTGCCGGGCTGGCAGATAGCGGGCGTCGCCGTTACGGACAGTTGCCGGCGGCGCCGGCCGGGACATCCAGAAAGTCGCTCAGGTCCGGGCATGTCGAAGCCGGACTCAATCTGCTTGCCCTTTACCTGACGTCACGCGATGACCATCGACGCGCCGCCGAGTCGCTCGGCGAAGAGGATTTGCTTGATCCAGTGTACGGTCGCATTAAGGAATCCATAGAGGGCATCGGCACTCAATTCAGCACCATCGAGGATCTGCTCTCCATACTCCAGGACCGCCTGGCGCCCGATCCAGAGGCGGCAAGGGTGTTGGTGGACGTTATTCTCAAGAGTGAGGAAATCCGCAAGCAGAAAGTTCCTGTTGAGGTTACTCTTAGAGAGAACCGGGCACGACTGCTGCAGGAGAGATTAAGCCAGGAAGGCGCCAAATTGAGAACGCTTTCCGGGGCGGCTGCCAATGACGACGAGCGTAACTCGATCGACAGTAAAATTATCCAGTTGAAGCGTCTGGAGACGATTTTGCTTCCCAACGCCGGCACTGACGATGAACTCAACGAAGTCCGGCGTAAAATTGAGGAAATAGCTGGTATCAAGGGTCAACTACAGCGACTGGAGACCAAGGCGTGAGCGGTAAGAACAAAGAAGACGGCTTTATAGAGAAACTAAACAGGCTCGAGGAATCCGGCAAGCGCAGGGACCGCGGTGGGCTCGACGATCTGCTTGGCGACGAAGACGAAGAGGGCGACGTTGGTATACCAGGTTATGCCCGCGGCGACGATCCTGTCTTCATCGACGACGAAGAGAAGGTCGAAGAGGATCCGGCCGAGTTTGAAGCCGAAGTCTCCAAGGGGCTTTCCTCTGACGATCCGGTGCGCATGTACCTGCGCGAAATCGGGCGTATCCCCTTGCTGACCGCGGATCAGGAAATCGAGCTGGCCCGCAAAATCGAGCAGGGCGGAGCCGAAGGAGCGATCGCCAAGCGCAAGCTTGTGCAGGCTAACCTGAGGCTGGTCGTATCGATCGCGAAGAAGTACATCGGGCGCGGCATGCTGTTCCTCGACCTCATCCAAGAGGGCAACCTCGGCTTGATTCGCGCTGCCGAGAAGTTCGATTACGAGCGCGGCTACAAGTTCAGCACTTATGCTACCTGGTGGATTCGGCAGGCGATCACGAGGGCAATCGCCGATCAGGCCAGGACCATCCGCATTCCCGTGCACATGGTCGAGACCATCAACAAGTTGAAGAAGGTCACGCGCAAACTGGCTCAGGACAAGGGGCGCAAGCCGGCGGAGGAAGAGATTGCCGCTGCCATGGAGATCTCAGTGGCCAAGTTGCGAGACATCATCAAAGTCGCTCAGGAGCCGATCTCTCTCGAGACCCCCATCGGCAAGGAAGAGGACAGCCGGCTCGGCGACTTCATCGAAGACCGCGAAGCCGAGACGCCTGCTTCATCGGTGACGCAAGAGCTTCTCCGCGAAGACATCATCGAAGTGATGCAAGGTCTGTCGCCGAGGGAGCGTGACGTCCTCAGGCTGCGATTCGGCCTTCATGACGGCCGCCAGCGAACGCTGGAAGAAGTCGGTCAACTCTTTGGCGTCACTCGCGAACGGATCCGCCAGATCGAAGCGAAAGCGCTTCGCAAGCTGAGACATCCCAACCGCAGCCGCCGCCTCCGCGAATACATCGATTAGTGCGGACGCCGCCATTGACTGTATCACCGCCGGCGGTACCGCTATTCTTCGTCGGGGGACCAGGACAGGACTTCGGGTGGGCGGCGGATTTCTTCGATGATCCGGTAAAGGTCGGCGGCATCCTGGGCGGCTACCGCACCCTCGGGAACGCGGACGACCTCGAGGGTAATTGCTCGTGAGCCGAGCTCCAGATGGACGACGTCCCTCACCTTGAGCTCCAGGCCTGACTTGGCGGGGCGGTCATTGACGAAGACGCGGTGCTGGTCGCAGGCCGTCTGCGCGACGGTGCGCCTCTTGATCAACCGTGACACCTTCAACCATTTGTCGAGTCGCATTGCAGTCCTCACATGCAATTCCAGGGGGGCGATGCTGATCCCGCACGCACTCCGGTAATGTCCAAAGTGCGGGGCGTCCGCTGATTGTATCAGTCGCAGCCCTGCTAAAACCTGCCCTCTCCGGCCATATCGTGTATGCTCTTAGTGATCGAGTTGGCTCATGGCCATGGCTACGCAGCCTCCGTGTTTCCCCATGCGGGGGATTAGAAGACTTGCTGGCAATCCCATACGTCACACCGCCCGCCCCGTGCGGGGACAAACCCCGCGACGCTTTTCTGTGGGCGAATCAGTCTTTTTGTGCGCTGCTCATTCTAATTCTTGGCGGTTGCAGCTCGACGCGGCCGGCAGAGACGGTCGATGCGTCGCAGTCCGGAAATCAGAAGACAGTGCAGATTCCCGCAAAGGTGGAGCGACTTGTCGACATCAGAAATGAGCCGATCCAGAAACGAATGTTGGCTTTGAGTCTCCATGTGACCGGACAGATTAAGCCCGAGGTCGGAAAGGAAGTGAACGTCAACACCCGCTTTTCTGGGCGAGTGACCGGCGTCCGTGTAGCACCGGGGCAATATGTGCGCAGCGGCGACGTTCTGGCCATAGTGGATAGCCACCAGATCTCCGATTTGCAAGCAGAGTTGATCGAAGCCAAGTCCAAATTGCTTATTGCTGAGGCTCAGGAGGAGCGCGAAAGGCAGATATACGAGGAGCAGTTGCTTCGACCGAAGACCCTCATCCAGGCTCGAACTCATTGCGACGAAACGAAGGTTCAGCTCGAACTTTCCGAAGCAGAGTTCAAGCGACAGGAGGGCCTGTATCACGAGAAAATATCATCGGCTAAAGACTATCTGGCTGCAAAAGGCGGACTGGCCAAGGCGAAAGCTGCATATGGTCAGGCTCATGTCGATCTGCAACGCGAGGAGCGGCTGTACGCCAACAAGGCTATGATGAAGCGCGACTATCAGCTTGCTCAGGCGGAGACGGCCAGGGCCAAGCAGCACCAGAACACGCTCATTCAGCGATTGCAATTTCTCGGGATGGCACCACATATGGTTCAGCAGGTCCTGGCTGGTGGAAAAATAATTGCCGAAGTGCCCATTGTCGCGCCGGCAAGTGGCGTAATCACGCATCAACGCACGGCTGTAGGCGAAGTAATCAATCCTGAGGAAAACGTTTTCACGATCACCGATCTCTCCAGCGTAGTTGTGGCTGCGGACATTCCCGAAGTGCATGTGCCCAAGGTGCAGATTGGCAGCAAGGTGCACGTGAAAGTGGCCAGCTATCCGAATGTGGCGTTTGCGGGGACGATCAGCTACATAAGCGAGCAAGTAAATCCAGAGACCCGAACCGTGGCGCTTCGAGCCAAGCTCCCCAACCCGGATCGGCGCCTGAAGTCGAACATGTTTGCCGAGATCGACATTGAAGGCCAGCCGCAAATGCTGCTGGCCTGCCCGAAATCTGCCATTCAGGAGCGCGACGGAAAAAAGGTCGTCTATGTTTACACCGCGAGCGGATATCAGGAGCGCCCGGTCGAAACGGGCAACGAGACCGAGGAATACGCACAGGTGCTCGCCGGTCTATCTGAAGGCGAAAGGGTGGCTACGCAAGGGAGTTTGATGCTCAAGACCGACTTGACCTACAGGCATTGACTTTCACCAGGGCCAATGATCGATCGCATAATCACCTTCGCGCTGAATCAGAGACTGCTTACGGCATGTGCTGTGCTTGGCGTGGCCATGCTCGGTATCTGGTGCATGTTGCGCCTGCCGGTCGACTGCTTCCCCGACGTCAGCAACATTCAGGTTCAAATCATCACTGAGCCTGAGAATATGGCCACAGAAGAGGTCGAATCGCTGGTTACCTTTCCGATCGAGAATGCCCTGAACGGTTTGCCGAAGATCAGTAAGATCCGCTCAAACTCGAGCTTTGGACTGTCGGTTGTCACGGCGATCTTCGACGACGATACTGATCCATATTTCGCGCGGCAGGTAGTGCAGCAGCGGCTCCCGCAAGTGGAGGCGCAACTGCCCGAGGGCTGTCCGAAACCGTTGATGGGGCCTCTGGTATCGTCGTTCAGTAACGTATACATGTACTACTTGCAAAGCAACCGGCACAATCTGATGGAACTGAGAACCATCCAAGACTGGCAAGTGGCCAGACAGTTTCGGGCCGTGCCCGGCGTCGGTAACGTGGTCAGCTACGGCGGGTTCGTCAAGCAGTATCAGGCAATGGTGCACCCGCACAAGCTCAAGGCCTACGGGCTGACCGTGCGCGCTGTCGCGTTGGCGCTCGCGGCTAACAACTCCAACGCCGGCGGCAATTTCATCGAGCGGGGCGGCGAAGAGGTGATAATTCGCGGCCTGGGAAGAATCCAGAACGTCTCTGACATTGAGAACATCGTGCTCAAGTCGGTGGAGGGCACGCCTGTCACCGTAAAGCAAGTGGCGGAAGTGATAGTTGGTCCGGCCTTTCGCCGGGGCTCCGCGTCGATGGACGGTAATGGCGAGGCGGTAACCGGCATTGTGCTTACACGCAAGGGTGTCAACACAAAGGAGGTGGTAGAGCGAGTCCGGCGACGCGTCGAGGAGGTGCGCGCCGATCTTCCGGAGGGAGTCACGCTTCATCCTTATTACGATCAAACGGAGCTTGTCGATAAGACCATCGAGACGGTCCAAGATATCCTCATTTACAGCAGCGGGTTGGTGGTCATAGTGCTGACCGCCGTTCTCTTCCACATTCCCAGCGCCTTGATTGTCGCTGTGATCATCCCGCTGTCGCTGCTGTTCAGCTTTGTGGTCATGAAATTCACTGGATTATCCGCCAACTTGATGACGCTCGGCGCCGTGGATTTCGGGGTGATTGTCGATGCCGGCGTCGTCATGGTGGAAAACATCTACCGCCACCTGGCCCAAGCCTGGGAACACAACAAGGGCGAAAAGTTCGCTACATTGCCTGTGATAGTCACGGCTGCCCGGGAAGTCGGGCGGCCGATTGTCTTTGCAATATTGATCATTGTGGCGGTCTACTTGCCGCTCTTTACGCTGGAGGGTGTTGAGGGACGGATGTTCCACCCACTGGCTCTGACGTTTATTTATGCCCTGTTGGGTGCGCTGCTCTGCTCGCTGACTATCACGCCCGTTCTCTGCTACTGGCTTTTGAAGCGTCGGCTGGTCGAACACCGCAATCCCATGGTGGAGTTCGTCAAGAGTGTCTACACGCCGGCATTGGCTGCTGCCATCAAGAACCCGCCCAGGACTATCTTTGCCTCGCTGGGGGCTCTTGCCTTTTCGCTTTGCCTGCTTCCCTTTCTCGGGTCTGAATTCATTCCATCGCTGGATGAAGGGTCGATACTTCTGCGGACCAAGCTGGCGCCGAGTGTGGCGCATAGCGAGTCCATGAGGGTTGCATCCCAGATAGAGCAAATCGTGAAGCGCTTTCCGGAAGTAACGGTCGTCGTATCACGCATCGGCCGGTCGGGCATGGGATCAGACCTGGAGGGAGTCGACAATGCCGATGTGTACATAGGGCTCAAGCCGAAGTCGCAGTGGACCACAACCAGGGAAAAGGAAGACCTGGTGAACAGAATGGCCAGGGACCTCGACGGTATTCCGGGCCTGATGTACAGCTTTTCGCAGCCGATTGCCGACATGATTGACGACCTGATCGCGGGCATCAAGGCGGATCTCGGTATCAAGATCTTCGGGGAGGATCTGGAAACTGTAGACAGACTTGCTGCCGAGGTTCAACATTGCGTCTCGACCGTGCGTGGGGCGGCAGACATGCAGAGGGAGCACATTCTCGGGTTGCCGCAGCTCAGCATCAAGGTGAATCGCGGTGTGATTGCACGCTACGGGTTGAACGCGGCGGACGTGCAAGAGTTGATCGAAACCGCGCTGGCCGGCAAAGTCGTCACCGAGGTAATTGAAGGAACCAAGCGCTTCGGGCTTCTCGTGCGTTTTCCGAAGTTGTACCGTGATACCGTCGAAGATATCGCCACGATTCTTGTTGATACTCCTGGCGGTGCGCGTGTTCCACTCGGGCAGTTGGCCGACATTCGCATTCAGCGAGGCACGGTCATGGTCAATCGCGAGGACGGGCAGCGCCGGACCGCGGTTCTTGCTAATGTGAGAGGGCGCGATCTTGGCAGTTTCGTAGCCGAGGCCCAAAAGGTGGTTGCTGAAAAGGTGAAACTGCCTCGGGGCTACCGAATTGTCTGGGGTGGACAGTTCGAGAATCAACAGCGGGCCATGGCGCGATTGGCTCTCGTCGTGCCCGTCGTGTTGCTGCTCATATTCTTGCTTTTGTTTGCGGCCTTCAATTCTCTGAAAAATGCCGGGCTGATCATGCTCAACGTTCCGTTTGCCATGATCGGCGGAATAGTGGCGCTGTTTGTCACTCATCAAACGCTCTCCGTTCCGGCGATTATTGGATTCATTGCCCTGTTCGGTGTGGCCGTGCAAAATGGGGTGATCATGGTGAGCTACATCAGGCAGCTTCAGCATCGCGGATTCACGCTAAACGACGCCGTTGTCGAGGGAGCGCACATTCGCCTGCGACCGGTGTTGATGACCGCGCTGGTTGCTATTGTCGGATTGCTGCCGAAAATGCTGTCCACCGGCACTGGCGCCGAAGTCCAGAGACCGCTGGCCACGGTCATGCTGGGAGGATTGGTGTCGGCAACGATCCTCACGCTGATTCTCATACCGACCGTCTACAAAATGATCAACAAAGAAGTCGAGCCGGTGTCGCAGATCTAGCGAGAAGATTGACCGCTTGTCCTACTGCAGCGTATGGCCAATCGACTGTTCCAGGTCGGTGAAGGCAATCTGGTAGTCGAGCACTGCGACCAGGTATAGGTTGCGTATCTGTATGTTTAGTTGTTGGGCTTGAATAGTGGAGGTGATGTCCGACTGACCGACTTCGTAGCTGCGGCGCGCCAGGCGGGCGACTTCGCTGGAGTCGGCGAGCACATGCTCTTGATAGACTCGAATTCTTTCGCGAGCAGCGAGCAGCCGTTGGTAAGCGGCTGAGACTTCACCGGTAACTATGTTCTTTTGGCTCAGCAACTCGGCCTTGAGCTGCCTTATTCGCGCTTTCTGGAGGGTAATGTCGCCTTGCTGCACATTGACCACCGGCACGCTTTGGATCATCTGAATTGTGTAGCCGTTGAGCTTGGGACCGGTGGGCGGATTGCCTGTAATTGCATGTCCGACGTACATCTGCGGCGTCGGCCAGATGCGGGCATAGGCATTTTTGAGCGCGGCATCGGCGGTCTTGATTGACTGGTTTACCACTTTGAGTTCCGGTCTGTAGATCATCGCCTGAGCGACAAAGTCTTGCAGCGGTGGCATTGGCTTGTCGAAATCGGGAATCAGGTCTGTTGCCTCCGCGCGCAGTTTGAATGTTGGCAGCCTGGGCACCGTCACCTGCTCCTCCACTTCCCGCCCCATAATCACAGCCAGCTGCTGCCTTCCTTGCACGACTCGTATCGCTCCCTGTTCGCGGTCGATGTCCGCTTGCGAGGCCGCCAGTCTTGCCTTCAAAACGTCCAGTTCCGGGACGTCACCAGCCTGAAAGCGCTTGCTAGCTACCACTTGCAGCCTGCGTGCCAGCTCGGACAATTCGGTCAATGTATCGTAAGTTTCTTGAGCAACGACAAACTCGGTGTAGATCCGCCGCACCTGGCCACGGAGATCCCAGAGGGAGCGCCAGATCTCGAGATCCGTCTGCTTGACCGTGTTCTTGGCCAGAATCATCCGGAAGACGATTTGCCAGGGCGGCTCAATTGGGATGGCGGCGCCGATCAGGTATGTTTGTTCAGCTTTGTAGCCGTTGTAGAGCTGAAACTGCGGGTTCGGCAGCTCGGAAGCGCGCCAGTATTCGGACTTGGCGATGCCGAGTAGCTGCCGAAAAGCGGCTGCGCGCGGGCTTTTTATCAATGTCTCGTCGTAAGCCTGACGCATGCTCAATGGTGGCAGCGGCCCATCTGTGACGGAGCGCTCGTGTGGGGGCGGAGGCAGCGGCTGCATAAGTTTTTGAGCAGTCCGCCGAAACAGCTGAACCTTTGCTGATGCTTCCGGCGGGAAAGCGATCATGAAGTTGGCCAGCAATAGCAAACCCAGGAGCGCCAGCGGGCGCATACGATGCGCCCCTGCCGCCGTCCGGCGATCAACAGGCTGGTGCCCCTGAGAGCGCAGGCGTCTCGCCATCCGGCGTCTACTGACATGCGCCATCGCTCTCCGGAACTCGGGCAAGTCATCGATGTTGCCCGGGCGCCTTTGCTGATTGGAGCTGCTTAGCATTGCTGGGAGCTGACCCTATAAGCGCTGTTTGATCCACTGTGCCATTTCGTGGCGCAGCGATGGCATCATCTCGTACAGCCCGTGGCTAGCCTGCGGGCAGAAAAGCAAATTCTTGTCCTGGGAGGCGGCTTCCTCGTATATCCAGCGAGTTTCTTCGGCGGTGATGTACGGATCTCGCCCGCCGCCGGCCACCAAAAGCGGGCAGGCCAGCTCTTGGAGACGCTGGTGGAGAGAAAGCACTGGGGCCAGCTCGGCAACCAGTTCGCGTGGTCCAAGCTCGAGGTCCCACAAGGGCGTGCGAGCGCCGATCAAGCGTCGCTCGGCGCGGGCGGTCAGCTCGTAGGGGGCGGAAAGGGCGGCGACGGCTTTGTAGCGAGCGGGGAAGAGGATTGCCAGGTTGATGGCCAGCGCTCCTCCCAATCCCAATCCCAACATGGCAACGCGCTCTTCGTCGATGGCCGGATGTGCTGCCAGATGCAGGTAGATAGCATTGCCGAGAATCTCCTGGTTGAGGAACCAGAGCCTGTGCTCGCTGTTGGTGGCGATTCGCGGGTAATCAAAGGAAAGGGTCGCCACTCCCACATTGAGCAGCGCATTTTCGGCATAGTGGAGCTCCTCCTTCGACGAAGCGAAGGAATTGAGCAGGATCACGCACGGTACCGGCTCCGCTGGGTAGACCGGTTGGTCGACTTGGTCCTCGCCTTCTGCACATGCAGGATCCTCTTCGACTTCCTCCGGGACTCGGGAGTCATCCTCTATATAAGGAAAGCGCAGATAGCCTTGAACGTGCCCTGCCGGATAGGGAATCTCGACGGCTTCGGCGGGATGGTCGAAGTATGGCGCCGCCTGCCTGTAATTCTCGACGCAGCGGGCGTAGATTGAGGCTTGTCTTTCCGGCGAATGTGGCACCAGCAGTTGGGCGTAGTACGCCCAGAGCGCGGCATTCAAATAGTGATCGCGGGCCCGAGGCTGCAGGCCAAGCTCAGCCCAATAGCGAGCGCGGCTTTCCAATTCTTTGGCGACGGTGTCCAACAGCCGGGGAAGCTGGTTCAAGCTACCAACCTGGCGGCTGGCCAGGTCCAGTTCTTCGCGCTCCAGACCGTTGGCGGAAGCCCGTCTGAGCAGTAGCGAGCGCAAGGCCGGACCATCAATCAGCTCAGCCAGGCGGTCGAACATGCTCCGGCGCGCCCCGGGTCGTGAGGCAGCGGCGGCCCTGCTACGCCTAGCTTCTTGTAAGCGACGCCTCTGCTGAAATGTAAGTACCATCTTCGCCGAATGCCCGCCCTACGGGGACTGCTGGAGGCAGTTCTCGACCACCGCTACGCCGGCTCGGTTGACCCGTTACGCAGTCATTGAACGCGCTCACGCCCGATCGGGCTGAGACGCTCGGACCAACAGAGCGGGCTTCATTCTACTAAATGATGCACCTGGGCTACCTTAAGGGCCTGCACTTCTAGCAACGGTCGGGGATAAATCCCGTGATTTGTTAAGATTAAAGGGCGCTGTCGCCGCCCGCGCTGGTGTCGGGAAATGTCGTACGGTTGTATAGATTCGCAAAGGCCCATTTGGATCTCCAACATAGATGAATCAAAAGGAGAGTCGGGCATTTCTGAGGGGGGAAATGTCATTTACCCCCCAGCGCATGATGCGCTATATCCGCTCGCGGGCACGTTTGGCTACGGACGAGGATGTCGAGGACATCCTTCAGAATGCGCTCATCCTGGTCACTCAGCATTTCGACCCCACGCACCCGGACGCTAATCTGGCTCTCTATTGCCTGGGGGCCTGCAATAAGGCAATCGCTCAGAACCTCGAGCGTTACCACAAGGTTGTTCTCAAGAAGAGAGACAAAGAGTCGGTGTCGGCCCCGGTGGAGCAGCCGGTCGCGGCCGGCGAGATGGTCTTCGAGGGCGAGACCATGGCTGTCAAGACAATCGCTCCCGGCAAGAGCTTTAGCGAAGAACCAGGCACCTCCAGCCAGTGGCGAACGACGTCGCTGGACTCCATGTTCGAAGAAGACGACGGCCGCTGCCCCGAGGACCTTTTCGGCTGGCAATACAATTTCCTCTCCGGCGACCGTAGAGGGGAAAACCCGGAGTCCAAGGCCCTGTTAGCCGACCTGATCGACCAGGTCTTGAAGGAGCTGCCGTCCCAAATGCACCGCACCTGCTTCATTTTGAAGTACGTCGAAGGATATAAGAGAGAAGATTTGATTTCGTGTCTAAAAATGGATGCGAAGAGTATAGATACGGTCGACAAGAAGATCGTCCGAACGCTGAAGGCATTTAAGGAAAGGCTTGACAAGGACGAGAACCGTATCTAGGAGCAGGGCAATGAGCAGGTTGAACAAGGAACTGGCGAAGATATTGTCTATAAAGGACGAGACCGCGTGCGCCGAAGCATTTGAGAAGTTCTGTAAGAAAAACGCCGGACGACTGCCAATGCCTGGCGAAGATACATTGTTCGACAAGGCTATGTGGGCGGCCTCTGAGTTCATGACGCTGTCCAAGCGCGACGAGGACATCGTCAATCGCGTCACCCGCCACATGTTGGGTGAGCAAGTAGATGTGGTCAAGGTGGCGGCGCTCAAGCTGCGCGATCTGGTCGGCTCCGCCAGGGAAGCTACAGCCGCTGCCTGGCAGGAAATGCTCGGGGCGATGGCATGGCAGCAGATGGTTCCAGCCGGCGCTCTCCGCGGTGTCGGTGCGCAAATCGTCTCCCTGGGCACGTTCCAGAAGCAAGTTTCCGATGCCAATGTGCAAGTGAATTTGGGTTGGCTCGTCGATCAAGACCAACTGCGCATCTTGCTGCAGGCCAAGGATGAGAAGAACGAAGCGATGCCCGAAGTCGAAATCAGAATCCAGGAAGTCGAGCGTGGCGTGATCTTCACCCGCAAGACCAATGAAGATGGCACCGTTGTCGCCCCGAACGTTTACGTCGGACCGGGACAGTACCGGATCGAAGTGGTATGGGACGATCAAGTTGCTCAGACACCGTACTTCATGATCTAGAGATGGTACAGGCGCGCCGATGGCGTCCACGCCATGCATAAGCTTGAAACCCCCAGCAGTTTTGCCGAGCAACTGGGGGTTTCAATTTTGCAGCGCCCGCTAAGCTCCTCGCGCCCACGGCAAGAGTGACGTAGGCGATAATGTTACCGGGAACCATTGTTTGGATCGCGGGCGAGGCTCGCTGAGGCAATGATATTTAGCCGCGATCGCGCAAATGCTCTCTGGTTGGCCGGACTCTTCGGAATCCTGCTGGCATATCCAGCTGCTTATGCGGCCCGATTCGTCGACCTGAACGGAAGTTGGGCAGAGAAGTCGGTCAACATCCTATCGGACCGTGGTGTCATACCCGCAGACAAGGATGGCAAATTCAAGCCGGATGACCCAGTAACGCGAGCAATTCTCGCATCCTGGCTGGTGAAAGTGCTGGGCTTTGAGAATGACCCGGTGCCTGCCAAGCCGAGTTTCAGTGATGTAAAGCCCACGGATTGGTACTACAAAGCGGTAGAGATCCTGACGCAAAAGCGTTATCTGGCAGCGTATCCGGAGGGATTCCGCCCGCACCAGTTCATCACCAAGGGGGAGATGATCTTGATCGTATCGCGCGCTCTTCCGGGCTCAGCACCAGACGAGAGCGTGATCAAGCAAGAGCTGGCGAAATTTAAAGACGCAAGCAAAGTTGCCGATTGGGCGAGGTCTGGTGTCGCGAAAGCGGCTCAGGCTCATATTCTCGTCAATTACCCGCATGCAAACGAGATCGACTCCGAAGGCCTGGAGACGCGTGCCGGCGCAGCGGCCATGCTCTATGAGCTGCAGGAATACTTCTACAAACAAAACATAGCCGAAAAGGTAACTGAGGCTGAACAAGCGCAAACCAGCCCCGGCAGTGGCTATGCTGCAGGCGGCTCCGGGCAGTCGCCGGGCTCCTATGCAACCGCTGGTGGTGGCAATCAAAGTAGTCAGCAGGGCGGGGACGGCGGGCCGGATCAGGCTTTCAGCGCCGGCGGTAGCTATGGCGCGCAGGGGTCGCAGTACCCGAGCGAGCCGACGGCGTTCGCCGGGCAGGCGCCGGCCTACCAAACTCCAGCCGGCGGTTATGCGGGGGCCCCTCCAGCCTATCAGGGTCAGCAGCCAGCTTATCCGGAAGAAACGCCGGTCTATCAGGGTCAGGTCGCTAAGTCGGGCGCTCCGGGAGCCTACCTGCAAGGCGGCGCTACGGTTGTTGAAGCTGGCACACGCTTTAGAGCGACGCTGAACAACACCCTCAGCTCGGCGCACGAGCAGATCGGACAAGAATTCACGGCAACGGTAAGCGAACCACTGCTGTCAGGCGGTTCTGAAGTCATTCCGGTCGGAAGCAGGCTGATCGGCCAGGTCACCAATGTGGTTCCGGCCAAGAGTTTTCGCTTCAGCGCCAACGGCAAAATCGACGTCAAGTTCACCGCGGTCGAGCTTCCTGATGGCAGGCGGTTTCCATTGCAGGCCACGATTGATGCTCAAGAGTTGAAAGAGGCAGCCGGCGTCAGGGGCAACGCAATGACCAGCGCCGCTCACAAAACCATGGGCGGGGCCGGCCGAGGCATGAAGTGGGGCGGCCTGGCTGGAGGCATCTACGGTGCCTCACAGGGCGGTTCAACGCGGCGAATCTTCCAAAGGGCCGGACAGGGAGCAATGATTGGCACGATGCTGGGAGCTGCCGGAGGTCTCGTTCAGGCAGGCGTTCAGAAGGGCAGTGACGTCAATGTGCCGGCTGGACTCTCATTGCCGATCAAGCTGGACGCAGCGCTGCAGATGCAGAACATGCAAGGTAGCGCCGCATCGCGGCCGGTTCAACAGCTCATGGGTGGACCGCAGT
>Ga0066388_100000125_pt1 | contig 27221 bp, 23 predicted proteins | sample PanSoiMetaGPlot6_FD_64539 | JGI IMG/M metagenome (GOLD analysis project Ga0066388, IMG submission 64539) | Tropical forest soil microbial communities from Panama analyzed to predict greenhouse gas emissions - Panama Soil - Plot 6 (Hybrid Assembly) | ecosystem: Environmental > Terrestrial >...
TGTTTTCTCCCAAAGTTGACCACGGCCCGCGCGGCACTTCGCTAAAGTCCGCAAACCGCCAGTCGGAGACGTCGGTCTCTTTCAGCCCGAGGTAGTCTCGCACAGCAGGAGAGACATCGAGGCCTGCGCCTTTATTTAGATTGGGTTTTGGACGCTCGTTGCCAAACACGTACTGCCAATGGTCTGTTCGGAAGGGTCCTGCGTCTTCCCATTGCGCATACGCGATTCGGTTGCCTTTGCGGATCGCAACCCATCGATCTTTGCAAGTGGAAACAGCTGGGCCTTGATACGCTTCTTTGAACCACGGAACAACACGAGGCGCTTCCGGTCGGTGGCCGGTATGTGCTTTATCGTTGTAGGGAAGTGCGCAGTAAAATGGGTTCTGCCGCGGTGTAAATTTTATCGGAATATAATGATTTCGATGGGCAGGATTGGGGTCATCAAAACCGCCGTAGTTTTTTGTCCACTGTTTGTCCCAGGCGCTTGTCCGATTCGGCACTAGATTATGTCCAGCGGGCTGTTCGCCAATCCAAAAAATCGTTGTTACGATTCTTGCTTTCCACGGGTAGTGCTCCGCAGGCCGAGACGCGGGCGATTTTCCGCGGGGGAGTTTTTCCTTTTTCGTGACCACTTCGATTTGAGCGGCAAAGGAAGGATCAAACGCAATGAAGAGCGCAAAGCAAGAAAGAGCAAGTGAACGGCCTCTCCACATAACTTTCCAATCGGTTCCCGTTCAAACACTGGGTGAAGCCCGGAAACTACAGTTTGCGTTTCGCGGGCAACATTACCACGCGAACGTAAGATTTGAAGGCCGATTTTTTCAGGGCGCCCCCAGCACGAGATTGGGATCGATTTCTTCGGTCACCCTCGAGCTGATGCCGTTTTGCAGTTTCAGCATCGCCGCGAATGCAATCATCGCCGCGTTGTCAGTGCACAGCCATGGCTCCGCGGCTTTCAATTCCAAGCAGTGACGCTTGCACGCTTCGCTTAGTTGTTTCCGTAGCTCACGATTGCAACTCACGCCGCCGCTCACGGTGACAAGACTTGTCCTGAGGCCAGTCGAAGGGTCGACATCGCGCTGCTTCGCGGCCGCGATTGTTTTCGAAACAAGAACATCGACGATCGCGGCTTGCACTGATGCGCAAACATCCGCCAGATAATCGCCCTTCAACTTCGGCAACAAATAACGTACCGCCGTCTTCAAACCGCTGAAGCTGAAGTTTTCCGAGTCTGGCATGCTTCGCGGCAAATCGAAACGTTTCGGATTCCCATTTGCCGCGAGCTTCTCGACTTCTGGTCCGCCTGGATAACCCAGGCCTAACAACTTGGCGATTTTATCGAAGGCTTCGCCGGCGGCATCGTCGACCGTGCGGCCACTAATTTGATAATCGCCAACGCCGCGAACGAGCACCGTCATCGTGTGTCCGCCGCTGACGACGAGCGAAACGTTCGGTTTGATTTTGCTTTCGCCGAAAAACGGCGAGAGCAAATGACCCTCGAGATGATTGACCGCGAGGTACGGTTTGCCAAAACCGATCGCAAGGCCTTTCGCGATTGAAGCACCGATCATGAGCGAGCTGGCCAATCCCGGCCCACTCGTCGCTGCGAACGCGTCGATCTGCGAGATGTCGATCTGCGCATCGCGCAACGCCTGGTCGAGCAATCGCCGCGCGTGTACGACATGATTGCGCGAAGCGACTTCGGGAACGACGCCACCGAACTTTTCGTGCTCCGCAATTTGCGAAGCGACTTCGCTCGCCAGCAACTCCGAGCCACACAAAACGGCGACGGCAGTCTCGTCGCATGACGTTTCTAGAGCAAGAATGCTTTTCGATTTCACCGCAGAGGTCGCAGAGAACGCAGAGGCAAACTAATTCAAAATAGAATCTCTGCGACCTCCGCGTCCTCGGCGGTTCGAGTCTACTTCTTGATCGCTTCGCTCTTGGGCGCGTTTTGCTGGGCGTAAATCATCACGCCTTTGAGCGCGTCGATTGCTCGAAGCATTTGCGGATCGTTGCTCTTGATAAAATTCTTGTCTTCGTCGGCCCGAATCGTGTCGCCGCTGCTGCGCGCTGCGAAAAGCAGGCGTTCCTGCTCCGGATTCATTGCTACGCGGATATTCGGCGCGACGCCGTTGCCATGGATCACTTGTTTGCTCGGCGTGTAATATTTCGCAGTCGTGAAGCGCAAAGCCGAGCCGTCGGGCAGTTGCATCACGTTTTGGACCGAGCCTTTTCCGAATGTTGTTTCGCCAACAACGATCGCGCGATGCAAATCTTTGAGCGCGCCGCAAACGATTTCGGCGCCGCTCGCGCTCCCTTCGTTTACCAAAACCGCCATCGGAAAATTCGGCCGGTCCTTCGGCACGCCGGAGGTCGAATATTCACGCTGCTGCGACACGACGCGGCCCTGGGTCGAAACGACCTTGGTGTTCGGCGGCAGAAATTGCGCGCAAACATCGACCGCGCTGTTGAGCAAGCCGCCTGGATTGTTGCGCAGATCGAGAATGAGCGCCTGCATTCCCTGCTTTTGCAATCCATCGAGCGCCTTCGAAAGCTCATCGGCCGTCGGTTCATTGAATTGAATCAGACGCACGTAAGCGATCTTGAACGAACCCGTCAGCTCCGGATCGAGCAGTCGCACGCCCTTGACGCTTTGCACTTTGATCTCGGCCCGCTCCAGCGCGTAATCCTTCACTTCCTTGGTCGACGGCCGAATCAACGTGAGTGTGATTTTCTGGCCGGGGGCGCCGCGCAAATGATTGATCACATCCTGCAAATCCATTCGATCAGTCGAAGCGCCGTTGATTTTTAAAATCTGATCTCCGGAGAGAATACCGGCCCTGGCCGCAGGTGTGTCTTCCATCGGCGTGACCACCGTGGGCAATCCGTTTTTAATTGCGACTTCAATCCCGAGACCGTTGAACCGGCTCCGAGTATCGTCCTGCATGTCGCGGAAATCATTCGGATCCATGAACTGACTGTGCGGATCGAGCGAGCTGAGCATTCCCTTCAAGGCTGCGGTCACGAGATCGTGGTAACTCGTTTTGTTTCCATCGACATAATCCTGGCGAATGAGTTGCAGTGCTTTGGCAAAGATGGCGATCTGAGAATAACCGGTATCGTCGTCCTCGGCCCCGCGCACACTGCGAAACGCGAACCCAAAAAGCACTCCGACGACGATAAACGCGAATGTCCCCAGAAGAATGCGCCGCTTCATGTCCGACCCCGTCTGCAAGGCTCGACATTCGCCTATTCCAAAATTTTTGGCAACGGGCAAACCGTCGTCTAAGGTTGCGCCGCCGCCGTGTTGATGGTTCATTCAAGAACGTTGTTAGGCTGGGTGTTGACCGCCGGTGTAATCTGTCTGCCAGCCGCGAGCGCGCTCGCACTCCAAACTCCAGATCAGGAATACGAAGCGATCGCCGAGGAATTCATCAAAGGCTATTTCATGGCCCGCCCGCTTCTCGGCACGTCGATCGGGCTGCACGAATACGACGGCAAAATCAGCGATTACAGCCGGCTCGCGCTCGACGCCGAACTGTTTCGGCTCAAAAAGTTCGACGATCGGCTCCAAAAGTTCGATCTCGCCAAACTGAGCCAGCGGCAATCGATCGATCTGCGAATTCTACAAGCCACTATTCGCAAAGAAATTTTCCAGCGCGAAGCGATGTCGATCTACGAGCGCGACCCAATGGTCTATGCCCGCGCCGCCGACGTGAATATTTACATCAACCGCAATTTCGCGCCGTTGGACGATCGCGTGCGCAGCATCATCGCGATTGAGTCGCAGGTTCCGAACATTCTCATCGCCGCTAAAACGAATCTCAATCAGGCACTTCCACGACCGTACGTCGAACTTGCCATTCAGATCGCCCGAGGATCGGCCGATTTTCTGCGAAAAAATCTAGTCGAGGCGGTCGCGGAACTAAAAGAGGAACGACTGCGCACGGATTTCCTGGAATCGAACCGCAAAGCAGCCGCCGCCCTGATTGATTATGCCGGCTGGCTGGAGCGCGAGCGATTGCCGAAGGCGACTGATGATTTTGCGATCGGCGAGGAGAAGTTTTCTCGGATGGTCAAGGAAACGGAACTTGTCGATGTTCCGCCCAGGAAAATTCTCGCGATCGGCCTGGATCAACTGGCGAAGGAACAAAAGATCTTCGCCGAAGCCTCGCAGAAGATCGATCCGACCAAATCGCCGGAAGAAGTTTTCAAGCAAGTGCAGAGCGAACATCCAACGGCGGAAAGTTTGCTTACCGATATCGGCAAAGATCTCGAGAACATCCGGAAATTCGTCATCACCCGAAAGCTGGTCACAATTCCATCCGAAGTCCGCGCGCGAGTGAAAGCAACGCCGCAATATCGGCGCGCCACATCGTTCGCGTCGATGGATACGCCGGGCGCGTTCGAGAAACGCGCGACTGAGGCCTACTACTATGTCACGCCACCGGAGAACGAGTGGCCGCCACTCCAAAAAGATGAATGGCTGACCGCCTTTAATTTTTACACGGCTGATGTCGTTTCGATTCACGAAGTTTATCCCGGACATTACGTCCAGTTTTTGCGTCTGAATGCTTCGCCCGCGAGCAAGGTGGAAAAGATTTTCGGCAGCTACGCCTTCATCGAAGGTTGGGCCCATTACTGTGAGAAATTAATGGTCGACGAAGGCTACGGAACGGTCGCGAACCCCAATGCGGACGATCTCAAGCGCGCGGCAAAATATCGCATGGTACAGGCGGACGAAGCGATGCTGCGATTATGCCGGCTCTGCGTCGCGATCAAAATGCACACTCAGAACATGACCGTGGAGGAAGCGACCAAATTTTTTCAGGAGAATTGTTACTACGAAGAAAAGCCAGCCCACGCCGAAGCGATGCGCGGCACGTTCGACCCCGGTTATCTCAATTACACGCTTGGTAAACTCGAGATCTTGAAACTGCGCGATGATTACAAAGCGCAGGAAGGCGGAAATTTCTCCGCCCAAAAATTCCATAACGAGCTGCTCAATCACGGCATGCCGCCAATTCGATTGCTCCGCGAGATCATGCTCAAGGACAAGTCGAAATGGGATGACGTGCTATAGCGCACTTCCTCTTCCGCCGCGCCGTAGCCTTAGCGAAGGCGGATCCGCTCAGTCTTAATCTTCGTCGCCTAGCAAATCCTTTAACATCGGCTGCGGATTGGTTGGCAATTCTTCCACGTCGCGCAGCTTTTTCGTTAGCGCCCGTGACCGAACATCGACATCTTCCATTTTGCGCGCCGCTTGATCGAGCTTGTCTCTGACCGCAGAAAGTGCGTCTCCAAATTTTCCGAACTCGGTTTTGACTCCGGCTAACAAATTCCAGACTTCACTCGACCGTTTTTGGATTGCGAGGGTGCGAAAACCCATTTGCAAACTATTGAGCAACGCGGCCAACGTCGTCGGACCAACAAACGTCACCCGGCAATCACGCTGAACATTTTGCACCAGTCCGACCCGACGAATCGCTTCCGCATAAAGCCCTTCGCTCGGTAAAAACAGAAGCGCAAAGTCGGTGGTCTTCGGCGGATTAATGTATTTGTCACAAATGTCCTTGGCGCATCGCTTCAATTGCGTCTCCAAAGTCTTAATCGCCATCTCAATCGCACCGACATCTCCCTTCTCCTGTGCCGCCGCCAAGCGCTCGTAATGCTCCATCGGAAATTTCGCATCAATCGGCAGCCAGACTGGCGCACCGTTCTCATCGCCAGGCAATCGAATCGCAAACTCGACCCGCTCGTCCGTGTCGTCGCGCGTCTTCATATTTTTGGCGAATTGCTCGGGCGTCAGCATTTCCTCGAGCAAAACGCCGAGCTGCCACTCACTCCAACCGCCGCGCGTTTTCACGTTTGTCAGCACACGCTGCAATCCCCCGACGTCACTCGCCAGTTGTTGCATCGCGCCGAGACCTTTGTGGACTTGTTCGAGCCGATCGCTCACCAGTTTGAACGATTCGCCCAGCTGCTTCTCGAGCGTGCCCTGCAATTTTTCGTCGACCGTCGCTCGCATCTTGTCGATCTGCTTCGCGTTGTCCTGCTGAATTTCTTTCAACCGAAGATCGACAATCGCCCGCACGCCCTCGAGCGACTTGTTCAATTCCTCGCGCTGGTTCTTCGCAACCGTCGCGCCTTCTTCACGATTCCGCGAAAACTCATCGCGCAATCCGCGATCGAGCATTTCCAAACGCCGAACCAATTCCGCTTGGACTTCGAAGCTGCCAGTTCCGGTGCCGCCGCGTTTGGACAATAGGAAAACTACCGCAGCCAACAATCCGCCGCCGATTAAGCCGAGAACGAGATAAAGCGTCGGGGTCATTTCTTTGTCATGCCGAGGGGAGTCGAGGCATCTCTAAATATTTCCGAGCTCTGTAAGGCCAGACCAATAGCAAGAGATTCCTCGACTTCGCTCGGAATGACAAGTGGGAGGAATTAAAACCGCAACTTCATTCCGCCGTAAGCCGCAGTTCCGAGCGCCGGAAATCCGAAAACCTCCGAGTAATGTTCGCCGGTCAGATTGTCGACCCGACCGAAGATCCACATGTGCGGATTGATCTCATATTCGGCGGCAATGTTAACGAAGTTGTAGTCCTCGATGTCGAAATTCGGGCCCCCGAAATTTAGTTCCTCCCGCGCGTTGACCCATTTCGCTTCGATCGTTGTGCGAAGCTTGCTCCACCACAAATAGGAAGCCGAAACATAAACCTCGTTTCGCGGCCGGCGCGGCAATCTCGAGCCTTGCGGTTGGGTGATGTTCGCGTTGTCGGTCTTTTCCGCCTCGAGATAAGTGTAACTCGCACTAACAATAAGATCCTTCATCGGCATTGCGTGCAATTCCGTCTCCACGCCTTGGGTTTCCGCAGCGCCGAGATTCAACGTTTGAAACAATCCATTGAATCCGATCACGTTCGACAAATCGTTGTGAAAATAGGTTGCGTCTACGGTCATGCGCCGATCCCACAGTCGCTGTTCAAATCCTGCGTCCCATCCAAAATCTTTTTCCGGCTCGAGATTTGGATTGTTGCCGAAAATCTTGTCCTGACTGCTCGGCGGACTGAATCCGTTGGCAACACTGGCATGCAGCGTCGTGTCAGTCTTGTCGATCTTGTAGCTGCTCGCGACGCGATAAGTCCAAACGTCGCCGAATTGATTGAAATGATCGATGCGTCCGCCGGCGACAAAAATTAAATTGTGGATCGGCGTAAGCGTCGCTTCCAAATAGCCGGCGGTTTCGGTTGTTCGGTCGCCAATAAAAGTCGGCATCGGCCCGAACGCTTGAGAGATAAACGGCCGCTCCTGTCCCGCTTCCACATGACTGAAGAAGAATCCGCTGATCAGAGTGAGCCATGACGTCGGGCGCAAATCGTTTTGATAATCGAGCTGCGTCCGACGAAACAACGCGCGCGTCGGGCCGATGAACGTTGTTCCCGGAACAAAGCCGTCAAAGTTCGGATCGTTGACCTGCCGCTCGTGGTCATAATCGAAGAGGAGCTTGTGTTCCCACCAATCGGTCGCTTTCCAATCAACGTGCGGCCCGAGCAGCCATTTCTCAGTCAAAAAATTGTCGAACGGCTTCGGATTGAAAATCGTATTCGGATTTCCGGTGTCACTTAGCGAATAAGTGATCAACGCGCCGACGCGCAGATTGTCGATTGGCGACAAAGCGAGATCGGCAACTTCCGCAGTGTTGCGATATTGATTGTTCGGGCGCGCATTATCGGTGTCGAGCCGGCTCAGGCCGATCGAATAATCGAAGATGCCTGCCGTGCCGGAGCCGTGGGAAGGCAGGTCGATCTTGCCGTCACTCGCGAGCGTCTCGCGAAATGTATCGTAGGTCCCGCCTTCCTCGCTCAACGTCCCGCCTGGTGTGCCAGTTCCTTGTTTGGTAAAAACCTGAATCACACCGGCGAGCGCGCGCGGACCGTAAATCGTGCTCTGTGGTCCACGCACGACTTCAATTCGATCGACGTTATCGGTGGTCAGATTGGCGAAATCGAACTGCCCCGCCAGACCTTGATTGATCGGAATGCCATCGAGCAACACTTGGGTGTGCGCGCTATTTAAACCGCGAGTGAAAACGGACGTGAGTTGTCCCGCCGTTCCGGTTTGAACGACTGCGAGCCCGGGAACTTCGCGCAACGCATCGGAAACCCGCTCGATTTGTTTTTGTTCGAGATCTTCCGACGAGATGATGGTCGCGCTCGCCGGCAACTGATCGAGCGGAATGTCGAAACGCGTGGCCGACACCACGACCGGCTCGGCTTCGGGCAATTGATCGCCGTTGGTTAATACGGGAGATTCTTCGGCGCGGACTGAGATTGCCGCGCCAACGACACTAAATAAAAGCAAACATAATGGGCGAATTCGCATAACAAGTTTTCCTCCAACTCGAGAGTCGGACTTGTTTGTCTCACGTCCGGCCGCTGCCGGATGAAGGCGCAAGGCCCAGCTCTCATTCTTCTTTTCGCGAAGAAGTTTTTTCGCGGTCCGAGCCGGACTGGCACGCCCCAGAGGCTCGGTTTTGCAGCGCAAACGCGAACTCAGATTTCTTTAACTGGGTCCAGCGTCACGCTGGCGAATGAGGTGGAACGGTCGAATATTCTGGCTCCTGGCATTTGAAGAAAGTTGATGGCCTTTAGTTGATTGTTGATAGACGCAGAAGCCAAGCGGCTCTGGCCATCAACTATCAACTATCAACTATCAACCAATCTTCCCCCTTCTTCCCGCCTTCACCATCGCTTACGCAACGATTGGCCTTGGGAAGTCGTATCCAGTTACAGCAGCGCAACTGCTCCCGGTTTTCACGGGATTTCTCGCGCCGATCCACTTACTTTTTCAAGCTCGCAAAGAACTGGCTCCAGAACTACCCGCTTGCGCTTCCGCGCTCAAGATTTATTTGTCTCGCAACTAACTTCGTGGCCTCATCCGCTCCCAACTTCCTCGTCACCGGCGGCGCCGGCTTCATCGGCTCCAATCTCACCCTCACGCTCCAGGAAAAATTCCCCGAAGCGCGCCTGACGGTGATCGACGATTTTCGTTCCGGCGATTTCAAGAACCTGCGCGGTTATCGCGGCGATCTTGTCGCGCAAAATTTGGCGACGATGGATTGGCGCGAACAATTCGGGAGCGAAAAGTTCGACGCGATTTTCCATCTGGCATCGATCACCGATACGACGTTGCATGATCAGTTCGTTCAGGTGCACGACAACGTCGAAAGTTTTCGCCGCTTGTTGAATTTCGCGCGACCGAACAAGACGCGCATCATTTTCGCGTCGTCAGCATCGACCTACGGAGCCGCCACGGCGGCCAGCGTCGAATCAAACGGTGCCGTGCCGTCGAATGTCTACGCCTTTTCGAAGGCGATCATGGACAACCTGGCGATGCGCGAAGCTGAGGAGAATCCGAGTTGGATCATCATCGGGCTGCGTTACTTCAATGTTTACGGCCCGCGCGAAGCGCACAAAGGTGTGCCCGCGAGCATGGTTTATCATCTCGCGCAGCAGATAAAAGCCGGACAACGGCCGCGCATTTTCAAACACGGAGATCAGAAGCGCGATTTCGTTTACGTGAAAGACGTGGTCGACGGCAGCATTCTCGCGCTCGAAGCGAAGGAGAGCGGAGTTTACAATCTTGGCTCAGGTCAGGCCCGCTCGTTCAACGAGCTGGTGGACGTGCTCAACAAATGTCTAGGCACGAAATTTCCGCCCGATTACATCGAAAATCCGCACGCACATTACCAAAATTTCACTGAAGCCGATCTCGAAAAAGTTCGCGGCGCGCTCGGTTATCAGCCGCAGTTCTCGCTCGAACGCGGCGTGGCCGATTACGTCGACTGGCTATATCCCGAAGCGAAGTAACAGCCAGTGCGGCTCGGCCTCAGCCCTCCCAAAAGAACTTAGTCGGGCGTTTGATCTCCGGCGGCAGACTCTTGTGGACCGGGCAATTGAGCCCGGTTTGCTCGAGTACTTCGCGATGCGGCGAATCGGGCGGCAACGGAATGTGAACTTCTGATGGAAGTGCGACGATGCGACGTGGCGCGTCGCTCGACATTTCTTTCTGCACTGAAACTTTCATGCCGCTAAGATCGACCCCGAGTGATTCCGCTTTGATTCCCATCGTCGTACTGATGCAGGTTCCGAGCGCGGTGGCCACCAGATCGGTCGGTGAAAACGCTTCGCCTTTTCCTTTGTTGTCGGTCGGTGCATCAGTCCCGAGTTTCGATTTCGAGGGACCGTGCGTGGCGTCGCAATGCAAATTGCCGGTGTATTCAACGTCTACGCGAACCATGACGAAACTATGCGCCGCGTTGTTTGCGTTGTCGAGGTAGAGCGATTGCCTGTGCCAGTCCGGCTCGGACTCGCCCACGGGCCGTTGGGGCAACGGCCCCTACCTATTAACGGTCGGCTTCGTTTGAATGTGTTCAGCATACGCAGCTAGTTCCTCACGAAAAGCTTTCGTCAGCTCTGCGTCGTGCAAAACGATCATATCGGTATCGTGCTTTTTGCGATTGTCGTTTTGCCAGCCTTCGTTCCACCAGCAGAAACCGACAATCGCCGGCCAGCGATGTGAAAGCAGATCTTCGAGCGCACTGCGGGTCCACTTCACGACGTCGACATGACGATTGTGTAGATCGCATCCGAATTCCGCGATGATGACCGGCTTTCCGGGTGCAAGTTTGGTCAGACGCGGATACGCTTCGCGCATTTTGAATACAAAACTCTCCGTGCCGTCGCGAGTTAGTGGCGTGGACGGACCGTAGGCGCTGAGCGCGACCCAATCGCAATAATCTGGTCCCGGAAAATAATTTTCGAATGTGTTCCATTTTCGCTCCGGCTCGTCATACCAATTGACATGCCAGACCCAGGTCAGATTATCCGCGCCCTCTGCGCGCATCAGATCGACAATGTGCCTATACGCCGCGATGTAACGCTTCGGTCCTTCAACCGTGCCGCCGTTCCATTTTCCGTTCCAACTGAACCAGTTCCCGTTCGGCTCCGTCCCCCATTCGATCAAAATCGGCGATCCAAAACTTTTCGCCTCGCGCGCCCACGCGCGAAGATCGACATCGAACTCGCCGGCGTTGATTTTTTCGAGCGAAAATCTTTTCTCGCTATGGCGTTGATCGACATCCGAGCGCAGCATTAGGCGGACATACGGAATTTTGCCCAGATCGCGGATCCAACTGCATATCTCGCTCGGAAATTTTCGCGACTCGAACCAGTTGTCGGAAAAATAGACCCAGGCTGTCTTCGCGCCGATCGCTTCTTCGTAGCGCGTCACATCCTGCGGTGTCACGTCGTGCTCGGTCGGGTCATGCGTGTCGGTTCCAACTCCGCCCCAATAAAATCCGTGATAAAGTTTCCCGGCAGGGGGCGGCAGAACGCGCGGCGATTCAGCATTTAAAAGAGCAATGCAGCCGAAAAACGCCGCGACAAAAATTTTCACCGTCCGGACTGTAGCGGCGATGTCTCGTCGCCGAAAGCGAACGTGTTCGGGGCAATGAGACCGCCGCTACAGGAGGCACAGCCGCCAAAATGCCGTACCATCCCTGCCGATCGAGTTCAATCAGCCACCTAATCGGTCTGTCAGCTTTTCTTCGCGGTGTCCCGGAGATTCCTTACTCGATCGTGTGCGCTTTTGATTTCAGTGAACTGGCGGGCGACGATTTCGCGGGCCGCTCCCGTGAGTCCGTCTTGTATCGCCTCCTCGTATTCATGCACCGCGGAATCCTCTCCCCGTTCGCACTCGGAGAGGATCGCTTTGTCATCGCCGCTGGTGACGGCGGACTTTAAATTCATCCAGGCCCGATGCATGGCACCGGTAGCGCTGCTCGATTTTTCCGGTTTCGATTCACCCAGGCTTTGGGCCTGGGCCTGCAGTTCGCTCGCAAAGCGGTGGCGCTGTTGCGAGTATTGTTGAAACAGCGATTTCAGCTGCGGATCTTTTACGGCGTCAGCGGCTTCCTTGAACCCCTTCTCGCCGTCCTTCAAGGTCTCGATCAATCCATTGATCGTCGAAATAGCTTCTTGTTGTTGTGCCATAGTACAATTATTTCGCGACTCGCGCGGGTTTCAGTTCCCAGAAAATTTTCCGATCGCCTTGCGGTATCGATCTGAGCCGTTAGCGTGAAATATGAAAACGAAGGTGATAGGGAAAGATCTGACAAAGGAATCACCGCGCAGTCCGCGTCTTCGGGTGGGCGGTTACGCAATTCTTGGGCGCACGCTCGACAAATGTCGCGCGCTGGTGGGCGGAAACATCGGCGAATACCATTTCGATTGTCCGCTCGACAACATGCTCTTCGGTTTCAAAGGCGTGAAGGGCGACGATTTCAAAGCGCAAATCGAAAACGGCGCGAGCGACCGGGACATGGTGGAATGGCTAAAGCGCAACGGCCAAAAGAAAACACCGGAGGAAATCAAACGTTGGGGCGATGAAGCGACCGCGGACAATCCGTACTACAATCCAGAAAAACGCGATTGGTTCATTGAACAGCTAAAACCCCTCGGCCTCGATCCAAAGACAACGACGTTGTTCGATTGGCTCGAGAAAGATGACGCGGCGTGTCATAAACAAAAAGCTGCGTAGTGCATTCTTAAGGTGGATCGAGCAGTCCCTTGCTCGATGCTAATTTTGGCGGCGAAGCCGCAAAGATTTTTTAACGTCGTCCGCGGAGCGGACGATCCACCTTGTTACGTTTTGATGATCGGCGGTGGCTGATCTTCGGTGATGCCGGTGTCTTCGCCGCGGCGCAGTTTACTGTGCCCGACGCCGTAGAGGAAATAGATCGCGAGGCCGATTGCGAGCCAGACGAAGAAACGAATCCACGTTTCAAGAGGCAGGCTTAGCATCAACACGAAACAGAAACACACGCCGAGAATCGGAAAGATCGGATTCATCGGAACACGAAAAGGGCGCGGACGATTCGCATCGGTCCGGCGAAGAATCATCACGCCGAGGCAAACGAGGATGAAGGCGAAGAGAGTTCCGATGTTGGTCAGATCGGACAGCGAACCGATATCGACCACGGCCGCGACGCCGCCGACGAAAATGCCGGTCCAAATGGTGGTAATGTGCGGTGTGCGAAACTTGGGATGAATCTTCGCGAAATATTGCGGGAGTAAACCATCCCGCGCCATCGCCATGAAAATGCGTGGCTGCCCAAGTTGAAAGACGAGCAGGACCGAAGTGATACCGGCAATCGCGCCCGCGCTAATGAGCGCGGTCGCCCACGGATACGCCGCGAATGCAGTCGCAACCGCCGCCGGGTCGCCGAAGTAAGTTGTGTACTTGCGCGCGCCGGTAATTACCGCCGCCATCAAAACATAGAGAATCGTGCAGATGATCAGGCTCGCGATGATGCCGATCGGCATATCGCGTTGCGGATTTCGCGTTTCTTCCGCGGTTGTGGAAACAGCATCAAACCCAATGAACGCGAAGAACACAATCGCTGCGCCGCTCAAGACTCCGCCGACACCGGTTGGAACAAACGGATGCCAATTAGTCGGATGAACCATGAACGCGCCGAACGCGATCACGAACATGACGACGGAGAGTTTGATGATGACGATGGTGTTGTTGGTCCGCGCACTCTCACGAATTCCGTAGATCAAAAGAATCGTTACCGCCGCGACGATCAGAAGGGCCGGAAGATTCAAGGCGATCGGATAGCCGGCGATAGTCGGAATCGTCACCGAAGAATAACTCGCCAGCGCTTCGCCTCCTTGATCGACAATGCCCTTCGCCGTGTCGTAGCCATTAACCGCCCAGACCGGAAATTTTAATCCGAACAAACTTCCACAAAGCCGTACAAAGTAGCCCGACCAACCAACGGCGACGGCCATGTTTCCGACCGCATATTCGAGAATCAGATCCCAACCGATGATCCAGGCGATGATTTCCCCGAGCGTCGCATAGGAATAGGTGTAGGCCGAACCTGACACGGGGATCATCGATGCAAGCTCGGCGTAGCACAGCGCGGCGAAACCACAGGCAACTCCCGCCAGGACAAACGAAAGCGTGACGGCGGGACCCGCACCGGGCCGACCGAAGACGAGCGGCGCGTGCGTCCACCATGCCTGGACGAAATTTGTGATCGGCGTTTTCCAAATTGAGGCTTGGATTTGTTCACCGGCCGCAGCTGTTCCAGCGAGCGCGAAAATCCCAGTCCCGATAATCGCGCCAATGCCGATGCAAGTGAGCGCGAAGGGACCAAGAGCGCGTTTCATTTGCCGATCCGGCGCGGCTGCTTCGGCGATCAAATGGTCCGGGCTTTTTTTTCGGAAAAGTTGAGATGCCATGTTGCTGTTTCCGAATCGTGTCATCTGCGCTCACCGCTGGTCAACCGCGAAGTTCCGTGTTGTAGCGGTGCTTGCTCTCAAGCACCGACCTAAATAAACAGGCGCTTGAGATCAAGCGCCTCTACAACTGGCGCGCCACTAGCTCCATCAGATCGACGTTATGAACTTCAGTGCGGCAAACCTGATCGCCGGAGTCATCTTCGGCTCGATCGGCTTCGTCGCTTTCATGTACGGAAAGCGAATGCATCTTTGGAAACCGATGTTCCTCGGTCTCGCGCTGATGGTTTATCCCTACTTCGTGAGTAACGACGTGGTCATGGTCGTCGCCGGAATTGTTGCTTCGGCCTCGCTTTGGTTCGTGCGCGGGTAACACAAAAAAAGCGGAACCCGTTTGACGAGCTCCGCTTAAATGCAGAAACCGCTTGTTATCGGCCGACTGCCATTCCGCGTTCGGTCTCGCGGATTGCGCGGTCGGTTTTTCGAGCGCTCGGACACGCCAACCGCCCTTGTTGTGCTCCGCCGACTGAAGTTCCGCGCGGGCGGCGCACAAATGTTCCAGCGCGCGGCGCACGTGCGGTTGATCCGCTCGCGCGGTCGTCACCCCGAATGCTGAAATTAATGCAAAAGTGATGATGGTTAGTGTTTTCATTTGCCGCGATGTAAGATGCACATTTTCGCAACGTCAAGACGTGCACTACCTTACAAAGTAGACGACGCACTCGCGTTTTTGTAATCTCACACCGCCAATGCCCGACGAAGCGACAAAAATTATTCTGGGCGACACCGCGATCTCCGCGATTGAGCGACGGTCGCGTCGCCGTTGGTGGGGACGGCACAAAGATCAGCCGCCGCTGACCCATTGCGAAAACTGCGGCACGCAATTGATCGGACACTATTGCTCGAAGTGCGGACAACCCGCGATCGATTATCGCCGCTCGTTTGGCCATGTGGTCTTTGATGTCCTCAACGAATTCCTAAACTGGGATTCGAAATTTTTCGGCACGATCGGCTTGCTCATCTCCAGGCCGTGGCGATTGACCAACGAATTCCTCGAAGGCAAACGCGTCCGTCACGTACATCCGCTCCGTTTATACCTTCTGGCGAGTGTCGTGTTTTTCTTTGCGGTCAACTATGGCGCAAAAGGAATCCGATTCGATCCAACCAAGGTCCCAGAAAGCAAGAGGGCAGAGGTCGCAGCCGCGGTCGCCGAAAAGCGCGACGAGATTCAAAAGGAGCTTGATAAAGAAAATCTGTCTCCCGACGAACGACGGAGAGCGCAAGCTGTATTAGACGCGCTCACGAAGCCGAGCACGAATCCATCGCCGACTACATCGGCTACAGCGAGCGCGACACCGTCAAGCGTACAGACGCCTTCGCCCTCTTCCAGCGAGTCAAATCGGCGAGAATATGGAGCGATTGGAGATCGCCCGTTTGTAGTGTTCGACGAAAAAGAAAAAGACACCACGCCGTTTGAGCGCTGGCTCGAGACGCGAGCGAAAGAAAAAATGGGCGAACACGGCACGAAGATGGGCCTCTTCATCACCACACTCTTCAGCAATTTGCCTTACATGATGCTTTGCTGCATTCCGTTGTTCGCACTCGTCTTGAAAATTCTGTATCTGCGCCGCCGGATCTTTTACATCGACCATCTGATTTATGCGCTGCACATCCACACGTTCTTTTATACCGGCATCATGCTCATCGTGCTTGCGACCATGGGACTGAATCGCGCCTTTCCCGAAACTATCGCTGGTTGGATCATTGCCCTTCTTTGGATCACGTTCGTAATTCAGATTTTTTTGTCGATCCGCTACGTTTACCGGCAAGGCTGGTTCATCAGCGCGCTAAAATTTTTCTTCGGCAGCTTTGTTTATTTCTTCGTTCTGCTGCTCGCACTGGCAGCAACCTTCTTCATCACCCTGGCCATCCCATCATGAATAAAAGCAGCCTGTTTACTCTCGGTGCCGCGCTCTTAACGACGGCGGTCGCTTTGGCTGGGCCGCGCAAAATGGCTTTCGAACGCGGCGATAACATCTGGGTCGCCAACATCGACGGCACCAGCGCAAAAACAATCGCGGCTGGCGCGCTCCCGGACATTTCGCCGGATGGCGCGCGGGTCGCGTTCAATAACGAAGGCGACGCAAAGAATCGGCCCGGCCCCGAACGCCATATCGCGATCGCCGATATCGCCACCGGCAAAGTCACGGTGCTCAAAGATATTCGGAGCGACAATTGTTTCGGGGCGGTTTGGTCACCGGATGGCAAGCAGCTCGCGTTTATGATCATGGCCGACAAGAAATGGCAGCTTGGTTTGGTCAACGCCGACTGCTCCGGTTTTCGATTAGTAAAGAATCCGGAGCTGAATAGCGACGGGCTAGGCGGTCTCGAATGGTCTCGCGACGGGAAATCGATTTTCTGTCACGACCTGAACAATCTCTATCAGCTCAATCCCGACGGAAACACGACGAACAAGTGGGAGCTCGCGAAAATTTTAACCGATGCGAGCATGAACAGTGGCGACAAGCTCAGTGTGTCACCCGATGGAAAATCTCTGCTGATGGATGTGGATCGCGGCGCCGAGCACGAACGCAAAAACTGGGATGGTCCGCAGCCGGCGATCGAGAAACTCGATCTCGCCGCGGAGAAAGCCGTTCGAGTAACCGGCAAAAACGACTTTGTTTGGGAACCATTTTGGCTGAGCGACAGCGAATTCCTTTGCATCATGCAAAAGGAAAACGAAGAAGAACCGTCGATTTATCGGATGTCGATCGACGGCAAGAACGCGAAGCTGCTGGTAAAGCACGCGCGCACGCCGAGCGCGAGCGAAACTAAGAACTAAGCGCTGCGACCAGCAGCCGGTGCGCTTCCATCATCGCATTGTCGATCTTGGCCAGGTCCGTGCCTGCACCTTGAGCGCTCTCCGGTCGTCCGCCTCCTTTGCCGCCCACAATCGGCGCGACCTGTTGAATCAATTTGTTTGCCTGGATTTTTGCGGTGAGCTCTTTCGGGACCGACGCGATCAACACCAGTTTTCCTTGCGATTCACCCACCAGGAAAATCGGGCCATTGAATTTTTGTTTTAGGGAATCGACGACGGCCTGCAAGAGTTTGGCATCGCCATCTGAAATTTTTTCGACACAGATTTTCTGGCCGGATTTCGAGAACGCCACATCAGCAGCAATCTTTGCCGCTCGACTTTGCAATTCCGCTTCAGCCTGTTTCGCACCCTTCTTTTCCCATTCGCGAACATCGGTATCCAATTTCTCCAGATGCGCTGCGCGCGCGTCGATTTGCTCAAGCATCTTCGTCGTTTGAACTGTGTCGGTGAAAACTGGCAACGGTGCGAGGTCGGGTTTCTTTCGCGACAGTGTTTCGAATTTTTCCTGCTGGCGTTGGGCTTCCTCCTTTGCCCAGACCCGCGCGGCGTCGCCCGCCACTGCTTCAATGCGTCGCGTGCCGGCGGCGATCGCTTCCTCTTTTACAATCCGAAACGGCCCGATCTCCGATGTCGATCTTACGTGGGTTCCACCGCAGAGTTCCATCGAGTAGCCATTCAGCTTCTTCGGCACACCACCAATTTGCAGCACACGAACTTTGTCCCCGTATTTTTCCCCAAAGAACTGTTGAATTTCTTTGCGCTGCTTTGCTTCCGCGTAAGGAATTTCGATCCACGAGACAGACGCGTTCTCCGCGATCTTCTCGTTCACCAACTTTTCAACATCGCGTTTTTGCTGCGGCGTTAGCGGCGCGCTAGAGAAATCGAACGTCAATTTATCGGGGCCGACATAACTCCCCTTCTGGGTCGCATCTTTGCTCACAACTTCGTGAAGCGCCCAGTGAAGCAAATGCGTCACCGTGTGATGCCCTTGGATTAATTTCCGCCGGTCAGCATCGACTGAAATCCGCACCGCCTCGCCCGGTTCCGGCGCGCGTCCGGCTGTTACTTGCGTGCGATGGATAAAAACGTTGCCGCGTTTTTGGGTGTCGATGACGCGTAGCTGACCAACCTCAGTGCGATCATGTCCCGGCACGTGCAACAGCCCGCGGTCGCCGACTTGTCCGCCACTCTCCGCGTAAGACGGCGTTTGATCGAGAACGATGCTTAATTCTTTAGGCTTATTGCTCGGAAGCACCGTTTCGACAACGGCTTCGGTCTCCAAATACTCGTAACCGAGAAATTTTGTCGGTATGGCGGCGATCTCGCCTTCAACCGCAATCGTTTCTTTTTTCTGGGCTTTGCGCGCTCGCTCACGCTGCTCGTCCATCAACTTTTCAAATCCAGCAACGTCAACAGTAAGTCCTCGCTCGCGCGCCATCAGCTCGGTCAGATCGAGCGGAAACCCCTGTTCGTCATAAAGCCGGAACGCGAACGCACCGGAGATCTTCGAGATTCCGCCGCCAACTTCCGATTCAAAAAGCTCAATCCCTTTATCAAGCGTCTTGTTAAACGACTCTTCTTCGCGGCGAATTGTTTCCTCGATTTTCTTTTGCTTGGCATGGACTTCGGGAAAGACATCGCCCATCGTTTTCGCGACGACGTTCACGAGTTTGAAAAAGAACGGCTCGTGAAAACCCAATGAGCGTCCGTAACGAACTGCGCGGCGCAAGATCCGGCGCAAGACGTAACCGCGCCCTTCGTTCGACGGAACGATTCCATCCGCAATCGCGAACGACAGCGCGCGGATGTGATCGGCGATGACCCGCAAGGCGATATCGACAGAACGTTGAGGGTTGATAGTTGATTGTGGAGAGTCTTTTTGCGGAAGATCACTCGTATATTTTTTGCCACTGAGTCTTTCGATTTCGTCGAAGATCGGGCGGAAAATGTCGGTCTCGTAATTGGAAACCGTGCCAGAAAAATCGGTGAGATTCTTTGTGCCCTGAATGATTGCCGTCGTACGCTCGAAGCCCATACCGGTGTCGACGTGACGTTGCGGCAGCGGCGCGAATGTTCCGTCAGGGTTGGCATTGAACTGAATGAAAACCAGATTCCAAATCTCGATGCAGCGTGGATCGTTCTCGTTCACGAGCGCGCCGCGGGTGTCGCCGTCCGGCGTAAGATCGACATGCAACTCGGAGCACGGCCCACACGGACCGGTGTCGCCCATCATCCAAAAATTGTCGGTCCTGCCGGAACTAAGGACGTGAAGTTTCGGATCAAGATCGGCGTCTTGAAACAGTCGCGCCCAATGATCATGCGCTTCCTGATCAAACTCGCTCGGCTCGCCGGGCCCGGGTTCGTAAACGGTGGCATAAAGCCGCTGCGCAGGAAATTTCCAGCGCTCCACCACCAGCTCCCACGCCCATTCGATCGCTTTCTTCTTGAAATAATCTCCAAAGCTCCAGTTACCGAGCATCTCGAAGAACGTGTGGTGATAAGTGTCGAGCCCGACGTCCTCGAGATCGTTGTGTTTGCCGCCAGCGCGAATGCACTTTTGCGTGTCGGCGACGCGCGCCGGTCTCCATTGGGGTTTCTGTTGTCCCAAAAAAATCGGGACGAACTGATTCATGCCCGCGTTGGTGAACAACAAATTCGGCGCGTCCGGCAATAACGGCGACGATGGCACAAGGGTGTGCTGCTTCTCGCGGAAGAAATCGAGAAACGATTGTCGAACTTGGGCCGAGGTCATGTTGACCACGAATAAACACGAATTCCGGAAACCTGAAAATCTCAGGTTTGATTAGTCGTAATTGCCAACCGGCTCCGTCGCGGCAAAAATCAGCGGGCGGACGCGCTGGCCGCCTCGACAACTTTCCAAGCGCTACGAAATTGCTGGTCGATCTGCTCCGCCTCGTAATTTCGGCCCTGGGCTTTGAGAGCGTCGCGCAAGCCGGAAAGGGCGCGTGCATCCCGTATGCTTCGGTCCAAGTCTTCTCGAAACACGTTTTCAGCCTCGCCGGCGCGATTCATCGTTAACAATAAACGTCCGAGCGTCGGCCGAACCGGTGGATACCACGCCGGAGGCTCGCTATAGCTAAGAGCGTCTTCTGCGGCAATTGCTTGTTTGAAAAAATCAATCGCCGCATTGTCGTCCTTCTGACCATGCGCAATCGCGCCGGCTATCATGTTATCGTGAATTTTGTAGACGGCGCCTCGAGTATTCAGCATATCATACATTTCATCAGGCGAACTCTTGGCCACCAGATCGCGAAATGCCTTCTGTTCGTTCTCGGCTTCAGACGTTTTGCCGAGATTGGCCAAAGCGATTCCGCGCGCCGAATGCCAGACTGCGTTCGTCAAAACGAGCGAACTTTCTGGTTGCGGCAGCTTCAAGATTTCCGGCCAACGCTCAAAGCCCACAAGAACAATGATTGGGGTCGGCATGAAGCCTTCGAGCATCGGAATCGCTTTCACACCAGGCCTGACGTTTGCGACCAATTGATCGGCCGCCGCTTTCGCACCTGCAAAATCGCCACGCATGCAATCAGCGAAGGCGAGAAAATGCATGTTATGGCTGTAATACATCAGTGGGTAGAAGCCTTGCTCATGGGTTTGGGCCAGAAACTTCTTATCGGCCACCATCGCGGCGGCGTTGCAACGAGCGGATGCCGCATGGTCACCCACTCGCGCGTAAATGTGCGACGGCATATGGGCGAGATGGCCTTCGGCCGGTGCCAGTTTCTCCAAACGGGCAGCGCTGGGCAAGGCGCGCTCCGGATGCGTCGACGCTTCGACCGCATGAATGTAATAATGATTGGCGCCGAGATGATTCGGGTCGCGCTTTAACACCGACTCGAGCACGGAGACAATCTCCTCGGTGCCTTCAGCCGGTTTGCCGTCAGCGCTCCAAAGCTTCCACGGATTCAAATTCATCATGCTCTCGGCATAAAGGGTGGCGGCATCGAGATCGTCGGGATAACGCGTGGCCAATTTCGCCATCGCGTCTTTATAGGCGTGGTCGAGGGCGTGCAGGTCGGCCTTCGGATCGTTCGAATAACGGACGGTGAGCGCGTCGATGTAAGCGCGCTCCGGTTCGGATGCGCCTTCTTTCAACGCCACGGCCCGTTGCACCGCGTCATAACCGGCGCGTTCGCGTTCGGGATCAACCGGCAGATTGTAATTCGGCCCAAGCGTCAACGCGACGCCCCAATGGGCCATCGCGAGTTTCGGGTCCAGTTCGGCCGCGCGTTGAAAAGATCGACGGGCCTCGTCGTGATTGAAACCGTAAACAAGTTTCAATCCTTGATCGAAAAACTGTTGGGCCTGCTTGTTCTTGGTCGAAACCGGATGATGAACTTCGCCAAGGCCGGGAATCAAGCGCACTGGCGCCTCCGGATTTGGCGTTGCCGCGTTCGCCGTAATCAGGGTGGTGAAAAAAACAATCGGGACGAATCGATAGAGCATGTCGATCTTAGAAGCTTTAGTCCTTGTCCTCGTTCAATTTAGCTTTCACCGCCGCTTCGATTTCTTCGTAAAGTTTGCGGTCCTCTTTCAAAACTTCCTTGGCGGCGTCGCGCCCTTGGGCGAGCTGCGTTCCTTTGTAATTGAGCCAGGAGCCCCGTTTCTCGATGATCTGTTTCTCGAGCGCGAGATCGAGCAACGAGCCGGTCGTCGATATTCCCTCGTTGTACATGATGTCGAACTCCGCTTCGGTGAACGGCGGCGCGACCTTGTTCTTCACGACTTTGACCCGGGTGCGATTGCCGGTCACGCTGCCATCGGTCTGTTTGATCGCGCCGATACGGCGGATGTCGATCCTGACGCTGGCGTAAAACTTCAAAGCTTTGCCGCCGGGCGTGGTTTCAGGATTCCCGAACATGACGCCGATTTTTTCGCGGATCTGATTTGTAAAAATGCAGCAAGTGCGCGCTTTTGAAATGAGCGAGGTTAATTTGCGCAGTGCCGCGCTCATCAAGCGCGCCTGCGCGCCCACTGTTGCGTCCCCAATCTCGCCTTCCAGCTCGGCGCGGGTAACCAGCGCGGCGACCGAATCGACCACGATGACGTCGAGTGAGTTCGAGCGAATGAGAGTTTCGCAGATCCGAAGCGCTTCCTCGCCCGAGCTCGGTTGTGAAACCAGCAGGTCATCCAAATTTACGCCGAGCTTTTTGGCGTATTGCGGATCGAGCGCGTGCTCAACATCGATGAACGCGGCCAACCCGCCGCGCTTTTGCGCTTGAGCGATGACAGTAAGCGTAAGGGTCGTTTTGCCGGACGACTCGGGTCCAAATACTTCCACGACCCGGCCGCGGGGAAATCCGCCAACTCCAAGCGCGCGGTCGATCAGAATGTTGCCGGTCGGAATAACGTCGATGTCGACGATTTTCTCGCCGCCGAGGCGCATGATTGCGCCTTCGCCGTAATCTTTGGCGATCTGTTGAATGGCAAGATCGAGATTTTTGTTTCTGGCAGCGGTGACTTTGTCGGCTCCGGATTTTTCTTCAGCTTTCGTGGGCATAGGATTTGGGGGTTCGCTCTAACTAAGTCTGGCGCGAGAGATTCGCCAAGCAGAAAACGAAAAAAGGCCGCGGGTTCCCCCGCGGCCTTCGACATGAAAGATGTCGACCCTACGAGACAGTGATCTTTCGAGGCTTCACGTGCTCGGCTTTAGGCAACGTGACGGTGATCAGTCCCTGCTCGATCTTCGCATTGATCTTGTTCACGTCGATGGACGGATCGATCTCGAACGTGCGGCGAAAATTTTCGCGGCGCGATTCTCGATGAACGACCATGCCGTCGATTGCCGGCAACGAACGCCGGCCGGTGATGGTCAGCTCGTTTCCCTCGGTCGAAATCTCGAGGCATTCCTTGTTCACGCCCGGCATTTCGACCTGCAACAGGTACCCGTCTCCATTTTCCCGCACGCTCGCGGCCGGAGCGAGGAACGGTTCGGTTTGTTCCGTTTCACGAACGGTTGTGTTCATAGATTTGTTCCTTTCTGTTGAGAATTGCTTGGCTTAACCCGCGACTTCGATGCGCTTCGGTTTTGCTTCCTCAGCTTTCGGCAGCGTGACGGTTAAAATGCCGTCGCGATATGTCGCGCTCACTTTGTTGGCGTCGACTGGCGTCGGCAGCGAAATGCTGCGGCGGAAGCTGCCAACGTACCGCTCAGTACGCTCGGCTTTCTCGCCATTGGAGGAAGAGCTTTTGCGTTCGCCCGAAATGGTCAGCATTCCATCATGAAGCGAAATCTCGATGTCCTCTTTGCGCATTCCGGCCAGCTCGAGAACGGCCACCACGTTGTCGCTGCTCTGATAAAGATCGAGCGCCGGTGACCAACCGCTGAAAAGGTTCTGACGATTGAAGTTGCTCACGAATGGCAGATCGAAGAGCGAATTGAGCTCGTCACGTAAATTGCTCCACCGATCCAGCGTCGGCCAATTCGACAGCTCGGGAGTTTGATAACGAATCAGTTGCATAGTTTCCTTTCTGTTTTGAATTGAAAAATTAACCGGTTTTTCTCCAAGCTGCCGGCGTACCGATTAGGAACCCACAACGGGTGTTTGGCATAAGTCTCTTGTTTGCAGCCGGTTGAGCTTAGACCGATATCGTCGCGAAAAGACCTGGCTGAGACATGCCGTCACATCGATCGAAAAATCAAAACCTCGGAACGGGACAAAATTCCACAGGCTGTGCAATATTTGAGCGCGATGAACGATGACAGACAATTCATGCGGGAGGCCGTGCGCGAGGCACGAAAAGGTATTGGGCAAACAAGCCCGAATCCGGCGGTCGGCGCCGTCTTAGTTTCGCGCAACCGAATCGCCGCGCGCGGTTACCATCGTAAGGCCGGACTACCCCACGCAGAAGTCGAGTGTTTAAGACGGTGGAAGCGTAGCGTGCCGAAAGACGCGGTTTTGTACGTAACGATGGAACCGTGTTCGTCTGTCGGACGGACTGGGCCGTGCACCGACGAAATCGTCCGCGCGGGCGTGAGAACAGTCGTCATCGGAGCGACGGATCCGAATCCGCGACATCGTGGTCAGGGAATCGAAATTCTGCGAAACGCCGGGATCGAAGTCCGTTCCGGAGTGCTGGCGGAAGAATGCGGCCGCTTGAACGAGGCGTTCAACAAATGGATTGCAACCGGAATTCCGCTCGTCATCGCAAAATGCGGAATGAGTTTGGACGGCCGACTCACGCGGCCAAAGCGCCAAGGTCGCTGGCTCACGAGCAACGCCGCTCGCCAGCATGCACAGAGACTTCGTGCCGAGAGCGACGCAATTATGGTCGGCGCCGAAACGATAAGGATCGACAATCCAAGGCTCACCGTGCGCGGAGTGCGGGGAGCGCGGCAACCAATCCGCGTCGTCATGACTCGTTCGGGAAATCTGCCGCGCAACGGCCACATTTTCACGGATCGTCACAGCAAGAAGACTTTAGTTTACAAAGACGAACCGCTCGCTGCGGTTCTAGCGGACCTCGGCAAAAAAGATGTGATCAGCGTGACGATCGAAGGCGGCGGAAATGTGCTCGGTCACGGCCTCGACCAGCGCTTGATCGATAAAGTGCAGATTTATCTGGCGGCGATTTTTACCGGCGGGCCGGTGCTCGCCTTTGCTGGAGAAGGTGCGCGATCGACGACACAGAGCGCGCGATTGGAGCGAATTCGATTCGAGAAAATCGGACCAGATCTTTGTGTGATTGGCTATCCGAAATATGCGCTCGCGGCCGCGTGAATAAATTAACGAAACTTCGCGCCTAAAATTCAGTTAAATTCCTGAAGTTTTGGGAGGTAGGACAATGAAGAGACTGATTTTGATTGCGTTGGTTGCAGGCGGATTCGCATTTGGATTTGCGCCGAAGTCTAACGCCGGCGTTGCGATCGGAATTGGGTTCGGATTCCCAGGGTACGGCTACGGATATCCGTATTACGGTTACCCATATCCCTACTACGGATATTACAGGCCATATTACGGATATTACGGTCCGTCATACTACTGGTACCACGGTCACCGCGTTTATTATCGGCATCACCGCCACTACTATCGGCACTACTATTAAGCCAAGTCAGCGTAATTTTCATGGCCGGCGGGGTGCATCCCCGTCGGCTTTATTTTTTCGGCGAGGTCGAGGCAGCCGGAGCGGATGCCGCTGCGGCTGAGGGCTCTGAAAATTCTTTCTTCAGACGTTCCTGGAGCACAGGTAATTGCTGCTGACGCTTCGATTCGATTTCCTGCCGCAATGAGTGCTCGATGCGGCGTCGCTCCTGCAGATAACGCTGTTCAAATTGGGCGCGCTTTTCGCCTTCGAGGCGCAGACCCGAATCTCGCAAAGCAGCGTCCACCTCCCTGCTGACCTGAGCGCGATATATTTTTTCCCGCTCGCGCATGATTATGCGTTCTTCCGGTCCCATCTGCATCCAACGTTCGGCGTTTCTTTGCAAGATTTGTCGATCTTGCGGAGGGAGGGCGAGGTAGCGTTCACGTGGATTGGAGAAAGTGGGAGCGCGGCGCGGCGCCGGCGGTGCGCCCCGACCGCTCATTCCCTGTTGCCCGTGCGGCTGAGCGTTCAATCGCGTTGAGCTCAGAATCAGAATCGCGCTAATCGCGATTGCGCCTACAAAGTTTGAGCGTCTTCGTCCCACAAGTTGCTCTCGTCGGTGACCAATAATTCGTCCAGATCGGCGACCACATCGTAATCCTGCGGATCGATCTGAGCGATGACATCCGGTGCTTTTTCGACTGGTGGTGGTTGCCGCACCGCTGGCTGATGCAGCGCCAACACCGCGGCAACCACCGCCGCCGCCAGACCTGCCGCCGGCGCGAGTTTACGCAAACTGAACCAAGCAGGCAGCCATCCGAACGGCTTTGCTTGACTCCGAACGGTTCGAACCACGTTGCGCGCGAAAAATGGAGTAAGCCGTGGCTTCGCAGCCTGGCCAAGGAGGTCCCACAATTGCTGGTCGTCTTCGCGTTTCATTTCCTCGCGAAATTAAACTAACAGGATAACTGAAAGTTGCGCGCAGCGCGAGTGCGGCAAGACCTTACACTTCCGTCGCTTCCAAAAAGCCTTCTAACTGCCGAATGCGCGTCGGGTGACGCATTTTCCGCAGGGCCTTGGCTTCAATCTGTCGAATACGCTCGCGGGTGACGCGGAATTGCCGCCCCACTTCTTCCAAAGTCCGGCTGTATCCGTCGACCAAACCAAACCGTTGCTCGAGCACCTGCCGTTCGCGTTCGGTCAACGTCTCGAGCACGTCTTTAATCTTTTCCTTGAGCAACACGATTGCGGTCATGTCGCTCGGATTTTCAGCGCCCTTGTCCTCAATGAAATCGCCGAAGTTAGTTTCCTCACTTTCGCCCACGGGCGATTGAAGCGAGATCGGCTGTTGCGCCATTTTGAGAACCGCCCGAACTCGATCGACTGGCAGCAAAATTTCCTCCGCGACTTCTTCGGGAGTGGGTTCGCGTCCATATTCCTGAACCAGCTGCTTTTGCACGCGCATCAGCTTGTTGATCGTCTCGATCATGTGCACCGGAATGCGAATGGTTCGCGCCTGGTCGGCGATGGAACGCGTAATTGCCTGCCGAATCCACCAAGTTGCGTAGGTGGAAAATTTGTAACCGCGGCGATATTCGAATTTTTCGACCGCTTTCATCAGCCCCATGTTGCCTTCTTGAATCAAATCCAGAAACGAGAGACCACGGTTCGTGTACTTTTTCGCGATCGAAATCACCAGCCGAAGGTTGGCTTCGACCATTTCCGTCTTCGCTCGCAGCGCCTTGCGGAGCCAGCTTTTGAGCGATTGATATTGCTCTGAGTATTCCTCAACCGATAACCAAAGTGATTTTTCGAGCTCGCGGCATTTCGGCCCGACGGCCGAGCGAGCACTCCCGCCGCGGCCTTTCTTCGTCGATTCGTCCTGAACACTTAAGAGCGTCCGGTAATGTTCGTCCGCCAGATGAACGAACTCTTCAGTGACCTTTTGTTTAAAATAAAACTTTGGATAGAGCCGCTGCA
>Ga0066388_100000126_pt1 | contig 27164 bp, 23 predicted proteins | sample PanSoiMetaGPlot6_FD_64539 | JGI IMG/M metagenome (GOLD analysis project Ga0066388, IMG submission 64539) | Tropical forest soil microbial communities from Panama analyzed to predict greenhouse gas emissions - Panama Soil - Plot 6 (Hybrid Assembly) | ecosystem: Environmental > Terrestrial >...
GCGCACGACCGTCGTCAGAATCGCCGCGCCGGTCGGTGTCAGGCACTCAAAATCGATGGCAGTGGCGCTGGTTGGCGCCTTTGCATCTTTGAGCAAGTTGACAACGGCCGGCCCGGGGATTGGGAAGAGCCCATGATCGGTTTGCACGCACCCACTTCCGAGCGGCAGCGGGGAAGCATAGCTCGCTTCGATGCCAAGCAAATCGTAGCCAATCGCGAATCCGACAATGTCTACTATGGCGTCGATGGCGCCCACCTCGTGGAAGTGCACCGCGTCTACCGTGACGCCGTGAACCTCTGCTTCCGCTTTGGCCAGACGTTCAAAAATGGCCAGGGCCAGATCTTTTGCTGGTTGGGAAATCTTGGATGTAGCGATAATCTCGGCGATGTCGCTCAGGTGTCTTTCCTGCTCCGTCCCCAGACCGATCACGTCAACCTTCTTTGCCGCGACGGACGACCGGAAGACATCGCTGAACTCGACCCGGAAGCTTCCTTCCGGCAGCGCGATTTTCTTAACCCGCGCCAGCCAGTCGTCCTGGGAGAGTCCTGCACCTAAAAGGGCTGCCACCAGCATGTCACCGGCGGCGCCGAATCGACAGTCGAAGTAAGCAATCCTCATATTTCAGTTGATCCCGCTTCCTGGTGCCTTGAGCCGCCTGCGATCACGAGCCGGGCGAAGGATCTGTACTCATGTCCGCACTTGAGATTAGGATTCTGCGGACACCCCTCGATTAGTCCCTGAGGAGCCCACTATCTCCGGTCGCAAGCTCATTAAGGTTCGTTATTATACTTTCTTAAAGGTCCGGTCGTTTGCCCAGTCGGTTAGCTAAGCTCGAATTGCTAAAGTGCGACAGGCGACCTCGATCGCCTGTTGCATTATTTTATGGGTCCTGATCCCGTGGCGGCTTGTATATGACGGCAACGAGAATGAAGGGTGACGGCTTTTACGATGCCCATTCCGAGGTGCAGCTCTCTATCATCGAGCACACTTCCGCTCTGATCACGGAAGCCGTCGAGCGCATCCCCCCCGCGTCCGACGTATTCAGCATCATCGACTATGGCTGTGCCGAGGGGAAAAACTCGGTTGTCTCGGTAAGGCTGGCTCTGGATGCCGTTCGCAGGCGGAATCCTCAGCAGGTGGTCGCCATCATTCACAACGATCTTCCACGAAACAATTTCAATCGGCTGTTTGTCAATCTGAGCGGCACCGGTGTCGACTGGTATGACAAAGGAGCCGGCGGCACAGCAACCGTCGGCCGACGCACTTTTGTATTTGCGTCGGGGACGTCGTTTTACGGGCAGGTCGTTCCGGATGCGTCTGCACATTTTGGCTACTCTTCCTCTTCAATTCACTGGATGAGCGAGGCGCCACCGGATTCGGTGCGCCGTCACATCATGCACTGGGGAGGAACGGCTGAGGAATTTGAGTCTTTTCGGCGAGCAGCGGCTCGTGACTGGCTTTCCTTTTTGCAAGCGCGTGCTCGTGAATTTGTGCCTGGCGGCCGGCTGGTTTTGACAATGGGGGCTCGACTTGATCGTGAGTGCGGCGACAGTGCCAGTTATACCGGTGAGTGGTTCACGGCCGAAATTATGGTGAATCTTCTCAATGATCTTTTGCAGGAGCTGGTCTCAGAGCGTTCTATCTCCAATGACCAGTACGAGCGGTTCTCGTACCCCTTGTATGGACGCAGTCGCAAGGATCTGCTGGCGCCTTTCCAGGATGACGACTCACCAGTGCGCGACGCCTTTGCCGTCGAAGTGGCAGAAATAAAAGCGATGCCCTGCCCGCTCTATGCGCGATATAGAGCCGACAGCGACAAGCAAAGGTATGCTCGTGATCTGACGTCCGAATTCAGAGCGTTCTCCGAGCCCTTGTTGCTGGAGTGTCTCTTCAACGTTTCTGAGCGTCGTCTTGCCGAGCGTCGGCCAGTGCCAGAGCTGAAAGTTCTCGATGCTCTCTGGGAGAGGATGCAGTTGCGAATCGCTGCCGATCCTGATCGCCACACATTCAATCCGATCACGGCCATTCTGGTATTGGCGCGGCGCTAGGCAAGGCGAAAGCGCTCGCTCAATATGATCATCGCCCGTGCTTCGCTACGGCTTTGCTAACAGTGGAAGCGGAATGTCCGGCACCCTGGTGTCACCGGTGATATCGACCTTTTGTTTGAGCTGCGGCACCAGCCCGCTATATTTTTCATTGATGACGACGAGATACTTTTCGCCTGGCGTGAGCACCACACGGAAACTCCCGTCTCCTGCTGTGGTAGTCAGCGCGCCGCCGTGCACCGATGAGTCGTTCTCGGTGCCGGCATCGGCAGGTACAACTTTGACAATCATGCCCTTTACGCCTCTGCCTTCGTAGACAATGCGACCTGAAATGTTGAATCCATGCCTGAGCTGAACGACGAATTGCCTGGTTTCATGGCCGGGCACCCGTTCGATCATGGCCCGCGACAAGCCGCTTTTGATGCCTGGGGTCACCGCCAGCGAGCAGGCCCCCTGAAAGTCATTGACCAGCACGAACCGCCCTTGTTTGTCGGTTTTGCTGCAGCGCGCTGCGCTGCTGGCATCATCGCGAAGGCAGACGCGAATTTTCGGGAGCGGGTGTCCACCCTCGTCTCTGACGGTTCCGCTCACCAGCGCTTGCTGATCCGCAGCTCGTGCCGCTGTGCAAACGAGCAAACTCAAGAGTAAGAGCGTGGCAATAGCGCCCTGAATTCGAATGTTGCTGGTGCTGATCATGGCTACATCAATGATGGGGGCGATCACCCTATAGTAAACTCTATTTATCATGACGATTCAAATCGGCTCGCTAACGCTCAAGAGCAGAGTCTACGTGCCGCCCATGGCGGGCGTGACGGACATTGTCTTTCGTGACGTGGTCAGGCAAGTAGATCCCGACTGCTTGCTGGCTACCGAGATGGTTTCGAGCCGGGCGTTAATGAACCGCCCGGAAAGTCGGCTCATGGACATTGCTGCCGGCGAGCATCCGATCGGCATTCAGATTTTCGGGCACGAGCCGGACGTGATGGCCCAGGCAGCCCAAATGGCTGAGAGCAAGGGTGCCGACTTCGTGGACATCAATATGGGCTGTCCGGTGCCAAAGATCACCAAGGGCAAAGACGGCTGCGCGCTCATGCGCGAGCCGGCGCTGGCAGGCGAGATAGTGAGGACGGTCAGGCAGGCCGTCTCCATCCCTTTGACCGTCAAATTCAGACTGGGCTGGGACGATGACTCCCGCAATGCCATCGAGTTCGGATTGATGATTGAGGAGGCCGGCGCCAATGCAGTTACAGTCCATGGACGTACCCGCCAGCAGCTCTACTCGGGGAAGGCGGATTGGGGGTTTATCGCCAAGGTGAAGCGAGCCCTTTCAATCCCCGTGTTTGGAAACGGTGATGTCTTCGAGCCGGAAGACGCAGTCCGGCTGCTGGAAGTGACCGGTTGCGACGGTGTGGCTGTCGCCCGGGGCACTCTCGGCAATCCCTGGCTGATCAAGCGCATCACCGATCTGCTGGAGAAAGGTGTACACGGGGAGCCGCCCGACGAAATAGACAAATTGATTGCTGCCTACAGGCACACCATCGGTTTGATTCGCTATAAGGGTGTGCGAGTGGGCGTCAACGAATCGCGCCGGCACCTGACGCACTACACAAAGGGCATAACCTACAGCGCTCCTTTCCGGGCGCGCTTGACCCAGATCGCCAGCGCGGGGGCGGCGGCGGAAATCCTGGCCGAGCTGGCAGAGCAGGCCGGCGGTTTGGAAGGCAGAGAGCGTTTCTTACTTGCAGTAGAGCAAGATTATCTCGAATATGGCGAACATCCAGGCGAAGGGGACGCCGACCATAAAGGTCGTATCCAGTCCCCAGTTAATGTCGTTGCCTTCCCGCCACTCGCAATACCAGTAGACCGCGTTTACGAAAACGCTCATGCCCCAGCCCATTATGCCGGACATGAGCGCGAATAGGAGCATGACGGTCCACATGTCCATACGTTGCTCGTTGCCTCCCGGGACCTGATGCTCGCTGTCCCTCTATCGCGGTGAGCAAGAATATACTGCCGGCTGGCCGGGTTGACAACCGGGTTTCCCGCAATTCTGGCTCGATTTCGCTTAAATTGCTGAAAATTGCGAAGATTTGTGACAGGAGGTAAGCGGCCGGGTGCGTCGCGGTGCCTGCCGCCCCGCTCTTGTACGCCGGAGGCTCAAAGCGTCGCCCCCTTCGCTTTCGTCTGGCCGGCTGAAAAGCCGATATGACCTAATACGTCCGGTATTCGGTCGGCGAAATCAGTATTGTGCCGTCGCCTTCGGCTGCGACCATCTGCAGAGCCTGAATAACGGCGTTGGTTGCCTTGGTCTGCTCGCGGGTCTCGTTTTTGATTTGCTTGGCGCGCTGGGCGACCTTCAGCACTAGCTCATAGCGATTGGGGAAGTTCTCCAGCAATTGATCGAGTGTTCTGGTTGTGCTCATTGGCTCTGGTTTTCTGAGGGATTACGAATTCTAGATCGTTCTGCATAGATTATATGCACAAGATTATTGACCGCTTCATCAATGTTGTCATTAACTACTTCATAGTGAAACAAATGCTTCTGCTTGATCTCCTCTCCGGCCTTCTTCAAGCGAAGCGCGATTTTCTCAGGTGTTTCCGTCGCTCTTTTCGTCAGCCGTTCTTCGAGAGCCTCGAAACTAGGCGGCGACAGGAAGACGAGAACGGCTTGCGGGCATTTCTGCTGGATCTGCCTGGCACCCTGCACCTCGATTTCGAGGATTACGTCACGGCCCGAGCGCAGCTCCGCCTGCACCCATTGCTGTGGTGTGCCGTAGAAGGCTCCGGCGAACTCCGCCCATTCAAGCAGCGAGCCGCTGTCGACCAGCGCCTGAAACTGATCGCTGGTGCAAAAGAAGTAATCGATTGCCTCCGTTTCCTCGGGGCGCCTGGCTCTGGTCGTCACCGACACCGACAAGCTGAGCCCGGGCACGCCGGCGATCAGCCGCTCGACAACGGTCCCTTTGCCGACGCCGGAGGGGCCGGTGATTACCACCAGGTTGCCCGCTGCGCGGGAGGATTCCGGTTGAACGCCGGCTTGGTTTGTCTGAAGCGAAGTCTCAGCCATTGAGTTCTCGTAGCTGCAATGGAAGGCTTGTTAATATCATGGAGTTGTGGCCGAGCGGAATTCCTACTATTAAACCCGAGCGATCAAAGCCATGCAACCAGTTGACGCCCTGACGATCAGGGCCGTGATACAGGAAGCCAAGCCGCTTCTCGTCAACCGCAAGGTCGACAGGGTCCATCAGCTGGCGCGAGATGAAATCATACTGACGTTGCGCTCGCGCGCAGGCATTAGCAATCTGTTGCTTTCTGCGCATGCTTCCTGCGGGCGGCTCTGCCTGGTGAATCTGCCTGCCGTTCCCAAGCGGCCGAATCCGCCTGCCTTTTGCCTGCTCTTGCGCAAACATCTGACCGGCGCCACGATCGCAGGCGTGGAGCAACTCCTGGGTGAACGGATCGTCGACATTGTCTTTTCCTGCGTGGACGAAGTCGGGCAGGCCTCGCTCAAAGTGATGAGCGCCGAGATCATGGGACGGCACAGCAACCTGATTTTCTGGAACAAGGACAACGACCAGATACTTGGTGCTTCGCATGTGGTGACCCGGGAAATGAGTCGGCAGCGGGAAGTCGTGCCCGGGCTGCGATACGTGCGCCCCCCTGGCCAGGAGCGGCCAAACATCTTCAAGCTGACAAAAGACGAGTTTGCCCAGGCAGCTCGGCGCATAGACGACATGCAGATCGCCCAGCAGACACTGGAAGATTGGCTGCTGACAACGTTCACGGGTCTGGGCCGCCACCTGGCCGAAGAGATTGTGGCGGCAACGTTAGCTGAAGAAGCCGGCTCGGAGAAGGCACAACCGGAGGAAGTGCAGTCTCGCTTGTGGACAAAGCTGGAAACGCTTCAAAGATTCGCTGACTACCAGCCGGCGATGCGCCTTGATCTCAGCCGCTTTACTGTGCTGTCCTGGACTGCCGAGATCGACAAGCCGGAATTATGGAAGACGTTTCCTGCAGTCAACGACATGCTTGAGGAGTATTTCCGCGGGCAGGAGCTCAAGGAGCGGTTTCAACAGCTAAGGGACCGCCTGACAACGGAGCTGCAATCGGAAGCCGACCGCCTGGAAGCACGGCTGGCGGCTGCTGCCAAGCAGTTGGATTCGGTCAAGGAGATAGCTGACTACAAAAAGTTCGGAGATCTCATTCTCGCGAATCTGAACCTGGTGGCTTACGGCCAGGGCGAGTTGAATTGTGATGACCTGTACTCGAGCGCTGGCACGACGGTGAAGATCCCGCTCAATCCAAATTTGAGCGCATCTCAGAATGCCCAGCAGTACTACCGGCAATTCGCCAAGTCACGGGCGCGGGCGAGCGCAGCCGGCGCGGCCCAGTCGGAAGCCGCGGCGAGACTGGTCGTCGTCAAAGGGCAAATCGAACAGGTCGGCTCGGCAAAAACGATCGAAGAGCTGGAAGCATTGAGGGACCGAATTCTTGTACGCCGGGCACCGGAGCCGGCCCGGGCGGGCTTGCCACCGACGACCCGGAAGAAACCCAGGTCTCGATTGTTGAGCATTACCTCTTCAGACGGCTGGACCATCCTGGTCGGGCGCAACCGCCATGAAAACGACGAGTTGATCTCGCGCCTGGCACAACCAAGGGACATCTGGTTGCACGTGCAAGGGCAGGGCGGTGCTCACGTACTGATCAAAGTTCCCTCCGGCAAGCAAGATCCGCCTGCGAGCACGCTGTCCGAAGCAGCTCAGGCCGCCGCCCGGCTCTCGAAAGCATTGGCAGGCGGAAAGGTGCGCGTGATGTATACACAGTGCCGTTTTGTGCGGAAGGTGCCCGGCGGCAAACCGGGTCTGGTCACTTACGAAAACGAGCGCACGATGGAAGTAGACACCTCCGGACCGATGCCGCCTGCCGTAAAACAGCTATTCGCCCAGAGGCACGGGCGCTAGTGGGACCTCGAGCGCCGCGGTCATGAGAACTTTCGGAACAAGCCGACTACGATGCCCTGGACGTCGAGTTCGGCGGAACCTTCGATGTAAATGGGCTCCATGTCTGGATTGGCTGGTTGCAGGCGAAAGCGACCCTTTTCCCTGTAAAAACGCTTGAGTGTGGCAGTGCCGTCGCTGAGCAGGGCAACGACGATATCGCCGTTGTTGGGCGAGGGCTGCGGCTTGATTATCACGTAATCGCCATCATAGATGCCGTCTTCGATCATCGAATCGCCTTTGACCTTGAGGGCAAAGCACCCGGCTTCACCGTAGCGGCTTTCAATCTCCAGACATTCGTCGCTTTCAATGGCGTCGATCGGGCGTCCGGCAGCGATGCGACCGGCGATCGGGATGGCGCGGCTCGGACGCTCTTCCGGCGCATCCGTATCGACGAAAGTCTCTTTCGACCCTGCGCGCGCTGCCTCGTGCGCTGGCGACAGGACTCTCAGGCTACGATTCAACCCCGGCTCCCACATCACCAGTCCCTTCTTCTTGAGGGCGGCAACGTGCTGGCGGACGGTCATGCGGTTTTTCAGGCCCATGGCGGCTGCCAGGTCGGCGAGCGTGGGCGGATAGCCGTGCTCCTCGGTGAGGCTGACAATCAGTCGCAAAACGTCGCGTTGTCGCGGTGGTAGTGACTCGACCATTTTTCCTTCCTGCCTTGGGGATAGCTAGGGATCCATACGTAAGTATAGTATCCGGCCCAAGAAGTGTCTACTACCGGTCTCCGCACATGTGTTGGCAATTCAACTGATATCGGTTGAGGGTTGGCGCTGGCACTGGCACATCCGCTAGAGCCAACGCCCTCTGCCGGGGCGTCGACACGCTGGGCAGAGCCGCCATTCGACCGCATCGCCACTAGAGAATGGTTTTGCCGAGGGTGGAAAGCAAAAGCTCAGTAGCCAGTTCGGCCGTGCGATTCTGGATGTCGAAGGCAGGGTTAAGCTCGACTATGTCGATCGAGCGAATGAGCTGAGTCTCGGCGAGGAGCGACAGGGCGTGGTGGCTCTCCCGGTAGCTGAGACCGCCGCGCGCGGGGGTGCTCACGCCAGGCGCGCATTCAGGGTCGATTACGTCCAGGTCGAAGGAGAGATGGATCCCTGAGATATCCGAGCCGACTGCTCCCAGGGCCAGGTCTGTTACTCGCCCGAGCCCGAGGTGATCGATATCGCGGATTGTAAAAGCGGTAACGCCGGTCTGGCTGATGATATCTCGTTCGCCCGGATCGAGGTCGCGGACGCCGATCAGGCACGATTTGGTTCCGCGAATCTTCGGTGAATAGCCAAGCAACTCGGTGAGCCGGTCGTCGCCCCGCCCGAGGGCCACAGCCAGGGGCATGCCATGCACGTTGCCACTCTGGGTGGTATCAGGTGTATTGATGTCGCCGTGTGCATCGAACCAGATCAGTCCGAAGGTCTGGTTGAGCTTGCGATAGTAATTGGATACCCCGGCAATGCTGCCGATGGCCAGACTGTGGTCGCCGCCTATGGTGATAGAGATCGTGCCGCTGGCTAGAGCACCCTCGACTGCTGCTGCCACCTCTTCGCTTACTTGCAGAATTTCGGGAAGGCAGCGAATTTGCGAGCCCTTGTCCCACCAGCACACCGAAGCAGGAACGTTGATGTTGATTTCTCGCGCTACCTTGAACCCCAGTGCTTCTATACGCTCGGCTACATCGGCCACCCTGATTGCCGCCGGACCCATGCTCACCCCGCGGTGGGGACCGCCCAGATCAAGCGGAACGTAAATAAGAGTGACGCTGCGCGTGAAGGCATTGGGAGCCTGCGTTGTCTGGGGCATCTCGGCTGTATCCGGGTTCACTTTTGTTTCCTCATTTTGCGGAACGCTTCAGAAAGTGCAATGAAGCGCGTGGGAGCCTCGACCCTAGTGTATAATCTCCACTGGTTTTTGTCTTTCCCTTACAAGCGCCTAGGTGGTGTTTATCACCAGAGATCCAGTAGCGGGTGCTTGTCAGGCTGCCGGCCAGGGCCGGCAGCGCCTGTAGATGAAGGTTACGGAGGTAGCGGACGTGTTTCGGCCTATTATCAAGTTGGTGTTTCTAGCTAGAGCGGCGTTCGAGGTTGGTCGCGAGCGCCTGGAAGACTGCATTGATGGGCTGACGGCCAGGGCTGGCGAATACAAGTCCTCCGGCACTGATCGCCTGCAAGAGTCGCGCGAGCGCGCCCAGAGATGCGTCTCCGAGGTTTCACAGCAGGTCTGGCAGCGATCAGAAGTTCTGGAAAGCCAGGTGCGCGAAGGCATACGGCGCCAGGTAGCGGACTTTTCGCTGGGAGCGCTCGGCGATTCTACGGAAATCAACGAGCTGCGCGCTGAGATTGCCACACTGCGCGCTGAGATTGCCGAACTCAAACAATCCAAAGCGCTGGCATAGCACAGGCGCGCTGCATCGGCTGATCGAGGGCGCGGAGATGACGACGCTGCTGCAGGCAAGGGTGCACCTGACCATGGGAGGCAGCAGTACCGGTGGTGGCGTATCCGCGAAGGCAACCAGCCGCAGTTGACCACGGTCTCCGCGTGGCAAAACGCCCTTGTCAGGCGCTTTCCAGCACATACGACCCTGGACTGGCCGACGATGCGGTCAGCCTTCCACGCCTCCTGTTCGACATTCACTTCTGGACGTTCCTCACGGTCTTGTGCCGCTTTTTGCTGCAAGTCCTCAAGGAAAGCTGGTTCGGCGGTGGCAACCGTAATCATGCAGAGATGCTGGCCGCAAAGGCTGTACGCATTCGGCAGTTGCTGACTGATCTCGGGCCGACTTTCGTGAAGGTGGGACAGTTTCTCTCGATGCGCCGCGACTTGCTGCCGAATGAAGTGGTAACTGAGCTGTCCAAGCTGCAGGATGCGGTGCCGGCTTTCGCGCTCGCCATCGTCAGGCAATCGATTGCCGCTGATCTTGGTGGCCAGCCGGAGCAATTGTTCAGTCACTTCGAGACCGAGCCGATTGCCGCCGCCAGCATCGGGCAGGTGCACAGGGCTCGGCTTTTAGATGGTGCCTCTGTCGTAGTCAAGGTTCAGCGCCCGGATCTCGCCCGGCGCTTCTATCGAGATCTGGGCTACATGCGCGCCATCGCCAAAATCGCAGGCATGACCGGTGCCGGTGAGCGAGCGCCGGCCTGGATGGATCTCGTAGATGAGTTTGGCCGGGTGCTGTTTGCCGAGATTGACTACATTCAAGAGGGACGTAATGCCGATCGGCTTCGCCAGAGCTTACGCCATCGACCACGCATAAAGGTCCCGCGAGTGATATGGCAATACACCGGGCGCAAAGTGCTGACGCTCGAATACTTGCCTGCTACAAAAATTGATAATCTTCCGGAGTTGAAGCGCCGGCGCATCGATCTGCGAGATCTCGGCAATCTGCTTGTCGAGTGCTACCTCGAGCAGGTGTTGCTCTGTGGTTTTTTTCACGCCGATCCCCATGCCGGCAACCTTGCCGTAGACGAGCAAGGACGCCTGATAATCTACGACTTTGGTGTGATGGGAGAGATTAGCAGCCAACAGAAAGAGGCATTTGCCGGATGCCTTAGGGCGCTGGTTGCCGGCGATGCGAACAAGGCAGCCGTTCATCTCGAGGAGTTGGGAATAGTCCGGCAGGCGGCAGGTAATGAGCCGCTGGTCCGCACGCTAACAGACCTTTTGGCCTGCTATCACGGCAAAGAGATACTGGATCTGGACTTTGCTCGGCTCGAGCAGGATGTTGACAGCCTGATTGCCGGTCGGGCGTTACAGTTGCCGCCCAGCCTCGCCTGTGTCGTTCGAGCCGGTAGCTCGGTAGACGGTCTGGCCCGGACTCTCAAGCCGGGTTTCAACTTTGCCCAGGCGGCCCGGCGTGTGGTCGGCCGCCTGGCTGGCGGCAGCCACTATCGCTTCTGGATGGCGCAGGGCGCAGCCCTGGCGGGAGCCGAGGCGCCGGCCCGGCGGCCCGCCTCTGCCGAGATCAGGGGTTATCAGCATCCGCCGATAAATATTGTCAACGACAAGCGGGCCGGGTCCCGGCCTGGGTAAGATGTTCACGAGACCGGACGGCTCCCATGGCTCAGTTGGAAGGTGGGCGGCCCTTTTTCCATGCGCTCGATGTTGCGGAGGTGAACTTGGGTCTCGGTGACCTGCTCAAGATGCTTCTGTCGCATCCGCGTCAAGAGACTGGTGGCTGCAAGTTTTCGCTTGTCCATGTCGCGTCGGATGACTCCATCGTTCTCGAGCGCTCTCCCGTGAGAATCGGCAGGGATCCGTCCAATCAGTTCGTTATTGACGATGATGGTGCCGTCTCGCGCGAACACGCCGAAATCTTCTTTGATGATGACGCCTATTGGATTCGAGATCTGGACAGCATGAACGGCACTGCCGTCAACGGCAAGCGACTGAGCAAACAGCGGATGCTGCAGCCCGGAGACCGCGTGACCGTCGGGCAGACGGAATTCTTGATTGCGGCCGTGCCGGAGCTAAAAGAACGCGACTTCGGCGAGTATGAGCTGGTCTGTGAGATTGCGCGCGGCGGCATGGGTATCGTCTATCGCGCTAGCAGCAAGCGGGATGTAGCGGACGTGGCTATCAAGGAGTTGTACGTCGACAGCTTCATGGACGGCGAGAAGCGCCGGGCACGCGAAGAGAGATTCAGACGCGAAGCCACACTCCTCAATCGATTGCATCATCCGAATCTGGTCAAGGTGTACGACCTCAAGCTCGGCCCAAGGCAATTTTATTACGTCATGGAGTTGCTCGAGGGCCGAAACTTGATGGACGAGTTGACTGCCAAGGGCAGGCTGGCGCCCCTGGCTTTTCTCCCCATACTCGAGCAGGTAGGGGCGGCCCTCCACTACGCTCATTCCAAAAAGGTGATCCATCGTGACATCAAACCCGACAACATCTTCATCTTGAGCGATGGGACTGTCAAGTTGACTGATTTCGGGGTGGCACGTCCTGATGACATCGAGAGCAACTTGACCAGGAGTGGCGCCATACTAGGCACCCTTGGCTATGCGGCGCCGGAGCAGCTCAACAGCGCCAAACGCGTCGATCAGCGGGCGGATATTTTTTCTCTGGCGGTGGTGACGTATCAGGTTCTATCCGGACAGAAGCCTTTCGACGGCAAAGGAATAACCGATGTAGTTGCCGGCATCATGTCTGCGGAGGAGACGCCGCTGCACGAGCTGGCAGCCGACGTCGATCGTGCTACCTCCGCGATTGTCGCCCGCGGCATGCGCAAGAGGCCCGGGGATCGTTACGCCTCTGTGTCCGAGTTCGTTCGAGATTACAAGCAGACGGTTCTGGCTGTACAGACGACTCCCTAGTCTGGTTGCTAAGGGGAGCGCCGGTTGACCGTGCAAGCTTGCGCTGCGATCGCCGACAAAAAGAAGGGTCAATCCGGCCGTTGCGGTGCAAGCCTGCTAATATCCTTAAGCAGACTGACTGCCGAGATGGGCAGCGCACGTGATCCGGAGGGCAAGGTCAGCATTACCTTGCAACATCTATGTAGATGATGTGCGACAGTTTAGTACCTGGATCGACTATATTTGATTGGAAATGGCCTTGGGGTGGCAGAAATTATTCAGGGATTTAGAAAAGCGAAATTTGTTCGGGTTGGCGGTTGGTGTACTAACTTCAGGGGCAACGGAGATCGGCAATGTTGAAATGGCGTGCAGCTGCACTCACTGATGCAGGTTGCCAGCGTCAGAGAAATGAGGACAGTTATTACCTCAGCTCAGACCAGAGAGTGTTTGCGGTCGCGGACGGTATGGGCGGCGCTGCCGCGGGGGCACTGGCCAGTAGACTCGCCATCGAAGCCATCGACAAGCTCTGGAAGGACAAACCGCCTCATCCCAACGATCACGACAGTATCCGCGAGTGGCTGGACGAAGCCGTGGCAATGGCGAATCGAGCAGTCTGGCACGTCGCCGAAGAGGACGCCTCCGTCCGTGGCATGGGCACCACAGTTGTCGTGGCCGTTCAGGCAGACGATTACCATCTTCAGATTGCGCATGTCGGCGACTCGCGCGCCTATCTGTTGCGTGACGGCAAACCGGTTTTGCTCACTAACGACCATTCTGTCGTGCAAGAAATGGTGCGTGCCGGGAGATTGACAGAGGAGCAGGCCCGAATCAACCCTTACAAAAATCTAATCACGCGATGTCTGGGTCACGATGTCGAGGTGGAAGTCGATCAGACACCGGTGGAGGTCAAGCCGCAGGATTGGATTGTCCTCTGCTCGGATGGACTGCCGACGGTTTTGCGTGACGAGGAGATCTGCGCTGCCGTTGAGATTACTCAGGAGCCGGAGGTTGTCTGCGAAGAGCTGGTCAAGCGAACGCTGGACGGCGGTGCTCCCGACAATGTCACGGTCGTAGCCATCAAGTATCAGGAGGATGGCTCCGGCAATGGCAACCAGTAGGAGGGGCGGTTCATTGCGGCAGGGGCATAAGCGGGAAACGAACTGTTGTTATGGCCATGAGTGGGCTCAGTAGCAAGTGTGAGAAATGCGGTGGGTCGCTCACCGACGAAATGCGATGCTCGGTATGTGGCGCCGAGCAACTCCAAATCCCCGATGACGAAGCGGAAAGCAAGTCGTTTGCCGAGCGCATGGAAGACCTCTTTGCGCTGCCCGGCAAGGGACAGGCGAAAGGCCCGCCCGCCGGCGCCGCCCTGGTGAACAAGAACACCAATGAGCGCTATCAGCTCACGCAGTCAGTAAGCAAGATTGGCCGTGATCAAACCAACAGCATCCCCCTGCCCAAGGACAGCTATATTTCCCGGCATCATGCCTGGGTTCTGTTCATCAAAGGCAGCTACTGGGTCGAAGACCTCGGCAGCACCAACGGTACTCTTCTCAACGGTGAAGTGCTGGATGAGCGCAAACAGATCTTTCCGGGCGACTGCTTGAAACTGGGCAGGACTGAGCTCGTCTTTGAATTGGGCTAGACCAGATGCTTAAGGATTTTGGACAGTACGAGGTGCTCTCCGAGATCGGACGAGGCGGCATGGGCATTGTCTACCAGGCGCTTGATCGCCAGCATGAGCGGATGGTGGCCATCAAGCAATTGGTTCTCGACAATGTCGATCCCAGCAAACACCGGGAGTTTCGTGACCGCTTTCGGCGAGAAGCGGCTATGGCTGCCCGCCTTGACCATGCAAACATCGTCTCTGTTTTTGACATCGGCCCCGATATCGAGCACAACTACTTCGTGATGGAATTTCTGGACGGGCATAGCCTGAGAAGGGAAATTGAGCTCAATGGCGGGCGCCTTACACCACAAGACTACCTGCCGATTCTTCAGCAAGTAGCGGATGGACTGGCCTACGCGCACAGCTTCAATGTCGTGCACAGGGATGTGAAGCCGGACAACATATTCATACTCAAAGACGGGCAGGTGAAGTTGACCGACTTCGGCATCGCACGCATGGTTGACTACGAGCAGACGCACTTGACCAAAACCGGCGTGATGATGGGCACGCTTGCTTATGTGTCGCCCGAGCAGCTGCAGGATGCAAAAACTGTAGACCACCGCGCCGACCTGTTTTCTCTCGGTGTTGTCAGCTACGAAGTCTTGTCCGGCAAGCTGCCGTTTACGGGAGAAGGCATTGCCCAGACGGTGGTGAGGATTCTCTCGTCCGAGCCGGAGCCGCTGCACATGGCATGGCCCGGTGTCAGCGTTGAGACGGCAGCAGTGATTGCCAAAGCCTTGCGCAAGAAGGCTCGCAATCGCTACATGTCCGTGGTCGACTTCGTGCGCGACTTCGAGCGCTCGGTGACCGGACGCACCATATCGATATCTGTAGCCGACGAGTTTGCCTCCGGTAGCTCATCGGGCGGACAGCAGGCGCTCCCAAGCGGGCAGGCTGTTTCCGGATCGCAGCAGGCGATCTCAGGCGGGCACCAGGCTGTTTCCGGGCCGCAGCAGGCGATCTCAGGCGGGCACCAGGCTGTTTCCGGGGCGCAGCAGGCGATCTCAGGCGGGCGCCAGGCTGTTTCCGGGCCGCAGCAGCAAATGGCCTACACCCCGGGAGTGCCGCTGGCACGCAGCAGCGAGCCTGTCGAAGCCAAGCCGGTTCCCGGTGTCGCCCCTCAATCCGTCAATCCAGCGGCCACGAGAGTGTCTTCGGGGCAGAGCTACTACCTGGTTAAACCAATCGGAATTATCGGCCGTTATGGTGAGGACAACGGTTGCTTCCTGGAGCCGTCTGTGATCTGCGCTCGCTCAGGACGCGTAGTGGTGGCAGATTCGCAGTTGAGAAAGGTGCAGATTTTTGCCAGGGACGGCCGCTGGCGCACCACTATTTTGCCGCGCAGCGACATGAAGGGAACCCACACCCGCGGCGGCCATCTAACGCAGCCGTCCGGCATCGCCATCGACTCGCGCGGGCGCATCTACGTGTGCGACAGCACAGATCACTACGTGCGTGTTTTCGACGGTCAGGCCCTGTTCATCAGGGAAGTTCGCAATCTTTACGGCAAGGACGGCGGAATACAGGGCATGGCCTGCGATTCAACTGGGCTGCTTTACCTGGCTGATACAGACAACGGTTGCCTGCAGGTGTTGCAATCGGAGACTTCTACATGGTTGCGAAGGGTTGGCAGCAAAGGAACAAAAGCCGGACAGCTCCACCTCCCTTCCGGCGTGGCCGTCGATCGATCCAATCAAGTGTACGTGGTCGACTACGGAACTTCTCGAGTCTCGGTTTTCTCCAAAGCCGGCATCTTTTTGCGTTCCTTCGGCGGGAAAGGCACAGCCAATGGACTTTTCAATGTGCCAAGGGACGTGGCCGTAGACAAAAACGATCGTATTTACGTTTCCGACTCGCTTAATCATCGTATACAGATATTTGGGCCGGCGGGAGACTGGCTGTATTCCTTTGGTGGCAGGGGACCGGAGAACGGGCACTTTGTAGGGCCAGCCGGAATTTCAATTGACCCGGACAACAACTGCTTGTATGTCGTCGACCGGGGAAACCAGAGGGTGCAGGTATTCGAGTTGTCCGGGACGCTGTCGTCGTGAACAGAGAAAACAATGGTCTGTCGCCGCCTGGAGCTGTCACGCCGGCTAACGATGTGAATGCCTCGCCGGTTAAAGACTCAGGCCTAGTTCTTGCCTCGAGCTCGCCCAGGCGCCGGCAACTTCTCGGCTACCTGGGGCTGGAGTTCGAGGTCATGCCCAGCGACTTTGAGGAGGTAGTCGACGAGTCGCTGACGCCGGCGGAGGTGGTTGTCGACCTGGCAATCGCCAAGGCGCAAGAGATTGCCGCGCGGATCGTCGCCTCTACCCGTGGTGCCAGCGTCGTGCTGGGGGCGGATACGGTAGTCGTGCTCGACGGCCGCGTGATCGGCAAGCCGGCGTCTCGGCAGCAAGCCGCCGAGATGCTTACGCAACTGAGCGGCCGCTGCCACGAGGTCTATACGGGAGTAGCCCTGGTTGAGCTGCCCGGGGGGCGGGTGACGAGCGCTCATCAGGTATCAAAGGTCTACATGCGCACGATTGCGCCTGGCGAGATTCGCGCATACGTGGAGACGGGCGAGCCAATGGACAAGGCGGGGGCCTATGCACTGCAAGGAATAGGCTCGGTTTTCGTCGAGAAGATTGAGGGATGCTTTACGAACATCATCGGATTGCCGATACCACTGGTGGTGCAGCTTCTCCGGGGCTGTGGCTTCGAGATCCTGGGATGGCCGTTATGACTTCTGAAAAACAGGGTGAGATGCCGGCGGAGATTGTCAGTGCGTCGCGCTTTTTCCCAATCATCGATGAGGTTAGTGATTACCTCAGGCAGCAAGGCCTGCTCAAGGGCGTGCGAGTCGGTTGGCACTGTCATCTCACCTGGCTGACGGCATTGTCTGCGGAGGCCCTTTTGCAGGCAGGCGCGGAAGTGTTTCTGAGCGAATGCAATGCGCAGACGTCGGAGGCGGATGCCGTGGCGTACATGAAGGGACGGGGAGCGCAGGTCTATCTGGGGGCGGAGAGCACGGACAAGGTGCTAGCGGCCGAGCCGCTCGTTCTCTCCGACACTGGTCTTGTGCTCGTTTGTGACTATCTCCGCCGGCCGCGGGGCAAGCTGGTCGGTGCGTGTGAGATCACCACCAGCGGCATCGCCCGCCTGCGAGAGCGATCCGACTTGCCACTTCCGGTGGTGAACATCAACGACGGGCAGCTGAAGACGCAGATTGAGAATTTTCACGGCGTCGGGGACGGCCTGGTGGACGGCCTCTTGAGAATGACCGGCAAGATGTGGGCAGGGCGATCGGTAGCAGTGGTCGGTTACGGGCGCGTCGGTGCAGGTGTCGCGCAATATCTCGACAGGCTTGGTGCCCGGGTAAGCGTGGTGGATATCGATCCGATCCGGCGGCTGGTCGCGCACTACGACGGCTTCGTGTTGTGCTCGCTGGACGAGGCAATGGCTGGCCACGAGCTGGTGGTTACGGCTACCGGCCGGGAAGGGCTGGTTGGGCGGCAGCAATGGCTCAAGGCGCGCGACGGGCTGCTGGTCGTCAACGTCGGGCACTGGCGCCATGAGATATGCCTTAAGGACTTACAGACACTGGCCAGGCAATCGACGCCCCTGTCCGCGCACCTGGACGAGTTCACAGTCACAGGCGCCGACGGCGAAAAGAAAAAGGTCTTCTTAGCTACCGGCGGCAACCCGGCCAATGTCGTTTTGCTGTCCGGCTCTCCAGAGCCGACACTGATTCACCTGACAACGGAGCTGCTCTGCCTGAGCTTCCTGGTCCAGGCACAGCAGGACGGCATCAGCTTGTCGCCGGGGGAAATGCCGATTCCGACTGCCATTGAGCGCCAGGCCAGCCTTTTGGCCCTGAAAGCGCTCGGGTTACAGGAAGACATCAACCAGTCCCCTGAGTTGGTAAGCCGAGACCGGACGTGTTAACCTCTACTTTTGAGAGGTTAACATGACCTACCGACGGACAACGATTTCAGAGGCAGGGGCGGCCCGCACAATCGGACAGGGCAATGACAGGCGAGCGGCAGCCCTGCCCGCGGCTGTAATCGCTTTGCTGATTGCCGTGCTGGGACCGGGTGGGGCCCGGGCTGCCGACGAGTCTGCAGGCGCTCTCGACAGCATCTGGGAAGATCAGAAGGCGGCAGGCGCGCCCGTGCCGGCCAGTGCGACATCGACCTCGGCGCCGATGTGCACCGTCAAGGAATTTCAAGAGAGCTCGCTCGTTCAAAAGGGCGGATGGCCGGGCGTCGGCCCGTTCAAGCCCGGTGGCGGCAATCCGCACGAGCTCGTTGATGCGGGCGACAACCGCTTGAAGATAGAGGTTTCCGGGGAAAAGGTCACCGAGGCCTACCTCAGTCTTGTCAAAGACAACACCAGCAGCAACGATCTGCTCGATCTGCAGATGAGCGCCAACTTTCTGCTGGAGGCAGTCGGCGCCAAGTCGCCGAAGATTGCTGAATTTAACGGGCAGCTGGAGAAAAACAAGGACACCGTCTTGCTGCAGTCCGAAGCCAAACCGGTAACCTTATCGGCCGGGCGCTATCTGGTGTCCATTCAGAAGGAGAGCGCCAACGGCACCGGACGCTTCCGGTACTCCTTGCGCGTCAACAGCCGGGACATCAGTAAGGACGTTCTCAAACAGCATTCGGTTGCTCAGGGCTCGAGTGACGGCAGCGGAGCGCCGGCGGGGAATGGTGGCGCCGGCGGTGAGAGCCCTGGCTCGACCACGCAGATTGCCTCAACGACTGCGCCGCCGACCGATCTGCTCGAGGAATTCTCGAATGTGATCAAGAACTGGCAGCGCATCAAGAAATCGGTAACCCGTAATCGCCATGCCGGCGATCTCGCGGAAGTACTGGCCGGCCGGGCGCTGGCCCTGCAGACGGAGGCGGTGAAGTGGCTGGTCACCAATCGCAAGTACTGGGAGATGACGCTCAAGGACGTCAATGTCGAAAAGTATTCAGAGCTGGTGCCGGCCAAGAAATACACGGTCATCGCCCAGGTCAAGCAGTCCCGGCGCTTTGTCGATGATGTCTCCGGGACCGTGCTCAAAGACATCGAGGACAATGACAAGGTAAGCTACACTGTCGAAAGGCTCGGAGATCGCTGGTTCATCACCGACTACTCGATCGTTCGCTCGACGCCGCAACCGCAGGCAGTCAGACCTCAACCAGGCAAAACCGGACAATAGCGATGTTACGGGCAGTGAGGAACGTGGCTGCCCTTATTATCTGCTGCCTGTCGATGCTGGTTTTTCTATCGGCTGCTTCCTCACGAGACGAGAGCGAGGCTGCTGCCTCCGGAACCGTTCCGCCTACCGATGCCGGGCACGGGCGCCCGCCGGCAGTCGGCGACCAGCGGCCGGCTGAGCCTGACAGCCGCGCCGGGTCGGCGCCAGCGTTGCCGGCCGGCAGCGAGCCGGCCTGGTCAATTGTGATGGAGCGAGGCAAGCCTCTGAAACCAATAGCGGTGGCAGCAGCCGGCCATGACCTTTACTTTCTCGGCAAGACGGCAGTGTGGAAAGTAGCGGGAGGAGCCGACCTTCTCAACAGTCCGACTACGCTTGTTGGCTCACGTCAAGTGCCGAAAGCGGGGCGGGTTAACGGTGTGCCCGTGCAGGAATTCTCCAATTTTGTTGTCTCGCCGGAACGTAACAGCCTGGTTGTGCTGGACAAGACGGGAGACATTTTCGAGATGTCTATCGCAGATGGTTCGTGGAAGGCTTTGCGCCCGAACTATCCTCTCAGCGGTCAGCCGGATCCTGAGTTTGTGGACATCGCCGCCGCCGCCGCCGGCAAAATCTACGCGCTCGATCCGGAACGCAATCAGATATGGAAGTTTCCGGCTGCTCGCGGAAGCGACAGGCTGTTCGCCGAGGTGCTGCCCTGGAGGCTGAAGGCCGGAGACGCAAACGTAACCGATGCCCTGGCAATCGCATTCGATTCCGGTGCCTATGTCCTCAAGCAAAAGGGCGTAATCACCAGATATGGTGACAGACCGGCAGCTCGGGCGGCCAGGTCTTTGCCATTTTCCTGGCGGCGTCCGAAGGATGCACGTCCGTCTCGCATAGTGACCGCCGCCGGGCTTCCTCTATGCGTGGTCGAGCGCGAGAACAACAGGGTTCTGGTCATCGACAAGAAAACAGGGAGCTACAAGCAGTTCATTTTCTCGAGCAACTCGGATCTGCGGGGGCTGCTGCCGCGGGCGGATCGTTTCTTCGTGATCGATGGCGATCGCCTGGTGTGCAGGCTTTTATCGCAGGCCGATCCGCCTTCCGCCAAACCAAATAAGCGCGCCATCGATCCGCGGCTCGACGGGTTGATCCTGCCTGTAGAAGGAGCGCGCTTGCCCAGGCATCCAGGGGTATGGCCGGGCGCACGCCGCCTCTATCGCTACGGGGTGCACAAAGGCGTGGACTTCTTCTATGATCCGGCCTGCAGGGTGAAGATAGTTATGGGCACAGCCGCGCGAGCGGCCGATGGTGGCAAAGTCATTCGGGCCGATGTAAACTTTCGCGACATGGACGCTGTGAAGTTCAGCAGGGTGATGCGACAGTGCCGGGTAGAACACGAAACGTCGGATAAGAATGAGGATCTGTTCCGGGGCTGTCAGGTCTGGATTGATCACGGTAATGGCCTGGTGACGCGATATGCTCATTTGAATAACGTGCGACTGGGGCTGGTGGAGGGCTCTTACGTGTCAAGGGGAGACATCATCGGTGGTATCGGAGTATCGGGCACCGGACAAAATCTTCCCGGGCAAGTGAAACACCCTCATTTGCATTTCGAAATCTGGTTGGATGGAAAGTATCTGGGCTGGGGATTAACACCGGCGGAGACAATTGGGTTGTTTGAAGATATCTTCGGGACCGCTTGCGAGCGAGGTAGTTCATGACAAGTCAGCATGTTCTTAATTACAAGGGGTTCTCTGGGGGCAGGGCAACGGCAAGGTCAATCGTCGGTTGTTTTCTGGCCCTGAATCTGGCCGGGGCGCTTCCGGCTGTCGCCAACAGCCCTGGCCTCCCGCCCGCGGAGCTTGAGCAGACCGCTGCCGGCGACAGCGGCAGTCTGCTGGCAGCTTCCGAAGGAAATGAGGGAAAGGAAGAAAAGCCAAGGGCATTGCCAGCAGAGGAGACCAAGAGTCCACCGTCTGTAAAGGCTGCTGAAGGCAAGCACCAAACGTCGGCAGACGCCAAGGCGAAACCTGGCGTTGAAAGCCAATCCAAAGTTACCGATCACAGCAAGGTCAAGGGCGCAGAGGCTGCAAAGGCAAAAGCGGCCGGCGAGAGCAAACCGAGAGTTACGGAGGAAAGCAAAGCCAAGGCTGCCAGCGATAAGAAGTCGAAAGACTCGGACGAGGGCAAAGGCAAGGCCGCCAGCGATAAGAAGTCGAAAGACTCGGACGAGGGCAAAGCCAAGGCCGCCAGCGATAAGAAGTCGAAAGACTCGGACGAGGGCAAAGCCAAGGCCGCCAGCGATAAGAAGTCGAAGGACTCCGACAAGGGCAAAGCTGCCAGTGATAAGAAGGCGAAGGACTCCGACGAGGGCAAAACTGCCAGCGATAAGAAGTCGAAGGACTCAGACAAGGGCAAAGCTGCCAGCGATAAGAAGTCGAAGGACTCCGACGAGGGCAAAGCTGCCAGCGATAAGAAGTCGAAAGACTCCGACGAGGGCAAAGCCAAGGCCAGCAGTGACAAGAAGTCCAAAGACTCCGACGAGGGTAAGGCCGCCAGCGAGAAGAAGTCGAAAGAATCAGCAGAAGTTACCGCCAAGAACGCCGATGGCGAATCTAGCAAGCCGAAGAAAGGCTTCTTCCGGCGAGGGAAGGACAAAACCAAGGACAAAGAAGAGGCGGATGGCAAAGTAGAAGAAAAGGGGTCTGGCGAAACAGAGAAGGCGGATGTGTCCCAGGAGACCAATAAGCCGGCGCCAGTCGATGGCACGGTTCCGGCACCGCCGGTAAAGCCAGTGAGTGATACGCAGAAAACGACCGCTGTCGGCGATCAAGAAGAAGCGATTGCGCCTCTGCTACCCGACCCGGGGTTGATCAGTATTCTCAAAGACATCTCGCGCGGACTGACAGACTCGGAAGAGGCGGCCAAGATCGAAGACCCCTGCCAGAAGGCGGCGCTCTCAGTCAGTGCCGCAGCCCTGGCAAAGGCATTGGCAAATCCGGATCTGGCTTTCAATCGCATTATCAGCGCCGGGGATAAGGAGCGATTCAAATCCGCAATGACGGTTGAGTCCTGGGCTTCAGGAGACATTCAAGTTTCGCCGCACTGCCACGCCTCGTTAAGCGCCGTCTGGGCAAAGAAGGTGGAGGGCCTGGTAAATGTCGCTGTGGCCGGAAATTGTAACTGCAAGAGTGCACCGGACGGCAACAAGGTCGGCGAGTTTGTACTCGTTCTCAACGCGCGTTCAACTGTTGATACCGGCTTCGATATTCAGAGCCAGACGGATGTCAATTTCTGGTTGGGCAAGCTCACGGGACTGGGCGTAGATACGTCGTGTTGTGCAACCGACCAGGCCCAGGGGACCGCTGCCGATGGACCGAGCGTGGCCGGACTCAAGCTGCGCAGTCAGCCTGCCCTCTTGGTCTTGCAAAGCGTGATGACCGAGCGCAGCCGCAAACACCAGGCTGCTCAGGAAGCGCTCAATGAGCGCCGGCGCCAGTTGGCCATCCAGGCTGAAGAAGAGCGCATCCGCAAAGAAGAAGAAGCAAAGGCGCAACTGGAGGCCGAAGCAAAAGCTAAGGCTGAAGCCGAGGCGCTTGCCAAGGCAGAGGCAGACGCAAAGGCGGAAGCGGAATCCAAAGCGAAGGCGGAAGCGGAATCCAAAGCGAAGGTTAAAGACGAAGAAAAATCAGAGAAAGTGGCGAAGTCGGCTGAGCCTAACAAAGAAAAGGAGTCCTCTTCTGCAGCCGCGTCCGCTGAGACTGCCTCGGAAACCTCGTCGGCAATGCCGGCACCGGGTCAGGCCCGGGCGTCCAGACCAGGAACAGTTGTAGAGGATCCGCGCACTGGTCAAACCAAGACAGTTGTTGTTCCCGAGCGCCCGCTTTACGTGAGCTCGCCAGGATCGGCAGATCAAAGCAACTCTGCGGACCTGGCTATGACGACGTCTGCCGGCGAATATCCTTACGGAGCCCGCCCGCCCGTGCAAGGCGGCTGGGACAGTCCGGCGCCGCCCCCGGCTGCCAATTTGCCGAGCGCTGCCGCTCAACTGGTTGTGCCGGGAAGAGCGATTGCCGGGCAGTTCCTGACGTCGGCCGTGCTCAACCCCAGGCATGCAGGCGAAAGCTCAATCGAGTTGAGTTTCAATGGTGCGACACTGGCTACCGGACCGGACGGCAAGGCACTATATATGGTGCCCGAGGATGCTTTGCCTGGACCGACTTTGCACGTGTCGCTGGTGGGGCGACCTGAATCAGCGCCAATTCCTATACACATTTTGCAGCCACTAGCGACTCCGCAAGGGCAGCAAATCCCCAGAATCGATCGAGTGTCCGTGCTTGTACCTGGCGGCGGGGCCATCACGATCGACGGCCACCATTTCGACGGTGTCGCTAACCGCAACTCGGTAATCATCGACGGCATGTGGGACGCTCGTGTGCTCGTATCGTCACCGGTGGAACTGAAGGCTGACCTGCCCCCTAATCTGTCGTCCGGCGTTCATGCGGTTTCCGTAAACACTGGCGGATTGCGCAGCAACCCCGGACAGTTCGAGGTAGTCATACCAGAGGTACAGCCGCTGACCAGGGAGACTGCCAAGGAAAGCGTAAGGAAACTGGTAGTGCGCGCTAGCGGGACCAAGGTACCTGTGAGGCTGCGTGTTAGGAATCTGACACCGGAGATTCTCAAAATAAGTAAGGGAAATGACCTCGCCGTTATGACTCCAGGCGGGCTGAACAACTCGGTGCTCATTGATGTGCAGCGGATAAGACCAGGCGCCTTTCGTGTAGAAGCGACTATGGAATAACAAGCCGGTGAGGGGGGATGAACCCGGAGTGCCCAGTACTGTCTTGTGGAGTATTCGGCAATTGATTGATCAGGTCAATGGGCGTCCTAACCGACAGACCGGCAAAAAGCCTTATCGACTGGCACAAGCCTGTCGACATCTTCTTTTGGTGGGTGCTGCCGCATTCAGTGGTTCGGTCCAAGAAAAGTGAGAATCTTGGTCAGTCGCAAGCGGATTTCTTCCTGCAAGATTTTGTCTTCCAGGCACTTTTCGACTTCGCGTTTGCTAAAGAGCTTAGCCGCTCGCTTACGTCGGTTGCCGACGACGGTAAGGACATACTGGTCGCCGGTGCCGGTGGCAGAGTCGATATGCCAATCCCAAGTCTCTATATGGATGGGAAGTTCGGCGGCGATAGTTTCCAGAGCTTTGGCTATCCAGGCGAGACCTGCGCTGGTTTTGGGCTCGGAGACAGGATCACTGTGAATTGCTTTGGCCATGACCCGGTCTTCTCCGTTCAAATTCCGAGGCGTCAGCAGTTAGGTTGTGCGCCTGCTCGGGTGGTTTAAAAGCCTGGCGGGGACTAGCGTCGCTCAGAAGCTCAGTGACCAGGTAGCAAGAAGCGTGGTCTGCGCATGCTTCGATTCTTTCAATTAACCTTCTAAGGCGCTGTCCCTGAAGTCCGTACGTCCGAGAGTTACGCTTGTAGACCAGTCCCAGGTTGTCGAGCTGCTTGAGGGCGCAGGAGTGTTCGACCGGCACCCGGTCGACGTCTACTGTCCCTGCACACTTTAGCCACTTGAGGGTGGGCAGAAGGCTGGTCAAAATGTCGTGAAGCTTTTTATCCGTGTAGTACATGGCTCCGTCGCCAACAACAGAGCGAAAACGCACTTGCCAACCGTGAGTTCTTAGCACTTGCAAAAGTATGCAATTGCGTAAATGCTATTATAGCTCTGGTGGTTGCAGTGATCAAGCTATGGGGAAAACCCGGCTTGAGAGCCGCCTGTTGACGCTGGCTTGCGAATGGGTGAAAAATATGGATATTTGCAATTCACAGGCTGAGAAATGAGCGAGCAGCTACTTCAGTTCAAGTCCGAGTTTTTCAAGGCTCTTGCCAATCCGCTGCGGATACGTATTCTAGACGAGCTGCGCAATGGCGAGCTGACAGTCACTGAGCTGCGATTGAGGCTCGGTGTAGAGCCGACGAACATATCTCAGCAGCTGGCGATCCTCAAGGCCAAGAATATCGTCAGTGGGCGCAAGCAAGGCAGCAACATGTACTATAGCTGCCGAGATCCAGCGATTTTCAGACTTCTTGATGTGGCCAGAGAGATTTTCAACAACCATCTGATTGACGTTAAGGGTATGCTGGAGGCTCTTTAATGCAGGTGTGCCTGAATGCGGACCGCAAACGATGCAAGTCTTCGTCGTCCGTGAAGGTGCAGCGAGCGGCTGACCAGGCAATTCAACACTGAGGCGACGTCTGGCCATCGCGACGGTTTGGCCATTGAGCTTCAGCGCGAAACGGATGGGAGGCGTGAGAAAGTTATTGTGGAGACGTCCACCTGTCAATATCCCAACGATCTGGCGCGCTTTGTCCGGGACCATTGGAACGATGCGGCAGAACGGCATACGGAAATCTCTCTGGCAGCAGAATTGGAGCACATTGTCTCCATTTGCTATCAGGCCAGCTTGTTGAGAGAGGAATCTCGGGAGGTCACATTTCGTGTGATTGTGGCAGAACCTGAGCAATTCGCACCGGCGGATGGACCGCCGAATGGTTTGCATCGCCTCAGCTTCAGCCAACGTCTTCCTTTCACTGCCCATGAGCTGCGCAGATTGTCACCGGCGGCTCGGTTTCATCGATCGCTCATTGGAGTATCGTTCGATCTCAAAAGGGCGGCGCAAATCTGGGGAATAATACATACAGGTCCTCGCTGGCTCACCTCCCTGCATGGCGGGCGCGGGACTGGATCAGAGCTGCCACCATATCTGGTGATAGGCGTTCCCGGGACCGGACATGTCGAAGTCTCAAGAGGGTCGACGACCATCGGACAGCTCAGTGATGGCAGGGTGTTCGGACCCTCCATGAATGTATTCGAGTCGCAGTGGCTTCAGAGCTTCTTTGCCCCCATCCGCAAGGAGAGGTGGTCCCTGCATTTACAGGCGCGCCAAAAATCGCAAGTGCCCTGGGCTCGACTGAACCCTGAATTGGCGCGCATCATTGATCAGAACATGATGAAGCGACTGATTGCCGCCATCCGGGCTTTCCACCATGGTGGGATACTGGTTTTCGTGCCCAGCGAATACGCGGATCAGATGCTGGATAGTAGCTCTCCCATATGCCTGAAGTACAAGTTCCAGGAGGGCGAACCGCGAGCACGCTTTCGTACTTTGATCGTATCGATGATGAATACACTGGCGGAGCTCGGAGGTAAAAAGGGCAAGGTCAAGGATGTTAGCTGGGAAGAGTACGAGAGAACGCACGACCGCAAGGTGACTGAGCTCGATGAAGCGATTTTTGAGATCTCTCATTTAATCGCAGCTTTGTCGACGGTTGATGGAGCAGTCGTCATGACGAAGCGATTTGAGCTGCTTGGATTCGGTGGTGACATTCGCTGCGATCTCTCCGGCATGGCAACAGTTGCAAAAGCTCGAGATATCGAAGGGCAGGACGTCACTGTGGAGTCCGTACTTGGTGTCGGCACGCGCCACCGTTCTGCTTATGCCCTGTGCAATAGCCTCAGGGAAGCACTGGCAATCGTCATATCGCAGGACGGCAGCGTGCGATTCGTGCGCTGGAAAGACGATGGTGTAACCTACTGGGACCATCAAGCAACGTTTACTTTCTCTGCGCGCTTGTGATCCCTAAACCACTGAAGACGGGCTGTCATCCACGCTCCTGCGTAGCAAATTCCCGCCCATCAGTTCGACCAGGCGCTGCCAGATGCTGAGACCGAGACCGGTGCCACCTTACCTGCGGCTGATCGTCCCTTCGGCTTGCATGAACGGTTGAAAATGCAAGGCGCCCTCTTCTTCCGAAATGCCTACGCCCGTATCGTAAACCGAAAATCTTACAACCAACTCGTGTTCGCCCTCCGACTCGCGTGTAGCGCCAACGACGACCCTTCCTAGTTCCGAGAATTTAATGGTCCGCGAGAATTTGCTCGGACCTGTCTGCCGTGTTGACTCTGGATGTCGTA
>Ga0066388_100000127_pt1 | contig 27123 bp, 4 predicted proteins | sample PanSoiMetaGPlot6_FD_64539 | JGI IMG/M metagenome (GOLD analysis project Ga0066388, IMG submission 64539) | Tropical forest soil microbial communities from Panama analyzed to predict greenhouse gas emissions - Panama Soil - Plot 6 (Hybrid Assembly) | ecosystem: Environmental > Terrestrial > Soil...
GATCAGGATCCGGCTACCGCAAGAGTCACCGCAGTCCTGGACATCCAGTCTGGAGTCAGGCATCAAGAAATGGGGTCAGTACATACCGGTCAAGGTGTCCCCGGTAAACGAGGCATCCGACATCGAGGTTGTGTGGGTCAATCATCTCCCACCACGACAACTGGGCATCACCCGTCTGCAGCAGGTTGTTTCGGGAACGCCGCAGATCATCATTTACCTGCTAAGACCAACTTATTACCTTCCCGAAATTCCTGAGAGAACTTTGCAACCAATTTTTCTCCACGAGCTGGGGCACGCAGTTGGGATCTTTGGACACAGCGACTCCGACAAGGATATGATGCAGCCTTCCGAGCTGGGACTGTTCGGGGCGAAGCGCAGCGGCAAGGGCACTATCAAAGTACAGTTCGCCGGAATTACCCCGCGAGACTTGAATACCTTGAAGCGGATTTACCAGGCGCCTGCGCTACCCGCCAATTTCAACGTTACCCAACCTCTAGAATGGTCTTTATTTATGCGCTCCGGCGCACGGTAAGCCGTGGTCGCCTTCCCGTGTGCCTCCGCGCGTCAAGCTCGCTCGCCGGCCGCCGCGCAGGTCGCCGTTGGCTCGCTCGAGCTTGTACCAAATCCCATTCGCTCCGGTTGCCGGCAAGTCGCGCTCGGCTTGCTTAAAGAATGACGGGAAATTCAGGACTGGCGGCTTCGCCTGATGGACAATAGGCCGGTCGCAAGAGAGGAAGACCGATGCCCGTTCAATTGAAAGAGATTACGGTAGCGCACAGCCCGGATTCGGATGACGCCTTCATGTTCTACGCGCTCGCCAAGGACAAGCTGGACACTGGCGGCTTGAAGGTCAACCAGGTGCTCAAAGACATTCAGAGCCTGAACATAGACGCCATAAACGGAGTCTACGAAGTCTCGGCCATCTCCTTTGCTGCTTATCCACAAGTTGCCGACCAATACGCGCTCATGCCGTGCGGGGCTAGTATGGGGTACAAATACGGCCCGATGGTGATCGCCCGCAAGCCCCTGACGCGCGAAGAGTTGAAAAAAACCACCGTTGCCATACCGGGACTGCTTACCACCGCATATCTTGTGCTTCGGCTCTGGGAGCCGGATCTTAACATCGTAGTGATGCCGTTTGATCACATCCTCGAGGCAGTGGCCAAAGGAGAGGTAGAAGCCGGACTCCTGATTCACGAAGGTCAGCTCACTTACAAGCAGCTGGGGCTGGAGAAAATCGTCGACCTCGGCGAGTGGTGGTTCGAGGTAACGCAACTGCCTTTGCCGCTAGGGGGCAACGTAGTGCGCAAGGATCTCGGTCCGAAGTTGATTCAACAAGTCACCCAGCTCCTCAAAGATTCGATCGTCTATTCGCTCGAACATCGACCGGAAGCACTGGATTATGCGCTCACGTTCGCGAGAGACATGAAAAAGGATCTGGCAGACAAGTTCATCGGCATGTACGTAAACGAATTGACGGTCGATTACGGGGAAAGCGGCCGGCAGGCACTGCGGAAGCTATTTGCCATGGCTTACGAGAAGGGACTTGTGGACGAACCGGTAGAGGTAGAGTTCGTAACCATTTAGTCCCGCCGGCGACGCATGGCGTCGCCCCTACTTATGGCGCTCCCTGTATCGCTTCTGCTTGGCCGCCAGATATCCGGGGTCTGAAAGCTGCTTGGTCAACTGGAAGGTTCGAAACCGGCATTCCTCAGAACAGAATCGAGCCTTGGGACGCATGACGAAAAAATCGCAGCAACGCTGCACCTCTTCGGATTCCTCGAGGCCTGCCTGCACGAGAATTGGAATCTCCTTTCTCCACCGGCTTTCCGAATGGGGAGCAAACAGGTTTACGTATTCGGGGTCCGCAGGCGCATTTTCGCGATAAATGCCCTCGCAGCGTCCTATGTCCACTGCGAAATTGGAATCCAGGCAGTCCCCGGCGAACTCGGTAAAGCGCAGAAGGATGGTTTCCGCGAAGGCCTTGAGCAGATCATCGTCTCCTTCACTGCCGGGACGGGCGTGCAGCACCGGAAGGCAAGCATGCTCGGCAGCGCCGAAGCTGAGAGAAACGCAGGACAGGCGCCTGTCGATGCCTTCGAGATCGAGCCGTTCTCGAAAATGGAGAGCGGTCGCCTGCTCCCTTATATAAGTAAGCATCGCCACAAACTCCTCAATACTCTGCGCCGTCAACTGCACCTGCCGGCCTACCAGGCCGCAATACCAGCGCGCAAGGTCAGAGGACCTCTTCCAGGTAGTCTGCTCGTTGAGAATCTCTATCCAGTTGAGTGGCTTGGTCATTCTTTATCACCGCCGCAAGATGATATTGACTACAACGCTTATGCGTGGTAACGTTACAACGTTAGTGCGTGGTATCGATTCAAGTTTATCGCCGATACCGGCATTTTGCAATCAGCGCTCGCCCGGATAACCGGTCTGGCCAGATACGGCTTCCGGTTCAGCGCGGGCTCGCAATCGCAGCGAGCCCGGACTGGCGCGCGTTTCCGAGGACAAAAGCAATGAATGAAGACAATTTGCTCGAGAAGGGGTCGCCAGATGTCGACCGGATCAATGAAGGTTCTATCGGGAGAGCGCTGTGGAGCATGTGCTGGCCGCTGCTGGCATCTTCGTTTCTGGTGTCCAGCATCGGCCTGGTAGATCTCTTTCTAGCCGGACGAATGGGAGAGGCTGCCCAGGCGGCCGTTGGCATCGGCGAGCAGGTGCTCTGCCTGACGATCATCGCTGGAACCGGACTGGCAACAGGCACGGCCGCCTTCGTGGCGCGGCAGGTCGGGGCCGGTGACCACGCGATGGCACGATCCTATGCAGAGGACAGCCTGAAGGCCAGCTTCGTTGCCGGTGTTGTTGCCATTTTTCTTGGGTTGACTCTGTCTCGCGTGCTCTTCGCGAACTTTCAGACAGACCGGCTGGTCGCCCAGGTCGGCAGTCAATATCTGGAGCTGTGCGCCTTCGGCAACCTTCCTTTCATCGTGTCATGCTGTCTGGGCGCCATATTCCGATCATTTGGTGCGCCCAAATACTGTCTCTACATCTGGCTCCTGACTGCCGGAATCAGCATCGCCGGCTCGTTTGCCTTAGCTGCCAGTCCGTGGCGTTGGTGCAGCAACTCAGTGATGGCGCTGGCAACCGCATGGGACATCGGTTGTCTCCTGGGGACTTCAGCCGGCATGATCTGGCTGCGCAAACTTTTTGCAGCCGTGCCGTGTTGGCAAAAGTCGAGCATGCCTGGCAGCGGCCAGCACGGGAGCATGAGGAGGCGACTGCGCAACATCGCTGCCGTCAGCATTCCAGCGATAGTAGCGGACAGTTGCTGGATTTTCGCCAACTTTCTTGTTTTCAGAATCCTGTCGGCTCTGCCCGATGCCACGCGAGCCCAGGCGGCCTGGTCGATCGCACTGAAGCTCGAGGAAACGTTTGCGTTGATGCCGCTGGTGGCGCTCAATCTCGCCGCCGCCGTCATCGTAGGTCAGAGTCTGGGAGCGGGCAATCCAATGCGCGCACGTCTGGCCACGTGGCAGATGGCAGGCACAGGGGCACTGGCTATGTTCATCCTCGGCGGAGCAATTGCCTTTGTGGCTCCGGCGCTCGCATCCATAATGTCGACAGATGCAGGAATTTGCACCTGGACGATTACCCTGCTCAAAGGTGCTCCGGCGTTGTTACCGCTGGCTGCTGTCTGGCTGATCGTGCTGGGCGGGCTGGAAGGCGCCGGCGACACACGCGTGTCGATGCTGTGCAACCTGCTCGGCTTGATCTGCGTTCAACTGCCAATCACCTGGCTATTGGTCATCATCTTCGGCTGGGGAGCAAACGGCATCTGCGCGAGTCTGGCCGCAGCCCGTTTGTTCTTGGGCGGGGCGGCTGTCTGGGGGTTCTGTCACCTCTCGCCGACCTCGAGAGTCAAAAGATGTTGGGCGACCACCCACAATAGCTAGCCTGACCACCCGGGCTGACCACCCAATTTAGTTAGCCCGACCACCCAATTTAGCGATAATGCATTATCGTAGAAGAAGAGGGTCTCCCGCGGCTGCAAAGTTCAAGGGGGCGGTATTCGCTGCCCGTCCGGGCACTCTTGACTTAGCAACGCGCTGGTGAGCTGCGGAGGACTTCATGTCAGTTACAGAGCAGGACAAAGCCTGGGATGCTGCCGTCAAGGCCGGAGACAGGTCGTTTCACCGCGGTCAGTACGGTGAAGCCGAGATCCAGTACCAGAAGGCCGTGGATATCGCCAACAACTTCAGCAACGACGATCCGCGCCTGGTAGTTTCGCTCAACCATCTGGCAGATCTCTATAGGGTACAAGGCTGGTATCCGGAAGCCGAACCCCTCTACCGCAGGCTGCTTGCGATTGTAGAGAAGAGTGCCGGCGGCGATCATCCCAATCTTGCTGCAGTCCTCTGCAATCTTGCCGGCAACTTTCGAGCACAGGGGATCTACAACGAGGTCGAACCGCTATACCGGCGCGCTCTGGCTATCTACGAAAAGGTCAAACCGCCGGACAATCTTCAGATTGCCAATTGCGTGCACAGTCTAGCGGACTTCTATCGGGCTCAGGGCAAGTACACACAGGCCGAGCCTTTGTTCCGGCGAGCACTGCAGTTGCGCGAGAACGCGCTTGGTCTTCAGCACGGCACTGTAGCGCAGAGCTTGATTCATCTGTCGCTGCTCTATCGCAGTCAGGGGAAACATCATCAGGCACAGCAGCTCCAAGAGCGGGCCGTCAAAATCATCGAGCAACAGAACGGCCAAGGCCATCCCACGCTCGCCAACGAGCTGGCCAGCCTGGCCGAGCTTCATCGCCTGCAGGGCAATTGGGCGGAGTCTGAGGCTCTGCACAAGAGGGCGCTGACCATACGCGAGATGGCGCTCGGACTGGAACACCCCAGCGTGGCCAGCAGCATGAGCCAGTTAGCGCTGCTCTATCACACACAAGGTAGCTTCGAGCAAGCAGAAGGGTACTACAGGAAGCTCGTTGCCTGTCGCGAGAAAGACTGGGGACCGGACCATCCTTATGTGGCGGAAGCACTCAACAATCTCGGTCTCCTGTACGAAGACGAGGGCATGTGCCCGGAAGCGGAGCCGCTCTACTGGAGGGCCCTGGCAATCGTGGAGAAATCGCTCGGTCCCGAACACCCGGATGTAGCAAAGCGATTGACTAGCCTGGCCGGACTGTATACGGAGCAAGGCAAGTTTACCGAAGCCGATCGTCTGTATCAATGGGCTCTGGGAATACTGGAGAAGACCCTTGGCCCGGAGAATCCGGAGATGGCCTCCACGCTCAAGCGGTACGCGGCCATGCAAGAGAAATGGGTGCACAACAAGACCGAAGCCGCCAAGTCGGACATTCTCTGGCAAGGTTAGCAAAAGGAATGGCGCGTCTTCTTCTCATCGGTTTCGATGTCAGGGCAGGACTGCCAGACCGTCGCGCAGGTGAATCCGGCGAGCACCCGCGCGCGCAATCAAGAACATGCCGATGGCTGCCCCGGTTCAGTTACCTAAAGCCGCGCATCAGCAACTGTGCCGAAGCGGCGCTCTGTCTTGATCTCTTCGCTTGTAACCTTTGCCGGATCGGCAACGCTGTACGCGCCGCGGCGCGACGTCACTTGCATCAAGCAGGCAGCCATCTTCATCAGCTTGGCTGCGACCGACCTGTCCTCGTTGACCTGGCTCGCTGAAAGGCGCGCGAGCAGATCGCTCCGTTGCAACAGCGACACGAGCGAAACATCTGCGCGCATCACTTTGAATTCGCCATCCACGACGAAGCTCTTCACGCCTCTGCGCCCGACATTGTCTTCGCGCACGGCTTGCTTGAGTGCGGCCTCATCGCGGCTGACGACTACTTCTTGTCCGGCCGAGATACTTATTGATCTGCCATCCACGACGACGCGCACCGGGCTGTGCAGTCCTTCGTAGACATTCCTGACCTTCAGCGTGCCGTTTTGCATACTGACCAGGGCCATGGCGCCCGACGCTACCGTCACTACATAGTGCCGTCCTGCACGCACCTCGGAGTTGTGCGACGAGGATATCAGAACCTCACCCTCCGTAAGCGAAACAACATCAGCTCCCTGGAAAGCAGCAGATGCTCCCGAGTGTCTCATCGTGGTGCCACCGGATTTGGTGGTCGCCACTGAGTAGCGAGCGGTAACCTCCGCGCTCCCTGAGAGAACCGCCGGTGGTGCATAGGCAATGGGCTGCAGATCAGAATCCGCCGGCACGTCGCCATGCGCACCTACCCATTTATTCGCCGACGGGTTGATGTCGACGTCGCGGGTGATGCGAGCGCCCGGAATCGAGAGTGTGGTAGAGGTCCAGGCCGGCACGGACGCCGAAGTGCCGCCTCCATTGGCGCCTGTCCAAGCGCCGCCCGCACCGAACGCGGGCGCGGTCAACGCGCCACTGCCGCCGTCCGGCATCAGCAACTGGCTACGGGCATCGGAACCGGAGAGAGCTTCGCCGCCGTGCAGCCGAGGCAGCGATCCACCGACCAGCGCTCCGCCCAGCACTCCCGGCGGGTCAGCCGTGATCGTCACTGTTCCGTTCAGCACTATCGCTCCTGCACCAAGCGCAGACCCGTCGTTGTCGAATTGCAGAATTGCTCCCTTGGCTGTCAGCTTATTAGTGGGCGCATTGGCGGTGATGCTTTGCCCCGACGTGATCGTTCCAAAGCGCACGACACCACCACTTTGTTGCACAATCTGCACATTGCCCGGAGCGATACCCGCGCCGCCACCGTTTGTGTTGATAAAGATCCTCACATTGCCCAGTCCTAGCGTCTTAGCCTTCGCCGTAACGCTTGCTCCCGTATCTAAGAATATGATGCCGCTAGCAGTGCTGTCATTACTCAGCTCGATATTTCCCTCTTTGGCGCTCACCTTTGCCTTCGCGGCAACCAGCAGGGTTCCGTCATCGGTGTTGACGGTTATGTCCCCATTGCTCGTGGACACACCCTGCAATGTAATGCCGCTCACGGCATTCACCGTGAAATCGGTGCCGGCCTTCGATTTAGACACGGTCACCTCACCAGCTGAGCCGATATTGACCGCGCCCTTTGTTGACGCCGTAACTACCGTATTGAACGAGTCGCCGAGACTGAGCGATATGTCACCAGTCTTGCTCTTTGCGCTCACTGTCTGTGCGTTGATGTTGCTGGTGCAGATGATAGCGCCGCTGCCCTGCGCTGACAGATTGACTGTGACGGCGTCGATGAGGTTGTTGATGAGGATACCGCCATTTTTCGAGGTCCTGAGCGTAAGTACTCCGGCATCGATCGGTCCCTGGACCGTTATCGTTCCCGCGGCCTTAACCGAGTATGTTCCTCCCACTTCTGCGTCCTCAAGCGTGATTGGCCCCAGCCCCGTTACGGAAACGTTCGAGCCGGGATTCGGTGCGGACACGCCCACGATGCCGCCTGCGGCCACCTTAGCCTTGACGTCGGCATCGCTTTCGGCCGCGACCGACAGGAGCACATCACTGCCTACGAGTGTCTTGTTCGCGGTCAAAGCACCGCAGGCCTTCAGCGAGAGCGTCCCGCCTGCCGATGCGCTCTTGACGGTCATTGCGCTCAGAGCCGCTACGAATACATTGCCGCTGCCTCCCGTGTTGGCATTCAATGTCACCGGCTTCTTGATGTCAGCCGAGGAGATGGTTACATTGCTGTGCTCCAACCCTATGTTGCCCGTGTCGCTCGCCAGCGTCACAGTCTTGGCATTCATCTGTCCGGTGAAGTGATATATGTTGCCGGCTCCATCGGCATCAAGTGTTATGCTGCCGGCGAACTTGACTCCATCCTTTGTCCCATTAAGGTCGGCTGCCACCGCTATCGACGCATCATCGAGCGTTGTTATTAGCACCTTCGAGGAAGAAACGTTACCGGTGATCAAGGTATTGCCATTGGTCACGAGTTGGAACGTGCTGCTTGAATGCGAGTCTCCCAGGATCGCGTCGCCTGTCTGTTGCAAAAACACATTCTTCAGCCCGTTTGCCGTCAGATTGCGCGCATCGGTCAAGATCGGCACCTTCTTAGTACCCAAGTCTCCCAACGTATTCGTAAGATCGACGGTTGTTGCTGTAAAGGAAACACCCACCACGTTCGAAGTCAGTTTACCCTTGTTCGTAACCGTGACGCCGAGCGCATTGTCGGCTCCCCGTCCTGCAAACAGCCCGTTGTTCTGGAGCAAAAAGTTCCCCGAACCAGCAGCCGCTGCTGTCAGACTTATCGTTCCTCCTTGAACATCGTTGTCGCTTGCAACCTGCAAGGCCGCGCCGTCCACCGTCAGGCTCCTGGCCGACGATATCGTAATCGTGCCGCCGTCGCCAGCAAATTGCAAGCCACCACGGACGTCGACACTGATTTCACCGGGTCCGTTTCCAATCACCAGAGTAGCAGCACTGGCGGACGTCGTGCTTATGTCGACTGTGCCACCGGCACCGCCACCGGTGCCGGTCGCGGTAAACACCAGCGGCACATTCTTGTTGACAGTGAGCACGCTGGCAGAGATCGTCAGGTGACCTCCGGCTGAGCTGCCCCCGAGCGCGTTGACACTGATTCCTGCTCCTCTGAACACTATCGGTCCACCTGTTGCCACAAGCGAAATGCTCCCGCCGCCTCCGCCGTTGGCTGACGGCGACGCGAAAATGTCAGGTGTCGCATCGAAACCGATTCCGCCGGGGCCCGCATTCGCAATACTGATCGAGCCGCCATTTCCCAGCACTACCCCTGAATTGGCAGTGATGACCCCGTTGATGCCGTTGTCATTCGCGGCACCGGGTCCGATCTCGAATCGAGATTGCGCCGCGAGAATTGACAAGCTAATGGTGCCGCCATTACCGACTCCCTGACCATCGGCTGACAGGTCGCCGTCGACGAAAATTGCACCCGGGCCAGTCTGAAGTTGTGCCGTACCTGCTGTCCAATTCAGGGTCCCGCCATTGAGGTTGGCTCCAGAACCGCCTATCGAAATGCCTGCCGGATCTACCAGTATCTTCCGGCCCGACGAAAGAGTGATTGTGCCACCGTTACCTATGGCTGCCACACCGCTCGTATTCGCTGTCGCTACGAGGTTAAACTCGCCGCTTCCCACTCCGATCAAGATGGCACCTGCCCCTGTGGAACCGTGCGTTGTCAGCGATATCGACCCGGCAGCCCCGGCAAACGTATTGGCCTGGAGCGTCACGGCCCCGGCGTTGGATCCAACCAGTGCTCTACCCGCTGTCAGGCTGATTTGACCACCGGCAAATGCTGCATTTACAGCATCTGTTCCAGCTAATGCACTGGCATCAAGCATCAAGCCGGGATTGTTGAATACGATGTCGCCGTTTGCGGCACTGGCCACTACGGTAATCGAGCCGCCATTGCCGCCCCCTTCCTCCGATGGGCTCACAACGATCTGTCCGTCATCATTAATTTCCACGCCTCCGGATCCGTTGGCGATGACAGTGACCGATCCGCCATTGCCCGCGCTGCCCTCGGCCGATGCGCTCACGGGTTCGAAAACTCCGTTTGTCGTTACGCCCGGCCCCATGACGAATGTCTTCGAGCTGTTGCTGGTCAAGGTGATCCTGCCGCCATCGCCCGCGCCGACTCCGTTAGCCGTCAGAACCCCGTCGATGAGGAGGTCTCCACTACCGGCCGTGCCTGCCGTCAGGCTGAGCGTTGCACCCGCTCCCGAAAACCCTTGAGGGTTGGCTCGCAGGCCATCCGGATCTACGGTCAAATCGCGCCCCGAGGATACCGTGATTGTGCCGCCGTCGCCGGAGAGAGAATCGACCGAGCCACCCTGGGCTCGCAGATCCAGATTGCCGGCGCCGCCACCGACAACCAGGCTGGCGCCAACGCCGGTGCCCACGGTGGTGACTGCTATCGTCCCCCCGTTGCCTGAACCGGCACCGTTGGCACTCAGCACCAGCGCCCCCAGTCCAGGCAAAGTCAGCCGCTCTGCAGTAATCGAGATCTGACCTCCGTTGCCTTGCTCGAAGGCATCGGCCGTCAACCCCGCATCTGCGAATTCGACCTCTCCGCTGTTAGCAACCACAGTGATCTTACCGCCGTTCCCGCCAAGGCTTGCACCGGGCGCTACCGATAACGCCGGTAACGCGCCGAAGGCCACGCCGCCGTTTCCGTTGGCCTGGATGGTGATAGACCCACCATTGCCTAGCTGGGCCCCTGCGTCAGCGGAAACGATACCGTCGACACCATTCGTGGTGGCACCAGCCAGCGGTCCCACTACAAACTGCTGCCCGCTCCTCGAGGCAAGCGTGATCGCTCCCCCGTTGCCGAACTCAGCTCCGGCATTAGCCGACAAATTCCCCGTCACGAATAGCGTTCCTGATCCGCCGTTGGCCCCGGCCACGAGAGTGATGTTTGCCCCGTCTCCGATTGCACCCAGCGGTCCGACCAGCAGCGCGTCTGGATCGACTGCCAGATTCGTAGCCGAAATGTTCACCGTGCCGCCGTTACCTCCCAGCGAGTTGCTCGATCCGCCAGTGGCGCTGATCTCAAACTGCCCTAACAGGAAGCCGATCTCGAGGCTCGAGCCGGAGAGCCCTGTTGCTGTCAACTGGATACTGCCGCCATTGCCAAGCCCCTGGCCATTTGCGCTGAAGGACACGTGTGCGGTGCTCCTTACGTCGAACGTCGAGGCCGTCAGCGCTATCGAGCCGCCGTCGAAGGCCTGCGCATCGCCCGGCGCAGCCACCGCATCAGCAAATATATCGCCGCCGTTGTCGAACTGGATCCCCCCCGTCAGCCCACCGGCGGTTATCGAAATCGTGCCACCATTACCACCGCCGGCACCAGCGCTGGCATCGATGAACCCGTTGATACCCTGCCCCGTGGCACCTGATGCTATTTCGAACGTGCCCAGTCCGCCCGACTGAATCGTAATCGCACCACCGTTGCCCACTCCTGCTCCGGACACGCTCAGGTTTCCATCGATAAAGACCGTACCCGTTGTCGTCTTGAAGCTCAGTTTCGCACCGTCACCGTTGGCGCCCAGCGGCCCCGCTGTCAGGAAATTGAGATCAACGTCCATATGCCCCGGAGTCGTCAGGCTGACACTACCGCCGTTGCCACCACCTGGGCCACTGGAGGCGGATATGATGAAATCCCCATCGCCACTGCCCACGGTCAGGTTCTCATTCGGTCTCGTCAGCGTCACTGACACCGAGCCGCCATTGCCCAGCCCGCTGCCGTTGGCGCTCAGCAGTATCGGACCGGGGCCAGAAGTCTTGACTTGAAATGCATTAATCGTGATTGAGCCGCCGTTGAAGGCAACAGAATCGCCAACCGCATCGGCACTGAAACCGCTTCCGCCCAGAACTTGTACGATGCCGGCAGCAAAATTCAAGCTGATGCTACCGCCGTTGCCACCATCGGCACCGGCAGCGGCGCTGATGAAGCCGTTGACGCCATGAACGGTCGCGCCCGGGAAGATCTTGAACGTCGCCGTGTTCACCGAGGATAGCGTTACCGACCCGCCATCGCCGAAGCCCACTCCGTCCACGTTCAGGCTGTTATTCACAAACAGGTTGCGCACGGCCGTAAAGCTCAGCTTGGCGCCGCCCCCATTAAGACCTTGTGGTCCAACCTCCAAGAAATTCGTGTCTACGATTAGATCCCGCCCGCTGCTGAGCGTGACCGTGCCACCGTCACCGGCCAGTCCACCACCCTCACCACCTGGAGCACTGACCCGGAACTGCCCGGGCGAGTCTCCGATGACGAGATCTTGGGTTGGACTTGTCAGAGAGATCTTGACCGTACCACCGTTGAACTGTCCGGCACCGGCGGCCTCGACAAGCGTGGAATCGCCCGGCAATGCCGTCAAAGACGTCATATTCAGCGTCACAGAGCCGCCGCTTCCGCACTCAGTGGCATTCGCTCTAATACGGAGTTCCGAGGTGAGGAGTCCACCCGATCCGGTCTGGATGTTGATTGTCCCTCCATTTCCGAATCCAGCCCCGCCGTTGGCACGAAGGTCAACGTCCGGACCGATCCTGATGCCTCCACTACCATTATTGACAATGCTGATGGAGCCGCCGTTATTTGCCGGACCTCGGCTAAACCCGCCGTTGGCGCTTACGTCTTCACCCAAGATACCGTTGAACGTCACCGGCACGCCGATCGAAAACGGCAACTGGCTGTTGACACTTATATTGATGCTGCCACCTGACCCTTGACCGACTGCATCTGCGTGCAATTCGCCCAACACCACGAGGTTCCCACAGCAGGGGGAGCCGTTGGTGACCGTGAAGCTCAGGCTGGCGCCATTGCCGTTGGCACCTTCCGGACCAGCTGTGATGGCATTTGGATCCACACGCATCGACCTGCCGGCCGTCAGCGTCACGATACCGCCATCGCCTGTCTGACCCGACCCGCCCTGCGCGCTGATCTCGAAGGCGTTTGCGACAAAGCCTACCTGCAACTCCGAGTTGGAGCCTGTCGCGTTGATGGTGACCTGACCGCCGTTGCCATTTCTATCAGCGCCGGCAGCGAGCCCCACGGGATTACCACCGCTTATATCAATCGACAGTGCCGTCAGCGAGATCGCTCCGCCGTTACCGTCCCCGCTGGCAGTAGCCTGTATTTGCAAGCCGCTGGAGCTGTCCAACAAAATGGCTCCGGCAGCCAGAGTCACTGTACCGCCGTTGAATACGTCGCCAAGCCCGCCACCGTTGCCGCTGGCAAACAAGATGCCACCGCCCATCGAGAGCACACCTTTGGTCGCCGTAACGCTAAACGCGCCGCCCGATCCTTGCATAACTCCCAGCTCTATGGAGGAGACATCGTCGATGCGCACGCCGCCGAGACCATTCTGGGTGATTGAAATCGAGCCGGCGTTGCCGACGTCGCCGGCGCTGGCATTGAGCACTCCGGCCACGCCGCTGTCCAACGGCCCGGATCCGACCACGAAGGTATTCGAGCCGCCGGCCGTCAGGTTAATGCTTCCGCCGTTGCCGGTGCCGCTACCCTGCGCCAGGATGTCCCCCTCAACGAGCAGGTCTCCACGGGCCTGCAAAGTCACCGTGCCGCCCGTACCGTTGCCAACGCCGGCGGCGTCTAGACTACCGTTGAAAACATCCATGTTTTTGCCGGCGGTAAAGTTGTAATTGGCACCATTACCGTTGACTCCCTGCGGTCCAGCAAATATATCGCCCAAATTGACAACGACGTCGCCAGCAGCTGAAAGGCTTACTGAACCACCATTGCCTGTTTGCGAAAACTTGTTGCCGCCCGTGGCCGATATAATTCCGAACCGGCTGCCCAAAAGTCCGACAGTCAGAGCGGACAACGGGCTCGTCAGCGTAACGCTTATTGCGCCGCCGGACCCACCGTTTGCTCCATTGGCGCTCAAAAGGATCTGCCCCAGGTTCACGGCGACTTCTGCAAACGTGAGCGAAATAGTGCCACCGGCAAAGTCGCCGGAGCCGACACCATCGACCGACAAAATGCCGGGCGAGGCTAGTAGTTGCCCACTCGGCGAGGACAAAGTAATGTGACCGCCGTTGCCTTCCGTAGCGCTGACATCTATCGAGGCGGAAGAATTGGTCAGCACCATTCCGCCCGTCCCGAGATTCTGCACACTGATCGACCCGCCATTACCGGAGACTGATCCTCCAAGTGCTGTCAGGGGACCATTACTTCCGCCGCTGCCAGGATCGAAACCGGCGTCGATGATAAACGGCGCGCTGCTGTTCACCTTTATGTTTATGGTTCCGCCATTACCGTTTCTGCCGGCGCTTGCATCGAGGCCGCCGGTGAATAGACCGACTGAGCCGTCCATTGCCGTGCCGGCTGTCAGGTTATAGGTCGCGCCATTGCCATCATACAAATCCGGCGACTGGACGCCTGCCCTAAGGAAGTTGACATTCACGTCCATGAAGCGGCCGGTGGACAGACTGACGGTACCACCGTTGCCGCCGCGACTGCCGCTCGTAGCAGAAATTGTCATACCTCCGACAACGGACTCGACAAAAATGTCAGCAAGGAATCCGTCCGCCGCGCCCTGGTTGGTCACTGTGATGGTGCCACCATTGCCGGCGTTTATGCCGTTGGCACTGAGCGCGAGCGGGTTGGAGCCAGTGATCAAAAGTCCAGAACCAATAAGGGTAATGGACCCGCCCTGGAAGTTGCCGCCAGGTCCTGCATCAGCGTTCAACCCGATTGAATCGACGACATTTACGGAGAGCTGCCCGCGACCGGCGTCGACGGCGATTGTACCGCCGGCTCCGTTAAAGGCGTCAACCGAGATGGCAGGGTCGCCGCCAAAGGACGTTTGCAGTTGGATTCCACCCAGACCGGTGTTTTGGACCGACACAGTCCCGCCGTTGATTCCGCTGGCCAGTAAGACGCCCTCAACCCCGTTTGCACCAGACACTCCACCGGGGTTGATCTCGAAAAGCTGGTTGCTGTTGACGGAAATCTTGATGCTACCGCCATCGCCGGCGCCAGCACCGCGGGCATCGAGGAACTGGAGAACAAGCAAGGTCGAGGCGAAAGCGGTCCCGGCCGTCAAGTTAATCGTGCCGCCCTTGCCGGAGAATCCCTGCGGGCTAACGTTAAGAGCCGACCCGTCCACTGTCAGGTTGCGCGCGGACGAAATCGTAACCGTGCCGCCGTCGCCTGCTAGCGATTCATCGGTACCACCAGTTGCGCTCACATCCAGCTCACCGTCCGAAGTGCCCACAGCCACGCTGCTGGCGCTCGAGCCACCGAGGGTGGTTACGGACACCTGTCCGCCGGCGCCTGTGCCGGCACCGTTTGCGATAACCGGCACAGATCCGGACCCGGGCATGCTCAACGCTGCCGCCTCAATCGAAATCTGACCGCCAGCACCTTGCTCGAAGGCATCAGCATTGAGCCCGGCACCCTGGTCGAACGCGACTGCGCCCTTGCGGGCCGTTATGGTTATCTTGCCGCCATCACCACCAAGTCCATCGCCACCACCAGCGCCGCCCGCCAACACCGACAACACTGGCCCGACGCCCACGAATACGCCGCCGCCACCCTTGTTCTCAACTTCGATTGCGCCGCCATTGCCGAAGACATTGCCGGCATTTGCGGAAACATCGCCGTCAACACCGTTGACGCTGGCACCACCAACAGCGAACGGCTGAGCACTATTGGACACAAGAGTCACTTTCCCGCCGTTGCCGAAAACACTAGCAGCACTAGCTGACAGATCACCGGACACGAACAGCCGTCCAGCACTTCCGTTTGCCCCTGCCGTCAAAGAAATGCTACCGCCGTTACCGACAACGCCCAGCGGCCCGACATTGAGAGCTGTTGGATCGACGGTTAGATTGGTGGCAGCTATCGTCACCGAGCCGCCATTACCACCTAACGAACCCGAGAACCCTCCGGTGGCGCTCAAGGAGATCTCTGCCGATCCGGTTCCGACAACCAGGGAAGTCCCCTTGTCAGTTGCATTGAGAGTGATGCTGCCACCGTCACCCAGTCCGGCACCGTTGGCGCTGACAGAGACATTCGTTCCCCCGAGCACCTGCATCTTCGGCGCACTAAGAGTAATCGTGCCGCCACTGGATGACTGGGCGTCGTCCAAAAGCTCTGCGTTCGCTTCGATGGTAGCACCGGACCGGAATCGCAATGCCCCTCTGCTGCCACTGCCGGTGGTGATCGTCACCGAGCCACCGTTGCCGCCCAGTACGCCGCCGTCGGCAAAGATGTTGCCGTTGACACCGGCTCCGAAAGCGCCTGCGCCTATGTCGAAATTGCCGCTGCCACCGGATTGAATACTGACGCTGCCGCCGTTGCCGTTGCCGAGTGCTGATACATCCAGATCGCCGTTGAAGAATACGACGCCTTTAGTAGCTGTGAACTTGAGACTGGCTCCGTCACCGCCGAAGCCCGATCCCGCCTTCAGGAAGTTGGGATCGATGGTCACGTTTCCAGGTGCGGTCAGGCTGACGGTACCGCCGGCGCCAGCCCCCTGGGCAGCGATATCAAACTCGCCGTCACCCCCGCCAACAACAATGTTTTCGCCCGGCCCGGTCAGCGTCACGCTTATCGTACCGCCGCTTCCGATGCCGGCGAAGGCGTCGCTGCCGTTGGCTTGAAGCGAGATCGATCCAGGACCTTGCGTCTCAATGCGTCTTGCATTGAGCGTGATCGAGCCGCCGTTGGCAGCTTCGATTCCGTGTGCATTGGCTGAAAATGTCTCTCCTCCCGGGACGCGAACAGTCGCATTCGGGAAGTTGAGACTAATGATCCCGCCGTTGCCTTCACTCGAGCCTGCGTTAGCGCTGAGGACGCCATCCACACCATTAATCGTCGGCCCGAGATTGATACTGAATGTTCTTGTGCTCTCCGAAGCAAGCGTCACCGATCCGCCATTGCCGAAACCGACGCCGTCTGCATTCAAGCTTCCGTTCACGGAAAGGAACCGGGCCGCAGTGAAGCTCAGATGAGCGCCATCGCCGTTATCTCCTTGCGGGCTAGCCTCGAGAGAGCTCATGTCAACATTCAAGTCCCGCCCGCTCTGAAGCGTGACGGTACCGCCGGAGCCATCCGTGCTCGCGGCAAAAATGTGGAATTCGCCGTCGCCGTCGCCGATAACGAGATCGTTGCACTGACTCGTCAGCTTGAGGTTAACGGTTCCGCCGGCTCCCCCGTCAAATCCCCTCGCGAAGATGTTTATCGGCCCAGCACCGGCAAGGTTTGTCAGGGAAGCCATGTTCAGCGTCACGGTTCCGGCGTTTTCACACCTACCATCGGCCGCAAGCTGGACGCCCCCGGCGCCCGAATCATTTATGAGCCCGCCAGACCCGGTGTTGATGGTGATCGTGCCTCCCTTGCCATGGCCAAAGTCTAGGTCGGGACGAGCACTGATTAACGAGCCACCAGCATCGCCAAATAAAATGCCGCCGCTGCCGTTCTGGGTGATGGTGACAGTGCCACCATCGCCGAACGTGCCCAAGGCGTTTGCGTGTATGACGCCCGACACGCCACTCAGGTTGTCCCCGGCACCGATGCTGAACGGCGTGGAGCTGTTCACGTTGATAGTGATGCTGCCACCTGAACCTGTGCCAACGCCGTCAGCGGAGAGGTCTCCGTTGATACCGAGGGCACCGCCGAAAACAGTGAAGCTGAGCTGGGCACCGTTGCCGTTGGCACCCTGCGGCGCCGCACTGAGAGACGCGAAGTCCACGGTCATACCCGTGCCGGCTGTGAGGTTGATGACACCGCCATTGCCCCCGAACGACCCACCGATGGCGGACAGGACGAATTGATTTTCTTGTGAACCAATTTCAAGTCCCGATTGTGTAGAGCTGAGGGTGATCGAGCCTCCGTTTCCATTGAAGTTGCCGCTTGCCCCGAGGAACACGTTGTTGCCGCCGAATATCGTCAAAAACTGCGCCACCAGCGAAATCGAACCACCAGAATCACCAGCGCCATCATCGGTGCCATTGGCGTCCATGAAAACGTTGCTGCTGGTCGTGTCGATCGTGATGGTCCTGGCGCTGATGTTGATGGAGCCGCCGGCAAAACCGTCCGCGTTCGCACTGGATCCGGAAGCATCTACGGACAGCTCGCCGCCCCCTATGAAGACTTCCCCTTTCGGCGCAGCAATTGTGACGGCTCCGCCCGCACCGTTAGTGGCGGTAAGAACTAAACTGCCAAGATCGTCGATGTGTACACCACCAGTGCCATTGTTGGTTATGGAAATCGACCCTGCTTTGCCTACATCGCCGCCGCTGACATCGAGGCCGCCCGTCACCCCCAGGGGAGCGGACGGTCCGACGTTAAGCGCATTGCCGCTGTTGGAAATAAGGGTAATACTGCCTCCCTGACCGATGCCGCTGCCGGAGGCGCTTATATCCCCGTTGACAACCAAGTCGGTGGCCTGGACGACCACCGTACCGCCGTTGCCATTGCCCGACCCGGCTTTAGCATTGAGATTGCCTCCAACGGATATGAAGCCACCCGAGGAGAGCTTAATCGAGCCGCCGTTACCGTTTCCCACTCCGGCTGCATCGATATCACCCAGGAAGATCAGTTCCCCGAGTGGATTGGCCGTACCGGCAGTAAGGGAGATCTTGGCGCCGTCTCCGTTTGGACCCTGCGGGCCAGCTACGAGAGCGGTTGGCTCGACAACTTCCAGATCGCCGCCAGCCGAGAGGTTAACCGTACCGCCGGCGCCGCCAGTCGAGCCACTTCGGGCTGAGACCAGGAGAGTTCCGGGGATTCCCACCAGAAGCAGGTTCGCGTGCGGATCCGTTACGGTCACCGTCACGCTGCCGCCACCACCTCCGTTCACTCCTTCAGCCGAAAGGAGGAGATGAGTGAAGTCGCTCAAAAGCAGGTTTTGAGCGGAAATGGTGATATTGCCGCCCTTGAAGTCTCCGGTGCCAACACCGTTAACCGACAAAGTGTGAGCAAGACTGGTGTCGATTACCACGTCCCCGTTGGGGGCGGCGAGGGTGATTTCTCCGCCCTCTCCTTGAGTTGCGGCGACGCTGATGCCGTCCAATGTGTCGACCCCGAGGCCGATGCCGCCGGTCCCATTATTGATGATGCTGACGGTGCCACCTTTCCCAGAAACCGACCCGCCCTCGGCGATGAGGTTCCCATTAGTACCGTTAGCGGGCAAAGCACTTACCCCTACCAGGAACGGCTCGAAGCTGTTCATCGTTATTTTGATGGTGCCACCGGTCCCGTTCCTGGCGGCGCTGGCGTCGAGGTCCCCGGATATCTGCACGCGGCCTTCCACAGCCGTGCCGGCCGTCAGGTTGTATTGAGCGCCATTGCCATTGTTCAACTCCGGCGATTGAACACCAGCGTTCAGGAAAGCGGCATTTATCACAATGTCGCCGCCGGCGGACAGATTGACGATCCCGCCGTTGCCCCCACGCGCTCCGCTCGTCGCGGAAATTATGTAACCGCTGTCGTCGTTGTCGACCAGGGCGAAAGAATTCGGACCTTGCCCGGTTACCGTGATGGTACCGCCATTGCCACCGTTGACGCCGTTTGCGCTCAACACGAGCGGGTCTTCGTCAAGAACGACTGGCGTGCCTACCAGGGTTATTGTTCCACCCTGGTCGTTGGCAGCTCCCTTCGCATCGACGTTGAAGCTATTGGCAGAGGGGGAGGTGGTCAGAATTGTAAGTTGTCCAAGACCGGCATCAAGTTTGATGTTTCCGCCGGCTCCATGGCCGCCACGGCCGTCAGCACTGGCGGAAATCAAGTTGGTGTTTTCTACGCGGATGCCGCCGAAGCCAGTGCTGATTACATTGACCGTGCCGCCGTTACCGTCGCCGTGACCGGCGCCGGCTGCTGAGCCGAAGCCGGCGTTGGCATGCAAGGAGCCAGCCACGCCGTTCGGGTGAAAGGACGAGCTGATTACAAACTCGTCATTGCTGTTCACATTCAGCGTGATGGAGCCGCCGCTTCCGTTGCCGACCCCGTCTGCAGACAGTCCGCCGTCGATATTCATCGTCCCTGGCAAAGCAGTGCCGTTTTTCAGGGTAATTGTGGCACCCTTGCCGGAGAATCCTTGCGGGTCTGCAAACAGAGTGTTAGGAGTTATAGTCAGGTCGCGTCCTGAAGAAACGATGACCGTGCCGCCGTCACCCGCGAGTGAGTTGGCAGAACCGCCAGTGGCTGAGATAGCGAGGTGTCCGGGCGCAAAGCCAAGAACCACGTTGCTGGCGGTCGAGCCACCAGTGGTGGTTACGGAGACCTGTCCTCCATTGCCCGTGCCGGCACCGTTCGCACTAATGTCCACAGGAAGAGGTGAAGTGCCAGTCGAGCCCAGCCGTCCAGCCGTAATCGTGATTTGACCGCCCAAGCCTTGCACTGAAGCATCGGCATGAAGCTCAGCGAGATCGGGGAATGTGACTGCTCCATTGTTGGCCGTGATTTTGATAGTGCCACCATCGCCACCAAGCGTATCGCCAGCCTTTACCGACAACGGGGCGGACGGAAAGGATGAGTCGACAAACACACCGCCGGCGCCGCTGTTCGTGATGTCGATCGTACCGCCCTTACCCTGGAGGCTACCGGCGTCTGCAGTAACATCGCCGTTGACACCGTTGACGGTGGCACCACCTGCGGCGCCGACAATGAACTGCTTAGTGCTATTGGACACGAGAGTCACAGTCCCGCCGTTGCCGATACCGACGCCGTTGGCAGACAGATTCCCGTCAACGAACAGCCGTCCAGCGCTTCCATTGGCGCCGGCGGTTAACGAGATCTTGCCACCGTCACCAACCAGTCCGAGCGGACCGAAATTAAGACCAGCCGGATCGACCGTCAGGTTAGTGGCTGCAATCGTCACTGAGCCGCCGTTGCCACCCAGAGAGTTTGCAGTCCCGCCCGTGGCACTTATCTGCAGCTGAGCACTATCTGTCCCCACAGTCAAAACGGTGCCCACGCCGGTGGACTTGACGGTAATTTCGCCGCCATTCCCCAGCTCCGCACCGTTGGCAGTGAGAAGGAAGTTGCCCGCATCGAGGACCTGCATTCTTGTGGCGGTGAGCGATATCTTTCCGCCATCGAATGCCTTGGAGGTGTCTCCATTCGTCACAGCGTTGGCGGAGATTTTGCCTCCATTATTAAACAGCAGGACTCCGCCGGTGGTGATCGTCACAGTACCACCGTTGCCGCCGCCAGCACCTGCTTCAGCAAGAATATTGCCGTCAACGCCCGCTCCTGTAACGGGACCGACGCCACCGACAGTAAAGTTACCTGTTGCCCCCGACGAGATCGTGACGCTGCCACCGTTGCCGACCCCGAGGCCGGATACATTCAGGTCACCGCTCAGGGAACCGCCGAAGGCTACGACTCCAGTATTAGTCGTGAAAGTCAGCTTCGCGCCGTTACCATCGCCGCCACGCGGACCAGCGTGCAGCCTGTCGAAAATGATGATATCGCGCGGTGCGGTAAGATTCACCGTCCCGCCGTCGCCGCCAGCAAGTCCGCCCTGGGCAAAAATATTGAAACCACCACCGGAGGTGTCGACTGCGATAATGCTCGCACCTGTCCTGTGCAGGGTTACGGTTATGGTGCCGCCATTGCCGGTTGCACCGGCACCGTCGCAATCGGCCTCGAGCGTGAGTATGCCGGGGAGCGGCCCTTTCCGCCCGAGATTGAGAGTAATCGAACCACCGTTAAACGGCAGGTCGGGCGTTCCAGTTCCATTGGCTGTCAGCGACTTGTCCCCGTCATGTAGGAACGTTGCATTGGGGAACTCAAGATCTATTTTGCCACCATTCCCGCCGGCGGATCCGGCATTGGCACTGATCGTGCCGTCAATGCCATGAGCGGAGGCGCCAAAATCGTAGGTAAAGGCCCTCGTGCTTGGCGACGACAGGGTAACCGAGCCGCCATCTCCAAAGCCAACACCGTCGACATTGAGACTGCCGTTAATAGAAATGAACCGAGCGGCCGTAAAGCTCAGCTTTGCGCCGTCACCGTTTGATATCGGGTTTGCCTGGAGAGAGCCAACGTCGACAATCAGATCCCGCGCACTCTTAAGGGTGACTGTACCGCCGTCTCCCGCGAGGCTTCCGGTGGTCCCGCTTCCAGCAAAGATTTGGAATTCGCCAGGATTGTCACCAATCACGAGATCTTGACACTTATTGGCCAGAGATAGATTGACGGTGCCACCGGCCCCCCCAAATCCCCTTGCGAAGATATCAATTGACTTGGTGGTTGCAGGATCGATGGTTAAAGAAGCCATGTTGAGCGTCACGGTCCCGCCGTTTCCGCAGAAGGCGTCAGCCAAGAGCTGCGCATTTTGACCGCCCGTCGCAACAATCAACCCGCCTGAGCCGGTATTGATCGTGATCGTTCCGCCCTTTCCGCTATCGGGCGCGCCATCTACGGCGACCAACGCATTCGGGCCAACGTTGCCAAACCGTATGCCGCCGCTGCCGTTCTGCGTAATGCTGACCGTGCCGCCGTCCCCGCTATCTCCCACAGCCAAACCCGCGTCGGCATGTATGACGCCCGACACGCCGCTAACGGAGTCTCCATCGCGGATGCTAAACGGCGTGGTGCTGTTGACGCTGATAGTGATTTTGCCACCAGCACCGGTGCCGACGCCATCAGCAGAAAGCTCACCGTCGAAGCCCAGCGCGCCGTTGGACACCGTGAAGCTAAGCTGAGCGCCGTCGCCGTTCATGCCCAGCGGGCCTGCTGCCAAAAACGCCATATTCACAGACATGTCTGTGCCGGCCGTCAGTTTGATGGTGCCGCCGTCTCCTGCCGAGGATCCTACCTCCCCACCGGTGGCTGACAAGATGAATTGGTTCGGGTCGCCGCCAATCGCAAGGCTCGACTGTGTAGCGCTGAGGGTTATCGAGCCTCCGTTTCCAGTGCCGGCACCGTTTGCCGACAGGGACACGCTGAGACCGCCGGTCACAGCAATGGACTGCGCAACCAGTGAAACTGAGCCGCCACCTCCGCTTCCAGTGTCGGCAGCGTTTGCCGACAGGGACAGGTTGAAACCGCCGGTTACAGCAATGGACTGCGCAACCAGTGAAACTGAGCCGCCGCCTCCGTCGAAGGAGCCATTTGCGCTCATTGCCACAGAGCCGTTGGTAGTGTCGATATCAATTGTGCGGCCGCTGATGTCGATGGATCCGCCCTGGAATTCCCCAACCGTTCCGCCACCGTGAGCTTCCACAGATAGAGACCCGCCACCAATAGAGACAGGACCATTCGGCGCCGCAATCGTGACATTGCCACCCGCTCCGTTTGCGCCCCCAAGAACCAAGGCTCCCAGATCGTCGATGGATACTCCACCTGTCCCGTTGTTTCTCACGGAGATAACTCCGGCGGTGCCATCACCTCCGCCGCTGCTGACATTCAGAGATCCCTGCACGCCGTTGCCGGAAGCGCCAGACGAAATCTGGAAAGGATTGGAGCTGTTCGAAGTAACCAAAATAAGTCCACCGGGACCGTTGCCGAAGCCGGGTGTGCCACCGCTGCCGGCTGAGGCATCTATTGCGCCCGGAACAAACACATTAGCCCCTGACAATGAAACGATGCCGCCGGCGCCGGTACCGGTGCCGCTCGCACCACCACCGGCAACGTTTATGCCGCCCGAGTTAATTACCAGGTTGCCGGCAGGATTAGCCGTCCCGGCAGTAAGAAAGAATTTGGCGCCGTTGCCGTTGGTGCCTTGCGGGCCGGCAATGATGTCTGCGGGCATCTCGGCGATCGTCAGGTTGCGGCCAGCCGATAGCGTCACTGTACCGCCATTGCCATTGTCGCCGCTCTGGGCGAGTACGACGAACTTACCGTTATTGAGCCCCAGATCCAGATCAGCTAGCGGGTCGGTCACAGTCACCGATACCGTACCGCCGCCGCCTCCGTTCACGCCCACGGCGTTCAGAAAAAGGGCTCCGGCGAATCCCCCGATAATATTCAGCGTCCTGGCAGCAATGGTGATCTGGCCTCCCTGAAAGTCGCCTGAACCGGCAGCATTGGCAAATAAGGCGGTATTGATGGTTGAATCAATGGTGACAGTGCCGTTAGGGGCGTTCAATGTAATGGAGCCGCCGGATCCCTCAGTGGCAAAAACCAAGAGGTCAGCCAGGGGGTCGTTCACTGTAATCCCACCGCTGCCCGTGTTGGTGATGGATATAGAACCAGCCTGCCCGCCTGTGAGGCCGGCACTGGCGCCTATAACGCCGTTAATGCCGTTCGATCCTGAGCCGAGGAAGTCAAACGCATCTGCGCTGTTGGAAGAAATGACGACAGCGCCGCCGTCACCGGTGCCCACACCGTTCGCAAACAGATCGGCATTGATTTTTACGTTGCCGGGCAGCGCCGTGCCCGCCGTCAAGGTGTAGTGTGCACCGTTGCCGTTTGTGCCCTGCGGGCTGGCGTTGAAGAAGCCGTCGGCGACATTGACAAAGATGTCACGGCCCGTAGAAAGTGTAATGGTGCCGCCGTTGCCGTTGTCGCTGCCCCCGGAGCCGCTGACGGCGGAAATGGTGAATCCGCCGGTAACGTCGTCGACAATGATGTCTGCGAGAGCCCCGGCAACCGCGCCCGTGTTTGTAATTGTCACCATGCCGCCGCCGCCACCGTCTACGCCGTTTGCGCTGAGCGCAAGGAAATTGTTCTGGATTTCAATACCCCTGCCGGCCAGAGTGATCGTCCCACCCTGCAAGTCCAAGGCTCCTCCTGCAGCATCCACATTGAAGCCTCCGGAACTAGCATCGATGGTGAGCTGTCCGTTGCCGGCGTCAAGCGTGATGTGGCCACCCTGACCACCAAAGAAGCAGTCGCAAGCGGCCACAGATATCAAGCTAGTGTCGTCGACTCGGATGCCGCCGATGCCGGTGTTGGTCACCGAGACTGTACCGCCGGCGCCACCAATAATGGAGCCGGCATCGGCGGTTAGCGAGCCGTTCACACCATTTGTGGCCCCAGAGGCTCTGATTTCGAACACCTCCTTGCTGTTGACATTAAGCGTAATCAAGCCGCCGGCTCCGCCAGACGAACCAGCATCGGCGTTCAGGCTACCGTCGATGAGCATGGTGCCGGTCAAGGCCGTGCCGTTTGCAAACGTAATGTCGGCACCATTGCCGACGGTGCCCTGAGGACCCGCGCTCACCATGATCGGGTTAACCTTCAGGTCGCGCCCGCTTGTCACAGAGACGGTGCCGCCGTTTCCGCCCGACCCTCCGCTGGTTGCCGATACCGTAATGCCACCGGCCACGTTGTCGACGAAGAGCGTGTCTCGATCCGCCGCCGTCGCACCCGCCAGGTTCGGGATAGCACCGCTGATGTTAACGCGGACGGTGCCACCGTTGCCAAAGCCCGAGCCGTTTGCGGCCAATGCCAGTGGTGCGCCACCAGTTACATTCAGCGCGGTAGCATCAATGGTTATCTCTCCGCCATTAAAGTTGCCCCCGGCTCCATGGGCCAACAAAAGGCCGTTTGGCGTGACCAACGTCCCACCGTTGGCCGCAATGTGGATCTCTCCGCCATTGCCACTTACGGCCGTAACTCTCAGGTCTATGAAGGGAGCACTGGTTTTACTTAAAACAACGTCACGCCCGGTAAGGTTTATAGTGCCGCCGTCTCCAGAGGTCGTACCACCCCTGGCATTGATTATGTTCAACACTCGCACCGCGCCATTGTCGGACGTCAGCGACACTGTGCCACCGGCTCCGGTTGTGCCACCGTTGGCAGCGATATCACCGGTAGCTGCTACTTGCAGTTCGCCGGCAGAGCTCAGTGTGACGGTGCCGCCCTTTCCGGCCCCACTTCCGTTGACGGTGATGTCGCCGTCTACGCCGTTATCTGTGGCGGTCGTGCCCACTATGAACGGGAGCGGGCTAGTGGATGTAACCGTAAGCGAACCGCCCTGACCGTTGCCGACGCCGTTGAGCGTGATGCCACTCGAGACAAATACCTTACCTAAGCTGTTCGGATTAGTTGATATGAACGAAAGTTTGCCGCCGTCGCCGTTCGAGCCCAGCGGCCCGACGTCGAGATTGGCAAGAACGTTATTGACCGTCAGCAGTCGCCCGCTAGAGAAACTAACCGAGCCGCCGTTGCCGGCGGATGACGAAACGGACCCACCGGTGGCAAAGGCCTTAAACTCCCCGCTGCCGTTACCGATTACAAGATCGGCATTCGGGCTGGTGGACGTGACCGTGATTGTCCCACCGTCGCCGTCGCCTGCTCCATTGGCTGAGAGAATGAGCGGATCTAATCCGGTTGCCAGAACCCGCTGACCACTGAGGTCGATCGTCCCGCCCTTGAACGCCGTCCCACTGCCCAGCCTGGCATCGGCGTCAAGCGTGTCGAAATTCGTCGTGTCGATCGTGAGCGTTCCGCCAGGAGCAGCCAGAGTGATGGAACCACCGTTGCCTCCGCCGGGCGCGAAGGTCCCGACAAAAAATTCGTCTGGGTCAATGCGCATCCCGCCAGCGCCGGTATTCGTAATGGACAGCGATCCGCCGTCACCGGAAGTTAACGTATCCGTGCTTGCCTGTATAAAACCAGTCACACCATTAGTCGTTACGCCCGATCCAAGCACAAACGGATCTTTGCTGTTGCTCGTGATGGTGACGCTATTGCCATTGCCCGCAGGCGCAACAGTAATGACGTCTCCGTCCACTAACACATTGTGGCCTGCCGTCAAATTGATAGCGCCACCTCGTGAAAGCAGATCTCCTGTGTGAATTGACATCTCCTGCACCGCGCCAGCCGTCACAGTTCCCGTCAAGCTTCCCGTCGAGCTGACGACAACACCGTTGAGAACCGGCGTAGCAGTAGCTATCGTTATATTGCCGCCGCCGCTGCTGGAAAAAGCGTTAATTGGGTTGCGCGTATCGACGGAGCCCATGGATATGGAAACAGAAGACGGAATCAGTTTGGCTGGTGTGCCGGCAATAATGGTGACGTCTCCGGAAACCTCTGTGTCGCCGCCGGACAAAATTGTCAGCGTGCTGGGAAGGGTGATCGTTCCGGCACCTTTTGCACCCGGGAAGGCTGCGAGGATAATGTTTCCGCCTCTTTGTCCTGTCAAATTTTGCGACGACAATGTGTCAACTGTGTCACCGGTAGTCAGGTCAATCTTCCCACCATTACAGCTCGCTCCTGTCACGGTGAGATTACCGCCGCCGTCGTCCACGAACTTAACCCCGGCAAGCATTGTGATCGTGCCGCTGTTATCAGTACCGGAAATACCTCCGGTGAAGATCTTAATGGGGTTGCCGGGGTCATCACTGTTGGTACCGCTTAATATGCTGCCGCCGGCAACGATTGCAAGATCCTCACCCGGAAAGCCCAAGTTGCCGCTGATAGTGAAATCGCCGGCGCTGCTGAAAGTAGGATCGCCTGTCAGCTGCACGCTGCCGAGATTCAGGGTACTCTTCGGATCGTGGGTCAAGACGTGAAAATCGTGTCCGCTTGCATTCAAGAGTCCGCTTATGCCGTTGACATCAACTGCAATGTTTCCGGTGCCACCATGCAAGTTCAATTCCTGAGACAACCAATCTCCGCCAGCAAGGTTGAGGTCTGCCTTGTCGCTAAAGAGCGCGTCACGGACATTTATCTGTCCGGAAAGAGCTTCAATCACTCCGCCTACATTATTAATAAGGAGGTTCTGCACGGTT
>Ga0066388_100000128_pt1 | contig 27097 bp, 28 predicted proteins | sample PanSoiMetaGPlot6_FD_64539 | JGI IMG/M metagenome (GOLD analysis project Ga0066388, IMG submission 64539) | Tropical forest soil microbial communities from Panama analyzed to predict greenhouse gas emissions - Panama Soil - Plot 6 (Hybrid Assembly) | ecosystem: Environmental > Terrestrial >...
ATAACTCTCGCTCGCGACGGCATTCACTTTTTCGATGATCCCGCTCGCGTGCGGCTCGATCACCTGCCCACCATCGGCGAAATAAACTTTGTAGCCGTTATCGTGCGGCGGATTGTGGCTTGCGGTAATGACGATTCCGGCGGTTGCGTCCAGATAACGGACTGCGAATGACAATTCCGGGGTGGAACGCGGCCCATCGAAAATGAAAGCGTCGCAGCCGTTCTCTGCGGCAACTTTCGCGGTCAGGTTCGTGAATTCGTTCGAAAAAAAACGCGTATCGCGTGCGATGACAATCTTGGGCCGATTTTCAATCTTGTTCTTCGCATGCCATTCCTTGGCATAAGCGACCAAACCCTGCGTCGCGCGATTCACGTTCGCGAAATTCATCGCGTTTGTACCGACGCAGGGAAACTGCGGCCGCTCATCCGACTCGGCGTTTCCGCGTTCGGCAGTGGTTACGATTTTTCCGATAGTGCGGCCACGCAATCCGCCTGTGCCGAACTCAAGCGTCTTGTAGAAACGATCGTTCAGTTCGCCCCATTCTTCGGCCGCAACAAGTTCGTCAACGACGCGGAAGTAAAGATCGGACGTCGCGCTCGCGAGCAATGCGCGAATGTTTTTCGAGGCTAGCTCGAGCAATTGCTTGTCCGCGACCGCGTTGTCGATCTTGTCGCCTGATTTATTTGGCACCGGCGCCAACTTTCCGGCGCGAGTGCGCTTTGCAACGCTTATTTGTAGGCGCGAGGAACCGGAATCACGAGCTCGCCGTCCTTTTCGGCAACGAAGCTCGTGCTGGCGCTGCTCGAACTGCCGTTGGCATCCTTTTGCTCAACCTTGATGACCAATTTCTTGGTTGGCTTAAGTGTCATACAAAGTTTTCCGCCAGGACCTTCTTGCAGTTCGCCCGCCTTTTTCATTTCGTTAGGCGTGAGCGCGACCAGTTCGATGCTGGAAATTTTGGAACCGGCCTCGCCGCTCATCATCATTTTATAGAATTCGAGCGCGCCCGGATCCGAGCCGGTGGTGTAAAGAAACGACTCCAAAGTCTTAGTATCTTTGGATTCAAACGCAGTCTTGTATTTGTCGGTGAACGCTTTTTCGTCAGCGCCGCAGGCGCGACAGAAAACCGTGGAAATCGAAACGAGACAGAGGATGGACAACAATCTTTTCATAGCCCTTGTGATTTGTAACTCATTGTCGTTTCCCGATTTGTTAGCCTGCAACAATGAGCGAGCCGAGATAATCGGGTCGCGCTTGGAAGCGCAAGCGAATTAATTTTTATCGGGGAGAAAATTCGTTGCCGATGTGCGCCGCGCGGGCTAATCACATCGAATACGCCGCACGCTTAACGAATGAACATTCACGAGTACCAAGCGAAACAGCTGCTGGAAAAATTTGGGGTCGCGACTACGCGCGGAAAAGTCGCCTCGACCCCGGAAGAAGCGGAAGCAGTCGCGCGCGAAATTGGTGACGCGGCGGGAATCGTGTCGGCCGGACAGCTTCTTCGGCCAAGCGACGCCGCTCCACCGCGAGAAGCCGCCACGCGTCACGCACCGCATGTCGATCTTGTGGTGAAAGCACAGGTTCACGCCGGTGGACGCGGGAAGGGGACGTTCGCGAATGGATTCAAAGGCGGCGTGCATGTTGTGAAATCGCCGGCCGAAGCGCGCGAAGTCGCGAGCAAGATGCTCGGGCAAACCTTGGTCACGCACCAAACAGGTGCTGCGGGACGAGTCGTGCGCAAAGTTTTGATTGCGGAAGCGGCCGAGATCGCGCGCGAAATTTATTTTGCGATTCTGCTCGATCGCGCGACGGCGGCGCCGTTGATTGTCGCGAGCACCGAAGGCGGCGTTGAAATCGAAACGGTCGCGGCGAAAACGCCGGAGAAGATTATTCGTGAGCCGATCGATCCGCTCGCCGGTTTGCAGCCATTTCAAACACGCAAAGTCGCCAAACAGCTTGGGTTCGAACAATCGCAAACTAGGGCGGCGACCAAATTGTTCGATGGACTTTATCGAACCTTCATCGGCTGCGATTGCTCGATGGTGGAGATCAATCCGCTGGTCGTAACTAAGAAAAACGAAATCCTCGCGCTCGACGCCAAATTTAATTTCGATGACAACGCATTGTATCGACACCCGGAGATCGAAGCGATGCGTGATTTCGCGGAAGAAGATCCGCGCGAAGTCGAAGCCTCCAAACACGAACTGAATTACATCGGCCTCGACGGCAACATCGCCTGTCTCGTCAACGGCGCCGGCCTCGCCATGGCCACGATGGACATCATCAAATTTTACGGCGGAAGTCCGGCGAACTTTCTCGACGTGGGCGGTAGCGCGACCGAAGAGCAAGTAACCGAAGCGTTCAAAATCCTGATCGCCGACAAAAACGTGAAAGCGATCCTGGTAAACATCTTCGGCGGAATCATGAAAGTCGATGTGATCGCCAACGGCATCATCAACGCGGCCAAAACAGTAAAGCTTTCCGTGCCGCTGATCGTTCGACTCGAAGGAACGAACGTCGAGAAAGGGAAAAAACTGCTGAAGGACAGCGGCGTCACGTTGATCACGGCCGACGATTTGGCAGACGCTGCGCAAAAAGCGGTCAAGGCCGCAAGTTCCAAATCCCAGAGCCCAAGGTAAACAAAAATCCCAAATTCCAGGCTCCAAATCCCAGTTACTATCAAATCTCAAATGACGAAAACGAACTAACAAAACAACCATGAATGAGCCCTCCAGACGAGATCTTGCAGATCGAACCTTCAGATTTGCCGAAACCGTGAGACGATTTGTGAAGACGTTTCCGAAAACTATAAGCAATAGCGAAGACGTACGTCAGTTAGTGCGAGCTTCTGGTTCAGTAGCACCCAACTGGATCGAAGCTGATGAAGCACTGAGCAAGAAAGATTTCTTAATGCGGGTTAAAATCTGCCGCAAAGAAGCGAAAGAGAGCCGGCTCTTTCTACGTTTGATCGAAGTTGGTTCAGGAAAAGACTCTGCAAATTCTCGCGAAGCTTTGGAGAAAGAGGCTCGCGAGCTCACGTTGATTTTCTCAGGGATTATTTCGAAGTCTGGCGCACTATGATTCCCCGCTTTTTGAAGTTTTTAGATTTGGCTTGCCTGGGATTTGGAGCCTGGAATTTGGGATTTCGCGTGCTCTTGTTGCTCTGCTTGCTCTGCTTGCTCTGCTTGGCCCCTTGTGCAATCGCTCGCGCCGACGAGCTTCCGCGCAAAGCAAAGACGCCGACCGAAAGTTATCCTAACGTCGACGTCGTTTACGATTCGGTCACGCTGGAAGATGGGAAGCGGCTTCGTACTATCGTCACTAAGCCGCGCAGCGCGAAAGGGAAACTCCCCGTCGTTTTCGTCGCCGGTTGGCTGAGTTGCGATTCGGTGGAAGCGCCGGCTGACACCAAGGACGAAAGCGGTTTGGTTTTTCGCGGGCTCGCCCAGTTGCCTGAGTTCGTTCTATTCCGAGTCGACAAACAAGGCGTTGGCGACAGTGACGGAGCTTGTGGTGAAACCGATTTCGATTCCGAATTGGAAGGTTATCGCGCGGCGTTTCGCGCTCTAGGGAATTACGACTTCATCGACACGAAGAAAGTTTACATCCTTGGAATCAGCAACGGCGGCGGGTTCGCGCCACTCGTTCCTGAAACAGACACCGAACACGCGCAGGTGCGCGGTTACATTTCGGTTGGCGGTTGGGTCAAGACTTGGTTCGAGCATATGGTCGAGATCGAGCGTCGGCGTTTCGGGTTGATGGGAAAATCACCCGGCGAAGTAAACGACGCGATGAAAGGCGCGGCGACGCTTTACCATGAATGGTTGATCAAAGGCCGCGCCGTCGACGAGATTTTGAAAGATCAACCGCAACTCGCTGATTTGTGGCCAGGAGGAAAAGACAAAGCGTATCTTTACGGCCGGCCGCTGGCCTTTTATCGACAATTGCAAAAGTTGAATCTCGCAGACGCGTGGTCGCGGGTGAAAGTGCCGACTTATGTGTTGCGCGGCACGTTCGATTGGATCATGACCCGCGACGATTCGGAATTGATCGCGCATTATGTGAACAAGAATGGCGACCTCGCGACCTTCTACGAAATTCCGGACACGGGGCACACGTTTCAACATTATTTGAGTTTGGCGGATGCGTTCAAAGGAAAGGAAGCGCCGTTCGACCCGAAAGTGATCGCGCTGATAACGGATTGGCTGCGCAACAAGGCAATTACCCATGAAGATTAAGAATATTGCGTTTATTAGAATTCCAGTGACCGACATCAATCGCGCGCGCGACTTTTATGAGGATGTGCTTGGATTAAAATTAACCGAGGAAATGGGCAAGGGACATTGGATCGAATACGCGATCGGCGACGGCACACTTGCGCTCGCGAATTTTCCGGATCAATGGAAACCGTCGCCCGACGGAACGTGCGTCGCGCTCGAAATGGAAAATTTCGAGGAAGCGATCCAGCGATTGAAAGATCGACATGTTCTGTTCGACGCCGAACTGTTCGAAAGTCCCTGCTGCCGCATGGCGGTGGTGATGGATCCCGACGGCAACAAGATCATCATTCACAAACTCAAACCCGAAAACGAAAAGGAGCCCTACCCATGATTACCAACGAAGTTGCATTTATCGCCATCGCCGTCACCGACAAGGAACGCGCGCGAAAGTTTTATCAGGAAACGCTGGAGCTGAAGCCGGCCACCACGGCGATGGACGGCGCGTGGGTTGAGTATGAATTGGGACCGACGACGATCGGCGTTGGCTGTCATCCGAGCTGGAAGCCTTCGCAACCGGGTACCGGAACAAGTGTCGCGCTCGAGGTCGATGATTTTGACGCTGCTTACGAGAAGTTGAAGAAACGCGGCGTGAAGTTCGAGATGGAGAAGTTCGAATCGCCAGTGTGTTGGATGGCTGTCTTTAGCGATCCTGATGGGAACCGACTCTTGCTTCACCAACGGAAGAAGAAATGAGGAATCAATCTCTCAGGAACCCAGGAAAGCAGGAAATTTCTTTTCTGTTTACTCCTGCGTTCTTCCTTTCCTGAGATATGTCTGTCCTAGCCGATAAAAACACGCGGCTGCTTGTTCAGGGAATCACCGGCAGCGCCGGAGCCTTTCACACGCGGCAATGTATCGAGTACGGAACGAATGTTGTCGCCGGAGTCACGCCCGGAAAAGGAGGACAGAAGTTCGACGACAAGGTTCCGGTATTCGACACGGTTTGGGAAGCAAAACAAAAAACAAATTGCAATGTCTCCATGATTTTCGTGCCGGCGCCATTTGCGGCCGACTCAATTCTCGAAGCGGTCGATGCCGATCTCGATCTTGTGGTTTGCATCACGGAAGGAATTCCGGTGATGGACATGATGCGCGTGAAAGCGGAGATGGGCGGCAAACACACGCGATTGATCGGACCGAACTGCCCCGGCATCATCACCCCCGGCGCGTGCAAGATCGGCATCATGCCGGGTTACATTCACAAACCCGGCAATGTCGGCGTGATTTCGCGCAGCGGAACTCTGACTTACGAAGCAGTCTGGCAACTCACCTCGCGCGGTTACGGTCAATCAACTTGCATCGGCATCGGCGGCGATCCGATCGGCGGACTTTCGCATCTCGATTGCGCAAAGCTTTTCACCGAAGATAAAAATACGGACGCTTTCATTTTGATTGGCGAAATCGGCGGCTCGGCCGAAGAAGAAGCCGCCGCGTGGATCAAAGCGAATTGCAAGAAACCGGTCGCAGCGTTCATCGCAGGAATCACCGCGCCGCCCGGGCGCCGCATGGGTCACGCCGGCGCGATCGTTTCCGGCGGCAAAGGAACCGCGGCCGGAAAAATCGAAGGAATGAAAGCTGCCGGCATCGCCGTCGCCGAAACTCCGGCGACCATCGCCGACACACTCATCGCGCGAATTAAAAAGTAATCACCACGATCGCGCCGATAATTTGCCCTAGTGCGCTAATTGCTTCCCAATTCATGAATATGTGGATGTTAGCGATGTAACGCTCGGCGGCTATCGCTGACAAAGCGGATGTAAGAATGCCAAAGATTGAGACGAGGCGAGGAATCCGCATAGGCCTAACGAGAATTAGACGAAGATTCAGAATAGATCAATCGGTCGCCGGCTCGGGTGCGTCGAGATTTCCGGCCGGCAAGTGTGCGGCTTTCCAATCCATCGCCATTTCGATGCGAGCACGGCCGCTGGGATGATCGAAGAAAATAAATTCTTCGAGCGGAGCTGGATTGAGTTTTCGATAGGCGCCGAGTTTCAACGCGATCTTCGCGGCGCCGTCCGGTTCGCGCGAAGTGTTGATGCAGAATTGATCGGCTTCACGTTCGGTCACGCGCACAATCGTGTTGAGAACTGGCGTCATCAGAAAAGTGAAAGTGACGAAGATCAACATCAGCAATGGAAGGCCAGCGGGGTCAGCGATGCCGCGCACTTGCCAGCGGTCTCCCCAACGACGCATCGCCCAATCGAAAACAGATTTCCCGATCGCGAAACCAAAGAGGGCTACGACGCCGAAATAAATCGTGAGCTTGGCCCCGTGATTCAAAACGTAATGTCCCATCTCGTGGGCCATGACCGCGCGAATTTCGGGAAGTGTGCATTGGTTGAGCAAATTATCGTTGAGGGCGATGCGCGTCGTGCCGAGAAGTCCGGCGACGTTCGCGCTCACCCGCGTAGTCTGGCGCGACGCGTCTACTTCGAAAACTTGGGTCACTGGAATTTGATTTGCTCGCGCCATCGCCAGAATCGGGTCGCGAGTTTTCGGATCGGTCAGCGGTTTGTAAGTGTTGAAGAGCGGTTCGACGTAAATTGGCGCGACGAAATTTCCGACGAACGACAGCACCACCACGGCAAGCGTTCCCCAAATCCACCAGGTTGTCTGCGCCCGTCGAAAAACCGCGTACAAGATCGACAATGCAGTCGTGCCGGCGATCAAGCCCACGAGGAGACCGATCAATTGCTCGCCGAGCCATGCCCCGAACGATTGGGTGGCAAAGCCGTGTTGATGCTCGCGAATAAAGAACTGATAGAAGGTGAGGGGAAAACTCAGGATCGCGACGATGAGGATATAGCCGACGGCGTAAATCGCGACTTGAAGCGTTTTGGAATTTGTTGTGCGTTCGGCGAAATCGCGCAGACGCGCGGAGATCCTGGAAGCGAGCAGAAAAATTGCGATCCCCGCGCCCACCATAAAGTTCCAAAGCAACAGCCAGTAGCCGCCTTCGAAGTAGGCATCCGATTTTGCGCGTTTGTCGGCCGGGACGGTGTCGAGCCAGGCTTTAGTCGCTTGCGCCGGGTCGAAGGAAGATGTCGATCCAAAGGTGGGCGTCGGAGAAGCTTCCTGTGCGTGAGAAATTCCAGGAGAGACCAAAACGAGCGCGACCAAGATCACAAACCGCAAGATCATGGCTCTATCGATAACGAATTTCCGGCTAAAGAAAAGGTTGTCGGCCGTAACCTGTGTCACGCGCTGCCTGTCTTTTGATTACATGAGAGAGTTAAGTTTGTGGTTGGCAGCGGGCATTTGCGCCGCATCGAGCGTATTCGCAGCTGAGCCAGCCCCGACAAGATGGACCATGGACGGTGTCGAACGCGAGGCGCTGGTCTATCTTCCATCGTCCTCCAACAAATCGAAGCCGCCGGTGATTTTCGCGTTTCACGGTCACGGTGGAAACATGCATCTCGCCGCGCGCGGGATGGCATTTCAAAATTATTGGCCGGAAGCGATCGTGGTTTACCCGCAAGGACTGCCGACTCCCGGAATCGTGATGGATTTTGAAGGTAAGAAACCCGGTTGGCAGCGCGAACCAGGGCAGGAGCACGATCGGGATTTGAAATTCATCGACGCGATTCTCAAGACGCTGCGCGAAAAATATTCGATCGACGAATCCCGCATTTATGCGACCGGCTTTTCCAACGGCGGGCTATTCAGCTATTTGCTTTTGTCGCAGCGAGCGAATGTTTTCGCGGCGTTCGCGCCCGGTGGCGCGGTTTTGTTGCCCCAAGTTCCGCTCGCTCAAGCGCGCCCGGTTTTTCATTTTGGTGGAGAGAGCGATCGACTAGCGCGTTTCGACAAACAGCAAGCGACGATCGATCAGCTTCGCACGTTCAACGCTTGCTCAGCCCAAGGCGAATCGTGTGGATCAAACTGCTTGCTGTATCGATCGGCAAAAGGCGCCCCTGTGGCAACGTTCATTCATTCGGGCGGACATTTTTACCCGCCGTCCGTCACCTCGCTGATCGTGAAGTTTTTTCAAGACCATCCGCACACCGGATGAGTCGAATTCGGCTGGACTAAAAATTTCCGCCGGTGAAAAATTACCGGTGATGAAAGGGCTTGCGTTTTGCGCGGCAATATTGTTTTTGGTCGGCGATTTGTTCGGCCAGGCGCAGCAACCTTCGCCGGCAGATCCCGCGCTCTATGGTCCGTATCCAACGAACTACAAGGAAATCGTAATGAGCTGGCTCAATCAACAACTTCTGGACGCTGCGACTGCGCGAATTGACTGGACCAGCGAACCAAAACCAGCTGATCTCGGCAAGAACGGCGAACATCTTTATGGTTACGTCGTCACGTTCGACGTGAACGCTCGGAACCGTTTCGGCACTTACACCGGAAAACAAAAACACGGCGCGCTCATCAAAGACGGCCAGGTGATTAAAGGTTTAGGATTAGGTTATTAATTATGAAACTCAGCTCCCGATCAAACCTGTCAGGTCAAGGCCTGGTGCTTCTCATCATTATCTTGGTCATCATCCTCGGCATTGGATGGTATTTGCATTCGACCAAGACTGCGACGGAACAGGATGCAGTGCGCTACGGTCACGACGTTATCAATCGGCTCGTCGTTAATCATGATCGTTCCATCCTCGATCAGGATCTCGCGCCTCCGGCGAAGATGGAAATGCCTCCGTCGCAACGTGATTATATGATTCAACGCTTCACCCAGTTGGGCACGCCGCAGCAACCGATCCAGATCGAAGACAATGTATCATTCGACTCCTCCTTTTTCGGGCTTATCTCGGCGAACCCGCACGCCATTTTCACCGCGCATCTGAATTATCCGGGACAGCCGGTCACGTTGCAGCTCGCAACTTCGCAAGGCGCAACCAAATGGTTGATCGACAATATCACCCTAACGGTGCAGCCGAATCGGTGATGGCAGACTGACTTGTCGATCTTGTAGTTAGACCAGCAGCCGTTCGAGCGAATCGAGACAAATCTGTGACCATGTTTCAAGCGAATCGCGACGCGCGCTCAAATCTTTTTTACCCAAAAACGCGACGTTGGTGATCATCCCTTCGCGTTTTTCCACTTTCGACTCGGCCAGTTTAAAAACGTGAACGATGCCGAGATGGACTTGTCCAACCTCGGTGCTGTCATCATTCAAGAGCGCGACGATCTGATCTTCGAATTTCGTGTTAATCGAAATTTCCTCGGCGACTTCGCGTTCGACTCCGGCGCGATAAGCCGCTTCATCGAGAGCGAACAGTGATTCGTCGCTTTCGTTCATGTGGCCGCCAATCCCGATTGAACCTTTAGCCACGAGCCGCTGTTCGCCGGCCTTTTTCCCGCGCACATAAAAAAGGACGCGGTCGCCATGCGCGAGCAAAACGTAAGGAATGATTTGCTTGTGCGTCGGATCTTTCTCCGCCTGCGGCCGGCGCAAAAAGAAATTATTTCCGCGCGAAAGAATCGACGCCAAATATTTCTGCGGCTCGAAACTCAAGCCCTGAAAACTGCCGAGCTCATCGAACAGCGAACGTTTGATCACGAGAACATTTTCTTCGGGCGGATTCATGAACTGTAGGGGAGGCTGTTAGCCTCCCGTTTCCCTTTTCGAGAAGCTAACAGCTTCTCCTACAGACGGTCTGCAGCTCGCGCGCATCAAAACGAGTACGAAACGCCGATCTGCGGACCGATCAGGTTCAAGCTCGGATTCGGATCGGTTTGTCCGCCGTTCGAGAGATGTTGATAAAGAATGCCGGCATCCACTTTCCAATGATCGTCGATTTGGTAGGAGAACCCGGCGCCGGTCAAAATGTTGAACGTGAAATCCTGGCCTTGTGATCCGCGCATGTCGGGATGGCTGTCGATCCAACCAAGGCCGAGGCCGCCTGAAAAGTACGGAACGATTCGCCAACGAGGTTGAACAAAATTGTAACGGCCGCCGAAGTTGACGCCGAAATAATGATTTTCGACGCCGCGAATAATCGGCTCTGCCATCAATGTCAGACAAAATTGATTGTAACCGCGCGCCCAATTGTCGCCGTTGTTTACGCCCCAGCGGATCCGCCCGGCAACAAATTGCGGCGCGATCTCGTAACTATCGGGATTGCCGAAAACGCCGAGCAAGTAGGCCGATTGGAGAGCGAGCTCGAAGCGCGGCGGATCAAGAGTCTCGGTTGAAGTTGCCGGAGTAAAATTGCTGCCGGCAAGCAACGGCCGAACCAAGAGCGCCAATGCCAATATCCCTGCGCCGATCGTTTTCATCCGCGCGCAAGATAGGGGCGGACGAGTGATTTTCAATCGACGGCTTCGTTTGATGGAACAGCCGGCAATTGTTTTCCGAAAACGTCTCGCAAGGCCGCCCGCGCCGCGTGATATCCGCACATTCCGTGAACGCCGCCGGCTGGCGGAGTCGAAGACGAACAGAGATAAATTCCGCGCAACGGCGTTCGGTACGGTGTCGCCCCGAAGGTCGGGCGGGCGAGAAGCTGCCAAACATCGGTGGCTCCCCCGCTGATATCGCCACCCGCGAGATTAGGATTCGATTTCTCGAGATCAGTTGCGCTCAGTTTGTGTCGCGCGAGAATGCAATCACGAAATCCAGGCGCAAAGCGCTCGATTTGCGCCTCAATTTTATCAGAGATGTCGATCTTGTCGCCGAGTGGCACGTGCGCGTATGCCCACAACGTGTGCTGCCCACGCGGCGCGCGCGTTTCATCGAAGAGACTTTGTTGCGCGACTAGCGTGAAAGGACGCTCCGGAATTTCTCCGCGAGCGATCGCGCGTTCCGCGTTCGCGACTTCATCGATTGTTCCACCAAGATGGATCGTTCCGGCGCGGCGACACCTTTCCGCTTTCCACGGAATCGGCGAGCTCAATGCATAGTCGATCTTAAAAATTCCGGGCGCGTGACGAAAATTTTCCAGCCGCTCCCGATAGCGCGTTGGCAATCGATCGGCAGCGATTCGCGCCAATTGCCAAACGGTGGTGTCGAAAAGCGTCACCCGTGCTTTCGGAATCTCATTTAGATTTTCAACCCGCCGGTTGATCTCGATCTTGCCACCGAGTTCGCGAAAATAATTAGCCAGCGCATTGGAGATGGATTGCGATCCGCCGCGGGGAATCGGCCAACCGACGGCGTGACCGGCCGCACCAAGAACAAGCGCAAACGCTGATGAGACGAGCGACTCCAATGGCAAAAACGAGTGTGCCGCGATTCCGGCAACGAGAGCGCGTGCGCTTTCTTCTTTGAACAAGAGTTTCGTCAGCAGTGTGGTCGGGCAAAGGGCGCGGATTCCGAATTTTCCGAGTGCGAGCGGATGCCGCGGCCAATGCAATATCGGCTGCAAAAATTCAGCAGAGAGGTTTCCCCAATCGCGCGCGAGCGGTGTCATCAGCCTGCGATAGCTGCGGCCATCTCGGCCTAACGAATCGGCAGTAAGATCGACATCGCGCTGCAAGCAGGCGGCGTTGCCGTCATCGAGCGGATGGGCGAGGGGAATTTCCGGTTGGACCCACTCCAAGCCGAATTTTTCGAGCGGCAGCGTTTTGAAAAAAGGCGAACCGGCCGCGAGCGGATGCACCGCCGAACAAACGTCGTGCACAAATCCCGGCAGCGTGAGTTCGGCTGAGCGTGCGCCGCCGCCGATGGTCGAGTTCGCCTCCAGGAGAACAACAGAAAGACCGGTGCGCGCGAGCGTAATCGCCGCCGCAAGACCATTCGGCCCCGAGCCAATTACGACTGCGTCGCATTCATTCGCCATTGATGAGCCAGTAGAGATAACACGCGATCGACCGCAAGCTTGCGATTTAATTATGTGAATCGACGAAGCGTCCGAGCTCGAAACCGCAACCCCGATTTCTCGATCGAGAAGTACGGCGAGAAGACGGTCGAGAAGGAAGAATGCGAGGAGCAATTGCTGGCCGAGTACGCCTTCATGCTCGTGTTTTATGTGGCGAGTGTCGCCGCGGTGGCGGGAATTGCGATCGAGAGCAATCGCCTTCCGAAACGGCCGAGCCTATTCGACCTCGCGTTACTTGGAGTCGCGACGCACAAACTCAGTCGCATCGTCGCCAAGGATCGAATTACCGGAATCTTGCGCGCGCCGTTTGTGAATTACATTCGCAGCGCGGGTCATGGCGAAGTGGAAGAGGAACCGCGCGGCCATGGAATTCAACGCGGCATCGGCCAATTGATTTCTTGTCCGTATTGCACGGCGCCGTGGTGCGCGACTGCGCTCGCGTTCGGTTTCATCTTCGCGCCGCGCGTCGCGCGTTTCTTCGCTGGAGTTTTAGCGACGGTCGCAGTGTCGGATTCTCTCCACCGCGCCTACGCCGCGACTGAAAGCCATCAGTAAATGTTACTCCGACTCGGAGTTAACCCGGCGGCCGAAATCCGTACTCGGCCTGCAACTTTTCCCACAGCAATTTCGTCAGCCTATCATCGCGATCTTGAATTGTGCTTGCGACGGATTCGGCTTTCGACACGTCGTGATTCAAACAGTAAAGGTACGTAAGCAGGAGGAGATCATCGCGCCTAACTGCGCTGGATTTGCGTTTTTCTTCCAGTAGTTGAATGGCCGCGCCGTAATTTCGCCCAGCCAACGCATCGGCGATTAAATCCGGCAGCGTGTCGGACGGGGGCGGATTCAATTCGTCCGCTGCTTTTTTCACGAGCGCGACGCGAAACGAGTTGCTGCCCAAAGTCTCGAGCACCGGTTCGCGCAAATTCGAACCACGCAAATGCAGGTCGAGATCAGCCAGCCAGTTCGTAGTTTCGAATCGCGATCGATAGCGTAAGTCGCGAATGACGAAAAACGGGTCGAGCGTTCGATCTCCCGCGGATGGCCAAAGTTGCTGGATCAGCCGAGACGCGCGAAACCGCTCCGCCGCCGATGCCGACCTTATGTAGATGAAAGCGAAGTGGTGGATTTCCGGATCAGGCTGCGTGTTGTCGCCGAGCCGCCTTGGAAATGAATCACTTAACGGTTTCGCGTCGGCCGCAATCCGATCGATCTCGGCGCCGTCCATTAAGAACATGGCTAGAAGTTCTTCGGGCGTTTCGATTCCGATTCGGGCGAGATCGGATCTTGTGTTCGAATCGCGAAACAAGCGTTGTTCGTGGTCGACCTTTTCCGGCGCGCCCTTGATTCCCATCATGATCCATTCCTCGTCCGGCCCGGACCAAATGATTGTGTTCGGAAACGCGTTGTGAAACGCGCGTAGGATTGATTTTGTCTCATCAATCGTTAGCTGATACATCGGCAGCCAGAACGTGGCGATGCCACCGTCGTTCAAGCGATCGTTCATCAGTTTGAAAAATTCCTCGGTGTAAAGATTGACCGCGCCGGCAACTTTCGGAGGCGGCGGTTCGCCGGTGATGATGTCGTAACGTTTCGGACTCGCTTGGAGAAAAAATCGCCCATCCTGGACAATTGCGTTCACTCGCGGATTGCGCAGCGGATTTCCGTAGCCCGCGTCCCGATAATCATCCGCCAGCGCGAACACTTCTTTGGAAATATCAACGACGTCAATTTGTTTAAGATCGACATCGCGCGTGAGCGCATCGGCCGTCACGCCGCAGCCGTAAGCGATGAGCAATGCATCACGCGCCGACGGATGGAATGCGACCGGAAGATATGCAAAGGACCGCATGTAGCGTTGGTTTACCGGATTCGTCGCCGACATTGAAAATCCATTCGTAACCAAGCGATAGTAGTAAGGCTGGCCGAACAGATCGCGCCGCAGCAATTGCCAGGTGTCGGCCGTGCCTTCGATCTTTTTGACCAAATGCTGATCTTCGCTTTCGAAAAGTTTTCTAGCGTTCGCGAAATGCAGATTGTTTCGTTGAAATGGAAAAGTAGCGATCAAAACAACGAATCCGCTAAGAAGAACGATCAACGTCAATCGCAATGAAGACGACGCCCAAAAGGTTCGTCCGGCAAGAGCCAGTGCCAGAACAGAATATCCGATTGCACAGAAGATCAGACTCGATTGAAATCCGATCATCGGAAGCAAAATGAAGCCGGCGAGAATTGGACCGATGGCCGCGCCAGCTGTGTTCAAGAGCGTGACAATCCCGACGCTGTTCATTCGATTTTCCACGGTTTCCTGGACCGCGGACGCGATCGTTGGAAACAAAATTCCCGAGATCAGCGAGACTGGAAACATCAAGGCAACCGCAAGCAAGGTGATTGTTTGCCACGCCTCAAAATAAAAATTGGCTTCGCCCTCTTTGAGTTTCGGGATCGGAAAGAACTCGTAGCAAACAAGCGTCGCGATCGCGGCGGCCAAGAACAAGATCGACAGCGCATTGCGCGACAGGTGCGCGATTGCTCCGGAGATCGCGCCGCCGATTCCGATTCCGGCGAGGACGACCGCGAGCATCAGGCTAAACGCGCTCGTCGACGATGCAATGTAAAGCTGGAGAAACCGAAACCAGACGACTTCCAGACACAAAAGCAGACAGCCCGCGCCGAAGCTCACGAAAAGCAGTTTCCACGGCGGCTGATAATTGAATTCAAACCGGAGACGCTTCAGCGATCCTTCTTCTGTAGGGGAAGCAGTTTGCTTCCCGTTTCCTCTGACAAGCAACAACGCAATTGCGGCGGCAGCGCAGTTCAACAAACCCGCGCACAAACTTGTTCCCCAAAGGCCAAAAGCTTTGACCAGCAACAATTCGCCGATCAACGCGCCAATGACTGCGCCGATTGTGTTGAAGCCGTAAAGAATTCCAATCGCGCGCCCGAAATGCGCGCTCGCGAGGTGTCGATCTTCCATGATGACCGGCAACGTCAGACCCATTGCGGTCGTCGGGATCAACAAGACCACAAACGAAAAGACGACGCGGAGCGCGAGCAGCATTGTTTGATGCGACCAGAGGGTTTGAAAAAGCGGACGCAGCAGCTCGCCTATGACCGGCAATGCGAAAACGATCGTGCAACCGAACAAGGCGATCGCGAGCTCGAGCGCGGCGTAAAGTTTCAGCGGACGGGTACGAAATTTGCCCGAGGCTGCGATCGCGGTGCCGAGGGCGAGGCCAGCCATGAAGCTGGAAAGGATCAGCGCCGCCGCCCAAATTGAATTGCCGAACGCGAGTCCGCTCAGCCGCAACCAGAGCGTCTCAAAAATCAGCGCGCTGATTCCGGAAAGAAAAAGAACAACCGAAAGAGTCGCCAGTCGCACTTTCAGAAGTGATCAGTGATCAGTGACCGGTGACCGGTGACAAGTTCGGTCAAACCAGTTAAACAATGACATGAATCAATCCACCCAGAATTATAAAGATTTGGTCGTTTGGCAGAAAGGAATTGAACTGGCAAAACGCATTTACGCGGTGACTCAAGGATTTCCCGGTGAAGAAAGATTTGGACTGACATCTCAAATGCGACGAGCGGCGGTTTCAATTCCCTCAAACATCGCAGAAGGTCAAGCTCGCCATACCACGCAGGAATTTATTCAGTTTGTTTCGCATGCCGAAGGTTCGGCGGCCGAGCTCGACACGCAGATAATTCTTGCCGTTGAGTTAAGCTTTTGTTGCAAAGTGGACGCTCTCCCGATTTATGAGTTAAACGACGAAATCCGGCGAATGCTTAACGGGCTACGTCGCAAACTTTCTGAACGCAAATAGCTGATCACAGGTCACTCCCTGTCACTCTTTGCCGAAGTCAACCTTGCCGGTGTCGAGATCGTAAACGGCCGGAATAATTTTCAGGTCCTTCGAGAGATCGCCGAAGTTGGCTTTGCTGCGAATTTCTTCGGCCATCAGGCGCGCGTTCTCCGCCACGGCGAGATGAACAGGATCGCCGGGCTTCCCTTTGACCGCTTGAACGGCCGGCTGAATGTCGCGCACCAGCGATTGGATATGGCCCGGCGCCGAATCGCTGGCCACGGCAGCTTGCACCGCCCCGCATCTTTCGTGGCCGAGCACAACGATTAGCCGTACGCCAAGATGCTCAACCCCGTATTCGATCGTGCCCAGGGTATGGTCATCCACCAGGTTGCCGGCGTTCCGATCCACAAAAATGTCGCCGAGGTTTTGATCGAAAATAATTTCAGGCGACACGCGCGAATCGGCGCAGCCGAGAATAATCGCAAATGGATGTTGTCCTTGCGCGATCTCGGCGCGGCGGGCAGAGGTCGGTTTGCTTGCGGAAACTTTGCTGTTCATATAGCGCGCGTTGCCTTCCTTGAGTTTGGCAAATGCGTCATCCGCACTGACGGAGGCTGCTGGATGGTCCGCGGCGAAAATAAATGCAACGACGGTAAATAGACTAACGAGCGTGACGAGTTTGGACGTGATCTTCATAATGGTTTACGATTATGTTCCGCCCAATGCACTGAACGCGAGCAAGATCTCTAGTTTCTCATCCTCAACGGCATGAAGGATCTCACACAACCTCGTTGATCGCGAGGATGAGGCTGCCTGCTAAGTTCTATTTCGGGATAGGAGTTAGCTTGGGCGTTATCACGCGACCATCGAATAGAACAGGAATGCGCATGTAATCGCGTCCAAATTCAGCGACGTTCTCGAGAGGCGGCGGCTCAAATTCGACCACGTAGATCCAGTGGAGATTGTCGCCGAAAGCAACGAGCCTCACTTGTCGTCGCACCCAATCTCTTGCAGTCGGAACTAATTCTTGCAGTTGCCTGCGAGCGACGTTATCCGCACTGCGAGCCGAAAGAGGTGGGTTGTCGCTACCCGCAGACCAAATAGGCGTGTGCGCGACGTCAGCTGCGGTTATGTTGAACTCATATGAGACGTCGTTGGCTTTTCCCGAGACGGGAAAAATTTCGAACAATCCGCCTCCAAACATCAATCTGGTAGCACAGAGCGTCACGACAAAACCGAACCTGCGCATCGAGTCCAGACAGTTACAAATTCGCGAGCGCATGATCGAGGACTTCGAGGAGAAAATCGGCGTCTTGTTCGTTGACGCACATGGGCGGCGAGAAGCGAATGGTTTGTCCCCAGAGTCCGCCTTTGCCCAGAAGCAGTCCCATTTCTTTCGCGGTTTCCATCACTTGCGCGCATTCGTTGCCTGCCGGCTCTTTTGATTGTCGATCTTTCACCAGCTCGATCCCGAGCAGAAAACCTTTGCCCCGCACGTCGCCGATGATGTTGTGTTTCTCTTTGAGCTTGTTCAGGCCGCCGAGAATTCGATTGCCGATCTTGAGCGAATTGGCCTGAAGTTTTTCGCGATCGATCACGTCGAGGACTGCGCTGCCTTGCGCGCAAACGACCGGGTTTCCGCCGAAAGTGTTGAAATGCGTTCGTTGCGCGAGCGCGGCCGCGATCTTCGGAGTCGTGACAACTGCGCCGAGCGGACAACCGTTCCCGATTCCTTTGGCCATCGTCACGATGTCAGGAACCACGCCTTGCGTTTCGAATCCCCAGTAATGCGTGCCGGTCCGACCGAATCCCGCTTGCACTTCATCGGCAATGGAAACGCCGCCGGCTGCGCGGACATGTTCGTAAGCGTGCTTCAAATAATTGTCGGGAAAAACCACGCAGCCGCCGACGCCTTGAATCGATTCGGCGATGAACGCCGCGACCTGTCCGGGCGTCGCGAAATCGATCAGGTTCTTCACATCAGCCGCGTATTTTTTCCCAGCGTCGGCATCATCGCGTCCCCAAAGTCCGCGATACGGATCGGGCGTGATCGCGTGATGCACGCCGAAACTGTGCGGCACATTAAATTTCCAGCCGCGGTTGCCGGTCGTTCCCATCGTCAGCGTGCTGCCGCCATGATACGCGTTGCGGAGGGAAATGACTTCGTAGTTGTTCGTGTAAGCGCGCGCCATCAACAGCGCGAGGTCGTTCGCTTCCGAGCCGGAGTTGGTGAAATAACAAACCTTCAGCTCACCCGGCATCTTCGACGCCAGCTTCTTCGCGTACTCGGCGATCTTCGGTTGCAGATAAATCGTGGTGGAATGCTGGAGCGTTTCGTTTTGGCGATTCGCCGCGGCGACAATATCAGGATGACAATGCCCGACGCTCACGGTCACGATTCCGCCGAGCGCATCGAGATATCTACGGCCGTGCTCGTCCCAAACGTATTGCATTTTTCCCTCCACCATCATGAACGGCTTTTTGTAGTAGAGAAAAATTCCCGGGTTCAGGAATTCTTTGCGCAGCCGCAGAACGTCGTCGGCCGAGGGTCCGCTATATTTACGGGGTGCGTAGTCAAATGCGGGCAACTGCGGCAAGTTCATCGAAGTGACAAGGGACCAGTGATCAGTGACCAGTTATCTACGCTCGGCGAGCTTTCGGCGCAAAGCGTTGAGCATCGGCCGAGTCTCATCGACCAGTTCGTCAGCTGGCATGGCAGATTTCTTCAAGCAAAACCGGAGTTCAATCGCTAGAATAAGCTGAGTGTCGAGTTCAGCCGCGGACCCCTCGGCATGTGAAATGAAATGGATAAATTGCGGTGTTGTTCGTCGCGCCTGTCCCTTCCGCGATATTTGAAGGAACCGAAACCGCGGGCGCGGCGCATTTGCGAAGTGAGACCGAACCGTTCTTCTTGCGGAAGTGTCGCAGTCAACCGGTAGATGATTTTTGCGAGCTCGATCCCTTTTTGCCAAACAATTAGGTCTTTGTAGTTCTGGGTGAATTCATTCATGCAAGTGTCTTAGTCGGTTTGGACTAACTTGTCACTGGTCACTGATCACAGGTCACTTGCGCGAGCCTGCGCAGTGCGAGATAAACAGTAAACGCAATCACGAATCCGACGAACCACGCGTAGTCGTAAAGCCGGACGCAAAATGCCGGCACGCTCGTTGGATCGACAACCTTCACGGTCGCGAGAAATCCCGGAAGATTTGGAAGAATCGCAACGATGAGCGAAACAATCGCGACGATGCTGAAGCCGTTGGTGTAACGATATTCGCTGTCAGCGCGGTAAAGTGCGTTCACATGAAGTTGTCGGTGACGCCAAACGTAATAATCGGCGATCATGATTCCGCCGATCGGCCCAAGCAACGCGCTGTAGCCGACAAGCCAGGTGAAAATGTAGCCGCTTGGATCGGCCACCAGTTTCCACGGCATCATGATCACGCCGATGATTCCGGTAATCAGTCCGCCGGTCCGAAATGAAATTTTGTGCGGCGCGAGGTGCGAGAAATCGTTCGCCGGACTGACAACGTTCGCGGCGATGTTGGTTGCCAGCGTTGCGATGCACAGCGCGAGCATTGCGACAACTAGCACGACCGGATTCGTGAAGTGCGTCAGCACATCGACCGGATCCCAGATTGTTTGGCCGTAAATGATCGTTGTGGCCGAAGTGACCGCGACGCCGATGAACGAATAGAGTGCCATCGTCAGCGGAAGTCCGAGCGCTTGTCCGATGATTTGATCGCGTTGGGAGCAGGCGTAGCGCGAGAAATCGGGAATGTTGAGCGAGAGCGTCGCCCAAAATCCGATCATGCCAGTGAGCGCGGGAGCGAAGAAGGAAAAGAATTGTTCAGCTTTCGGTTGCCCGGGCGCGAAGGCGGAGGGTTGCGCGAGGATCGGGCCGAAGCCGCCGGCCTTTTGATAAGCCCACCAGAGCAACATCAAACCGAGCGCGATGAGCAACGGTGCTTTGATGTTCAACAGCCAGCGGATGCAATCGATCCCTTGGTAAACCACCAGCACGTTAATTCCCCAGAAAAACATGAAGCACACCAACTGCGCGAATGTGATTCCGAGAAAATTTTGCGTAGAACCGCTCGCCAGGGAAGGCGCGAAGATCGACATAATCTTGTAAATCGCGTTTCCGCCGATCCAGGTTTGAATCCCGAACCAGCCGCACGCGACGAACGCGCGCATCAGCGCAGGGATGTTCGCGCCGCGCGTGCCGAACGACGCGCGACAAAAAACCGGGAAAGGAATTCCGTAGCGGGTGCCGGCGTGCGCGTTCAGGATCATCGGGATCACGACGATCAGATTGCCAAGAAAAATGGTGAAGATCGCCTGCGACCAATTCATTCCGCCGCCGATGAGCGACGACGCAAGCATGTAAGTCGGAATGCAGGCCGACATCGAAATCCAAAGCGCGGCGAAACTGCCGACGCGCCATTTCCGGTGATCGCCCGGGACCGGCGCGAGATCTTTATTATAAAGATGATTGTTCTCGGTCTCGATATCGAGTTCGACGTCGGGAGCGAAGGATTCAGGGATCGTCCTCATGCTCGGAATGATTCAAATGCGAGGATGAGCATGATTATGAGCAGGAGCAGGAGTCTAAAAATGTGACGGCTCGCGTTTCAAAAATTGGCCGCGGCCGAATTCGCCGACAAATTTTCCATCGCGCGCGGCAACTTTACCGCGAACGGTCACAACCTGTGGCCGTCCCTGAATTTCGAATCCTTCGAACGAATTATAATCGAGATTCATTTGATGAGTTCTCGTGGAAATTTTTCCGCGATAATTCGGATCGTAAACGACCAGATCGGCGTCGCTGCTGACTTTGATCGCGCCCTTTCTCGGAAATAGTCCGAAAAGTTTCGCGGCTTGCGTGCTCGCAGTATCGACGAACCGTTGGATGTCGATCCTGTTTCCTTTGACACCGTGCGTGAAATACAGGTTCACGCGGTCCTCGAGTGACGGAATCCCGTTCGGAATCTTCGTGAAATCGTCTTTGCCCATTTGTTTCTGGGTCGCGAAATCGAACGGCGCGTGATCGGTCGCAAGTGTCGCGACCGTCCCATTGGCCAACGCTTTCCACATTACCTGCTGGTTCTTTTTGTCGCGGAGTGGGGGAGACATCACATTCTTCGCGCCTTCGAAGTTGGCTTCGGCGCTCGTGCGATCGAGCAGCAAATATTGAATCAGCGTCTCGACCCAAACCTTCACGCCGCGCTCTTTGCCGCGGATCGCTTCGTTGAGCGCTTCTTCGCAGCTGGTGTGCACCGTGTAAACATGTGCGCCCGTCATTTCGGCGAACGTCATCAAATGATGCACCCCTTCGGCTTCGACGACCGGGGGCCGGCTGCAGTAGTGAAATTCCGGCCCGGTCTTTCCTTCGCTCAGTAATTTTTTCTGGAGCTCAAGAACGAGATCGGCGTTTTCGCAATGCGCCGTGACGATGATGCCGAGTTTCTTGGCCAACGTCAGCGCGGCGTAAAGTTCTTCATCGGTGATTCCGAAAGCGCCCTTGTAAGCCAAGAAGATTTTAAAGCTGTTCAGTCCGCGCTCCACGATCTCTTTGAAATCACGCTCCGCTTCCGCGTCGTAGCGAGTCACGCCCATGTGAAACGTGAAATCGCACGCGCTTTTGCCCTGCGCTTTGCCCAGCCAAAGCTCGAATGCTTCGAGCGGTTTCTCGTTTCGCGCCGGACAAATCATTTCGATGAACATCGTCGTTCCGCCAACGAGCGCGGCGCGGCTCGCGCTTTCGTGCGTGTCCTTCGCGAACGTGCCCATGAAGGGAAGGTAAATATGGACGTGCGGATCGATGAACCCGGGGAAGACATACTTGCCGGTCGCATCGACCACTTCGTCCGCCTTCACTTTGTCGATGTTGCGCTCGATCCGTGTGATTGTTTCATCTTCGCAAAAGATATCCGCCGTGTAACGCTCGTCCGCTGTTACCACCTCTCCGTTTTTGATTAAGAGTGACAAGGGACCGGTGACCAGTGATCAGTTAGTGCGCTCGACGAGCCTTCGTCGTAACGAATTCAGCATTGGCCGAATCTCGTCATTTAGTTCGTAAAGCGGCAAAGCGCCCTTCTTTGGACAAAAGTTCAATTCGACCGCCAAAATTACCTGAGTGTCGAGTTCAGCGGCAGAACCTTCTGCATGCGCGACAAACTGGATGAACTCTGGTGTTGTCCGGCGAGCTTGCCCTTCTGCGATGTTAGAGGGAATCGAGATCGCCGCCCGCCGCATTTGAGCCGTAAGGCCGAATTTTTCTTCGCTCGGGAACATGCGAGTGAAACCGTAAATGTGCTTTGCGAGTTCAATGCTTTTCTGCCAAACGATTAAGTCTTTGTAATTCTGGGTGGATTGATTCATGCGCGGGCTGTAACGAATTTTGACCCACTTGTCACTGATCACTGGCCACTGCTCACTTCTTCCACACATCCGCAACATCGTTGCCGAACCAGCGCGTGGAAACGACTTTCTGGCGCGTGTAAAACTGCACGCCTTCTTTCCCTTGAATGTGGAGATCGCCGTAGAACGATTCGTCCCAGCCGGTGAACGGAAACATCGCCATCGTGGCGGGCACGCCGATATTGATTCCCACCATTCCTGCTTTGACGCGATTCTTGAACTCGCGCGCGGCTTTGCCGGAGTTCGTGAAAATCGCGGCGCCATTTCCGTAAGCGGATTTGTTCGCGGCCTCGATGGCATGATCGAGATCGTCCATTCGCATCACATTTAGCACGGGACCAAAAACCTCTTCGCGCGCGATCGTCATTCCGTCCTCGACTTGATCGACAATCGTTGCGCCGATGAAAAATCCGTTCGGCGCGTCGGGAATTTTCACGCCGCGACCGTCGGCGATAACTTTCGCGCCTTGTTTCTCGCTCGTCTCGACGAGACCAATTACGCGATCGCGATGTTGGGCGGTGATAACAGGGCCCATGTCAGGCTGCGATTTCGCAATATCCGTCGGACCGACTTTGATTGCGCGCGCAGCTTCAACCAGCGTTGGCAAAACGCGATCGGCCGCTTTGCCGACGGTGATGGCAGTCGATCCGGCCATGCAACGTTCGCCGGCGCACCCAAACGCCGCGACTGAAAGTGCTTCTACGGTTCGCGTCACATCGGCGTCGGGCATCACCACGACATAATTTTTCGCGCCACCGTTCGCTTGCACGCGTTTGCCGTTGCGCGTTCCGGTTTCGTAAATCTGTTTCGCGACAGGCGACGACCCAACAAACGAGATCGCTTTCACTTTCGGATGCGTGAGTAATGCATCGACACATTCGCGCCGGCCGTGGACGACGTTGATGACGCCTTTGGGCAAACCCGCTTTCTCGAGAAGCTCGATAATCAAAACCGCGCTGAGCGGAACTTTCTCGCTTGGTTTGAGCACAAACGTATTTCCGCATGCGATCGCGAGCGGAAACATCCACATCGGCACCATCGCGGGGAAATTGAACGGCGTAATACCGACGCAGACTCCGACCGGTTGCAGCATCGTTTCGCAATCGACGCCGCGAGCGAAATTTTCGAGCGTCTCGCCTTTGAGCAAAGTTGGAATGCTGCAGGCGAATTCCACGTTTTCGATTCCGCGATAAACGCTGCCGCGCGCTTCGGCTAAAGTCTTGCCGTGCTCGCGCGTTACGCTTTCGCAAATCCGATCAAAATTTTCTTCGATCAACTGCCGATAACGAAAGAAAACACGCGCGCGTTCGACCGGCGGCGTATCGCGCCAGGCTGGAAAAGCACTCGATGCCGATTCGACGGCAAGATCGACATCGTCTTTCGTGCACATTGGCACTTCGGCGATGACTTCGCCGCGCGAAGGATTGAAAACAGGGCCAGTTTCGCGTTTCGGTAATTCCTGCCATTCTCCGCCAATGAACGCGCGCACCGGTGACGAGTGGCGTGTGCCGTGTGGCACGTTCGGATTCGGAGCTGTTTTACTTGTCACTCCCCTTAGCCTCGCGCTAATGCGTTCGACTGCTTCACAAAATCGTCACCGCTCCATTCGCTGTCGGCTTTGACCATCTTTTTCGCGGCTGCTTCTTCGGCTGCGGCTTTGTCACGGGCCTTCCGTTCCTTTTGCATGCGAACGAGCTCCGCGTGGGTCGTGAAATAGTCGAGGCTCTTGCCTTTGAAATCGGCGAGCGTTTCGAATTTGTGTTTTTCCATGAACGCGAGCAGCTCTTCCTGGAGCCGCTTGACCATTTCGTACCCGTGTTTCATCACTCCGGTGCAAACCTGAGTCGTATCGGCGCCGAGCAAGAGGAATTGCGCCGCGTCGCCGCCGGTTTCGATCCCACCTATCGCCGACAAACTGCGTCCCGGAAACTCGCGGCGAATCATGGTCGCGATTTCCATGACCATGCGAAGCGCGATTGGGCGAACCGCTTTACACGAATAACCGCCGGGCGTGGTATAACCTTCGACGCTCGGTTCCGGTCGAAGGGTGTCGAGATTCACACCCATTACACTACGGATCGTGTTGATTGCGCTCACGCCGTGACAACCGGCGCGCAACGCCGAACGGCTCGGATCCTCGATGCGGGTCACGTTCGGCGTCATTTTCGCCCAGACCGGTTTTTTCGCCGCGCCCATGACCCAACCGGCGACTTCTTCGAGAATCTCCGGGTTCTCGCCCATCGCCGAACCCATTTTTCGCTCGGGCAATCCGTGCGGGCACGAAAAGTTCAATTCGAACGCATCCACGCCCGCGTCCTGGCAGCGCTCGACAATTTCAAACCACGCGTCGCGGTTGTATTCCTCCATGATCGACGCGATGAGCACGCCGTCGGGGAATTGGTCTTTGCACTTTTTGAATTCATCCATCCAGATTTCGAACTTGCGATCGCTGATCAGCTCGATGTTTTCCCAACCGACAACGTCTTTGCCGTCGGCCGCGAGTAATTTCGCGTAACGCGGCGTAACGTTGATCACCTTCGAGGCGTCGAGGCTGATCGTTTTTGCGATGACCGCGCCCCAACCTTCGCGTAACGCGCGCGCGATGACATTGAGGTTTGTCCCAGGCGGACCGGAGGCAATTACGAACGGATTTGGAAGTTTTAATCCATCGACTGTCGTAGCGAGTGTTGGCATTCGGGCCTCCTTTCCAAAACCGCGCCTTGTCATATTGTAGCCCAAGAAGTTCGATACAAAAGCGTCGGAAGCGGGCTTACCCGATCCAACCCATCGCTTTGTCGGCGAGCTTGTCGAACGCGATCAGGGCCAACTCGAGATGCTCTTGTTTGGTGTCTTCGATTTTGTTGTGACTGATCCCATGGAGACTTTGAACGAACATCATTACCGTCGGAACTCCGGCGCGCGCGACTTCGGCCGCGTCGTGCAACGGACCGGAGGGCATTCGATGCGGCTTGGCTCCCGTTTCACCGATCGCTTGATCGCAAAAATCAATCAATTGATTGTTAAATAAGATCGGCTCGATGTTCCAAATCCGTTCCCATGAAACATTGACGTTTCCTTCCTTGGCGAATTTTTCACTCGCTGTTCTTGCTTCGCTCAACATTTGTTTAAGTGCTTTGGCGCCGAGATGGCGCTGATCGAGCGCGATCCGGCATTCTTCGACCACGCTGGTGACGATTCCCGGCTTTGTTGTGCAGGAACCGATTGTGCAAACACCTTGACCGCTGCGTTGCGCAATCTGGTAAATCTCAGACGCCATTTTTGCCGCCGCGAGAAACGCGTCGCGCCGGCGATTCATCGGCGTGCTGCCGGAATGGGCGGCTTGTCCACGAAACGTGATCGCGTGTCGTTCGACACCGAATGTTCCGAGGACAGTGCCGAGCGGAAGATTCAGATCAAGAAGCACTGGCCCTTGCTCGATATGCAATTCAATGTAGGCGGCCGCGTTTTTTAATTCTCTCCCAGAATCCTTTACTTTCTCGAAATCGATTCCGTGTTCTTTCACCGCATCGACCAAACGAACGCCGTTTTTGTCTTTAAGTTTTCTCGTTTCTTCCATGTCGATCTTGCCGGAGCAAGCGGAGGAGCCGAACAGGCTTTTTCCGAAGCGCGCGCCTTCTTCATCGCACCAATCGACCAGGCGAACCGTGAGCGGCGGTTTGCCTTTGTGTTGCTCGCTGATGCAACGAAGAATTTCGACGCCGGCGAGCGTGTTCAAACACCCATCGAGCCAGCCACCATTCGGCACCGAATCGATGTGGCCGCCAATCAAAAGCGCTTTGTCTGATTTGCCGGAGAGCGTTGCCCAAAAATTTCCAGCGGCATCGTTGTGAACCTTAACTCCGGCGATCTTCTCAACTTTTTCACGCAGCCATTTTCGCGCTTTTGCCCAGGTCGGCGTGAACGCGACGCGCTGGGCACCGTTTTCATCGCCGGTGAGTGAACGAAGCTCTTTTAATTCAGCGACTATCCGTTTTGGATCGAGCGGCACGAAGCGTGATGCTAGTGTTGTAGATTCGAATCGTGAATCCAAATCTCGTTGACCAGCGCGGGCAAAATCTCGCCGGCTTTGCCGAGGTATGAGTAATCGGCGAGGGGAGTCAGCGGTGTTGGATCTTTATTAATCTCGATCACAATTGCGTTGTGCGTTTTAGCGCTCCGCCAAAGATCCGCTGCGGGATAAACGACACTCGAGGTGCCGATTGAAAAGAAGACGTCGCAATTTGCGGCCGCTGTTACCGCGGTCTCGAGTGCGTCAGTTGGCAACATTTCGCCGAACCAAACAACGTCCGGTCGCAAGTTGCCGCCACAAGATCGACATCGACTGTTTTCGAGATCGAAGTTGTCGCTCGGACAATCGTTTTCAAAGCAGCGGAAGCGATGGATGTTTCCGTGAAGCTCGACCATTCGTTTGCTGCCGGCGCGCGCGTGCAGGCCATCGACATTTTGTGTGACGAGCAAAAACTCGGGCGCGCGTTTTTCCATCGCGGCCAATGCCAAGTGCCCTGCGTTCGGTTGTGCCTTGCGCGCGTTCTCGCGTCGCCAGGCGTACCAATCCTGGACGAATTTCGGATCGCGGTCGAACGCTTCCGCGGTCGCGAGTTCTTCCGGCCTGTATTTGCTCCAGAGCCCGGTTTGGGCGTCGCGAAAAGTAGAGAGTCCACTTTCGGCAGAAATCCCCGCGCCAGTCAGCGCGACAAGTTTTTGTGCGCGCCGCAGTTGTCCGAGTAACGACGCAGGAAAATTCATGCGCGAAATGATTTTATAGAGATTGTCACCTGTTTGAAACTGCTGATCATGG
>Ga0066388_100000129_pt1 | contig 27081 bp, 22 predicted proteins | sample PanSoiMetaGPlot6_FD_64539 | JGI IMG/M metagenome (GOLD analysis project Ga0066388, IMG submission 64539) | Tropical forest soil microbial communities from Panama analyzed to predict greenhouse gas emissions - Panama Soil - Plot 6 (Hybrid Assembly) | ecosystem: Environmental > Terrestrial >...
TCGGTGAGGGCACGCAGGTCGGCCTCCACGCCATTCTCGAAGGAAGGACCACGCTGGGCCCGCGCTGCCAGGTGCACCACGGGGCGGCGATCGGGAACATTCCACAAGACCTGAAATACCGGGGTGCGCCGAGCGAGGTCCGCATCGGCCACGACACCGTGGTGCGCGAGTACGCGACCATCCACGCCGCGACCGCGGAAGGGGAGTGCACGATCGTGGGCGACCACGTGCTCCTCATGGCCTACACCCACATCGCGCACAACTGTCGGATCGGAAACCACGTGATCCTGGCGAACGCCGTGAATCTGGCGGGGCACGTGCGGGTGGACGACTACGCGATCATCGGCGGCCTGACTCCCGTGCACCAGTTCGTGACGATCGGGTGCCACGCCTTCGTCGGGGGCGGGTCGCGCGTTCCCCAGGACGTGCCCCCGTTCGTGAAGGCCGCAGGAAATCCGCTGCGCGCGTGCGGCCTGAACTCGATCGGGATGGACCGCCGGGGCATCTCGGCGGAAGTGCGGCTGGAGCTCAAGCGCGCCTATCGCATCCTGTATCGCTCGCAGCTCAACGTGTCCCAGGCGCTGCTCCGGATCGCGCGGGACCTGAAGCCCTATCCCGAGATCCACGAGCTGATCGAGTTCGTCCGGAGCTCGGAGCGGGGCATCGTGCGGTGAACCGTGTCCGTGTGGGGGTCGTCGGGGTCGGTCACCTCGGCAGCCACCACGCGCGGGCCTGGTCGCGCATCGAAGGCGCCGACCTGGCCGGAGGCTACGACCCCGATCCCGCCGCGCGCGCCCGCGCCGAGCGGGAGCTCGGACTGTCCATGAAGGACTCGCTCGAGGCGTTGATCGAGCGGGTCGATGCCGTCTCGATCGCCGCACCGACGCCGCGCCACGCGGAGATCGCGCAGCTCTGTCTCTCCCGCGGCCTCCACGTCCTCGTCGAGAAGCCGATGGCGTCCGAGCCCTCGGAAGGGGAGTCGATGCTCGCCTCGGCCCGCTCGCTCCGTCGCGCGCTTTTCGTGGGTCAAGTGGAGCGGTTCAACCCTGCCGTCCAGGCGGCGCGCCCGCACCTCAAGTCGCCGCGGTTCATCGAGGCGCATCGCCTCGCCCCGATCGTGCCGCGCGGCATCGACGTCGACGTGATCCTGGATCTCATGATCCACGATCTCGATCTTGCGCTCTGGCTCACGCGCTCGCGGGTGACGGAAGTGCACGCCGTCGGCGTGCCGGTTCTGACGCCGCGCATCGACATCGCGAACGCGCGGCTGACGTTCGCAACCGGCTGTGTCGCCAACCTGACCGCGAGCCGGGTCTCGCGCGAGAAGGTCCGCAAGATCCGCTTCTTCGAGTCGAACGAGTACCTCTCCGTGGACTGCCTGAACCGGACCGTCGAGGCCTACACGCTGAAGGAGGCGCCCTCGTCTGGACCGACCCGCCCCGAGGATCTCCTGACGCGCATCCGGCCGCTCGACGTCCGGGTGGAGGCGGCCGATCCGCTCGAGGCGGAGCTCACGCGCTTCCTCTCGCTCACCCGCGAGCCCGAAGCGTCGTGGGACGAGAGCGCGGTCGCGCTCGAGGCGCTCCGGGTCGCGGACGAAGTGCGCCGGCAGGCGCTCCGGAGCCGGGTGTTCCCGCTGGGTAGCTCCGTCTGACCTTCCCGTTCCTGGTGGTCTCCGCGGGGGATCCTTCCGGAGACCGTCTGGGCGCCGATCTCCTCGAGGCGCTCCGCGCGCGGGGCGTCTCCTTCGACGCGGCCGGCATCGGGGGGCCGCGCCTGCGTGCCGCGGGGCTCCGCCCGATCGCCACCATGGAATCGATCGCCGTCATGGGGTTCGCCGACGTGCTGGGCCATCTTCCGGCGATCCGGCACGCCCGCCGCGAGACGATGCGGCTCCTCACGCGCCATCCCGACGCGCTCTTCCTCCCGATCGACGCGCCCGGACTCCACCTCGGGCTCGCGCGCGCCGCACGAAGGATGGGGCGGCGCGTGGTCTACTACGTGTGTCCCCAGATCTGGGCGTGGGGACGCGGCCGGATTCGCGACCTGAGGCGGGACGTCGATCTCACGCTCCTCCTCTTTCGCTTCGAGGAGGACCTCCTCGCCGCCGCCTCCGTCCCGGCACGATGGGTCGGGCATCCCGCGGGAGCGCTCCGCCCCGATCCCGCCGCCCGCGCGCGGGGGCGCACGCGCCTCGGTCTCGGCCCCGAGGAGACGCTTCTTGCGATCCTGCCCGGAAGCCGCCGCGCGGAAGTGCGCCGCCACCTGCATCCGATGCTGGACGGCGCGGCGCGGCTCCAGGCACAGAGCGGCGGAGCGGTTCGGATCGCGGTCAGCGACGCCGGGCCGCTCGACGAGGCGCTCCGGGAGCCGGGAGCACGGGCGCTCTGGAACACCCTCGTGCCGCACCGCTGGCCCGGCGACTCGCGCGAGCTCCTGCTCGCGGCGGACCTCGCCGTCGTCGCCTCCGGCACCGCCACGCTCGAGACCGCGGTGCTCGGCGTGCCCCAAGTGATCGTGTACCGAACCGGATGGCTCAACTATCAGATCGCGCGGCGTCTCGTCCGGGTGCCCGCGATCGGGCTGGCGAATCTCGTGGCGGGAGCCCGGGCGGCGCCCGAGCTGATCCAGGGGAGCGCATCCGGTCCCCGGATCGCGCTCGAGCTCGGCGCCCTGTACGCGAGCCCGGACGCCCGCGCCGCGCAGACCCGGGCGTTCGCCGGCTTGCCGGCGCTCCTCGGCGGGCCGGGCTCGTCGGAGCGCGCGGCCGACGCGCTGATCGACTTCGTGCGGTCCACCGGAGGGCGTGCGTGATCCCGATCGCGGCGGCGTACCGCGCGGCGGCCGCCCTCGTCGGTGCGGCTGCGCCTCTCGTTCGCGGTCTCGGCGCGCCGGGCACGGCGTGGCGCGGATCGCTCACCGGCGGGAGCGCGGAGCTCGACCGGGCGGCGGGAAGCGTGTGGATCCACGCCGCCTCGCTCGGAGAAGTGGTGGCGGCGCGCGTGTGGGTGCGCACCCTGATGGGGGCGGGGCACCGCCCTCCGCTCCTCGTGACCACGCGCACCCGGCGCGGGCTCGAGCGCGCGCGGCGCGAGCTCGGCGAGGACGTGGTAGCCCGCGTGGCGCCGGTCGATGCCCCGCAGCTCCTCCGCTCCTTTCTCGCGCGCGCGGCCCCCTGGCGTCTGGACATCGTGGAGACCGAGATCTGGCCGCATCTGATCTCCGAGTCCCGCCGGAGCGGGGTCGCGGTGGTCTTCGTGAGCGCGGCTGTTTCGGATCGAACGAGGCGCGCGCTCCTCCGATGGGGGATCGCGGGTCCGCGTCTCCTCGGAGAAGGAGTCTGGGCTCTGGCGCAGACCGAGGAGCACGCCGAGCGCTTCGTGTCGCTCGGCATTCCTTCCGGCCGCGTCGCGGTGGTGGGCGACCTGAAGGCGGAGCCGCCGACACCCGGAGCGGCCCGCGACCCGGCCGACCGTCCGCTCGTGGTGTTCGGAAGCCTCCGCCCGGGAGAAGAGGACGTCGCGGTCGCGCTGGCCCGCGCGCTCGAGGGCGGAGGGCGGGCGCTCGTCGCCGCCCCGCGGCACCACGAAGGCTTCGAGCGGCTGGGTCGGGCGCTCGGGGCCGCCGGCATCGAGGCGCAGGTCCGGACCGAGGCGGACCGCGGCACCGAGGATCTCGAGATCTGGCTCGGGCGGGTCGTGGATGCCCGGCCGCGCCGGGTGGGGATCCTCTTCACCCAGGGAGAGCTCCCCCGTGCGTACGAACGGGCTGCGGTCGCGATCGTGGGGGGAACGTTCGCCCCGTTCGGAGGGCACAGCGCGCTCGAGCCGGCCGCGCGCGGATGCGCGATCCTCGTCGGCCCGCACGCGGGCGCGATCCGCGCCGCGCTCGATCGTCTCTCGCGGGAAGGTGGTGTGCTCGAGGCCCCGGATGGGCCCTCCGCGGCCGAGGCGCTCCGGACGCTCCTCGGCTCGCCGGAGCGAATGCACCGGATGAGCACCGGCTCGGTCCGTGCGGCTTCCGAAGCAGCGCTCGCGCCGAGCCGCGCGCTCGAGGCGCTGGCGGCGTTCGGGCTCATGCCGTGACGCGCGGCGAACGAGGCGTCGCGGGAGCGTTCGAGCGCGCGTGGTCGGGGGCGCCGGGCGCCCCTTCCTGGACGAAGCTCCTCCTGCCCCTCGCGGCGGTGTATGGGGCCGTGTCTGGCCTGGCGCGGCGGCGGGCGGAATCCAAGCGTGAGCGGTTCGAGGGCGCGTACGTCCTCGCGGTGGGCAACCTCACCGTCGGCGGCGCCGGGAAGAGCACGATCGCGCGCTGGCTGGCGGCGGAAGCGGTGCGGCGCGGGGGGCGCGCCGCGATTCTGATGCGCGGGTACCGCGCCACGCCGGAAGTGCGCGGGACGAGCGTCGTCCCCGACTTCGAGGGCTACGATCTCCGCGGTCACCGGGACGCGTACGGAGACGAGGCGATCGAGCATCGCGTCGCGCTGCCGCGGGGGGCCGTGGTGGCGGTGGATCCGGACCGGCTCCGCGCGGCGCGAGCCGCGCGGTCGGGGTACGGCGCCCAGGTCCTGATTCTGGACGACGGATGGGAGCAGGGGCGGCTGCGCTGGAACGAGCTCTGGGTCGCGGTCGATCCGCTCCGTCCGGAGGGAAACGGCGCGCTCCTGCCGGCGGGGCCGCTCCGGCGCCCCGCCGCCACGCTGCGGGAGGCATCGCGTGTGGTGATGCTCCTCGAGGAGCCGGAGGAGCGGATCTCCGAGGCAACGCGCGGCTGGCTCGCGCGGCACGCGCCGCACGCGCCGCTCCTCCGCTTCGCGCGCATGCTGCGCGGCGTCTCCGCGCCCTGGCACCGGGAGGCGGTCGAGCCGCTGCGCTCCGGGATCCCGGTCGGGCTCGTGTCGGGGATCGGCGCGCCGGAACGGCTCGAGCGCTTCGTGCGCGGCGCGGGCGCGGAGGTGCGGAGCCACGCGGCCTTTCCCGATCACGCGCGCTTCGAAGCGCACGCCCTCGCCCGGGCGTCGGCGGCGGCGGTGCGCGCCGGTGCGGAGGCGATCCTGCTCACCGAGAAGGACGAGCCGCGCTGGCCCTCGAGGTTCGATCCCGGGCTTCCGGTCCGTGTCCTGCGCACGGAGGCGAGGCCGCTCGATCCGATCGACGAGGCGCTCGCGCCGATGGCCGCGAATCTGGCGGGTCCACCGCGAATCGGATAGGCTGCCCACGACGATGCGACGATCGCGAAACGAGCTCGAGACCGACGTTCTGGTGATCGGAAGCGGGATCGCCGGGCTGAGCGTCGCGCTGCACGCGGCGCAGTTCGCGCGCGTGCTCGTCGTGACCAAGCGCGAAGGGCACGAGTCGAACACCAATTACGCCCAGGGCGGGATCGCCGCGGCGCTCGGGGAGGACGACGCGCTCGAGCTCCACGAGCGCGACACCCTCGTCTGCGGCGCCGGCCTCTGCGATCCGGAGGCGGTCCGCGTGCTCGTGGAGGAGGGCTCGGGGGAGATCGCGCATCTGGTCTCGCTCGGGGTGCGGTTCGACAAGGATCCCAAGCTCCCCGGAGCCCTCGCGCTGGGTCGCGAGGGAGGGCACTCGCGGCGGCGGATCGTGCACGCGAAGGATCGAACCGGACACGCGATCGAGCGAACGCTCCTCGCGCTCTGCGAGCGGCATCCGAAGATCTCGATCCTCGAGAACCACCTGATGGTGGATCTCATCCTGGAATCGAAGCACCGGCAGGGAAAGCGGCTGCCGCCGGAGCGCGACCGGGTCTGGGGCGCCTACGTGCTGGACCGCGCCAGCGGCCGGATCCGCGCCTGCGCCGCGCGGGCGACCGTGCTCGCGACCGGGGGCGCCGGGAAGGCGTACCTGTACACCACGAATCCGGACATCGCGACGGGGGACGGTCTCGCGGCGGCGTTTCGCGCGGGCGTCCCCGTCGCCAACCTCGAGTTCGTCCAGTTCCATCCCACGTGCCTGTTCCATCCCGAGGCCAAGTCGTTCCTGATCTCCGAGGCGGTGCGCGGCGAAGGAGCCCGGCTCCTCACGACCGACGGGAAGCCGTTCATGCAGCGGTACCACCGGCTCCGGGATCTCGCGCCGCGGGACGTGGTCGCGCGGGCGATCGACTTCGAGATGAAGCGCCGCGGGGACAAGTTCGTGCTGCTCGACATGGCGCGCCTGGGACGGCGCCTTCTCACGAAGCGCTTCCCGCACATCACGCGACGCGTGACCGAGCTCGGCTACGACGTCTTCCACGACCCGATCCCGGTCGTTCCGGCCGCGCACTACGTCTGCGGCGGAATCATCACGGATCTCGACGGCCGCACGCCTCTGCCTTCGCTCTACGCGTGCGGAGAGGTGGCCTGCACGGGGGTGCACGGCGCGAACCGGCTCGCCTCGAACTCCCTCCTCGAGGCGGTCGTGTTCGCGCGTCGCGCCGGGCGCGCGGTGCTGCGCCAGCTGGTCGACGAGGGACGCGCGGGGCCGCCGCGCCTGCCCGCGTGGCGCTCCAACGGGGCGATCGCTCCCAAGGAGGAAGTGATCTTCGACCACAATTGGGATGCGCTCCGTCGGGTCCTATGGGACTATATGGGCATCGTCCGAAGCGATGAGCGCCTGAGCCGCGCGGAGACGATGGTCGGGGTGCTCCGGGAGCAGATCGAGCGGGATTACTGGCGGTACCGCCTCGACAGCGACCTCGTGGAGCTTCGAAACGTCGGACTCGTGGCCGCCTTGATGGTCGCCTGCGCCATGCGCCGCAAGGAGAGCCGCGGGCTCCACTACAACGTCGATCACCGGCGGACGCTGGACCGCTTCCGGCGCGACACCGTGCTCACCCGCCGGGACATGCGCTGACATGTCGTCCGAACTCGAAAACGCGATCCTCGATCTCGCCCAGAAGCACAGCACGTACCGGCCGAACGCGTACCGGTTCACCCTCGACGCGGTCCGGTTCACGGTCGAGAGCCTGGGGGAGGCGAGGCACATCACCGGCATGGAGCTGCTCGACGGGATCCGCAAGCTCGCCCTGGAACGGTTCGGGCCGCTCGCGAAGACCGTGCTGGAGCAGTGGGGGATCCGGAAGACGGAGGATTTCGGCGTGATCGTCTTCCAGCTCGTCGATGCGGGGCTCCTCGGAAAGACGGAGCGGGACCAGCTCAGCGATTTCGCGCGCGGCTACGACTTCCACGAGGCGTTCGTGCGCGACTTCGACTGGCTCGACCGGATCCCACGCGAACGTCCGGACTCGGGCGCGTAGCTCCCGTGCCGGCGTCGCGCACATCGAAGAGCACCTCCCTCCGGCTCCTCCGCTACCTCCGGCCATACCGGGGACGCCTGATCGTGACGGCGTTCCTCATGGTCGGGTTCGCGCTCTCGAGCGGCATCACGATCGGGATGATCTCGCCGTTCGTGAAGATTCTCTTCACGCCGCGCCCGGCGGCGCAGACGGCTCCGGCTCCGGACCTGAGCCCGCAGGCGGTGCTCGGCGCCGGGGCACCCACCGCCCCCGAGGCGTCGCACGGCGCCGTGTCGGGGGTGCGCGGCCGGGTCAACGCGTGGAAGCAGGGCCTTCGAACCTGGTTCGAGCACTTCTTCCTCACCGGGAATCCGCTCCGTTCGCTCACGCGCATCTGCCTGGCGCTCCTCGTGGTCTTCTTTCTGAAGAACGTCTTCGACTATCTCCAGAGCGTGCTGACGGTGTGGGTGGAGCAGGCGGTCGTCCGCGACTTGAGGAACGAGCTCTACGCCCACATGCACGAGCTCTCGCTGTCGTTCTTCCACACGCGCCGGACCGGGGGCCTCCTGTCCCGCTTCACCAACGACATCGCGCTCGTGCGCGGAGCCCTCGCGGCGGGCTTCAGCAACCTGATCAAGAGCATCCTGCTCCTGGTCGTGTGCCTCTTCTGGATCTTCTGGACCTCCTGGCGGCTGGCCCTGCTCTCGCTCATCGTGATCCCTCCGTCGCTCTTCCTGATCGTGTGGCTCGGGAGGAAGCTCCGGCGCCGGAGCACCATCACCCAGGAGCGGATGGCGGACCTGAACGCGATCCTGACGGAGACCCTGTCCGGCATCCGGGTCGTGAAGGCGTTCTCGATGGAGGAGTTCGAGAAGAGGCGCTTCGCGGCCGTGGCGCACGACTACTTCCGCGCGTTCGTGAAGCAGCGCCGGGTGGGCGCTTTGGCGGGTCCGGTCTCCGAATACCTCGGCGTCGTGGCGGCGACCGCCGTGCTCTGGTACGGCGGGCATCAGATCCTCTTCGAGCGGGCGCTCGAGCCGCAGCAGTTCTTCATCTTCCTCTTCGCGATGCTCCAGCTCATGAGCCCGCTCAAGTCGCTGAGCAACGTGAACGCGACGCTCCAGGAAGGGCTCGCCGCGGCCGTCCGGATCTTCCGGATCCTCGACACGCAGCCCGCGATCACGAGCCGGGCCGGCGCCAAGACGGCGCGCGGGCTCCAGAGCGGGATCGAGTTCGAGAGCGTCGGCTTCCAGTACGGAGACGGCCCCGAGGTCCTCCACGGCGTCTCCTGCTCGGTGCGGGCGGGGGAGGTCGTCGCGCTCGTCGGACCCAGCGGTGCGGGAAAGTCCACCCTGATGGACCTGGTCGCGCGGTTCTACGACCCCAAGGAGGGACGGATCCTCCTCGACGGAGTCGACCTCCGCGACTACGAGGTGGGCTCCCTCCGGCGGATGATGGGGATCGTGACCCAGGATCCGCTCCTCTTCAACGACACGGTCGCGCGCAACATCGCCTACGGGGTGACCGACGCGGATCCGGAGGCGATCCGGAGAGCGGCGATCGCGGCGAACGCCGACCGTTTCATCCGCGAGGCTCCGGACGGATACGAGACCAAGGTCGGCGACCGCGGACTGCGGCTCTCCGGCGGGGAGCGCCAGCGGATCGCGATCGCGCGGGCGATCTTCAAAGACCCCGCGCTCCTCCTGCTGGACGAAGCGACCTCGAACCTCGACTCCGAGTCCGAGCTCCTGGTCCAGCAGGCGCTCGAAGCCCTGTTCCGCGGACGCACGGTGTTCGTGATCGCGCACCGGCTCTCGACGATCCAGCGCGCGGACCGGATCCTCGTGCTCGACCAGGGAAGGATCGTGGAGACCGGGACACACGAGGAGCTGATCCGACGGCCAGGGCTCTACCAGAAGCTCCACCGCCTCCAGTTCCGGCTCGCCGAGACCGAGCCGCGGGCGGTCGTCGCGCCTCTGGGGGACGCGCTCTCCGCGGATCAGGCGGGCTGACGGTGGCGCTCCGCGGCGCCGCGGCGGTCCTCCGCTTCTCCTCGCTGGGCGACGTCCTCCTCGCCGGTCACGTCCCTTCCTTCCTCCGCGAAGCCGACCGGGGGCGGCGCGTGCTCTTCGTCACGAAGCGGCGCTACGCCCTGCTCCTCGCGGGGCATCCCGACCTCGAACGGATCTGCGCGGTCGACGACGGGCCGGAGGAACTCGCGCGGCTCCGCCGCGAGGGCATCGAGGAGATCCTCGACCTCCACCAGAACCTCCGCTCCTGGAAGGTCCGGCGCGCCCTTTCCGGAGCGCGCGTGATCCGCCCTCCGAAGCACGCGCTCCGCCGACGGCGGTGGGTCCATGCCCGGTGGACGCGTCCCGAGCCCGTGCCTCCGCTCCTCGCGACCTACCGCGCGGCGTGCGGGCTCCCTCCCGGAGAGCCGGCGCCGTGGCTCCGCGCCGCGCTCTCGGATGCCGAGCGGAGCCGCGGGGCGGAGCGCGCTCAAGACGCCGCGCGCGGGGCTCCCTTCGTGCTCCTCGTAGCGGGGGCGCGATGGGAGACGAAGCGATGGCCCGCCGAGCGCTTCGCGCGCCTCGCCGAAGCGATCGAGCGCTCGCTCGGAGCGGCGGCTGTGCTCGCGGCGGCTCCCGGCGAGCGTGCGCGGGCGGAGCTCTTGGAGCTCCTGCCGCCGGAGCGGCGCGGCACGCTGCTCGCGCTGCCGTTCCGCGAGCTCGCCGCGGTGGCGGCGGAGGCGCGCGCCGTCGTCTCGAACGACTCCGCCGCGCTCCATCTGGGCCCCGCCCTCGGCGTGCCCGCGGTCGGGATCTTCGGAGGAACGGTTCCGGAGCTCGGATTCGGCCGCCAGGCTCCGCGTGACGAGGTCGCCGAGATCGCGCTCGGGTGCCGGCCGTGCAGCGTCCACGGGCTCGACCGCTGCCCGCTCGGACACCACGCGTGCATGCGCGGCCTGGAGCCCGAGACGGTTCTCGACCGGATCGCGCGCTCGCTCGGCGCCGGCGTGCGGGCCGGATGAGCGACCGCGTCCTCATCACCTCCTCCGATCCCGCGGGGCTCGCCGCCGAGGTCGAGCGCGAGACCGGCGAGCCCTTGCGGTGGTGCCGCCTCGATACGCCCGGATTCCGTGAGGCTACGGTCTGGTTCTGCGCGAGCGCTCCTCCCGAGGCGCCGCTTTCGCTGCCGCACCTCCGCTGGATCCACTCCGGGTGGGCCAGCGTCGAGAACTGGTTCCAGCGTCCGGAGTGGAGCGGGAGGATCACCCTCACGCGGACGGTCGGGGACTTCCCGCAGCGGATCGCGCAGCACGTGTTCGGCTACCTGCTCGCGCGCACGCTCCGCGTGGACGAAGCGCTGCGTCAGATGGCCGCGCGCGAGTGGAAGCGCTGGACGCCGGATTCGCTCGAGGGCCGGAGCCTGCTCGTCGTCGGGATGGGGGCGATCGGATCGGAGGTCGCCGCCGTCGCGCGCGCGCTCGGCATGAAGGCCCAGGGAATCCGCCGTCGGAACGTCGGGGAGCTCGGCGCGCTCCTTCCGCAGGCCGACGTCGTGGTGAACCTGCTTCCCCTCACGCGCGAGACCGAATCGTTCTGGAACGACGACCGCTTCGCGGCGATGAAGGCCGCCTCCGTCTTCATGAACGTGTCGCGCGGCGCGACCGTGGTGGACGAAGCGCTCCTCCGCGGACTCGCCCGCGGTCGCCCGGCCGCCGCGATCCTCGACGTGTTCCGGGAGGAGCCGCTTCCCCCCGACCACCCGTTCCGCGGACGGGAAAATCTCTGGATCACCCCCCACCTCGCGGGGCTCAGCGTGCTCCCCGCGATGGCGCGCGACTTCGCGGAGAACTGGCGTCTCTTCCGGTCGGGGAAGCCGCTTCGGCGGCGCGTGCTCCGCGCGCGAGGATACTGACGGCGCGCGCCATGGGACCGGGAAAGAGCTTGATTCCGAAGGCCCCTCTTCCATAATCCAGCGGAAGCGCGAACGCGCGCTCGGGACAGGAGATCGGGCCGTGACCGTCGAAACCGCCGCTCAACCGAAGACGACCGTGGACCGCATGTGGGCCATCGAGAAGACGAAGCCGGAGCCCGGGCTCTGGCGGATCGAAGCCCCGATTCCCCGCGTGGGCCCGAAGGACGTGCGGGTGCGCGTGACCGCGTTCGCGATCTGCGGGACCGACCTCCACATCGTCGAGTGGGACCGATGGGCCGCGTCGCGGATCAAGCCGCCGCTCGTGTTCGGACACGAGTTCACGGGGGTCGTCGAGTCGATCGGACCCGGGGTGACCTCCGTCCAGCCGGGGGACCGCGTGACGGCGGAGACGCACGTGTACTGCGGCCTCTGCTACGCCTGCAGGCGCGGGCTCCAGCATCTCTGCGAGCGCGTCTCCATTCTTGGGGTGGACCGCCAGGGCGCGTTCGCCGACTACGTCGTGCTGCCCGAGCAGAACATCTGGAAGCTCCGCCCGGAGATTCCCGAGGAGATCGCCGCGGTCCACGACCCGCTCGGGAACGCGGTGCACACCGCCCTGGCGGGGCCGGTCGCGGGTCTCCGATTCGTCGTGTTCGGCTGCGGGCCGATCGGGTGCTTCTCGATCGGGGTCCTCAAGGCGTCGGGCGCCTCGTGGGTCGCGGCGGTCGACAAGAATCCGCTTCGCCTTCAGCTGGCCGAGCGCATGGGCGCCGACCTCGCGCTCGACGTGGAAAAGGGTCCGGTGGCGAAGCCGATTCTGGACGCGACCCAGGGACGCGGGGTGGACGGGATGCTCGAGATGTCGGGGCATCCGGACGCGTTCCGCGACGGCTTCGAGGCGCTCGCGAACGGCGGCCGGGTCTCGCTCCTCGGGATTCCCTCGAAGCCGCTCGAGATCGACGTGGCGAAGGAAGTGATCTTCCGTGGCGCGGTCGTCCAGGGCATCAACGGCCGGCTGATCTTCGATACCTGGTATCGCATGGAAGCGCTCCTCCTGAGCGGGAAGCTCGACGTCCGGCCGGTGATCACGCACGTGCTCGGCTGGTCCGACTTCGAGGAGGCGGTGAACCTCCAGCGCTCCGGGAAGGCGGGGAAGATCGTCCTCAAGCGGGACCATCCATGACGCCCACCCCCGCGACCGAGCACCCGCTGCAGTATCTCGAGGACGCGCTCGTCCAGCTCAAGCGCGACGGACTCTACCGTGAGCTGCGTGAGCTGGGCGGCGAGCAGCTTCCGCGCGCCCGCTTCGACGGACGCGAGGTCATCAATCTCTCCTCGAACAACTATCTCGGCCTGACCACCCACCCGAAGCTGCGCGAGGCCGCCCTGGAGGCGGTGCGGCGGCTGGGCGTCGGATCCGGGTCGGTGCGAACGATCGCGGGAACGATGGAGCTCCACATGGAGCTCGAGCGGAAGATCGCCGCGTTCAAGAGGACGGAAGCGGCGGTCGTCTTCCAGAGCGGATTCGCGGCGAACGCGGGAACCGTCTCCTCGCTCCTCGGGAAGGGGGATCTCATCCTCTCCGACGAGCTGAACCACGCGAGCATCATCGACGGCGCACGCCTCTCCCGCGCGGAGATTCGCGTGTTCCCGCACCGCGACGGAGACGCGCTCGAGCGTCTCCTCGAGGAGACGGCGGCGGTGAAGCGGCGCCTTGTGATCACCGACGGGGTGTTCAGCATGGACGGCGACATCGCCCCCCTGCCGCGGATCGCCGCGCTGGCGCGCGCCCACGGCGCGATCATGATGATCGACGACGCGCACGCGAGCGGCGTCCTCGGAAAGGCGGGGCGGGGCACCGTCGACCACTACGACCTCCACGGCCAGGTCGACATCCAGGTCGGAACGCTCTCGAAGGCGATCGGGGTCCTCGGAGGGTACGTGTGCGGCTCGCAGAACCTGATCGAGTTCCTCTACCACCGCGCGCGCCCCTTCCTTTTCAGCACCTCGCATCCCCCGGCCGTGGCGGCGGCGTGCCTCGCGGCCTTCGACGTGCTCGAGCAGGAGCCGGAGCGGATCGAGCGGCTCTGGTCGAACACCCGGCGTTTCAAGGAAGGGCTGAAGCGTCTGGGCTTCGACACGGGACTGAGCGAGACCCCGATCACGCCGATCCTCGTGGGGGAGGCGGACCTCGCGATGCGATTCTCCGACCGGCTCTTCGAGCGGAGCGTGTTCGCGCAGGGGATCGGCTATCCGACCGTGGCGAAGGGAAAGGCGCGGCTCCGCACGATCGTGACCGCCACCCACACCGAAGAGGATCTCGACCGCGCCCTCACGGTCCTCGGTGACACCGGCCGGGAGCTCGGCGTCCTTCGCTGAGCGGCGCGTGGGAGGCCCCCTCCTCCTCCGGATCCCGAACTGGCTCGGCGATCTCGTCCTCGCGCTGCCGGTCGTCGCGTCCGCCGCCGCACGCCCCGACGGGGTCCTCCTCGTTGGACCGGAGCCTTACGCGCCGATCCTGACCCGGCGGTTTCCTCGCGCGGAATACGTGCCGTGGACGCGCTCGCGCCGCCTCGGGCCGCTCGCGCGGCTCCGCGCCGCGCGCCCGCGCGCGGCGCTCCTCCTCACCGATTCCTTCTCCTCCGCGCTCCTCGCGTACCTCGCCCGGATCCCCGAGCGGATCGGGCACGACGCGGAGCACCGCGGGGTGCTCCTGACGCGGCGCGTGCGGCGCCGTTCCCCCGCGCGCACTGCGAGGAGGGCGGAGGAGTACGCGGCGCTCGCGTCCGCCGCGGGGATCGCGGTCCAAGACCCGGTTCCGCGGCTCACGGCGGTTCCCGAGGAGGTCGAGGCAGCGCGTCGCACGTTGCGGCCGCGGCTCGGGGAAGGAACGCCGTACGCCGTGCTCGCGCCGGGGGCGAGCTACGGACCCGCGAAGCGCTGGGCCCCCGAGCGGTTCGCGAAGGTTGCCGGGGCGCTCGCGGGGCAGCACGGTCTGGCGCTGGTCCTCGTGGGATCGCGGGAGGACGCGGCTCCGGCGGCGGAGACGGAAGCCGCAGTCCGGGGAAGGGCGGTGAACCTCGCGGGAGAGACCGACCTCACGACTCTCGTCGGACTCCTCGCGGGAGCGGCGCTCGTCGTGTCCAACGATTCCGGCGTAATGCATCTGGGAGCGGCGCTCGCGCGCCCGACGGTTGGGGTCTTCGGCTCGACGAGCCCGGTGTGGACCGCGTCGGACGCTCCGTGGGTCCGCAACCTGTACGCGGCGTACCCGTGCTCCCCCTGTTTCCGGCGGACCTGCCCGATCGGCTATGGATGCCTACGGTCGATCGAGCCGGAGCACGCGGTGAGGGCGGCGGAGGAGCTCCTCGCGGCCCGCTAGCGCGGGGCCTTCCAGTAGGTGGAGCCGTCGCTCCGGTATTCGAACCGGCGCGCGAAGGAAGCGGCGGTCCTCCAGGGGGTGAATCCGTCACGCGCGAGCGCGCGCAGGTCGGAGGGATACTGCCCGCGGAGCGAGCGGTACGCCTCGAGCGCGAGCGCCACCCGCTGCGATTCGTCGATCCCCGCTTTCTCCTCCGGCGGAGTCCGCACCGACGGCGCGACCTGCGCGTAGAGCGACGGAGTCGCGAACCGGCCGATCGCGACCGACGCGAGGATCACGAGGAGGGCGATCGGAACCGCGAAGGAGCGGCGCGCCGGACGGGAGCCCGCCTCGCGCGGCGCCGGGGCCGCCTTGGCGGGGGCCGCGCTCAGCGAGATCTCCACGACCCCCACTTCGAGCAGGTGGTGCAGCGCCTCGTAGACCTCGAACTCCACGAGCTTCGAATGCGCAACGATGTCGCGCAACGGCCGGAGCCCGTCGACGAGCGGCAGGACCCGGTGCTCGGCCTGGGTCATTTCCTTCGGAACGACCGCGAGCGGCTTCGGGCGGAGGACCATCGCGGGGGAGGTGAGGACCTCCTTGTACCGCACGATCTCGTCCATCCGCCGCATCGACTCCATGAGCAGCCCTTCGGTGTTGAGCCGCACGTTGACCGCGAACTTCGGGACGGTGCGGGAGTCGCCGGAGAAGTGATAGGTCCCCGCCTTCCAGGTGAGGAGGCGGTGCATGGTGTCCTGGATCTGCTGCTCGAGGGCGTGAGTGAGGTGCTCGCCGCTGAGATAATTCCCGCTCAGGAGCACGTCGGTCAGCTCGCGGCGGCTTTCGGCCTCGATCGTCTCGATCTGCCTGAGCTGCGCATCGCTGAGATACCCGGTGTTCACGAGGAATCCCTTCAGCGGGTCTTTCGCGTTCCGCCGCCGGTCGCGGGTCGAGACGACCCGCCCGCCCTCGAAGAAGATCACGGCCACCTCGTCGCCGGAGGTGAGCTTCAGCACGCCCGACTTCTGCTGCACGGCGATGAGCTGAAGAATTTCGGGAAGACTGAAATCGTCGAGATTGCCCTGAAGCGCCATCTAACCCCTTCCCCCTTCCACCCGCCGCTCCGATGCGCGACCCGTCGACCGCGTCACGGCCGGGGTCAAGCTGGGTACCTGAGTCGTGGTCTTGGCATAGTAGCGCGCCACCGTGAGCACGTAGGTGAGCGCGAACAGGATCGTGAGGGGAATCCGCTGCGCCCAGCCCGCGGAGTCCACCGGAAGCACGTCGACCGAGGGAACGAGCGCGCCGTTCCCGAGCACCAGCACGGCTGCGGTGACCAGGATCAGGATCGCGAGAAAGCCGCTCAGCGTCGCTCCCCGCAGCATCTGTCCCGAGCCCGGAAGCAGGAAGGTCGTCGCGGTCTCCCATAGGGTGCGCCGCCGCGACGCACGGCGGTCCCGCCCCGTGAGCAGGAGCCGCGTGAATTCCATCGAGCGGAGATCCTTCACCGCGCCGTAGCACTCGTCGCAGAACGCCCGCTGCTGCATGCGGTGCACGCACCGGCGGCAGACGACCCGCTGGCAGTTCGAGCACGGGATCGTGGCGAGCGAGCGCCCGAGGACCTGTCCCAAGACCGCGAACAGAAGGAAGAGCACCGGGAGGAACGCGACCGCGAACGGGGAAGGAGGCATCAGCCGCTCCACGAATCCGATCCACGGGTTGTCGCGGGCCGCCTGGATGCCGCGCTCGGGAGCGGTCCTGCGCGCGAGGCTCCAGAACGCCTCGACCGGGGGCATCCCCTCCATCATCGTGCGGTTGAGCTGCGGCGCGGAGATGCGGCTCATGTCGCGCACGCGCTCGAACGCGATCGTGGACGCGACCGACTGCTCGCGGTTCGCCTCGGTGAACATGAGCTGCTTCGTGTAGGTCTGCGCCAGATTGTAGTGAGGCTCAGGGGCGCGCGGGTCCTCCTGGGCCGCCTTGAGGTAGGCCGCGCGCGCATGCTCGAAGTCCTCCTTCGCGAAATAGACGTTGCCGAGGTTCACGAGGACCCAAGCGGCGTGGGGACGGAGCGCCGTCGCCTGCAGCAGCTGCCGCTCGGCGCGGTCGAAATCCCCCTCGCGCCGGGCCAGGGTTCCCGCGGCGAACGGGTACAAAGGCTCGGTGGGATCGCGCGCCTCGAGTGCCGCGAGCGCGCTCTTGAGCTCCGCGTCCGCGCCGGAGCGGAGCACGCGGTCGACCAGAAGGCTCGGCTCCTCGAGGCTCGGGGCCCCGGCCCAGGGCGCGGTCGCCTTGAGACCGCCCGCCGCGAGGAGGATCCAGGTGGCGAGGAAGAGCCCCACGACGAACGCCTCGCGCCGCCCGAAGCGGAACGAAAGGAGACCGCAGTAGACGGTGGCCGTGGGAACCGGTCCGAGCCCCCAGAGAAGCGGGGAGAGCGCCATCGCGGTCGCGGCCAGCCCGCCGAGCCAGCTCCGCGTCCGCCCGGTCAGCTCGTGCAGGACGTGGACGAGATGGGGAAGGTGCCGCAACCCGATCCCGACGACAGCGACGAGCAGGCTGATCGACCAGATCACGATGAAGGCGGTGAGCGCGTTCGCGAGGAGATGCCGCTGCCAGGCGTAGCTCCGCGCCAGGATCCGGAAGGCCTCGCCCAGCTCTCCGGCGGCGCGCTCTGGGTCGCGGAACGCGAGCGCGCGGGCGAGCGTGAAGTGCGGATCCGGATAGTCGGGATCCAGCGCGGCCGCGGCCTCGAGGCGATCGGTCGCGTCGGCCGTGTTGCCCGTCGCCAGCGCGGCGATCCCTTCACGGTATCGGGCCTGCGCCGACGCGAGCGCGCGGATCTGTCCCGCGTTCAGCTTCTGCTCGATCTCGGATGCGTCGCGGGCGGAAGCGGCGCGGGCGGGAGCGACGCGGACGGCCGCGGTGAGGATCGAAAGCGTGAGGAAGGTCGAGAGCGCGACGAGGAGCGCCGCCTCTCTTCCTTGGAGGGCGCGCCACGCGCATCGAGGCCCCGGCTCCATTCGCGCCACGCCCGCACGTTAGGGTCCCCGCCGAAGGAGTGTCAAGGGAAATGCGCCGCTCCTCGGGCCGGAGGAGCCACGCGCGCCGAGACATGATATCCTCGACCGCTCCACGTCGTCATCGCGCGCGCATCGCTCGGGAGGAAACGCGGCATGGATCCATCGGCGACCCGCATCGGGGCGCTTCGAGATCACGTCGGCGAAGAAGTCTGGATCGAGGGGTGGCTCTACAACCGCCGGTCGAGCGGCAAGCTCGAGTTCCTGCTCGTCCGCGACGGGAGCGGCACGGTGCAGTGCGTGGCGGTGAAGGCGGAGCTTCCCGAGGAGGTCTTCGCCCGCTGCGCTGCGACGACCCAGGAGAGCTCCTTGCGCATCCGGGGCCTCGTCCGGGAGGACAAGCGCGCGCCGAGCGGCGTGGAGATTTCCCTCCGCGACCTGGTCGTGGTGGGCACGAGCGCCGAATTCCCGATCACGCCGAAGGAGCACGGCCCCTCCTTCCTCCTCGATCACCGGCACCTCTGGATCCGCTCTCAGCGCCAGGCGGCGATCCTCAAGCTCCGGCACACGCTCGTGAAGGCGTGCCGCGACTGGCTCGACCAGGAGGGATTCGTGCTCGCGGACGCGCCGATCTTCACGCCGTCCGCGTGCGAGGGCACGACGACGCTGTTCGAGACCCAGTACTTCGACGACAAGGCCTACCTGACCCAGAGCGGCCAGCTCTACAACGAAGCGACCGCGATGGCGCTCGGACGCACCTACTGCTTCGGACCCACGTTCCGCGCCGAGAAATCGAAGACGCGCCGGCACCTGATCGAGTTCTGGATGGTCGAGCCGGAGATCGCGTTCGCCGCCCTCGATGACGTCATGGTCCTGGTCGAGCGGTTCGTGGAGGGCATCGTGGGAAGGGTCCTCGAGGAGCGCCGCGAGGAGCTGAAGATCCTCGAGCGCGACGTGGCGCCGCTCGAGCGCGTGCGCGCGCCCTTCCCCCGGCTCTCGTACGACGAGGCGGCCGCCCGCCTCCGAGCCAAGGGGCTGCCGTTCGAGTGGGGCACCGATTTCGGCGGCACCGACGAGACGGTGCTCACGGAGGACTACGACCGCCCCTTCTTCGTCCATCGCTTCCCGGCCGCGGTGAAGGCGTTCTACATGAAGCGCGATCCCAAGGACGAACGCCTGTCGCTCTCGTGCGACCTGCTCGCTCCGGAGGGGTACGGCGAGATCGTCGGAGGAGGGGAGCGGGAGGACAGCCTGGAGCGTCTGACGGAGCGCATCCGGGAGCACCAGCTCCCAATGGGGGCGTTCGAGTGGTACCTGGACCTCCGCCGCTACGGCTCCGTCCCGCATGGTGGTTTTGGCATGGGCATCGAGCGGACGCTCACCTGGATCTGCGGGATCGAGCATCTGCGCGAGACGATCCCGTTTCCGAGGATGCTCCACCGACTTCACCCCTGAGCGCCTTCGTGCTATAATCCTCCCGTTTCCTTGCGCGACATCCCTGGAGATTCGTGTGTTTTCGAGACGTCCCCCGCTCGCTCCGCTGCTCATCCTCCTCTCGATCCTGAGCCTGGCGGGGCCCGCCTTCGCGGACACCGCCCCGACCCGAGCCCTGTTCCGGGTCGTGCCGCCCAGGGGCCCGAAGGCCGATTTCTTCAAGCTGGGCCTGGACGTCGCGGGAACCGGCCCGCGCGGGACCCTCGACTTGATCCTGGACGCCCAGGAGGTCGCGACCCTCCGCGCGATGGGGCTCGACCCGGTGGAGATCTCGCTCCCGGGCCGTGGCCCGCTCGGGGCGGCCGAGAGCCCGGCGTTCAAGCCGGACCTCGGTGCCTACCATACCTACGCAGAGGCGCACACCGAGATGGCGGCGTACGTGGCGGCGCACCCGGCGATCGCGCTCCTCGACACCATCGGCTTCTCCGTCCAGGGCAGGGCGATCGAGGCGATCAAGATCTCGGACAACGTGGCGGCGCAGGAGTCGGAGCCCGAGGTGCTGCTCGTGGGCTGCCATCACGCGCGCGAGCTCATGAGCGTCGAGATCCCGCTCTACGCGATGCGCCGCTTGCTCGACGGCTACGGCACCGACCCGGTCTTGACGTCGCTCGTGGACACGCGCCAGATCTGGATCGTGCCGGTCTTCAACCCCGACGGCTACGTCTACGTGGAACAGAACAACGGCGGGCAGTCGGACACCTGGTGGAGGAAGAACCGCAGGGCCAACGCGGACGGCTCCTTCGGCGTCGACCTGAACCGGAACTACGGATACAACTGGGGCCTCGACGACGTCGGCTCGAGCCCTACTCCGAGCTCCGAGGTGTATCGCGGCACCGGTCCCTTCTCCGAGCCGGAAGTCGCGGCGATGAGGGATTTCATGGCCGCCCACGCGTTCCGGACCTCGATCTCCTTCCACAGCTACGGCGACCAGGTGCTCTACCCGTGGGGCTACGACGCGCTCAACACCCCGGATCACCCGGTCTTCCAGGCGCTCGGCGATTCCATGGCCGTGATGAACGGATACGACGCGGGGAACGTGGCCAGCGGCACCATCTACATCACGAACGGAGACCTGGACGACTGGGCCTACGGAGACGACGTGACCAAGCCGCGGGAGTTCGGCTTCACGTTCGAGGTGAACAGCGCGGCGGATGGAGGATTCGTCCCCGCCGAGACGCTGATCGGGCCGACCTGCGACCTGAACTGGGGACCGATCGTCACCCTGCTCCGCTACGGGGACGAGCCGCGCCGCATCCTGCCCCCCGCCCGCCCGAGCCAGCCGGTCGCCACCTTCGTCCCTTCGCCCGCGTCGTACCGGCTCGCCTGGAGCTATCCCGCGCCCGATCCGACGAACCCGCCGATCCGCCACGACGTGCGGCGGATCGGAGTACTGACCCGCACCACGGACGACGCCGAGTCGGGATTCGGGGACTGGGACACGCTCCTGTTCTCCTCGAGCACGGTCCGCCACGCCAGCGGCACGCACAGCTTCTGGTCGGGAAGCGGGGACAACCGCACGAGCGTCCTCACGTCGCGGGTCACCGCGGACGTTCTCCCCGGCGACAGCGTTGCGGTCATGGCGTACTGGGATCTCGAGAACGGGCGCGATTACTGGTACGCCGAGGCCTCGAGCGACGGAGGGGTTACGTGGCGGACCCTCCCCGGGGACCACACCGTGAACACGAACCCGTTCGGCCTGAATCTCGGGAACGGCGTGACCGCTTCGAGCTTCGGGTTCCAGCGCGCGGCCTTCTCGCTGAACTTCTTCGGGAACACCGACGTGCTGATCCGCTTCCGCTGCCTGACCGACCCAGCCACGCACGGAGAGGGGCTCTACCTCGACGACCTCTACCCGGTGATCCGCGAGTCGCAGGTCTCGGTGACCAACACCCTGAGCGCGGACACGAGCTGGCTCTTCCTGGAGCACCCGCCCGGGGTCATCTATTTCCAGGTTCGCGGCGTCGACGCCGAGGGGCACGCCGGCCGCTACAGCCGCAGGCTCCCCTTCGACGGCAACGTCTCGGGCGTGGCCGAAAACACCGCTCCCAGCACCGGCCGCGACCTCCTCGGTCCGGTCGCGCCGAACCCGTTCAATCCCGCGATGACCGTGCGGTTCGCGCTCGGCCGGGGCGTTCCCGGTCCCTATCGCCTGGACGTCTTCGACCTCCAGGGCCGGAGGGTCGCCACCCTCGCTTCGGGGGTGGACGAGGGCGCGGGAGCGGCGCTCGCGTCGGGCTGGGACGGCCGGACCGACTCGGGGAACGCGGCGGGAAGTGGCGTGTACCTCTTCCGCCTCACCACCTCGAGGGGAGCGATCACCCGGAAGGCGACCCTGCTCCGCTGAAATCCTTGCGAAACGTAGAAATCCGTTGACAGCCCCTCGCCCCGAACCCTAGGTTTCTCGCTCCTTTTGCTCGCGCGTTGCTTTCGCTCGCCGAGCCATCGGATTGGGAATAAATACGGTCGGGCCGGGGTATAGGAGATACAGGAATCCGGGCGGCGTCCCCTGGGGGACGTTGACATGGCCGATCGTGGCGGGTACTCTGGCGTCGTGAGAGTTGCAGGCCGGGCGCTCGAGCCCCGGCTGACCCGGCTGGCCGCTCTGGTGGCCGCCTTGAGCCTTGGTTCGTGCTCGTCGCCATCCCCTCCGCGCGAGACCCCCGCTCATCCGATCGTTCTTGCCGGCGCCGAACACCTGGTCCCTTTGCTACGAAGTGAGATTCTCGCGTTCCGAGACCGCTATCCGGAGGCGCCCGAAATCCGGGTGACCCCGAACGGATCCGCGGAAGCGATGGAGCAGCTCGTGAACGGTGAAGTCACGATGGCGGTCCTGACACGGGAGCTGACCGATCCCGAGGTCAAGGCCGCGGTCGAGCGGGAGGGGCTGAACGCGTTCCCGTTCGCGTGGGATGCGGTCGCCGTGATCGTGAACGCCCGGTGCCCCGTGGAGCAGATTTCGCGCACGGAGCTCGGGCGAATCTACGTGGGGGAGATCCGGGACTGGGCGGATCTCGGCTGGAAAGCGGGAGGGGAGCTGATTCCCCTCACGACCGGGCCGCGGCTGGGGCTCTACGAATTCATCCAGCAGGCGCTCCTCGGCGGCGCGTCGTACGGACCCGGTGTCTACGCCCAGAAGAGCGAGGAGGAGATGGTGGCGCTGGTCGCGTCGCGGCCGAACACGATCGCGTGCGTGTCGAAGGACCTGGTGGACGGGCGGGTCCGCTCGCTCAAGGTATCCTCCGCCCTCGGTTTTCCGTACATTCCGCTGGACCGGGAGAGCTCGATCTTGCGAACGTACCCTTTGATGCGAAGTCTTTCCCTGTGCACGCGCGGCGACGCGCCGGGCACGGCAACCGATCTCGTCAATTTCGTGACCAGTGCGGACGGGCAGCAGATCATCGCGCGCTTCGGCTACTCGCCGGCGACGATGCCCGTTCACGTCGTGCGTACCGCAGAGGAGGCAGAGTGAACCGGGCACTCGGACGTATCCTGCCCGCGCTGACCGTCGCGGGTCTTCTGATCACCGCGTCGGCGTACGCCCTTTCGTCGGGGGACATCATCAAGCAGGGAGTCGAAGCGTACCGCGAAGGGAAGTACAAGCGGGCGCTCGAGCTCTTCACCCAGGCGCAGCGGCTCGACCCGGCCAGTCCCAAGCCGCACTACTTCATCGGAAGCGCGCTCGAGAAGATGAACGAGCCCGACAGCGCGCGCGTGGAATACGAGACGGCGATCCGGATCAGCCCGAAGTACGTCGAGGCGCTCACGGGCCTCGGGAACCTCCTCCGCAAGCAGGGGAAGCTCCCCGAGGGGACCGCGAAGCTCGAGGAAGCGGTGAAGTACGACCCGAAGGACGCCCCCGCGCTCTTCGCCCTCGGGCAGGCGTACCTCAAGGACAAGAAATACGAGGACGCCTACAAGATCTTTCAGAAGGGGACCCTGCTGAAGCAGGGGAGGGCCCAGTTCCTCGACGGGATGGGTCTCGCGCTCGAAGGCAAAGGGGAGCTCAAGCAGGCCGAGGAGGTCATGCTCCGCGCGCGAGAAACCGATCCGAACAGTCTCCGCGTCCGGCTCGATCTCGGCGGCTTCTACTCGCGGAAGAAGGTTCCGGTGCTCGCCGCACCCGAATTCAACAAGGCGGTCGAGCTCGACCCGAAGAACCCCGAGACTCGCTACCTCTACGGCAAAGCCCTCGTCGGCATGAACGAGTTCAACGCGGGGTTGAAGGCGTTCATGGACGCGATCGCGACCGACTCGACCTACGCCCCCGCCTACCTCGAGGCCGGGCGCCTCTATTACCGCGCGAATCGTCCCGCCGACGCGGCCGAGCAGTTCCAGAAGTACGTCGATCTGAAGCCGGATGACCCGGCGGGCATGCTCGAGCTGGGGCGCGCGCTCGCGAAGAGCCCCAATCCCGAGGACAAGCTGAAGGCGCCGCCGATCCTCGAGAAGGCGTACGAGGTGAATCCCAAGGACTGCGAGCTCGCGGGTGCGCTCGGCAAGCTCTACTTCGAGCGCCGTCCTCCCGATCTCGACCAGGCGCTCAAGTACTACGACCAGTACGCGTCGTGCGCGGACACGCTCATGACCGCGGAGGAGCGGCTCCGGCTCGGTACGATGTACGTCGCGAACAAGGATTCGGCGAAGGCGGTGCCGCAGCTCCAGAAAGCCGTGGAGATGGACTCCACCCTCGCCCGCGAAGCAAATTTCCAGCTCGGAATCCTCTACTTCGCGCGCCGGGATTACACGTCCTCCCGCCCGTACTTCGAGGCGGCGCTTCGGATGGACCCCAATTACACTCCCGCGCTCCTGAACCTCGGGCTGGCGGAGCTGGCCATGAAGAACCCGAGCGGCGGAATCGGCTACCTGCGCCGCGCCCTCGATCAGAGCCCGAAGGACGCCCGCACCCGCATCTGGATCGCCCAGACGCTGACCTCCATGGACTCGCTAGCCGAGGCGTCCGAGATGTATCAGTCCGCGATCGACCAGGAGAACACGAACGCCGAGGCGTACCGCGGTCTGGGCGTCGTGTTTCTGCTGCAGAAGCGCTGGGCCGACGCCGTCACGCCGCTGTCGAAGGCCGCGGAGCTCGAGCCCAACCACCTCCAGGGGCGCATCTGGCTCGCGCAGGCGTATTCGAATGCAGGAGACGCGCCGAAGGCGAAGGAGCAGTTCAACAAGGCGCTCGACATCGATCCGACGAACCGGGAGGCCTCCAAAGGGCTGGAGCTGATCCGAAAATACGAGCAGGCGAAGCAAGCCAAGGGAAAGAGCGGAGGGACACCCTAGACCCAGGCGGCGCCGCGCCGCACAGAGGGAGGTACGATGGCTCTGGATGTCCGTACGGTTGGCGACGTGACGGTCCTATCGCCCAAGGGGATGCTGCTCGGGGGCAAGGAGACCGACGAGCTTCAGGCGAAGATCAAGGAGCTGACCGAGGCGGGGAACAAGAAGCTGTTGATCAATCTGGGGAACACGACCTTCATGAACAGCGTCTCCCTCGGCGTCCTCATCGCGGGGCACTCGAGCTACGCCAAGCGGGGCGCGAAGATGAAGCTCTGCGCCGTGGACAAGAAAATCCAGAACATCTTCGTCGTGACCAAGCTCTCCCTGGTGTTCGATGTCTACGATTCCGAACAGGAGGCCCTGAAGAGCTTCGAATAGAGGGACTTGCCCGGGGGGGACGCCTGGTCCATACTCCTTGGCGCCCTCGGGCCCGTCACCGGGCCTTCAGGTCCCCCTCACGTCGCTTCGAGCCGCATCCCGGGGATGTTCGGTTCGCCTAACAGAAAGAGGAGGATGTCGAAGTGAAACAAGGCTTGTTCATGACTATTGTGGGTGTGGTCGCGCTCACGATCGCGATCGTGGTCTACAACTTCCTGCCAGACTACATCAAGAAGGGTGGACCGCTGGTCGCCCTCCTCATCATGCTCTCCATCATGTCGGTGACGCTCACCTTCGAGCGCCTCTTCACGCTCGGCCGGGCGCGCGGCAAGCAGCCGGTCCCGGTCTTCATGCGCAGCATCCGGAAGAAGATCGACGAGATGGACATCGAGGGCGCCGCGGAGCTGTGCGCCAAGCAGCGCGGCTCGCTCGCGAACGTGCTTCGCGCCGGACTCGACCGGTACGCGGTCGTCCGCACCGCGAACCTCGATCTCAAGACGCGAATGGACGAGGTCCAGAAGGCGATGGAAGAGGCGAACATGCTGGAGGTGCCGCTCCTCGAGCGCAACCTCATCGCCCTTGCGACCATCGCTTCGATCGCCACGATGGTGGGGCTCCTCGGGACGGTGATCGGGATGATCCGGTCGTTCTCCGCGCTCGGGCACACGGGTTCCGTCGACGCGGTGAAGCTCGCGCTCGGAATTTCGGAGGCGCTCATCAACACCGCCGGCGGTCTCTTCGTGGCCATCTTCTCGATCGTGCTCTACAACGTGTTCGTGACCATGATCGACAACTTCAACTACATGATGGACGAGGCGACCGTCGAGGTCGTCGAGGTCCTCTCCATGAAAGAGGCGACCAAGTAACATGGCGGCGAAGAAGCTTCGGCGTATCGGAATCAAGATCGACATGACGCCGATGGTGGACGTGGCTTTCCTCCTCCTGATCTTCTTCATGTCGACGTCGCAGTTCGATCCGCCTCAAAAAGTCCCCATCACGATTCCGGACAGCCACTCGAATCTCAAGGTGCCGGAGTCGGACGTGATGACCATCGCCGTGTCGAAGGACAACCAGATCCTCTACCAGATCGGGAAGAACCCCCAGGAGTTCACCGACGTCGCGAACCTCGAGAGCGTGGTGACCGACCAGCGCCGGCGCAATCCCCGGCTGCGCGTCGCGATCAAGGCGGACAAGGTCTCCGACTACGGAACGATGGAAGACATCATGAACATCATGCAGAAGACCAACACGATCACCTTCAGCCTGGTCACGGAGCTCGTGGCCAGCAAGAAGAGCGCGCTCACCCACTAAGGCGCGTCAACCGAGCGGAAGGAGCTTGCTTCCATGGGTGCCGTAGACACCCCCGAAACCGGCGCAAAACACAAGAAAGGCAAGAGGCGGAAGCCCAAACGCATCGGGATCAAGATCGACATGACCCCGATGGTGGACGTGGCGTTTCTCCTTCTCATCTTCTTCATGTGCACCACAGTGTTCCGCAAGCCGCAGGCGCTCGAGATCAACCTCCCTCCGGATCCCAACGCGAAGGTCGAGATCGCCGAATCCAACGTGATGACGCTGCGCGTCGTCTCCCCGGAAGATCCGTCGCGCGGGGAAGTGCGCGCCTACTGGCGCATCGCGAAGGATCCGTTCCAGGAGGCGCCCATCGAGAAGCTGCAGCCGGTCTTCGAGGCGGAAGGCAAGCGGAACCCGAAGCTCGTGGTTCTGGTCAAGATCGATCGCAAGGCGAAGTACCGCTACATGGTGGACATCATCGATCAGCTGCAGTTCGCGGAGCTGAACCGCTTCTCGCTCGCTCCGCTGACGCCTGAGGAGAAGAAGGAGGTCGAGGCGCTGTGACGTCAACGGCCATGACCTACCAGGACACCACCGAGCGCATCCCGATCGGCGCGGCCGACCTCAAGGCGAACGCGCAGCGGCTGCTTCGCAAGGCGCTCATCATCTCCTCGGCGATCCACCTCGGGCTGATCGGGATCTACATCTTGACCACGGTTTGGAAGCCCAAGGACGAGGTGCCGTACACGGGACGGGTGATCCGCATGCAGACGCTGCCTCCGCCCCCGCCGCTCTCCGGAACGCCTCCTCCGCCGGTGATTCCGAATCAGCCGATCGTGAAGCCCACGATCGGAACGCCGGTCCCGGTTCCGGACGCGCAGGCCCCCGAGCAGACCATCATGACGCAGCAGGAGATCGCCGCCATCAACACGCCGGTGACGGGATCGAGCAGCGGGCGGGACAGCCTCGTGATCGCCTCGAGCGACGATCTGCCCTCCGAAGGGGAGTTCGTGTACTACGAGGACGAGCCGGTGCCGATCACCGCGCCGCAGCCCGCCTATCCCGAGTTCGCGCGTGAAGCGCAGATCCAGG